>Ga0265780_10011438_pt1 | contig 10495 bp, 13 predicted proteins | sample P1T30metagenome_FD_192432 | JGI IMG/M metagenome (GOLD analysis project Ga0265780, IMG submission 192432) | Plant litter microbial communities from East Loma Ridge, Irvine, California - P1 T30 | ecosystem: Environmental > Terrestrial > Plant litter > Unclassified | place: USA: California... | reverse complement strand
ACAGATCGTCGAAGAGCCCGTCATTTTCGACTTCGTCAGCCATTTTGGTGTAGTGTGGTGTTGGTTGTTAGTAGAGCGTGACACGTGAAGTGAGCGTCCTTGTCGTTGTCCTAAGACGTGATGCGCTGTCAAAGAGCACGATTCGCTCGCCGTGCAAAGAGTAACAGGAGAAGAAAAAAGTTACGGGTGAGGTCGTGAGCGAGGATTTGTTGGTGAGAGTGCAAAGCTTGACGCAAGGGTGAGGAGAGGAGACGACGGGAAGGCACGGGCGTGCCTGGTCTTGGCGGCAGGTGCAGCGCGGGTGGGTACGTGCGTTCGGACGTAACCAGGTAGCGCCGGTGGGCAACCTTCGAGTGCGGCGAAAGGGCAGCGGGGCAAGAGAGCATAGCATCTTCACTATGAAGAAGCAGCAACAGCCGCAGCAGCAGGTTTGTGCTTCAGTACAGTCATTTGGTGTACTCCGTTTGCTAACCAATGCCCCAGGAGATGGTCCAGGTCGGTTCGTGTCCTTGCAACCGCAGCAAGCGTCATAGCATCCGGGGTAGCTAACAACTTGCTTTGCCATGTACAGATCGTTCTTCGTATGTATAGCATCACATGATATACAATCGCTTGCTGAGAGTAGGCAAACAGATCCGCATCCCCGTTCTGGCGCACAACTTCGAATACGTCCAGCTCGTCGCAAAGCAAGAAGGTCATTGGCGCAGCGTACTCGCATGCCGACATACTCAACTTCAGCTCCCTGTATGCTGCGCATAAAGAAGCAAAAAGACCCCAGTTCTGACGAAAATAGGAGCGTGTCCGGATCGAACTCGCGACCACGAACCCCTCCATCGGCCACCCATAGTCGCGAGTCAAGTGCTGCACCCAGCCGGAACACGACGTCACCCCGCCCTGCGCGACCGACATACAGCAGCTTCCTACGAAACACAGATCATGATTGGGACGAAGATGAAGCGGGGGAGGGGGATATGTTCGAGGACGACGAGGATGAGTTTGGACTTCCGAGCATAGCGAACATGCGGCGAAAGGGTCGCCGGAAACAGCCACCAAACCCGAAGGACACAGGAGGGACGGCCTCGAAGGGTGATGCTTCGTCGTCGGCATGGCGTGGTATAGACAGTGGCGACATTGCGGAAGAGCGTGGAATACCGACCTATCCAACTGCGAAGAAAGTAGAGGGCAAGATTCTACGACCACAATATCAGGAGATTCTGCGAGATCCGGCCAACTCAATGCATCTCATCACCCACCCCTCCATACCAGCCAACGCCACCGCGAAGCAAATCGAAGAACTCTCATCTCGGACAGTACGGATCAACAAGTTCAAGAAGATACTCCAGGCCAGCACTGTCGCTCTATCAGATCTACGAGACCTCGCGTGGTCAGGTGTCCCATCTGAAGTCCGCGCCATGACCTGGCAAGTGCTCCTAGGCTACCTACCCACCAGCAGTGAACGCCGCGTCGCGACCCTCGAGCGAAAACGAAAAGAGTACCTGGAAGGCGTTCGACAAGCTTTCGATCGCGGCGCCTCTGGCAGCACCGGCGCGGTCGTCGCCGGGACTGCAGGCGGAACCGCCGGCGGCACTACATTCCCATCGACAATACGCGGCCGCGGCCGAGGCCTGGACGAAGCGATATGGCACCAAGTTAGCATCGACGTGCCACGGACGAATCCACACCTCCCCTTGTACCAATACGAAGCCACACAAAAGTCTCTCGAACGGATACTCTATGTCTGGGCCATACGGCATCCAGCATCAGGCTACGTCCAGGGCATAAATGACCTCGTGACACCGTTCTGGCAAGTCTTCCTCGGCGCATACATATCCGATCCTGAAGTCGAATTCGGCATGGACCCAGGGCAATTACCCAAACAAGTTCTCGACGCTGTGGAAGCGGATTCGTTTTGGTGCTTGACGAAACTGCTGGACGGCATACAGGATAATTACATTGCGCAGCAACCGGGCATTCAGAGACAGGTTGCGGATCTCAGAGACCTGACCACGCGCATTGATGGCGATTTGGCGGCGCATTTAATCAACGAAGGAGTGGAGTTCATCCAATTCAGTTTCCGATGGATGAACTGCCTACTCATGCGCGAAATCTCAGTCAAAAACACGATTCGCATGTGGGATACATATCTCGTAAGTCCACCCCCCTTCCCCACCCTTTCCTCAAAAGTTAATTCCCTCAGGCCGAAGAAGACGGCTTCTCCTCCTTCCACCTCTACGTCTGCGCCGCCTTCCTCGTCAAATGGAGCCACGAGCTGCGCAAAATGGATTTCCAAGAAATCATGATGTTTCTGCAATCCTTACCCACGCGCCAGTGGACGGAGAAGGATATCGAGTTGTTGCTTAGTGAGGCGTTTATTTGGCAGAGTTTGTTTAAGGGGAGTGGGGCGCATTTGAGGAATACGAATAGTAGGGGGAGTGGGGTTGGGGTCGGGATGGGGCCGGATTATTGAAAGGGGTTTAATGGGTGTTGGAGTGCGTGTGAGGGGCGTTTGTGGGGATGGTGGATGTGGTATGGTCTGGCGATGTCTGGGTAGGAGTAGACGGCGTTCTTACTAGATGGTGGAAGACGGGTTCAAGTCACGCAACTGAGCTACGCTCGTCGACTACACTACAAACAGTGTAAAGGCAATCTTCGCGTGCTACATATTTAATGTCTGTGGAATCAACCTGCCAAGTTACTCGTATCTGTTTTGTTAACCTTTAGCACGCGCTGAACGCCAAATTCAGCTACCTAAACATACGTAAACCCTCGTAGTCAACAGCTCAAACCAACGGAAAAAGTTGCTCGATCTCACCCTGTGCTTTCCACTCCTCTACTGCCTCGCCGTCCATGATCCCATACACGTATGCCTCGCCCACGAGTATATAACGCGAACCCTCAGTTGTCTTCCGCAGCACAACAGGCCGTATCGCTCCTCTTATTATCACGATGTGGTCATCAATCCTCATTGAACCAGGGCCCAGTCCCATTAGCCCTTCGGACGTCATGAAGAAGCGACGCTGGACGCTACAACGCAGAGATCCCATCGTATCGTCCTGGACATTACTCTGAAACTCAATGTTACGCTGCTCCCTGATCGTCTCGTTGACCAAAAACGTCTCGCAATCACGAATATACGCAGTGAATATTTTGAAGTCCGTGGGCTTAGCTGGGTTCTCGAAAGGGCCTTCGCCCGCGGCAAGCGTCCAAGCCATTCGAAAGTCAATCTGTTCCGACAGCTGCTCTCCTCTCCTCTCGTAGTTCCGCTGCACCGCGTGTTTCGCTTGTATCAGCCAGAGATAGTAGTTCTCCAGTCTTTTGAACATGCCATCGCAGCTGACCGTGATGTCAGCCACGCTATCTACGAAAAAGCCCTGTGTCAAGAGGACTTCGTTGCCATATGAAGTATCATGGAATTGGAACGCGGGTTCAAGGCCTCTGCACGCGCATGTAAAGGAGGGGAGATTGCTGTTTTCTTTCGCCATGGCGGATGGGGTTTCTGCTCTAATAGCCCAGCTTGCGAGGTTTTGCTCCTCGTCTCCGAGGCAGCGGCGATATACCATCATATGGCCCAGTTCGATGAAGCTGTACCGCGACGCGTCCTGCATGAGGTCTGCAACGGGTTTGGTATAGTCTACCTTGAGCAGTGTTTTGCGTGCTTGAGCGCAGAGCTCTGGATCTTTGTTACGCGACCAGAGCCCGAGTACGGCGTACAACGTGTCTCGTGGCTCGGTTTTCAGGAAGTATCGCGACGCTTCCAACATGCTATGGAGGTGTACTGTGGTTCCCGCAGGACCGACGATGAGGTCGTGGAACGTGAGCATCATGATTGCGCTCGCGAGGCCGGGACTATCGTTTAGGCTTTTCTTCACATAGCGAATCTTGTGCAGTAGCCATAGTGTTACTCGTAGAATGTCGTCGAGGCTGATTTGCACGTCGCCCCAATGGCAAAGACTGGTTCTCGCAAGCACACCTTCTTGCACGACCTGTGGTGTGTCAGCGCCAGTCTCATGAGCACCACGACCAGGCTTGTTCGCACCCACAGGCGCCTGATCATCCTGGTCAGCGCTCAGTCTCGAGAACATACAGTCGAGCAACGGACCTGAACCACGGACGCTCGAAGAGGCATTCAAGCACGTCGAAATCGACATCGTGGTCGAACCCCGAGCGACAAGTGCGGACGCCGTCATGTCCCTTATTGGCCATGATATTGTCAAGCTTTCGAAAATCATCGGTTGCATCGCGCATCTCAGCCAGGACTTGCTCAATGCACCTCTGGGCTCGGGCGGCCATTGTGTCGTCGTCTTCACCAAGGTAGATGAGATTACGTTCCCCTTTGCCATACACATCGGGCATGAGAGCCACCTGCTCGCTCCTGTCTGCTACAGACGATTGAGAAATACAAATAGCGTCTAGCCACAAGACTCGCGGCCGGTCAGTATATCGCAAGCGTCTTATCGTAGCTTCAGAACTGGCTGGCACCGCGACGAGCTCACCATTGAGCTCTAAGTAGGCCGGCTCCCCAGGTGCGCCCCAGCAGTACGAAATTGTCTCGTAGACTGGAGCAGGCTCGCCGAGAAGAGACACATGTCGGAGTGTACACCGAATGACATCCCCAGCCTTGCCAGGAGCAACTTCCAGGACGCGGATGTCCTTCTTCGCCGGGTCGAGCGCTCTGTAATTAGACGGGTCGATGATCGGATGAGCTCGTTCTTCGGACATGACAGCTGCAGCTGCAGGTCCTTCCCGCATTCGACGCGCGGTGGTTATCTTTCGAAGTCACACAACCTTGAACCGTGGGTACCACGAGCAACAATGATAGAAACGCCAGCTGCGTAATCAGGCCACCAAAATGCGAAGAATCGGCCCCCGGTTTTCAGGTGATCGGTGGAGTCAGGGTTGGTGGTGCGGAATGGCGCCCGGTGAGCTGAAACGTGCGACGGGACGGAAGCGGGAAGCCAAGCCTGAGGCTGACAGGAACCGGGCGGGAGCCAACACAGCTTGAAGATGACATACATGCAATGCGTGGACGATCGAAGTGATCTTCAGCAAATTCGATCAGATCTGTCGATTTGATAAAGACAATTGTGTTGCGGAAGTCGTGTCCATCCAGGCAACCGAGAGGTTTCCAGAGCAAGAGAGGGGGCATGTAGTGTGGCGCAGAAGCAAGTACAATTTCAAGAGGAAACAATTTCAGCCCTGAAATTGTTGTGGCAGTAGAGGTGAACAGATCTCACCTTTGATAGGTAGGCTTCTACTGCCGATGCTTCAACATGCACCTTCCCACCGCACTGCAATTCCAAGTCACTGCATAACACCCTCCGGACACATCGCAATATTGGACCTGTTACACAGCGTGCAAGGACTGGAATATGAACGCCACGTTCGGCAAAGACGAGAATGGGCTGAGCGGCATCACAGTGAAGTCGAGCAGTCAGAGGAGCGAACGAATTGCTGATGTGCAATTTGTTTCTAATCGAAATGTACGCCAGGCTACTGTCAGATTCGCCTTTGGTCTAATCTATATACATTGAAAGTTTGAAGAAGAAGTCCTCTACTGCGCGTACTCGGCGAAGGACTGTCCCATGTTGCGCTTGGGATTCGCGCCACCAGCCTGCTTACAGCACGTGTGACACTTCTTCATCATACCGGCGGTCTATCATGTATTAGTTCTTCATTCATACAAGACATGAGATGTACAGGTGACTCACGTATCCAGCCTTGCAGTGCTTTGGGGGCTCCGCGAAGCAGAGGCCTTTGACGCACACCTTGTGGATGGGCTTGGGCGGGTCTGGGATTGGCTGCCATGAGCCACCGGACGGTGTGGGTGTGGGTGTGGGTGTGCCGAAAGTGGGTGTAGGAGTAGGATCATATGTGTATCCAGCGGTCCTTGTTGGCTTTGGGTGCCCCCATGGGACGCCCCAGGCGGAGACAGAAGAGGCGCCGACGACGGCGGCGACGAAGAGTGAGAGCTTCATTGTGAATGTGAAAGTGTGGGTTTTGTTTGAAGACTGGTTCGGCTTTGAAAGGAAGCAGTGAACGGAAGATCGAAAGGACTGAAGTTGGATGCAGGAAAAAAATTCTCGAGGCGGAGCGCAGTGTCTTCAAGTACTCCGACGCCCTGCATAGTACTGCAATGAAGCTGAAGAGATAGGCAGAAGTCTTACTTTGATTGGGATCATCCACAATTGGGGCCATACAACCGTGCAGATGCATACACGCGCAGCAGCATTGCGCACCCATCAATCCGCAGCAGCAAGGCGATGATCCCGGCCGTAACGGGTTCTTTGAAACGCGTACCAAAGGCTCGGCGGACTATACCACTCATATGCCTTATTTGTGCTATCTCGAGATACCTTGTGCTGCAGTAATAGGCTATGCGCAGTCGGGGGCCTTTTCGGAGACCGGGGCCCACGTAGAAACGCCACCACGCCACGACGTCACTGCATTGGTGGGATACGCGAAGTCCGTTGACGGGTATCGCGCAGGAGGGAAGAATTTCACGTGTAATGAAACTCGGTGTTTTGGTTGTTGAGGCTGTCAACGACTCAACGTGTGTACCCAAGCTCGCGAATACGCGAAGGATCAGAATATCGCGACCGCATTGGGTGGACTTGCAACTCCGCCCGGTACCTGCCAAGGAGTCAATTAAACATATCCTACTCGGTGTCGGAAGACTCTGTAACTCGGTGTACACAGCTGTAATGAAGTGGAGTGTAAGGATTGCCAGGATCGTACTCACTTTTAGAGGCACGCTACTTACGAAGCACGTTGCGCGGCCTAGCTGCTTCGCTTTCTCACACAGAGCCTCAAGATCCCACATTTCGCCAATCATCACGCCCCAACCCGCGAGCAGCCATTGATGCAATAAACCCCCGCCTTGCATCTCATTTTCCCACGTTTCGCCCTCCCACATCCCACCCGGCTGGTTGTGTGCACCAACTAACGGTGACATCTCGAATGACGGCGCATCGCCCGCTACTGCAACGAAGCCAGATTCCCAGATCCACTGTGCAACGGACTTTGAGCTCTCCACGCCCAGAAACGTTGGTGGCTTAGATCCCAATGCCTTGCAATCTTCCATGCCCAGAGCCTCGTAGTCGCGCGTGAACCCTGTCCTCAAAAGCAGAAGATCACCCGCTCTTGTTTCAACGCCCGTTTCCTTCAACATTGCTTTGAGCGCATCGGCGCTGATGTGGTTGTTACTCAACGCGCTGACCTTTTCTTTACCTTGTCGCTCCAGATATCGTGGGTAATCTAGAATAACACCCCGGGCAGTGATACCACCCGAATGCGCGATGCGATCGATCCCAATAACTTCACTGGTCTCAACATCCTGCTGTGACCGTCCGCCATAGTACTGCTTCGCTTGTTGGTAGCCATAATGCCGAAAGCCATCCCATTGAGATGAACCTTGAGTGTTCATGTCCAAGTGGTCGTCATTGACAATGCGTTTCGCTCCACTGGGATGGCTCCGGTTCTCCATCTTCCATCCGAAAGGCGGTCGTCCAAACGATGGGAAAGTGGGTAGATTGAGATACCAATCCAGCGAGACGCGCTCCCCGGTCTGGATCTCTTTAGCCGCAGCTTTGACAGTGTCGGGAGTGATAAGGTTGAGTGCGCCTAATTCGTCGTCTTTGCCATACAGACCCCATGCGTTGCACGGTGGGCCGTTCTTGTCGAGAGGCAGATCAGCGAATGGTGGGCGAGATGATGGCGGCATGATGAGTGTTTGGTTGTTGCAAGTGCGGTGGTCGATCAAGGCATCGATGGATATTGCTGCAATTTGGAAGAATGGTGCACTTCTTTTATATGTCGCATTTTTGAGGTCGAGGTGTTGTGACGTAGTGTGGGGTAGGTAAGTTGAAGGTGGGGAAAGCTCTTACTCTATCCGAGCGATTCGGTAGGCGCTGACACTTTCTCCAAAACCATAAGTGAAAGTCTTACTTGCTTTAGATTGTCCTTTCCATATTTCATTTCTCGTATTCCATATTCCATACCCAATTCCTCTCAAAGCCAGACAAGCTCTGATGACTGTATGAGATCCATTAATGCTCGCTTCACCCCAAAGCATCAATGTATCCAAGATCGAGCGCACACAGTGATGCCTTGCAACATACTAGGACTCAAGAACTCCAATATTGATGCGCGAATCTTACGAGTACAGCATTGGCAATGGAAAGGTGAATTTTAGGCATGTGCTCCGCTTTCTTGATAAGCATAGAAACTGGAGAGGTAGAAAACTTCAGCATCTGACATCGCGCCTGTTTCAAGAAGGGAAAAAGCTTGCCACTTTTCTCAGTGTTGCAATTAGAAGTGGGCATTTGGTGATGTATACCTATTCATTGACCTGGCTATGCATCTGTCTTGGCCTACAGTGAGAGTGAAAGAACGCGCGTGGACCCCACGCAAACGCTCGCCATGAGCGCCAATTGCTTTCTCTCCCAGCGGTAGTCTCTGCGCAGTCTTGATCAACGCCTCTCCACTGCCACCGAGCACGCCCTCAATCGCACACTCATACACAAGCAATGCCTCAGCTACTCGAGCTACCCCAAGAGCTGCTGCTCGAAATCTTCGAGCACCTCGAAAGCGACAACGCTACACTTGCTACCCTTTGCCTGTCCTCGCAGGTTTGCGCACAGGTCTCTCGGAAGTTGCTCTATAGACATAATGAGGATTGGCTATGGCGAGGCAAAGCCAACACAGATTGCACTTCTCCTCTGCACCATGTTCGATCGTAAGCTATTCCCTCACTCTGATTTGTTCGTATTTGGATGGTTGACCAGATTTGATGAAATAGAGCCCGAACTCGCGACCTACGTCCAGACACTCGAGGTCGCGACTTCAATATTCACGGACTGCTTCGAGGAGTGTGAAATACCCTCAGGCGCCACAGACATGACCTTGCATAACAAAATTCGTCTCGACGAAACCGCCGCGGCCCATGTACAGTCCTGGTTAAGGCGCATTGCACCCGACAACCGCAACATAGTCCAATATTGGCACCCGAGAATCATGGTCCAATACTGGCGCCCGAAAATCTGGAACCAGGGACAGTCTTCTTACTTAGGTGTATTAATCATACTGCTTACGAACGTTCAAGACCTAAGTATGGAGATGTTCACATCAGCGGATGCTCCAACCAGGTTTGTTGCGTCACTAACGTATTCGGGCTGAGTTTCGATGCTTGGCATCTTGACCCGCGGTCAGAATTGAGCCTGCTTCCGCATCTCTGCAACATCACGAGGTTGAAAACCTTTGGGGTCAATCTCTCATTGCTTTGGCTTGGATTTGAGAACCTCAAGACCCTCGAGGTTGACGTTGCTCAACCCTGCGACGACTGTCCCTCGTCCGATCACGTCGCCACTACTTACCATTCCTTTTCACTTCCCAAAGTGACTTCCTTGATTCTACGCAGCACCTGGGAATACATTCCGAAAGAGAATAGTTTTGGTGATTTCTTCGAGTATATTGAACTCCCTGCGCTGATTCAAGTACATCTCAATCCTGCCAGCCACGGCTTCGAGATCCAGCGCATTCCTGCAGGAAGCTTCCATCATCTCCTACAGAGGCTTGAAAACTACGACATCCAACCACAGAATCTGAGAATAACGATCGACAACGATCTCGAGAAGTCTAGCAGTACCCCGTTTTGCCCTTTCCTACCTTTCGATCCGCGCGATGGCTGCCTCAGACGGTTCCAGAAACTACACGCGATGAGCGTTCCTGCTCTAGCACTTGTGGCGCATTCAGTCCATCACCACGAAACGCCTCTCCCTGCCTATGGTGGCGCACTGACGTTGGACGACCTGCCCCCAACCCTCACGCATCTCGAGATTATGTACCCAAATGCAGTCACACTGGACTGGCTCCAAGACACCTTCACTACCGTCACTTCAAGCAATCACGGCGTATCGACTCTAACTCTGCTGTGTGGATGGACATGGGGCAAGCCACCAGCATGGTTCCAACATCGGCGTCACATCTTGGACGGTCTCTCCGTTCGAGTCGTCGTTGACATCGCTCCAGGCGAAAAGAAGCCTACCGGCTACATCGACCCGGAAACTAGCGGCATATGGGAAGCTTCGTGCGCAGATGGGAGTTGGCTTGGTGCTTTGTTCACGGAGGATTGAGATGGACAATCGAGGACTGAAGACGGCAAGACAGCGACAGGCAACCGAGAGCTTGGAAATTGTGTAAGAAAAGCAGAGTGACAGAAGGCAAATGAAAGGGCAGTTGTTCAACGCGAACATACATGTCCGTACCGATAGCCCAACAGTGGACTTCGTTATAAGTTATGGCCAAACACAGCTCTTTATAGCACTTTTCATCAACCAAAACGTATAATCACTCGTCAACCACACGATCGACATACACGCTTAACCTATTTCCACCATCTCCAGTGCCAGAACCACCATATCTAACCCATCCCTAAATCCTAATCACCGCCTACCAAAGTCCCCACCCATTACCCATCTACTTCCCCATCCCCTTCAAA
>Ga0265780_10011436_pt1 | contig 10495 bp, 9 predicted proteins | sample P1T30metagenome_FD_192432 | JGI IMG/M metagenome (GOLD analysis project Ga0265780, IMG submission 192432) | Plant litter microbial communities from East Loma Ridge, Irvine, California - P1 T30 | ecosystem: Environmental > Terrestrial > Plant litter > Unclassified | place: USA: California... | reverse complement strand
TGTTGTTGCACCTTGAATCATTTCTTTCTGTATCGTGTCGCGAGGAGACATTGCTTCTGATTCCAAAAGCAGCAAACTCCGCATGAAGCCGAAATCTGGAAGCGGTCGTGTCGTTCCTCGCGACAGGAAAAGCAACCCGATACCGTTTATCTCGGAGGTACGTTGGTTTCTTTTCCCTTCGCATAGCCACGTGCGCACGTTACATCTCGTGTCGGACCTTCCCGAGGCTCTTTCTCCAGCCAGAACCAACAATCCCCCGCAACCACCAACAAAGCTCACTGCAGATCGCACATACGCAATACCTTCCGCTTGTCCACTGCAATAGCTTACCAGGGTGTTAATAGCAGTCTTCAACACCTCTGTACCATCTTACTTGTTCCAGTAACGGAATCTGAAGAAAGAAGAACGTGAGACAGGGCTCATACGCCTCAAGTATGATCTGACGCCAGCTTTCCCTACACATTGTAAAATGAACATGCGGATACCTTGCGCGGTTCACGAAGAGGCGAAATTGGAAGCGGGTTTGTACATGAAGAGACGGACAGGGATGTAGAATTTATTCCGCGAATGGGGATGAAGCGGATACTGAGACGACAGCTCTGGTCTGTGGATTGTACGGGGAACTCGTGTTTGCGCAATCTTTTCCAATGAAGTATCTCAGAATGATAATTGCTTGCGCATGGAGATGTAGCTGCAACGTGTGAGTGTTTCTGCTGTGTAGTAATTGGGTTTGGAGATGCGCGTGGTGCCATCAGCCTGCAAATTGCATCAGTATTAGAATCCCTGAGTGAAATGACGTTTTACGTGTGGTGTTTGTAGTTGCATGTAGGAAACCTTGCAGCCGCGTGTACGGAAATGCAGGTACAGGCAGCCTCACAGTATGGGTCAGACCTGCATACTTGCACGACGCTGTGTGCTGCAGCATTGCGCTGTGGCGTCTAGTCGCCTGCAAGAGTAGGTCAGGGGTCTCCCGAGCTCGTTGTATTGCGTCGCAGCCACAGCCATTTTTCCTGACGTAGATGTGGCGTCTTCGAGGCCTAGGGGAGATGAAGCGGAGGACCGGTGACTACGCCGCAGGCAGAAAGTTATGGTGGTGGGGAGCTGAGATCCTGCAGGAACCAAGGGGTCGTTCCTTCAAGATATTAGAGGAACATGCAACGTCAAGGTGCTCTGATGAGTTTCTCCAAGTACTCCAGTTCAATCAAGAAAGCGACTTTTGGGAACGCTCTCAAACACGGGAAACGATACCCGTGGCTCTTCTAACTTGGGTAAAAGGTATGCTGAACGTCTACAACGTAAGGTGTCGAATTGACTGTTTGGCCGATCTTTGAGCGCGCCCTACGCAACCTTGGTGACAGGGGGTATGAGCCGAGCGCGCGTGGAATCGGAAGACGTGATGAGACGCATGCGTGCATGGCAACCGAGAGGGATGCGCAAACTGGGTGAGGCTGACAGTGAGCGCATCGTACTCGCTATCGCTTGGCATCCTGAATTCCCATCCGCTGGTAAGTTCCCTGGTGGTATTTCAGGCACTTGGCGTCGCCTCACGCCGCAGAGTCATGTGTAATTGATGTTACATACACCTACCTACTTTGCACGAGATGGCCAGATAAGCGGATTTGAGCGCAACAAGACGCCGTTGGTAGTCGTCTAGTGGCTGTCTTGCGCCGTCAGCCGTAGGCATGAGCAGTACCATAAAAGATATGTTCGTTAATAAACCGGTACCGATCAATCGCTCGTTTGTGCAGACGGGGCAACGGTGATATCGATCGCTCGTCTGAATGTGATTTGGAGCTGTGCCACCTCGTGTCCATGTAAACCACGCCGCAGAGGCGCATTCAACATTATTCACATGACGTCCGCAGTCCTTCCAAAGGGATATTAACAACCGAGCCTCGGTAATGCTGCATCGGAGTGATGTCCGTTCTGCAATGGATCCACCATGCGTACCGCGATCCTGGGTCGGTGTTGCACTTCGCATGTGGCTTGTGGTCCGGGCTTGGAGGCTGAGAAAGGGTTTGCGGCGCAGCTGTGAGGCCCGTGACAGAGAAACAGTTCACATCCATGGATGGACAGCAACGTGTAATGTCGATGTTGTCGGCCATCCTACGAGAGAGCAAGCAGGCTCGCCATGACGTCGTATCAAGACTACCATGTTGGGCTCGTTGTGCTGGTTCCTGCGTTGCGCAGCAGTGCAGAGTCGGCGATTTGGCTGCCGGCAGCTAACGCATTCCCGCGGTCGGGAGGTTGGTTAGTTTGGTGACAAAGCTACAGCCCTTAGCTTCCTAGGCGGGAGCTGTTCAGTGGCATGTTTATCATGAAAATCCGAGTGAGAGAAGGGCCGAGTTGGTGAGTAGTTCCGAGAGCGAACTACGCGGGGGCATCAAAACGATGAAACACCTGTCTGCGCCGTCTGCACGCTACCACCATGAAATAGGATTTCGAGATTGTTTATACAAAAAACCGCGCCTATACCAAGATCCACTCGTACTTGAGGGTGAGATGAATGGCCTGCGATGTCGATCTCTCGACCTAGACTTCTCTTTGGGTCTCGTGCGACAATGGGAGATTTCCAGAATGACGATCAACAAAGCTGCGCCGTGTGTTGAGATAGCCCAAAGGCTAAGCAAGATCGAGTTCTCAATAACGTATCTTGACTCACACCCTCACGGCTGGCTTCCGTCCGCTGTCACCGCGTATCCTCCAAACTCGGCCAGGGTCCGTCGCGCACGGGAGTGTCGTGAACCGAATGACGGCGTTCTCGTTGTTGGCACTGTCCTTGGGAACGTCTGCTAATAACTTGCCTGGCTAAAGGGGGTTGGCGGTATGTTACCTTCCGCCGCTTTCAATAGTCGCCCCGCCAGTGCTAGTCTGACACCTTCTTTTGTTGTGAGAACAAGTTCGCAGTGGCGTCTGTCTATTACTGTGCCCCCGTTGTATGCTGTGCACTTGCGCATACGATTGTAGTATCATACTGCATTGTTAAAGATTGTTGTCAGCCGCGACGATTTGGAGTTTGATATTGGAAAAAACAAACTACCCGCGTTTGTACCGCGGAAGGATAGTTCACAGCCCGCTTGCAGCTGCTTTAGGAAGGAAAGGATGTAGATCAAAGTCTCTTTCAGCATGAAAGTCCAAGAGCCAGCCGCTTTTGAGCATATCAACAGGGGTGGAGAATTCGAGTGTGGATTTTCACGAAGGGATCGGCGTCGGGATTGGGCGCATCTTCACTTTGACGATGCGGAGATGCTTGAAGAGACTCACAGAGTGTCTGGCCGGGTCTAGCCGTAGTAGGTTGCTCGATAGGACAGTCGCTCAACAGTGGGGAGTGGGGGTTTAGACTAAGCCTGGGACAAGCGGCCGGCCAGGGCGTTCAAGGGCGTACACTAGAGTTCTAGGAGAACATAGCAGTCTCTGGAAGATATGTTCTCTTGATGGACATTCGAAGCGGTGCTGCGCAGATTGATGGAAATGCACTGTTGAAACAATCCTTTGAGGATGCACGCCGTGTAGAAGTCGAGGTTCACACGCTGTCCGTCATCAGCTTCAGACGTGGTCGTGAAATGCTCGTCGTCAAGTAGGAGTCGCTTAACTGCTGGATCCTAGCAAAGTATATTGTTGTTGACCAAGGTCCAATGGGCAATGGGAAGCGTGAACTGATGGTATATGTGACGATGCTTAAGACGTTGAAGGTAACAAGAGCAGGGATATGTCTAGGCAGTTCAATGCTCTGCAAACCGGCATGTGATACTCGGTAGGGATGCTGTCGTCAGGTCGGCGTTCATAACTGCAGGATGCGCAGAATCGTCACAGTTGCAGATCCATTGCTGCAAGTGGGGGTAGGGCGGGAGGTCGCCTCGATCCCACAACAGCCGGGCAGGAGGCCCATATCGAAGATGACGTTTACGGCGGGCGGGCATTATTGCATGGCCTTTCGCTTCTCGTGTGGTTGATTATGCTCAATACGGTAGACGGATAGCAAACGGTATAGGCCCGAATAAATTTTTGCGGCGTCCCGACCGTTCGGGGGATTCAGACGGAGGCTTGCAGTGGTGCAGGCGTACGAAGAGCAATGTCGAGATATTCACGCATGTGGCCAATGGGACGGACTGCGGAGGATGCAGAAGAAAATTGGGCTAGGTTGATTCAACTTGATTGGGAGCGAGGCACTTGAGCCGGGGAAGATGAGCCGGCGGAAGTTGCCAAGCCGAGTTAGAGGCGGCGCACGCAGAGGGTTGATCTTTGCCGCATGCAGGTCTCGAGTCTGCGACCGGGGAGAAGGTTCGCGGTGGGTCGACAAGCCTGATGCTGCAGGTCCTGGCTCGCGTCCGCGCGCGTCCGCGTGCTTTGCGGGTACTGTATGTTGTTATGCTTTGATTGCACCCAGCGTGCGTATGAGGGCTGCGGCTTTGCTGCTTGTTCGCGGCGCCAAACAGTAGCGTAGGGGGAGATTTTGCCAGCCTATGAGTAGGCAGCGGCGATGGCGAGGATGCAATGGCGACGACAGCCAGCTCCTGTGCCTGTCGTCGTGCCGTGGGCGGATCGGCTGGGTGAATGCAGCCAATGCACGGTATCTCAACATGACGAGCGGGCAGGGGAGAAATGCCGGGGACAGGCGCTGGCTTGGCTGGCCTGCACGGTCGGTGGTCTCGCCGCCGCGATTAAGGATGCCTGCGGGCTATAGTCGAGGTTGGGAGCAAGCCGCATCCCACACGCACCAACGCTCCGTTAGCCCTGGCCCAACATCCCTGCATCGCCTGACAGAAGGCCCCTGTCCTGTTCACACGAAGCTTTTCTCGAGTAGGCGGGCGGTAGGATCCTCCATCGGGATGTGATAATAACAGCTCCAGCCGGCCACTGTGGAGAAGGGCAATGTTCCTGTCGTTCGACTGCATCTCGGTCGCCTATCCCCAACCCACCTGACCTGCTGGCAGCGCGTCTGTTTTCCTTTTGGTCGCTCTTTCCTTCGCTTGGGCCGCGACTTCCTCACGAACCGTTGGAAGCAACCCCACGCTCCCCTGCAGTGGCAGGCACGATCCTTGTGCGCCGATAGGTCTTCGCTGCTCTGCTATTGCCATTACAACACTGGCCCATCCCCCAGCCGCAGCCCCTCCTTCCAGTTAGCTCCAGAGTCTTCACTCTCAAACATCTGCACACTTTCACGAGAGACAGACCGTGTCGGAGCTTCGCCTTGCTACTGTCTTTGTGTAACGGAAACGACGCCCGTCCCAGCTTTCGCCGCAACCACCTCGACCACAGGCCCATCCGCCGGCCTCGCATCCACATCGGGTCATCTGTCACCTGCTTCACACTACAGCGCTAGCTATCGTCACGTCGGGTATGTCAGTCTCCGTTTGTCGCGTGGTAGTTGCCTCAGCACAGTATTAACTTGCAAACAGCCGAGCAAAGCAATCGGTATACGCCAGGACTCCAACAACGTCAAGTATTGCGCCACGCCAATTGACTCTCGTTTTGTATCATCTGCCAAATGCTGCCCAATTAGCGTACTATCGACGGAGCATTCTACTCTAGCATCTCACCCACCTTTCGTTCTTCCACCATGGCGTCCTTTCCTGAGCAAGAAGAGATGGATAAGCGATCGAGCGCACTAGTGGCGCCACTGAACATTCACAAATCGTCACCAGGAAGATCGCGCTCGCGGGCTTTTGGCCACAGTCGCCAATCCTCATCAAGGGGAACACATTCCAGTCGGTCGCAGTCGCAAATATCGCCACCTCTGACCCCGAAGACATCAAGTGAAGCCATGGCTCTGCAACAGCAACAACATCCGCAACCTGTATTCCACAACTACCTCCGTGCATTCTACCATTACAGTCCAAGTACGACAGTGTCGTCCTCAACCGACGAGTCGTCCATCACCGTCGCCATCAATCAAGGCGATGTAATCCTCGTCCACTCTGTTCATCCCAATGGCTGGGCCGATGGAACACTATTAGCTTCAGGGGCCCGCGGATGGCTGCCCACCAACTACTGCGAACCCTACGACAACCCCATCATACGGAACCTTCTGACTGCGTTAACATATCTGTGGGATCTGGTCCGCGACGGAGAGAATGGCGATCTCGGTGCCTTCTCGAGACAAGACTACGTCAAGGGCATGATTGTTGGCGTGCGCCTCTTCCTTGTAAGTGAAGCTTGTGGACGGGTCTAGAGTGTGTTTGTGTCTCGATGACTGACTCCAAACAGGAACGGACTGAGTGCTTGCAGAAGGATTCACGCCTCATCCTCACACACGTCAGTCTACGGCGCATGCGGAAGGCTCTCTTAGGAGATCTTTCCACACTCGTCAAAACAGCTAAGACGTTGCAAGAAGCTCTGCAGTCGAACGAACTGCAGGTGCCCGTTTTCGAACACATGGACGAGCTTGTGTTCAAATCATTCAAGTTGGTGACTCGGGCCGTGCGTTTCCTTGACATCTGGACGACGGACGCAGTGGCGCTGTCACTCTTCGAGCTTGGCGACGCCAGTAGTCATCGACCACTCACCCCGCCGTCCGACTCGGTCGATGCTGCTGTGGAACCACAAGCAATATCAGCCCCCTCGGGCGAGAACAGGCTTTCGGCGAACGAATGCGACTCTCCGGTTACGCAAGGTGCACCATCAGTGCACGACGACTGGTACACCACCACTGCTCAGCCGCAGAGAAACCTGAACCGCCTATCAGTCGCCTTTTCGCTGCCCTCAGAGACAGATTCTCTTCAATCACCAATACTCCCCTCCCATTCCTCAGTACAGTCGAAACGTATCTCCATGACACATCGCTTGTCGTACACCGGTAAATCAGCAAGTGCGCGCAAAGGAAACCTGGCCACCGAGAGGCTGAACGCCGCGCACGACGCTTTCCTGGGCTACATCGGCTCCTTTATTGGGTTGCACCTGCAATCACGGTCTTCGGAAGAGCTTGCTCAGATTACCCAGCACTCTGTGATTGCGTGCCGCCAACTTCTCAAAGTTGTCGAGGAAGTATGGGAACGAGACTCGCGACGATCCGAACAACTGGCAGAAGCTCGAGACACCATGTACACCCGTTTGACGGAACTAGTGCAAGCGACCAAGGACATGTTCATCAACGCCGACACCGACGTTGAAGAGGTGGTGGCGCCTGAAGCAGGGAAGCAGATCGTGGCTGCCGCTACAAGCTGTGTACGTTCTGCTGGTGATTGCGTCACCAAGGCTAGGGTTGTGATCGAAAGGATTGGTGATTTCGAATTCGAAGCCGAACCTGCTGGTCTCGGTATCTCAGAAACGATCTTTCAAGAACCCGACGCAGACAACCAGGAGTCCACAGCTAGGTCCGCATCGCCCAAGCCTTCAGACACCGTCCTGGAGACCAACAAGCCACTACCCGCTACGCCAGTGGAGGAGCGCGAAATGCCTCCACCACTAGTCATCTCAGAGTCAAAGCCACTACCCGAGGTGCCGCAACCATCACCACTCGAAACCAACAGGCTTAGCCTTCAACCTTCGTCCCACCCCGTAATAGTCGAGAGCCCAACGGCAGTGTCGTTCAGATCGTCCCGGTCATCATTACCTCCTCTCAATGCGGTGCCTACTCCGGTTCTGGCTCCACCTCATGCGTCTGATTCTGCCGATAGTCCCTTGAGCACGACACAGGAAAGTTTTGCCGGTTCGACCAAAACTGACAGCGTCTACGTTTCAGTAAACGATGGGAGCAGCACCTACTTCAGTGCACAAGGCGATTCTGCAAGCATTCTTTCTCACACGTCCACACGTGCCACTACCCCGGATCATTCGCCCACGAAGAAGGAGAGTTGTCAAACCTTGATCAGCAGCTTTGGCAGCTCCTCTGAGCTCCGATCTCTAGCAAGCGAAGATGTCGCTGCTGGCGAAGAGCACTTATTGGAGACCACCTATGTCCATGAATTGATCTACAACAAAGAGGGCCAAATCTCTGGTGGTTCCCTCCCAGCGCTTGTAGAACAGCTGACTACCTTCGAATCTACCCCAGATGTCGTCTTCGTCAACGCGTTTTATTTGACGTTCCGCCTCTTTACCACGCCACTCGACCTCGCGCAATGCCTGATCGACCGTTTTGATTACATCGGTAACAGCCAGACCGTGGGTGTGCCGGTACGTCTTCGTGTCTACAATGTCTTCAAGGGTTGGCTGGAAAGCCATTGGTGTGGCGAGAGCGACGCTGTTGCTCTAGGCGTCATCCTCGCGTTCGCCACCGGAAAGCTTAGGGCTGCTATGCCTGCTGCTGGCAAAAGACTTGCGGAGCTTACTTCCAAGGTAACGGAAGTAAGGGCTGGTGCTCTTGTACCTCGATTGGTATCGTCGCTCAGTCAGACAGGTGCTTCAAACCCTGCGTTCACTCTTGCGGATAGCAATGTGCCGTCGCCAATTGTGACTAAGAGCCAACTCAACGCTCTGCGAGGTAGCAAGGAGGGCAGGACGCAATGCAGCATCTTAGACTTCGATCCTTTGGAACTTGCCAGACAATTCACCATTATCGAGTCCAGGCTCTTCTGTGCCATCCAACCCGAAGAGCTTCTTGCCCTGGAATGGACCAAGAAGAAGAATTCGAAGGCTCGTAACGTCAAAGCAATGTCAACGCTTTCGACCGACCTGGCAAACCTAGTTGCCGACACCATCCTGCAGCTCGAGGACGCAAAGAAGCGTGCTGTTGTTATCAAGCAGTGGGTCAAAGTTGCAGCCAAATGCTTGGAACTGAACAATTACGACTCGTTGATGGCAATCATCTGCTCACTCAATTCATCCATGGTTATGCGCCTCAAACGTACATGGGAGATTGTATCCACGAAAACGAAGGCTCGCCTAGATGAACTGAAGGCAATTACCGACGTAGGACGTAATTATGCTGTCCTCCGACAGCGTCTGCAGAACCACGTCGCGCCATGCATTCCATTCGTTGGTATCTATCTTACCGATCTCACGTTTATCGACGTAGGCAATGGCACCACACGGCAGCTCCCTGGAGATTCCGGTTCTGACAGCGTCTCTGTCATCAACTTCGACAAACACATGAAGACAGCCAAGATCATCGGCCAGCTCCAATCATTCCAAGTTCCTTATCGACTGGCTGCCATACCAGAAATGCAGGACTGGATGGAGAGCCAAATCCAGCGAATGCACGCAAGCGACCAGGCCAACGTGCAAAGCTACTATCGCCGATCGCTGCTTCTTGAGCCGCGTGAGGCTCAACACTCTACGAGAGGCTCGCCCTCTATCGACAACAGTGCACAAAGCACATTCTCAGCAGAGAGCCGAACCAATTCGAAAGACAAGTTCGAGTTTCTCAACTTCAATTTCTCGACCGCGAACCTAAAGGGTTCATAGACATGTGTACTGCGCTTCATTGCGCCTTTCTTCATCGACCGCCTCTGGATGGCGCCTGGTCACCGACATACCCTAATGTTTGCGTTTACACTGCATCTATTCTTGTCCTTCATGTCACGGACACTTACGATACCAATGCCCGAGTTCCTTTTGTTTGTTCTATACCACTTCAGCGAATTTCTTTTCCGGGTGGGCTCATTTGTATTCTGCATACTCTGCAAAGGCAGATCACAGGTATCTGCGCAACATTTCATACTTTTTGCATACCCATTGGGGCTTTTGGGAGCCTGTATCAATCAGGTCTTTGGCGTTATGAAGAGGAAAGAAGTCGCTGTTACAGCAAACGGTGTGTTGCTGCGATTAGCGGTTAAAAGCATTACAAGATGGGCACTGGAAGACAAAATACGTTCTTTCGTACCCAAAGAACATGTACTGAGCCGTCCCCCGGACTGCAGCTCTCTGAATCAAAGAAATTCTCAAATCAATTACTATCTATTCGCATTGTGACAGAACTATCGAGTGATGTACGCCGCCGCCAGAAGCAAGAACCTGATTCTCCGTCTCCGCCGCGAGAGCGCGCCTCGTTCTTGGATAAAGACGTCTGATATGACGGACAGTGTATATGATAGTCGTGTGGCAGAGCTAGATTACATCGTGGCAGATCAATGATGGCAGCTGCTTCAGGGTGGGATTTCCATGTGGGGTTAAAGCTAGCGATCGCAGCAACCCCTCCACCCCTCCATTGCATCCGCCATCGCGTCGCATAACTGCCCCAAAATCCTCTCCTCTCTCCACGTCTACCCCAATTCACGCGATACTACACGCGCACGCCGAGAACCACGATGACTACCCAAGACCTTTTGATCGATGTCCGCTCCCCAGCCGAGTTCTCGACCGGCTACCTTACCTCCGACATCGCACCCACCGTAAACATTGAATACCAGATCATCGATCAACTACCCGAAATCTACGCAGCGCAAGGTATAAATGTGGGAAAAGACGATCGAATCACGCTGTATTGTCGGAGTGGAAGACGCTCGGGCATTGCGCTGGGAAGGTTAAGGGAGTTGGGGTACAAGAGCGTAAGAGATATCGGAGGGTTCGAGGAGGCGAGAAAGATGTTGGATCGCGAACAGGTTCAAAGGCAGTTGGA
>Ga0265780_10011435_pt1 | contig 10496 bp, 7 predicted proteins | sample P1T30metagenome_FD_192432 | JGI IMG/M metagenome (GOLD analysis project Ga0265780, IMG submission 192432) | Plant litter microbial communities from East Loma Ridge, Irvine, California - P1 T30 | ecosystem: Environmental > Terrestrial > Plant litter > Unclassified | place: USA: California... | reverse complement strand
AGACCGGTTGCCATGTTAGGTGATTGCCGAACCCCACAAATGACGTAATACTTGTATGCCCCGCTTCTGTTAAAGGCAAGTTACACTGACTACAAATCTCGCCAGGCATCACTTCTATAATATCCTTCCGATGATCTTCCTAATCTCTTTCGTTTAGCGATTGGTATAATGTCAGTAGACTGCGCTGTGTCATTCCGGTGTGGTTCTTCAAAATTACGACATGAACCGGTCGACCAAAGTACCTAGGTATACTTTATGGCCGAGCTTCTGGTAGCTACAACTAGTTTTATCGACAAGATTGCAGAGATGTATTGCAGGTTCACGCTTCGCAGATATCCGAAGTGGAAATCGTTAAAGTTTCTCGTTCGGTAAAAGCGTTCTTTTCTGCAAATGCAATCTGGAAGACTGCTAGTATCAGTAAATTCAATAAATCCTCCGTCTATGATCTCAAGGAACAAGGGTATGTAAGTTGTTCAGTCGTCATCCTTGCCTGGATAATCAGAGGTGGGCATGTCAGACTCGGTGACGATTAGGGGATTGCCGCCTTAGTTTGCAATGACTGAGATCTTGAGAAGAGATTGAGCTTTGCGTGGGACAAGAAGGGAGAAAGTACAGAGCGCGTACCTTACAAGAAGCAGCTGAGCGCGGGAAGGTCCAGCTTCCAATTCCAGAAATACACGAGAAGGCAATGAACACTGCCAGGAGTAAAGGAGGCAGTAAGGTCTGGAATGAGTTTAAGGACGGAACTACTCGAGATAAACTTGATAAGAAGGGTGGTTTCGAGGGGGCAGTTTGGGATTGGGATCTTTTTGAGAGGCGAAAGAGAAAACAAGAGGCAGCTCCAAGAAGTCCAGTCTCTACTTCTCCTCGAGGCTGGGCGGAAGACTGTTTCCATCGACCTCTGACAGACTTCGTGCCACAACTGAGAGCACGATCCATCGGCTTCATGTTTGGTCAGTCCACTTGGCCGATCTAACATACACCTGATAAGGATAACACAACCTTGGAAAGATGGAGGAGGAGGTTGATCAGAGCGACCCACGTCACGATAGGTGCAGTCCAACGCAGCTACATGCGCTTCGTCTAGATTGTGCAGAATGCGAGCATCGCGTGCATTAGCATATGAGGTAAGTGATACGTGGTCGAGACCGCTGTAAGGCGTGCGAGAATCCATTAACAAGCATCTTGCAAGGAAGGTATCCAGAGTGTAAAAGAGAAGAGACATATCTGGGTAAGCTTGGGGGCTGATGTGTGCCACTGTTGCTAGCCGCTTGCAGCTAGCTATTGCGGGGCTATCAGCCGCGGAGGCTGGAGCTGGGAGCGCTGGATGACCACAAATAGATTGCTTCAACACGTTCCTGGTTGTTGACGACTCGTTTGCAAAAGGGGGAAATAACTCCTATGAGCTTTCAACGTCCGAATTGAACAAGAACAAGGGCTTTCTTCGCAACAATGTAACACAATAATAAGAAATATGGATCTCGGTATCTCTTCAGATTCGTCGCATCGTGATTTCAGCATACGCGAGCGTAGCAGGCGGGCGCGAATTGATGCGTGCTTACAGCTGTGCCTCAGCGGACGCCTTGTTTTGGATGCAGCCCCGGCAGGAGCTGAAGGTGCAACGCAGCAGATCATCACGTATATAACGTGCAGGTCTGTCGCAACTCTGCATCACAGAGGACGCGACAGATACCATGGCTCCCATCGACGATACAACCGACGCAGACGCAAAAGCGACCGAAGTACTAAAGATTGTCGAACAGTATGGTCTGAACTACGAGCGGACTGGAGCTTGGGATGGGTTCGAGACGTTCCTACCTATTGTGGCGGGACAGGTAGAGCGCAAGGAACCAATTCGCATGTTACTACCTGGTTTCCCTTTCAAATCGCCAAATCAGAAAGACAAGGTGCTGGGTGTCTTGCCGGATTTGGGCGAAGAGCTTGCGCTGAAACATCTGGATGGGCTGTGCGAGAAAATCAAAGCGATCTATGGGCATGGCGCTGAATGCCACATCACATCTGATGGTCTCGTATACAACGGTGAGCTGGAGGAAAACAACACCATGCCTCGATATATTGCTGACGATGGTAGATCTGCTTGGTGTGACCGATGAAACCGTATGGAACTTTGGACAGGGCGTGCGAGAAATAGCTGCAGCCAACAAGCTTCAGAACCTTAGCTTTTTGCGCCTCTGGGACCTGCTCGATTATCCCGGAGACTTCCAGTCAAAAGAGTACTATTTGAAGCATGCAGCAAACATTCGAAAAGAGCTCAAGCAACGTTTTGGTGACCCCAAATTCGAAGCGGACATGGCCAACACATCCACTAGCGACATGCAGATGACGCATACCAAGTATCTCGAGTTTCTAAAGCAGGACCTGGCTTTCAACGATCGGCACAACGCGCTGTCACCAGAAGACCAGGCTGCGAATATTGCCAACACAGCAAAGGAGATGATGGGTCGATGGAAAGCGTTTTCCGCTGCGCTGGCAGCCGTACCTACACAATACATCCGTCTATCAATCCACGATTCGGGTGGTAAAGATAAGCTGTCCATGGCTATCATTCCGCAGCAAGAAAAAGGAGCTTTGGGCGCAACGCCATGGCACTCGACGCTCGTGATCGAGGCAGATGGAACGTTGCGTACGGTGCAGCGATGCAAAGTCGACAAAGGAAGCTATCAGCTCATTTGTCGCGATGACCGACCGTACTGTTTCCGCGCCAAGCTAGAAGGCGAAGACGATTCGAATAAAACATTCGAACAACTGTATCCCTCTGGTCTCACGATTCGAGATCGCAAGGCGGTGGCTGCTTAACATGGTGGTTGAGAGAGGAGAAAATTGTAGAGAGGGTTTTCATCGAATGTCAAGTGGAACAGGCGTGGGTGCAAATTGCATTAAATCCGGTGAAGGTTGCAGTGCTTTGAGTCAGATGTACTCGGTTCGGACAGACATCATACGAGCAGGTGGATTATAGTGCTGGATTAGTATTTAGCCTTAATGCTGTGGGACGATGATTAGCGACTAGGTGTGTTCGGTGAGGCTGCGAAACTCCGGGAGCAGCCCAATTGTATGGTAGAAGCATGGCGCCCCTGTTATCCCCATGGCCCAAATCTTGGTGATCGGTCGATGAACAAAAAGGATCATCCGCTTGTGGCGGCGTGATGTCCGCAGGAGGAGAAGATTCGCTTTGGCAAAACACGACATGTCTTGTCGCTGTGTGAGAGTTGAGATATCGTTTGCCCAGATGCAGGGTGCGCTGGCCTATGTAGACAATAGAGTTAAGAGTGAAGTATGGGGTATGCTCTGAAGACATGTGATTTCGGCGCGAAGCGATCGGATTCCGGTAGATCGGCAGTGAGAGCACTTGCATCTTCGATGGTGCCCGTGCCCACCCTCCATCAACGCCAACCCTGGCCGAGAGACGCACCGTCGCTGTCAACCAAAACCAAAGGATCGCATGGACATAAGATAGCCGGGCTCTGGCCGTGTCTTGTCTGCGCGACCGCCGATTTCTTTTGAGAATGCTGCAGCCAGTTTGTGTCTCTCTCTCGCGACTGTCACATCTGCATCGGCAGCCACATGCAGATGCTCACCCCTCCTCCGGACGAAGAAGGCCTCGGGGCTCCTCCCATGAGCCCGCCCGACCAGGACAAGGGATGCGCATATGACTGGACAGCCGCGCTGCCTCAGACAGATCATATCCGCTTCTTCTGCAACACCGACTGGTCGCGTACCAGCCTGGGACCAACAAGCACATGGAGCCAGACGCTGCGACTTTTTGCCAGCTACGTCCTTTCTGATTCACGCGGGGCTTGCCTCTGGTGGGGGGACATCTCCAATCTCACGGCTATATACAATGAGGCATATGCGCCTCTTGCTGCCGGCGTGCATCCCAAGCTTATGGGATCCCTCTTCCAGGAAGGCTATCCGGATCTCTGGCCGTCTATTCGCCAATACTTCGTAGAGGCCAAGCGAACAGGCGCTGGCGTAAACTACAGCTCGGCTACGCCCACGGTGGTTGAGCGGAAGGGGTATACAGAGGAGACGTTTTTCTCGGGCGGGTTTGTGCCAGTAGGCATGCCAGGCGCCATCGAGGGCTTCATCAACACGACGTGAGTTACGTTCAATGGACAACTTGCAGAACATGGCCCTCTCAGTCGCACACAGCTTAGGCTTCGTTCCCCAACTGACGCAACTAGCTACGAGGTCACAAGCCAAAAACTCGCCGACCGCCGCACCAACTGTCTGAACACACTTGCCTCTGTCCCCTCTCAATGTGTCGACGACGTCTGCTCCCACATCCTCACCACGCTCGAATCCAACGCCAACGACGTGCCCATGGCCATGCTCTACCGAATCGATGAGACTCCAGGCTCCAACAGATTGCGACTCCATGGTTGTAATGGACTTCCAGAAGGACATGGCCTCATCGTGGAAGAAGCCACTATTGATAGCGAAGAAGGCTTGATCCCAGACCTGCGACGAGCCGGTGCAGAACAGACGGTTATCGAGCACGACGACCGATTCCTAGCTACCTCTTGGGGAGGTTGGGGTGCGCCGTCCAAGAAGATTATCATAAGCCCTATCATGTGCGGAACACGCCTCTTTGGCTATCTCGTATTTGGTACAAATCCCTACCGCCCACACGACGATATCTGCAAACAGTTCATTCGAGATCTCAGTCGCATGGTTTCGAGCATTGTATCGTCTGCCGTCGATTGTGAAGCCAATCGAAAGCGTCAAGAGCAGCTGGAAGCTGACCTTGCTTTTAGCGATCTCAAGCTACGTCATCTGATTGATCATGCATCTGTAGGCATGTGCCACGTCTCTCTGGATGGCTTAATGCTTTGGGCGAATGATCACTATTACCAGCTAGCTGGGAAATCTGCTTCTGACCATGCAGTTGGCCTTGCATTTCTCGAAGCTTATCACGACGATGATCGAGCAAAGGCTGATGATGTTTGGGAACGTCTGATTAAAGGCGCCGACCACGTTACAGCCGACTTGCGTTTGAAGCGCATGTACACGCCTCCCACGGGCGATCCCGAGCCTGCCCAGCTACAGGTTCTAGCCTTCCCATATCGCGACGAGCATGGAAGTGTGATCAGTGTAATGGCTTGTACGACTGACATTAGTAGATTGTGTTGGGCACAGAATTTCCAGGCCCGATTGGCCGCCGAAGCAAGAGAAGCAAAAAGACAGCAAGAGGCCTTCATTGACGTAGTCTCGCACGAGATGCGAAACCCGTTGAGCGCCATCGTGCATTGCGCAGACGCGATTGCCAATGCGATTGAAGAGTGCCAAACCCAGCTCGCCGATATACCCGTACCGTGCCTCGATACTCTGAATGACAACATACAAAGCGCAAACGTCATCATGCAATGTGCAAATCACCAGAAACGTATCATCGACGATGTACTCACATTGAGTAAACTCGACTCCATGCTCTTGTCTATAACGCCTGTCGCAGTCAAGCCCACGAAGCTTGTAGACTCCATCGTCAACATCTTCCAGGCTGAGCTGAAGACGAATAAGATCTCGTACAACATCACACCGGACAAATCTTTTCTGGCCCTAGGCATTGACCACGTTTATTTGGATCCATCTCGGGTGACTCAGGTATTCATCAATCTACTAACGAATGCGATCAAGTTCGTCAAGCCGTCGAAAGAGCCGAACATCTCCATCCGCTTCGGTGCTAGTACGTCAGATCCCCGTGATCTATTCCCAAGAAATATGTTCTGGGCAACGGATGGCAAGCAAGACGGCGACGTTACCAGCAATCCAGACTGGGGTACTGGTGAAGAGATTTACCTTGCGTTCACAGTCAAGGACTCCGGAATTGGCTTACAAGAGAAGGAAATTTACAAGATATTCGAGCGTTTTCGACAAGCAAACGTAAAGACGCATGTCAAGTATGGAGGTAGCGGACTGGGCTTGTTCATCTCTAAAGCGCTTACTGAGAAGCAAGGTGGTGAGATAGGTGTCTCGTCGGTTCTGGGCCAAGGATCGACATTCGGATTCTATGTCAAAACGCGAAGGGTGGAATGGCAGCCCAGGACCCTCAAAGAAATGTTCCAACAGGCTGGACAAGAAGCAGCGGCTCGACAACTGCACGTGTTGTTAGTGGAGGACAACATCATCAACCAACAAGTTCTCGGCAAGCAGCTCAAAAAAGCAGGATGTCATGTTTCAGTCGCAAACCACGGTCTAGAGGCTCTTGAGATACTGGAAAGAGAAACGTTCGACATCGTACTGATGGATCTGGAGATGCCGGTGCTTGATGGCCTTGGCGCGATGCGCGAGATTCGTAGAAGGGAGAAAGAACAGGTGTACGCTTCTGAACGTTTGCCCGTCATCGCTGTTACAGCGAATGTCCGAAAAGAACAGATCGATACGGCTATCGCTGCCGGAGCAGTAAGTACCCAAAGATTGTTAGTATCAACCGTATGTTAACGGAGTGTGCAGGATCGCGTCATGCAGAAACCGTTCAAAGCGGCCGACTTGGTCTCCATGATGAAGTCGCTGATGCCGCAATTAGCGCCCTCGTCCATTGAACCGCCAACACCGGGACTGGGCCTTCAATCAAGTGCACTGGTACCCTGAATGAAGTTTCGTCAAGAAAACTAGTGAATCTATACGGCAACTAGGTTGTTGGCTCCAGGGAGTTGCCATTGATCATCCAGTGATCCATCGCGAAAAATTACGAAAGACCCGAGGATTGCTTTTGTGCTAGGAAGCGCGAATGTTTACCGTCTATCTCACGACCTCGCATCAAGATCCCTTCATGTGTTGTGGTTGTTAGAATAAGAAGTCGTGGTGTTTCCTGTCGTACCTGCTCAAGCTCAGATTCGAACATGGCTACAAGACGTGTCCAGATGCAGATGCGGCCACAACTGGTAACTCAGGTTCCTTGCCACCATGGAAGGTATCTTTTGATGCTGTGGACAGCTTCATTAACTCCAAGCGGTTTAGTACACAAGAGTTCGCGAAGAAAGTATGTCTTTGCATAGGAGAGGGGAGGACAGATGTTACATGGGTGCCAGTGCAAGGTACACGGAAGCTCAGTGTTATGAAGCTGTCAGACAGCGATGGACATGATGGAGATGTATCAACGAAGCCATGTACTATTGTCGCCACAATCACCAATACATATTGTGTGAGATCTGGATTGTGGCTCAACCTTACCAACCATTTGCGAACGTTGTCCCGAGTAAAGAACCATTGTTAGGTAGACCTCCACACAGTCGCATTGGAGACCCACCACTACTGCCGTGGTTAAAGACGGAGATATCACCATCTCAGACGCAGCCGCCGGTAAAATAGGGTCACCACATAGCCAACCAATCCAAAGTTCAACTCAAAACAATTGCAATCGGATCATGACAAAACGAACGCAAAAACAAAAAAGCTGGCCTGAAACGAAGACTCGTATTGTCATTGGGATGATTGATGACAGCATAACCTGGCCATGTGCAAGTATTTGGAATAAGGTCAAGAGCGTCGCGTAGCAGCTAAAAGGGGACAATGATTGACGCGTGAGGGCTCTTTGTTATTTTCTGCTTTCTACCCCAAGGCGCATGATGAATCTTACTCGCATAGCGTCGCTCAGATCGGATGCACGATGTCATACGAGACTGACCGACGGTCTAAAGTTGAGATGTGGGGAACTTAGAGAACTGAAATAAACAGTGGGAAAGTACATCTAGGCCGGCATCGACGCTATGATACGCTCGTGTGGCGCCGGTCCGGCCCTTCGTTTGTGGCGATGCCTGTTGCTTTCAATAATTAAATTGTCACGCAAGTTCGTTAGGCTGGGAGAGGCTGTTGCCCATCAGATGAGTAATTGCAGCCATGAGGAATATATGCAGTCATAACGGACGGTGTGCTTGCAGATTTTTTGTCCGGATGAATGTATTGTGAGATACAGTATGGTTCCTGCAGACTTGACCGCTATAGCTTTCTAGAAATATTTTCTACCATCATATCTCAGTCGATGCCAAGTAAGCTCTCGAAAAGAGTAGAAGAAGATGATAACGCCAACCTCGGAGGTTGAGACGAATTTTGCGGCGACAAACGCGCTGGATAGCGACTTTCCGGATACATGTCGGCGCTGGCCCTGTACATTGCAAGGTGTTGTTGTTTGAAGATGGTGTTGTGGCTGGCCTTAGTATCCATCCCTAAGAGGCCGGTGTCCCGTATGCGTCAGGCTACGGCTTCTCTCCCAGCATCAAGCCAGCAGCAACTGCCACACGTGCCGGTTATTTGTTAGAAGCACGGGTATGCGACTGAACACCTTCACCGCTCGCGCCGCTCCGGCAACTACGTATGGGTCGGTAGATACCGCATGTCCGAGTGCTTCATGCGCTCGTCTGTGCGATGAGGGGAAACTGCTAAAGCTGCTTGGCATGAGTACGCGTCGGGCTCTCCTTTCTAAGAAGCCCTTCTCTTTGCATACGGAAACGCGATGCGCAAGTTGATGCGTGTCAGGCTTTTCCAAAGAGACATTGCTGTGGTCCAAGCGCTAGCGATCGTCCGGAACGGAGTGTGGGGACTCATCCCATGCTGAAAGACTTTCTGCGACCCGCGGGCGTGCCCACACAATGCATGATAGTCAACTCGGAGGATGCCAATTGCGCGCTCGATATCCGCGCTTCAATCGGCTGGAGAAGCTTGTCGCCGTAGCTGCATTACATCTGCGGACCTGAAACACCGTCTTTTGCTGTGGTAGCCTTAGCCCCGGAGTCACTCAGCCTTCAAAACCACACTTGCGCACGCCCAAGCAGCAAACAAGCTCGCGCTGACGTCCGTCATCTTCTTGTCGTTCATCGCTCAAAGACTATGCAGTGCGCCTGTGCCGGGGAAGAAAGGTTGTTATCGGCAGAGAGGTCATAAATGGCGAACAGCAAGTAAGTATTCGATAGCTTCTCGACTGGGTGGGGAAGCAGCCGCCATCGTTGAGAGCTGACCGCCTGCACGAGCTCGCCGGACCTCAACTAACGGACTCCAGATACGAATATGTGCGCCAGTTTGAGCAGCCCGATGCTTTACTGGCCAATACCTGGATTGTAGTACGGATAGATGGACGTGGCTTTTCCAAGTACGTTCACCAATTTTCTCTCCTTCACTTGAGTTGGCAAACTTTCTCGGTCCGGCATATGCAGGTACCCGTAACCATGTTGCATGAACGGATATTGCTGCCCTAGGCCAACATTTTCGGCTATTATACACCATCAAGCGGTTTTCGCTAACAATACGCGAATAGGTTTACGTCAAAGTATGAGTTCGTCAAGCCGAACGATAAGAATGGGCTCGACGTCATGAACGCTGCAGCCCAGGCTGTCATGAAAGAGTTGCCTGACCTTGTCCTTGCATTCGGTAACAGCGACGAATACAGGTACGTTGCATTTTTTCCATTCGAGCATGTTATGTTTGAGGTAAATTGATGTTCCATCGAGGCCGCCCAAGGTTCCCGGCACGGTATATACATGGGTGGGGTAGCATGTTTCGGGACTGCTTAGCTGACGTGGGTCGCAGTTTCGTCTTTCACAAGGACTGTGCCTTATTCGAACGACGAGCAAGGTACGGAGATACTCCCATTGGTGCAACTAGTTGATTCCCGCTGGCGATTTGACCAGAACTGACCCGGATTTAGCAAGCTCACTACGACAATTGTGTCGACATTTACCTCGTACTATGTGTGGTCCTGGTCTACATACTTTCCGGATAAGCCGCTTACACCTCCTTTGCCCTCGTTCGATGGACGTGCAGTGTGCTACCCAAGCGACTCTAATCTTCGGGATTACATGAGCTGGCGTCAAGTTGACTGTAAGTAATGTGATACGTCGGCCCCTTCCCACCCTCTGTTGTCAGCATTCTGGCTAAAGGCATCTCCTATGACCCTCTTTTTTATCTTTCTATTAATCGTGAATTGAATTTGACCATCGCCCAGGCCACATCAACAATCTTTATAACACTACTTTCTGGACTCTGCTTCAGCAGGGTGGCATGGGAGCTAGAGAAGCAGAACAAAGACTCAAGGGAACAGTTTCGTCCGATAAGAACGAGATTCTGTTCAAGGAGTTTGGAATCAACTACAACAACGAACCGGAGTGCTTCAAGAAGGGCACGGTACTATACCGAGACTTCTTCCCTACTCCACCGCCGGTCGAGCAGATAGCGTCACCTGTGCTGGCAGACTTTCCCACGCCACCTATAGCTCAGCCAACACCAAAGCGAGCATCCGGTCACCGGGCATCCCAGTCTATCGAGAGGGCCATCCCATATCTTCCAGATCAAAAGGAATTGATGGAGTCTCCAGAGCTTTGTTCGCGTCCGACCTTCTTGTCAACAACATCGACTCCGTCGCCACCACCTTCACCACCTAACATCTCGAGATCAGCATTTCCTAACCCGCTTAGGTCCAACCCGATCAGATCTGAGAACAATAGCCCTATGCCAGGTTCTTCCATGCCGCTTTCTCCGCCATCAAC
>Ga0265780_10011431_pt1 | contig 10498 bp, 9 predicted proteins | sample P1T30metagenome_FD_192432 | JGI IMG/M metagenome (GOLD analysis project Ga0265780, IMG submission 192432) | Plant litter microbial communities from East Loma Ridge, Irvine, California - P1 T30 | ecosystem: Environmental > Terrestrial > Plant litter > Unclassified | place: USA: California... | reverse complement strand
GCCCGGCCCGGCCTGGTAGTTGTTGCTGGCTTCGTGGTCGACGCTCAGGATCAAGTAGTCGCGGTCGCGGATGCTGGGCTTGGCCGGTTCGCCGCGCTTGGGAACGCGCAGCTCGGCGCTGAAGTGGCCGCCGAGCTTGAAGCACCGGCCCGGCTGGGCGGTGCGGTCGTTGCCGCGGGCTCCGAACGTCTGCGTGTTCGCGTCGCGCTCGCCCATGCGCTGCTGCGCGAGCTGCTCGCCCTCGTCATGGGTGCGGAAACCGTACGCGCTCGTGTCTTCGTAGATTTCGTACGGATAGACGTCGCCCTGGTTGTTCAGGGACTCAGCGGTTGAGCGCTGCGCGACCGGGTTCTTGTAGTCGAAGCTGACCAGGGTCGTCTGGCCGGAGCCGAGCCGGCGCACCGCAGTCCATTCGCGAATGCCGTCATCTTCGAGCGAGCCGGCCTTGTCGCGGAACGGGATCTTGCCCGAGTCGTCGATGCCGGTCGGGTCGATGGTCTGGGCGAGTGTGCTGCGGTCGCAGAGCCAGAGCGAGTGGCCGTCGGCCCGGTGTTCGTAGTGATAGTGTAGCCCGGCCTCTTCCCAGCGCCGGTGCAGGTGGTTGTAGTCGGTCTCATCGTACTGGTTGGCGCAGGTCAGCCGCGGATACTCGCCGACGAGGACCGGATGCCAGTCGTTCTGGCGGTACTGGGCAAGGGTGATCTCGGTAATCTCGATGACGCTCTTGCCGAGGAACGAACGGTTGTCCTTGCGCAGCCTGGCGAAGGTCAGCCAGGGTTCGAGCACCATGTGGTAGAACGCGAAGCCGCCATCGGTACGCAGGAAACGGAATTCGGTGACATAGCCGTTGAAGTAGCGTAGCGAGCCGTCTTCGCGCACGAGCGAGATCGTGACCATCCTGGCCATCATTGCCTTCAGCGGGATCTGCGCGTCGTCCGACAGGAGTTCGACCTCGAAGCGGAAGCAGCGCGAGACTTCCTCGTGCGCTTTCAAGCGGTTGGGCAGGAGAATGCGTTCCGGACCGTCGTTGCGGGGGAATTCCAGGCGCAGCAGGCGGTCGTGCTGCGCATCGAGACTGAACGCCGATAGCGCAGCTCCCGCCGCGATCGCTTGGCTTCCGTCCATGTATTGCCTCCGATGGTATAAAGCTATCAAATTTCCATCGGCTAAGGTAACCAAGCGCTTTCAGACGGCCTTGATAATAAGCAAAACCGGGCTCTGCTGTTTCCGTGACGGGTAACGACAGGGCGAACAGCTTTCTGTGCATGTGCTGATTTTGCTCAGCTTGACTAATCGCAATGTGAACTGACGGGCTGGTTCTACATTTTCCGTTTGGTTGCCAGCAAGTAGGGCAAAACAAAGGGAAGAGTATGCGCAAGCACGTATCCAGCGGAAAACCTGCGGGAATGAGCATCGTTCTCAGTCCCGCAAACAGCGGTTACCCGAACACCCCGGCTGTGGAGCGCATCGAAGTCGGCCCGGCTTTGATGAAGAGTCGCGTCGGCAAACTGCATGGCCGTCCGTACCCGGTCCAGTTCCGGAACCAGGGCGCGTTCGACGCCTGGAAGCAGGCACTCGGCAGCGGTCCGGAATGGACGCGGTGGGCGGATCCCGAAGCGACGTGCTGGACCATTCGCCAGGAGATCCAGCAGCAGCTCAACGCCATGCGTGCGGGCAGGCAGGACAGCATCGAAGCCGAAGCACGAGCGCAATCTGATGCGCGGATGCAGGCCATCTCGATCAGCGCAAACCTGAAGTACGAACTTCAGAAAGGGGCGATCATTGAAACGACGCCCGCGCTCGAGACTCTGCTGCTCAATTCCGACATGGACTTGGACCTGCCGATGAAGATGGTCGCACCTCCTTATCCTGCGCAATATCTCAAGTTCGGTCCGGAGGCTGGCCGCCACCTGAAGGCACCGGATTCGGATGTGCCGGACCGTCTGTTCGACGGCGTGTTTTGCTTTTTCACGCCGCCGTCGAACCGCTACGGCGATGGAATCCAGTGGACACTCGAACTCATTTTCATCAGCCAGCGCCAGGACTGCTTTAGCGGCCAGGTTACCCTGTTGGGTGACACGAAGCGCGACGACAAGCCTCTTGGCGAATGGCTCAACCGGGTTCTCGACACGGCAAAGGGGCGGTCGGTCGAGACCTTCTACAAGCCCATGTACGCGGCGGTGAGCTATGTGGTCAAGGTCTTCCTCTACATGGCGCTCAGGCAGGCACGCACTATCGAGCATCGCGAATACGACGAAGCGATGCGGCGCATCGCCGGACTCGGGGTCAAGAAGCGCGCCCGATTGCTTCAGCGCGTCGAGTCGCTCTACAACGGCATCCGGGTTGGGCCGGATGACTTGCCCCAAGAGAGCGCTGCTCATGTGGATGGCGGTACCGTGGCCCCACATTGGCGCCGTGGGCACTTCCGGATGCAGGCTTGCGGGGCCGGGAAACTTGAACGCAAGCTGATATTCGTGGCGCCCATGCTGATCCATGCGTCACAGCTGCAAGGGGACATTCCGGCGCCGAAGCCGTATCGCGCTGGCGGCACGCAGCATCCTGTGCGCGTGGTCGCCTCGTAGGCGAATTGGGCTACCGCCGGACTGCCGTCAGTCTAAGGACAGAACGTATATCGGGCCGGCTGGCCTTCCCCGCGCTGACGGTCAGGAAGGAATTCAAACCAAGACGCTTGCGATCCGGTCCTTTGGTCGCCAGGGTCAATGGCTTGAGACAGGGCTTATCCAATAAAAGCCTGACTTCATACTGCACCGAAGGCACCGCGAACAGGCTGACCATCTCCTTCAACGCAGCGTGAGACCGGCCATTCGGCAGGAAAGCCTTTGCCGTCTCCTCATCCAGCGGCCCGATATGCAGGCGGACCCGCAAGTCGTTGCGCCATGCGCGGGTGCCCAGGGCAGCGCCGAAGCCGAGGGTGGGGTAGGTAGCGCCCAGCGTGCTGCGGATCTTCTCCGGTATCGGATCCCAGGCGCCGACGAATTCCTCGACACGGACAGGCACGCCGAAATACTCGGCCAGCACCCGCTCCACGCTCGAGGCGGCGATGGGACGTGTCCTGAGCAGCCCGGCATAGTAGCCGGCGACTTCCACCGGAATCGACGCATAGGGCTTGCCTGGCCCGAAGCTCGCGGGTCGCAGACCACCCAATGCGCTCATTAGCGGCAGCAAATCGTCGTGGCCTCGCGTGTTCAGGCCGTGCTCGACGCGGTACTTTCCGCAAGCCTCGTAGAACAGGCCGATGACCCGATTGGAGAACAGGTCGACGAATGGCTTCCAGCTCTCGTCCGCGCCCAGGTTCGCCCTGGCGGCCGCGCGCTCGGTGTCATGCAGGGGCAAAGTGCCGTTAGCACCGAGCAGGCCGATGAAGCTTGGCGTGATGTGGATGCGCGGCGTGCCAGCGCCATCGGTGGCGTCGACCTGCATGCCCTCGATCTCGCTGGCCGGAAAAGCCAGCGACAGGCTGTTACGAAAGCGCAGTACCTGGCTGAACGCCTGCGAATACGGGATGCCTTGCTGGCGCAGCATCCGCACCAGGATGTTCAGCAGTTGTGCGAACCGGTACCGGTATGGCGCCGCGCGCAGGTGCTCGGTCAGGACAGCGGCATGCTGCCGCTTCTCGGTGTGCATCGGAACAGCTCCTCCCCGGATTGGTGTGACAGGATCACCAGCTCGATAAAGCTGTTCATCTGGACGTAGAGCGCAAAGAACTGGTCGATGACTTGCACGAACAGGTGCAGGCCGGCGCCGACGAAAGCCTCTTCGTCGATCGTCAGGCGTACCTCCGTCCCATGCGCCAGCGACGAGCCGCGCTTGTGCCGCAACCAAGCGGTCGTCTCCGCATGCTCCAGCTCGACAATGCCGGCGATCTGTCGCCGCGAAACCGCCGAGCCGGTGAAGTCGTACAGGGCCAGCATTTCACGCAGGCCGTCCGCGCCTTCCATGGCGAGCGAGTGATGGTTGAGCGTCAGGTGGGAGATGAGGCGCCAGTGAGCGCCCCGGCCGTTTGCCAGGCGATGGGGACGCGTGGGGCGGCGCAGGAAACGGATAGGCACGCCCTCTGTCGCGCCTGGAATGGACAGGTCGCCGTCGGCCGAACCGGTTTTCAGCAGGCAGGGCAGGTCCCGGTTGGTGCAGCTGAGGTCGATGGAAAGCGTTGCTGTTTCGACCGTGAGCGGCCCGCCATCGGCATCGACGAGCGAGATGACTTTTTCGTGCCCCGGACTGGTGGCGGCCAGCGTGTCGTCATGGCGCAGTATCCAGTATCGCCCCTTGCGTGCATCGCTCTCGCCATGTCGCAGCGCATAGAAGGCACGGAATTCGACCGGCACGATGTCCTTGCCCTGCTGCCGCACCATGTGGACCCGGTCGACCGAATAGACTTCGTACGCCGCGGCCTGGGCGAAATGCGCCAGCACCGAATACTCGGTCGTCTGCTGGCTGTAATCGATCGGCACGCCCGGCTGCCTGAACAGATTGACGACCGGCGTGCAGCCAGGGAGCAGGCTTCGTGCCGACAGGCCGGCGAGCATCCTTGCCTGGTCCGAGCCTGGCGACACGCCTGCCAACCCAAGGTGCAGCGTGAAGCGGGTGCAATCCGCGGGCAATCGTGCGCATAGCGCGGCCAGGTCGATGTCGACGAAGTTGAACTTCTCAGGGAAGACGAAATACTCGGCAAGAACCCGGTAGGCGCGGTGGGAGCGGGCGTCGAACGGGATCAAGGCGTCATCGTCGGCGAAGCCGACTGGCGCGATCGGTATCGCAGCGAGCGGCAGCCATGCTCCGTCGGCGCCAGCCTGGACGTACGCCACTAACGTACGCATGAACAGCGTATCGCGCAGCGCGGCGCTGAACGAAGCGTCGCCGTCGAGATAAAGCCTGAACGAGGTCGACGCCGTCAGCGGAGCGGTGACCTCGAACTCGATGCCGATCGATGCCGTCACGCCCGGCGCCAGCCTGGTCGAGGATGGCACGCGGATGACTTCATCGAAGCGGGCAGAGGTAATCGCGACCGGGGACGGCGTGACATCGTATGCGGTCCGGAACTTGCAGTTCACGCCGCGCACTGGCGCCGACTCCAGCAAGGTTCCCCGCGGGACGGCGGTATTGCTGCCGCCGGCGCCGCGGGCGGCCGGGAGGAAGCGCACGATCGCGCAGGATGGAAACGGCCGCAGGTAGTGCGGAAACAGAAGGTTGAGCAGGGCCTCCGTGAATTGCGGATACGAGTCGTCCAACCGCTTCGATACCCTGGCGCACAGCAGGGCGACGGACTGGATCAGGCGCTCGACGTGCGGATCGTCGCAAGCCTCGTCGCCAATCTGCAGCTTGGCCGCGACCTTCGGATAGCGCTCGGCGTATTCGCGGCAAAGTTGCCGCATCGTGACGAGCTCGCGTTCGTACTGCGCAAACAGTTCATCCATGGTGCTTGTGCCTCGATGGTGCCTAATTAGCGTTGCGTACGCTCTGCACCGAGTAGCGCTGCAGCGACGGCTGAAACACGGCGTTGAACTGCATCGGTTCGGCCACCGGCGCGTTCTTCAATTCGGCGGTGATCACGAAGTCGACCCGGTTGATCGCGCCTTTCCTAGGCTGCAGCGTTGCCATCACCCTGTGCAGCCGCGGCTCGTGCCGTTCGATCGCCTTCTGGACTGCGGTGCAGATCCGTTTCTGGTCCGTGTCGCTCGTCATGCACATGCCGGCGAAATCGATCAGGCCGTAGTTCACGATGGACGCGCTCACCTCCGGGAGGCCGACCAGCGCATCGGGGAGCAGGGCGGAGCGCGTGTTGAGGAGTGCTTCGAGGTCGCGGGTAATGCTCTCCCGCCATTCGTCAAGCTTGCGAGGCGATGCCCGAAATCGGCTCTGCGATGCTTCGTTATCGTTATCGGCATCCAAACGGTCGAACAAGCCTGGCACGAAACTCTGCATGCTGTTTCCCCTAAAACCGTCATGAGCAGAAGAAGCGTCATTATTCCCTTCCTGTAGGTAATAAAGTTGTGTCCTATCAACAGATTTATTTAGAAGAAGAAAATTAGGGTTGATGCGCCTGATCAACAATTTTTTGCGCAATGCCGGCCATGCTTTGTGGAATCTGAACAATGCGAATCTGGATCAAGGAGAGGCAATGAGCATGGGCGCGAAAATCTTGTGGTCTGAAGGACTGACGCTGGGGCCCCAGCATTTCCAGCGGCAGGACCTGTACCATGAAACGAGGCTGCTTCGCATGGCGTCGGCTTTGAACCCGAACTTCTGGGGTGCGCGCTCGCTGCAATGGAACATGGAAGGACTCGGCCATAACATGCTCGAGGCGCAGGCGATGTCGCTGATCTTCCAGGATGGAGCGGTGTACGACGCACCGGCAACGGACCTGTTGCCGCTACCGGTCGACCTGACCCAGCTGCCGCAGGAAATCAACACCTTTACCATCTATGCCGCACTGCCAACCATCCGGCCGCATGGCGCCAATGCGGAGGAGGGTGGCCGTTATGCGCTGGCGGAGGCGGAAACTTCCGACCTGTTCAGCGACGCGGTGCCGATCGACGTGCCGTTCCTGAAGAAGCGGCTTCGCCTGATTACCCACGCCGAGCCGCGCGATGGCCATGTCGCCTTTCCCGTGCTGCGCATCCATCGCGACCCGCGTGGTGGCTTCGAGGCCGACCCGACCTTCGTCCCGCCATGCGTGGCGATCAGTGCCGCCCGTCCGCTCCAGCAACTGCTCGACGGCTTGATGAGCGCGCTGTCGGCCAAGATCGTCTCGCTCCACAACTCGCACAGGAAGACGAATGCGGCAACCTTCGAGGTGCACGCAGGCGACATCACATCCTGGTGGATGCTGAACATCATCAGCACCGCGAACGCATCCCTGCAGCATTGTGCACGCTCCCGGGTACAGCATCCCGAGGACCTGTACGAGAAGCTCCTTGCGCTGGCGGGCGGCTTGATGACGTTCTCGGACAGATACAAAACGCCTGACCTGCCTGCCTATGAGCACGCCGATCCCGGCGTCACGTTTGCACAGCTCGATGCCGTGATCCGCGACCTCGTCGATACCGTCATCTCGGCCAAGTACTTCACCATTCCGCTCATCGCGGAGGACAATCGCCGCACCCACTACAGGGGCGCGCTGGATGCTTCGAAACTGACCCAGGAAACGCAGCTCTGCCTTGCCGTCAGTGCCGACATGCCTGCGCTCGAGCTGGTGGCGGCGGTGCCGGTCCGGTTCAAGATCGGCTCGCCCGACGACATCGAACGGATCGTGGTATCGGCGCTTCCCGGCATCACGCTGACGCACATGCCGCAGGTGCCTACGGCGGTGCCGGTTCGTCCGGACACCTACTACTTCCTGCTGTCGACCAAGAACGGGCTCTACGAGAATGCGTTGAAGGCGCAGGCGATCGCGATCTATGCGCCGGACGGGATGCGGGAGCTGAGGATGGAGCTGATTGCGTTCACGCAGTAAATTCTGGCCGGCGAGATGCCGCAAGTCAGCCGCCAGATGCTGGCGTGAAATAGGCGGTCGGAACGCCGTGGAAATCAAAGCGTTGTAACTCTACTGTCCGATCGATGCTGTCCGCCTGCTCCAGCCAAGTTGGCGTGTTGAACTATGTTAAGGACAGATCTTCTGCGGGAACCGAGCCGCCCGGGAAAAGCTGATTGATGAGCTCAACGACGATCTCGAAGGTCCGCCCGATCACCGGATACAGAGCATCCGAACCGTGCGCGTGCATGTTCCTTACCGTGGGACGGGTAGCGACGAAGTGTCCCAGCCAGTCATGGTTCAAATCTTCTTCGTTTGGTGTCACGCCGCTGTAATCGACCACACATTCATGGATACCTTCCCGGTCCATTCAGTCTATCTCCGCGTAGTCATGCCTTTGCTGGGCGATCTCACGCGCCCAGCGCTCGCGCGCCCTGAAGCGATCGTTCGCTATCCAGCCTGCGGCACCAGCTCCACGGAGCAGTGCCGAAAGGCCACGGGGAGCGGCGAGTTGGGACTGGGCTTCGAAGCGTGTACGGGTGGCCATCTCCAAGCTTGCGAGTATGGGCTGCTCGGCGACTGTGTGAAAACGATAGACGTACCACGCGTACACGAAAAGGTTTTTCCCGGTCTCGAAGTGGATCCTGACCTCTTCGGGCACTTGGTCACCCAGCACGAACTGCGCAATGTAGTCGATGCGCTGCTCCAGGGTCTGGTGCTGCATTCGAAAATCTGCAGTGCGGACACTCAGCGTGTTTCGAAGTTGGTCGGCTGAATCGATCATTGTTGTTGGCTGTGGCTATCTTAGCTGTTCAATTTCGAGCTTACCATGGGCTTGATCGAGATCAGCCTGGATTGGACTTTCAGCTATATGGCCATGCTTCAGCGAGTAGTCGGACCGGACTCAACATAGTCTGGCCTGCCTGGGGTCGCTCTGCTCTCCCGCCGCATTAGTAGCGAAGTCCAAGGCAGGCTGGGAGCTTGAGGCACTTAACTCAGCAGTGCTCTCGGCCTCCTTGCCGGGATTGGTGACCGCCAGTGAGCGGTGCTCAGGTTGGTTGCCGACGTGTTGGTCACTTCCTGACCCATGCGCACGGGCGTGGACCGAAGCGGCTTCCTTCAGTTCCACGATCCGCGCTTCCAGGCTGTCTTTCTGCGCCTTTAATACGGCCGCTTCACGCTCAGCAGAAACGCGGCACTCACGTTCGGTCTCAAAGGCGGCGAGCAGCTGGCGCAGCTCACGCTCGATCGGCGCCTGCGCCTCGATGCGTGACTGGATCTTGGTCAGTTCATGACGCGCGAGCTCCGCCCCGCACCGTTCGCGCTCGATTTCCTCGCGGGCGGACCTCAGCTCATCAAGAAGCCTACTCAACTGGCCATCCTGCTTGTCCTTCAGTGATGCCTGATCCGCCAGCTCTGCTCGTAGCCGGCTTACCAGCACTGTCAGTCCCTCGTTGTCGGCGGCAATATCGGCGGTACCACGTTGGGCTTCGTCGACCTGTTGCCTGAGCTCCCCGTTGATCCTGGAAACCTCCTCGTCCAGGAATTTGAAAACGGCGCGTTGGACTTCCGGCGGAAGTATGCGGGCCGCCGACTGCGTACTCCCGTTCTTTGATCGCCACTCCATCAGGTGTTTCTGAATGGTTCCCAAGCTTCCAACGCTGCCGAGTCGTGTGCGAATGTATTTTGCTGTTGGAGTAAGCCCCTCTGACTGGAGCTGATCCGCCGCTGCGGCAATGTGCTCGTAGTTGACTGCTGCCTGCCGACCCATTGCAATCTCCGGTTACTGTATTTTTCGATTACGGTACGGTACGTTATCTTGGCAAGGAGGGTGGCACCATGACCGGACGCAAGCGGGGTGAGCGGTAGTTGCCAATGTGCTCGCTCATGCGCAGCACCGCCGCGCGCGGCTATGCGCACCCTCGTCGTTCTTCAAGGTCAGCCTGGAGCATCCTCGTTCTTCGGTTTGGGCTTGCGCCCGCCGAGGTAGGCGCCGGCCACCCTGGCGCGCCCATGCCCCAACTGGCGCGCCACCTCGAGGTATGCTGCCCTCACGGTCTGGTTGTCGATGGCGGCTGGCCCTCCCTTGATCGGCGCCGGAACTTCGGCCAATTCGAAAAACAGGTGGTTAGCGAACTCGTGCCTCAGTCCGTGTGGCGTCACGCCAAGTTCACGTTGCGTGACGCCGCAGCGGCGCAACACGTTGGAGAAGAGATCCAGCGACTGTTTCAAGGTCAGGCCAGGCTTGCCGATGTGCATCACGGGACGTGGCGCCACCATCAGCGCCCGAGCCAGTAGCTGACGCTGGTAGTCGTTCCGGATCGCCGTGTATCTGAGGCGGCCTCCCTTCGAGCCGCGTATGAGGCGCAGGAATGCCAGATAGTCGCCAGGCTCGACGCCAGCCGGCAGTGCGTCGGACGGCACCTCTGCTAGTGCAGGAGAGAACATCACCGCTTCTTTCCTCCGGAGTCCGAACGCAAGCATTACCTCGAGCTGCAGGCCGACAGCTGGGTTCGCCCTGGTGACGCGCGAGATCACCTGTTCGGGATCGATCCCGGCTCCGGACCAGGTCTTGTCGCGAACCGCATTGCTGGCGCGGCTCACCAGATTTGGATCGCTCACATAGCGACGGGCAGGGAGTACAAGGCCAGCCTTGCCTATCCACGCCGCCAGCGCCCGCAGGAAAGACATCTGCTGCTGGATATAGGCTGGGCTGAACGGTGAGGCGAGCGGCTGCAACATACTGCCGCGTTTGCGTAGCTCTTCCCCGACCCGCTCATCGGCGGTCCAGTAGTGCATGAGGAACTGCACGTGGCGGCCGCTGAGCGACCACGGCCCTATCTTGAAACCTGCTGCGCGCAGCAGCCTGAATATGCCGAACTATAGTGGACCCCGAATTTGAGACGGTAGTTTAAGCTGTCGTCCTTGAAAGGATGATAGCGAATGAGTGAAGGTAAAAAGCGCAGGACACATCCGGCGGACTTCAAGGCCAAGATTGGCCTGGAA
>Ga0265780_10011430_pt1 | contig 10499 bp, 7 predicted proteins | sample P1T30metagenome_FD_192432 | JGI IMG/M metagenome (GOLD analysis project Ga0265780, IMG submission 192432) | Plant litter microbial communities from East Loma Ridge, Irvine, California - P1 T30 | ecosystem: Environmental > Terrestrial > Plant litter > Unclassified | place: USA: California... | reverse complement strand
CGCTCTTGCGGGCAAAGCTCTCGGCATCGTGGCGACAGTCGTCATGCCAGTCTCGACACCGTCGATCAAATGGCGTAATGTCGAGCGATTAGGTGGAAACGTCGTCTTACACGGAAGCGATTTCGATGCCGCCAAAGCAGAATGTTTGAGATTAGCAACGAGAGACGGCTTGACATTCATTCCACCATACGATAACCCATATGTCGTTGCTGGTCAGGGAACTGTTGGAATGGAGATCTGCCGTCAAATGACCGACTGTGATGAGCTCGACGGAATCTTCGCTTCGATCGGAGGAGGAGGGCTCATCTCGGGTATCGCGGCATATGTCAAGCGGGTCGCGAAGCCTACTGTCAAGGTCATCGGAGTAGAGACTGTGGATGGAGATGCTATGGAGAAGAGTCTTGTGAAGGGTAAGAGGGTCATGCTGGATGAAGTCGGACCTTTTGCGGACGGCACGGCAGTCAGGATCGTTGGAGAAGAGCCCTTTAGGCTGTGTAAGCAATTGGGAGACGGTATCATCAAGGTCAACAACGATGAGATCTGTGCTGCTATCAAGGATGTCTTTGAGGGTGAGTCCTGTGATCTGTGATTGGAGATGATGCTGACCCACAGAAACGAGGTCCATCCCCGAACCATCAGGAGCATTGTCGCTAGCAGGTCTAAAAGCACATATCATCCGCAATGACCTTCAAGGCAAAAACAAGCGTTTCGTCGCAGTCATTTCCGGTGGAAACATGAACTTTGGCCGTCTGCGGTTCGTCGCAGAGCGAGCAGAACTTGGAGAAAGGCGTGAAGTCCTCATGGCTGTTCAGGTCCCCGAAAAGCCCGGAAGGTAAACCCCCCCAACCCCCCAGAGACCTCGATCTGATGGTTAGTTTCGTCAAATTTTACAACCTCCTCGATAACAGAGTCGTCACCGAGTTCTCGTACCGAATGTCTCAAGGTCATACCGGTCATATCATCTGCTCTTTCTTACTCCGCTCATCGCCCTCGTCCGCATCTGGACCATCGCCTGCGGAACGTACGAAAGAGATTGGAGAAGTGATTAAAGCCCTGAATGACAATGGCATCGAAGCTTCCGATTTGAGCGAGAACGAGTTTGCAAAGAGCCATGTCCGTCATTTGGTCGGTGGTAGGGGTTCAGTTAACGATGAGCGCTTGTTCAGATTTGGTATGTCTAGCTTCTCGGCCCCGTCAGAGCGGAAAGCTAACAATGCAGAATTCCCGGAGCGATTCGGTGCATTGGCCAACTTCCTTGGAGGATTAAAACCAGATTGGAACATCTCACTGTTCCATTACCGTAATCACGGAGCTGGTCAGTCACCCGCAGATATCGATGACTGTAGCTGACCTAGTAGATGTCGGAAAAGTGCTCGTTGGGCTGCAAGTACCCGAGAACTCGGCACCTGCTTTGCACGACTTCCTGGACGAGCTAGGCTACCCATTTGTTGAGGAGACAGATAATGAGGCATACAAGAAGTTCCTATGTGTATAGATATAGTTGTCATGTATGAACACTTGCTTGGTATAACGATGTGGGACCCCAGAACGCTACGCGTCAATCGTCAACTGACTTTGCGATTTCACCACCCCCTCCTTCCTCACTCCCTCAGCCATCATGGCGCCAGTAACCATCACCTATACCTCCAATCCAGCTCCTTCCAAGCTTATCAACCAAGCTATAAAGTCATTAAAGGACCAGCTGCCTTTGCGGAATCTACATTGGAAACCTACCACTCGGACCTCTTTACGGACAATACAGGAACTGAATGTCGAGCTGGTTGAGCTTGGAGATGTACCTACCAGTGGGAGAAGTGCACTAGGAAGTGTACTAGAGCAGCCACTTGTCAATCTATGTATGGTAGTCTGCGAGGTGGGTCAGCAGTGTGGTTCACAGTGCTGTATGAGCTGACGGATAGGATTCCGAGACATATAAGAATTCGACTAAATCATTCATCCGAGATTGGCTATCTCTCCTCTCATCTCGTCGAGGGGCAGTAGCTCCATTAATCGTCCTCGTCAATCCCCCGACAGCTGTAGTCGCCTCAAGCAAGAACGTCTTCGGGCGAGATATCGGAGTCTTGGGAAAGCTCAAATCGGACTTCAATACCGGCAAACGGGATAGGTGAGTATCCTCTGAGTACTTGGCACTTCTATACTGATATCAGATGTGTTCAAGTCACTTTACCAGCTGAGGGGAGAGATGACCCAGCGGCATGGCCAGAGGTGGTGAACAAGATCAAGGAAAGTGTGGTATTGGCTTTCGACGCTGCTATAGTGGAGAGGGAGGAGGAAGTCAAGAGGGGCGAAGCACAGAGGATGATGGTCGGCTGGAACTTTTGTACATGGTTCCTACTCAAGGTAAGTCAGCTCCGAGACGATAATCACCCGAAGGAAGTCTGATGAACAGGAATCTTTAGCCCATTCCTTCGAGGCAGTCGGCCTTCCATCAGACGCATTGGTGATATACGAAGAGCTCGAAGCCACCTTCTTTCAAATCCTCAAAGAACAGAATTTATCATGGTTCGGTAAATTGGGAGCAACATCACCGAATGATGATTCACTACCAGTGCTGGATGTTCGGAGTAAACCGTATCGAGAGATGCTACAAGGGAGCGCAATTAGTATTTTCGATTTCCGAGTATATGTCTTTGCGAGGCAGGCGAAACTGTTGGGTCAGCTGGGGAGAATCACGGAGGTCGCAAAGCGCGGTCAGTGGTTTGTAGCGAGTTTGACGAGGAGGTTAAGGGAGAGTGAGGTCAGTCTTCATTCCTGTGTCTAAGAGGAAACGCTGATGGATCCAGGAGGATCTCGCAGAACACTTTATCGAGAGCTGGACATATACTGCCTGTATGGACATTGTACAGAGATGTGACGAGTGGTCTCGTATAGACCGGCCGAATGGAGACTACTCTGGGCTTGTCGCGTACGAGTCTGCCCGTTCTGAGCTGCTAGATATTGCCAGGGTACAAGTATGTTTCAACTCTTACTTCCAGGAGAGCGGCTAATATCTAGGTCGAGCGAATAGGAGTATCAGTCGGCCATCTACCCGACGCGTACCCGTTCGCTGCTTCGTCCGCCCTACTCACAGTAGCGGATGACGTCCTTTTCGAGTCATCGGAAACAGGGTCCTTACCGGATGAAGGAGAGAAAGAATCATATCCACGCCAGCAAATGTCCAACAAACAACTAGTGCAGGCCAAAAATGATGCCGAGGTGTTCAAGGAGCTGTATACAACCTTGACAAAGAAAGCTATCTTGGCATATCAAGCTTGTGGCAAGGTGAATAGTATCATCAGGCTAAAGACGGATCTTGCCGCATTGGCTCTGTAGGTCTTCTACACATGCAAGTATTGAGCTGATGGTAGGCATGTCCAAGACTGGCAACTTGCTTACGAGCTATGCTGTACTTCAGCCAAGGAATGCGCCACACAATCAGTCTGGACGCCAGTCGCCAAATTCTCCCTAGAAGGTGCGATCCGGTCACAACGAGAACTTGGTACTACGAGGGGTATAGAATGGACAATGCTCGCATTAGCATACCTGCGTGTATGCGCTTTACTGCCCAGTGGTCTAGAAGCAGAGGAGCTGGAATGGGTCATGAGCACTCTGAGTGACTGTGAGGGTTTGGACGAGAGTGAGTCTACTCAAAGCTCCTTGCTCCATAGCTGATATCAGGTGTGGAACATCACGATGCTTTCGAAGTGCGATATCTCGACGAAGTAGCTCAGCATGGGGAAAGGCCTGACTACTCTGTTGTGACGGTCGAGATCAAGAATAAGTTACCAGTGGTCAGTGGATCCCCAGAGACATCAACGTACATGCTGACAGCTTCAGCCTGTCTCCCTGTCGAATACCAGCTCGGGCTGGCAGAACAGCGCCGGGAATGGTCTCTTCTTTGACGCCAAGGCCTCTACTCTCCAGCCAGGTATCAACACAATCAAGCTCAGATGCCGAGTATGTCCAGCCATATATACCAGACTGATGCCAGATGCTAGCTCAAGGTATATACGAACTTCGCGGGACAGAGTTTGAAGTCGGCAAGCTCTCCTTCTCTCATGCTCCACCAAGTTCCGGTACTCAGCTCCTCATGCGTCGACCGCCCGGTGCGGTCCACGCGAAGTTGAACATGCCTCGGCATAGTAAGCTTGCTGTCCCCGATAGTCCTTGAGCTAATGAGACAGACGCGCTCGATGGGGATACGGAGGTAGTTGTCCTGATACAAAGCAATAGCTGCAGCATAAAGAACGCGAGATTACAACTGGAGAGTAATGAGGATGCTATACAGTTTGACCTATCCGGCGCCCGAATTCACGATCAGAGTGAGTGTCAGCTGGCTCGGTCTCGCGGTTCGAAGCTGACCGATAGATCTGGGGACTCAGGATAACGCGGTGGTGTTGGGCGATTTGGAGGCTGGTACAACGCGAGAGATTAACATCCCCTATATGGGCACTCCTCACGGGGATAACGTATCTGTATGTTTCATATCCGTCTAAGTGGCCCTGCTGATGAAACAGGCTTGTGTCACTATCCTTTACACGGCCGAGGATGGCCTTGAATCGATTTGGACAGAAATACAGGAAGTAAGGGTCGCGTTGCCCATGACGGTGAATGTGCAGGATTTCTTCCGCCCGGATTGGTAAGCTATCAGACTCTTGGGTCAGCACTAACGATCTAGCCTAGTTTCTCAATTCACGATGGCTGCAGATTCGGACGAAAGTCTTCGCATCGCCTCAGTCGAGCTCCAAGCACCAGCATCGGGCTACGCGGTAGATGCCGGCAGTCGAAAGGCGGATCCAGTGGTACGCACAATTCAAACCCGATTGACATACAGCTCATAAGCAGACCCTTACGCCTGCTCAATCCCTCACTAGGGTGTTCAGAATACGTCCAACCGGTGCTCAAGAAGGTAGATCCCGTCGAATCTTCTTTCTCGTGCGCGGTGCTGATCATGCAGGGAACGGGCCAGCTGTCTTGAGACTAGTGATCCACTACATGACGGTCAACGAAGGTGAGCTACCTGACACCTCTCAAGCAACCGCGAGCTGATACAGCAGAACTTGAGGCCTCGATCGAGACCGCGCTCGGCTCGACAATATCAAGCCAACTACGGCGGGCAGTAGATCGCCGATTGAAGGATAGGACATTGTCGAACCAATTTGCGTCCCGCGGCTGGTCCGCGGTATTTGACCCCAGCTGGATAGAGGAGGTCGTCGCAAAGGGAGAAAGTACCTCAAAAGAGACCGCAGACTTACTTGAGGTATGTCACGACTCCACTGTAGTGGGCGACTACTCATCTACAGCGCCTGACTACAATGCCGAAACCGGATGTCATGCGGACACTCGAGATCCCAGTTGACGTACCTTCCCGTAGAGTCAGTCCTCTACTCCTCACGTGTCGGAGGTACTGATGATCCAGATCTTGACAACAGTGAAGATGGAGCATACAACGCCAGACAAAGGACATTTCTACGAAGGTCGTGCTATCCCTATTCGCATCCAGATGCGAACTTCCTTCGCCTGGGCTGGCGATGCGGAGGAGCGTACGGGGAAGATGGTATATGATATTGTCCCGCTGATAGAGGACTGGCTAGTGATAGGGGTCAAGAGGGGCTATTACATGCTTGAGGTGAGCTATGAGTCCCTTCACGTCGGGCGACAGCTGACATGAAGGGCACCGAAGGTGTGGTAGAGCGAGAAATCGTCCTTGTCCCTATGCGTTCCGGGCGTTTGTTCCTACCAATCGTGACTGTCAATCTCGCCGATTCAAAGGGAGAGGACGTGTTGATTAGTGAAACTTATTTGGAGAATGCGGTTGAAGCCATCGAGGTTCTTCCCGCGAAGAGCGGCGGAGTAGCGATGATCCCATTAGAACCTACCTGGGAGGTAGAGACTGAACGTAGATTGTGATAGACGTCCTAGATCAATGAAGCATAATGCATTCTATACGAGCTACAATATTTAATGCTACAACAGATGAGAATCTAGTACAAGACCAAAACACGCTTACCATCTATCCAAGATGGAAGTAACATAATCACCAGCCATGGCCAACTCGTGATATTCTGCAATACCCTCAAACACCCTCAACCTCCCTTTCATTTCGTTTCGATTCAATGAAGGCTTATATGAACCTCCACAATGACATGTTGGAGCTAGATTGTCGTCTTTGGAAGTATGGCATTTTGTGCAAATGACCTGGAGTTGTCAGCTTTGCTGAAGCATGGCTAGAGGAATAGAGCTTACATCTTGAGTCTGATACGCCGATATCATTCTGGAGACAGTCTCGATGACATGACTCTCGATCTGGAACTTGTCATAATCCGCATCGCATTTCTGTTTGTCAGTTTCGATAAGTCGGGAAGGAGAGAACTTACATGACAGACCCAAGTCTTTTTCGCTGGAGGCAAAACTTCTCCACTATCAGGATCTACTCCCGGTAACCTATCTGGATCTCGACAGAGGTCGACATCCCTAATCGCATTACACCTCATACAGATTACGTTGGGTACAATCACACTCTCGCAAGGATTCTTGAATGCCGCTACGACCGAGAACTCCCTCACACCAAGTAAATCGAGTAAATTCCGCTTCAATACTTGAATCTCGATATTGTGTTCGGATGAGAGGGCGAATACCTCGCATATCGATTTCGTGAGTTCCAATGCTGGATTGGTCGACTTGGAAGCGGCTGATGAAGCGAGTCGAGAACCGGGTAAAGAGGGAAACACCAGTGCGGCAGCTTCCTCCTCATCCGTTTGAGCTAGCTGTTGACGTTTCTTGACAGCTGCGATATCTGACAGTAGACGTCGAGTGAGGGTTTGCGAGATACTCTTTTTCGCTGCCTTGTGTTCGATATCCTTTGCAGGATTGACGACCGAGGTGATTTCTCCAGGTTGATCAATATTAAGGTTATGGATTGCTCGTAATGGTGCTCGTCCATCGGTGGAATTCCTCTTGGCGGTATACAATGCAAAGATGAATGCGGCCACGTTTCGCTCGAAGACGGGTTGAAGAGAGCCGGGTAGGAAAGACTGGATATTCCAGTCCATGCTGATTTCGAATTTTGAAGAAGGTGGTTCACGACTAGCCGCTTGTTCAGGCGAGATCTTGACACCTCCGAAGTTTGCGATATCCATGAATGTCAGATAATTCCAGAATTGATTGACGTCGATAACGAGATGGCGGAATAGTTCTTGCGAATTGGCAGCTGAAACGAGGTACCTGGCGAAAGCGTAGGCAGATCCGGCATCGGGTTTGGTGGTCAACAAGAAGATTCGGTTGAAGTCGGCGTAGACTACTTGAGTCCCAAGTCGCTTGAACTCGGCCAGTAATTGGAGGAAAACCTTACGCATGAGTCCGTGTAGGAAACGATGTAGAGCTGGCTCAAACATGTTGGAAGATGGCGAAGAGATCCAACGCCAGAATTGGTTGACGACCAAATCGGCGGGGGAAGTCTGAGCACCCTTGACGTGAGCTCGGGCTTTGTCGAGGTACCATGCTCGCAACATTGTCTTGAGTACACCGAAAGTCTGTGTCGACAGGACGGCGTCGCCAAGCATGACGCTCGAATTGGCAGTACCCTTGGCGTAACCGTCAAGATTGTGCGAAGCTGAGTCGAAAGCCATGGATCCGGTACCACTTCCTTCCATCTCGTTGACCAGTGCCGATTGCAGAATCGAATTGATGGCGAGGTCGGCAACTTCCATCTCGAGGACCACAGACGAGTAAGTACCCTTCATCAACATGTTGGTAGGTACAAGCTCTTCCGGAGCGTTGTTGTCGCCCTCAGATCCACCGAGATCAGGTTGGGGAGACGGAGACCACCACAAGATCATGTCCTGCCCTTTCAGTCTTCTGGCGAAATCGATATCGGCAAGGAAAACACCAGGATCAGCACCAAGATTACCCAGTGGAACATCGTAATGAGTCGCAATCTCGAGTTGAGTCTTGACCCAGGACGATAAGCGGAGGTACTGAGTGACCATTCGACGAGATGTCTGAAGTAGCCACATGAGCGAGGCATCCTCATCTCGTGGGGCTTTGAAGGTGATGAAGGGGTATTCGGAGAAGATGGCCGATTTGACTTGATAGTAGCTGTGCTCAAATGGCGAGCATAAAGCAATTACATTCAAGCCCTTTCGAACGCCTTGTAGATCTTTTCCTAGCTGTTTCATCGCTTGACCTTCGGTTGAATAGTAGGTCGTGGCAAACTCCATCTCGTCAGGGTAGGTGAAGATGCCTTTATCGGCACGCTCAACTCGCTCCTCATACCACTTGGAAGGACTGGGCAATTGTTGACGCGAACGCGAGTTGTCGACAACGTAAACTTTGGCAGATGAGCCAGGCGAAAAGAACCCGATCAGATGCCTTTGCCCAACGGTAGCGTGGAAAAGAAGGTGATATCGGATAGCCTTGCCGTCGTCGAGATATTGATGCCTGATGACACTCGAGGCTGGCCGTTCCAGATCAGAAAGGTCGAAACCTTTGTCGAGACCTTTGTTGAGTCCACCAAGAGCGCTAGAGCGCATCCCACATGCGGTTCCGAGGTTAATGAGAGCCCGGACGATAAGAGGGACCTGGAGTTCGTAGGCGCCGTCGACGTTGGGAGAATTGATCAAACTTGCAAAGTGAGACTCGCCTTCGACGTAGAGCGCTTCATCGACAATCAGCCTGAACAGATTTCGAGCCGTCTGACCTCGGGGTAATGTTCTGACGACGGTAGCTGATTCGTAGTGATCGGAGAAAGTATCAACGCCAGGCATCGATTTGAAGTTGAGGTAGAACTCTCTAGGGATGCGTAGACGGACCGATTGGAAAGTCCCGTCCATCGATAGCCATAATTTGAATTCTCCAGGTCGGGAAGTACTGGCGATTTGTACGATATCCCATTGTCGCGAAGCCAAATTGACGGTCCGGTTCCTCATCATTGTTGATATCGTTCCGTCGTTCCTTGGCATCGCTTTCCTAGCTCGAGCTCGTTCGAGTCGCTGTGTTCTCCATTGCTTCTTCATGACCCTGATATAACCGCTGTAATCAACCATTGGATCAGGAGCCAATTCGATGGGCATGTCCTTGTCCTTTGTGGACCGCTTCTTGACGACGGCCTTCTTCTGTCCGTTGGATTTGCCGTTTCCGTTGCCAAAGTCCTCCATATCTCGACTGACGGCCGTGGCGTTCATCTTGGCGAACATATCGGTAAGCTTGTGCTGCTGGAATTTATCCTCTTTCGTAGCGACTTTACGATATAGCCAATCGGGATGACGAATACGTGGGACCGGGTTCGGCACCTTTTGAAGCGCTGCAGGAATGGTAATGAGTTTCTGAATAACTGAACCGAGTCGTTCGGTATAGTACTGCCAGTCGAGGATTGTACGTAGATCAAAGTCGACAAGGGAGTTATCCTTGAGCCATTTCCGCAAGAAATGCTGCCTGATTGCAGGATCGGCGGTAAAGATGGCGACGGGGATAGCTCGTTCTGTGACAGGTGCACCGTTTGGTTTGGCAGAGATGATGAATCGACAAGAAAGACCTTTATCCTTGACCATTTGTTCACCCAGGAACTCGGCTAGTCGTTTAGCAGTCGAGATGGAGGTTGATTTCTGTCCACCGTATTCGGCAAGTGTTTTTGACATACTTCGGTTCTCGGCAATCAGGTCGACTAGCTCGTCGTCGTTCAGACTGGATGCTTTTGATTGCAAGATATCGAGCCATTGATCTGCTACCTCGGCTACCGCTGCGTAACACTCTTCTGTCGTCGTTCCAAGCAAGAACTTGTCAAAGATCTGCGATTGAAAAATCTTGATAAGTTGAAGCTCTCCTCGACGTTTGATCTCGAAACCCTTGAGCTCAGCGAGCGATCCATCGGGATTGAAAACGGCATATCGCTTCTTGAGCAGCTTGTCCTCTTCCTTCGATGAAGGCAGAATCATGGCCTTGTATGGTCCATCCAATTCAAAGAAGATCGAGTTTTCGGATCGGACCTCGTATTTGCCAGTCTCCTTGTCAACTAGTTCGTGATACTGGTCGTTGGTGAATTGAGCGTGGACCAGGTGATTGAGCATGGTACATGGGTAAGAGACCTCGAACTTTTTGCCGTTCTTGAGCTTGAAATCGAAGTTCTCGGGGAAGACACCGGGCAACATACACCAAATACCATCCGTGTCCAGTTCGAGTGGTCGACCGATCTGTTCGACCAGCTGGCGTGCCATTTGGATAATAGTCGCTCCTGTCAAACACGTAATACCGGCCATTTCCATCGAGTACCATCGGGCACCTTTTCTCATGACATAGCCGTAGAAAGAGTTGAGAATACACTTGTGCGCCAATTGTAGCGAATCGTACAGCACAATCATCTTCTTGGCTTCGTCGATAGCAGCCACCGCTCCGCCTTCATCATTCGCCTTGTCGAGGGCTTTCTTCCAAGTCTTGTGGTGGCCTTTGTATTCGTATCGACGATCTCGGAACGCTCGGACAGTATCGATATAGAACGAGTTCTC
>Ga0265780_10011429_pt1 | contig 10500 bp, 7 predicted proteins | sample P1T30metagenome_FD_192432 | JGI IMG/M metagenome (GOLD analysis project Ga0265780, IMG submission 192432) | Plant litter microbial communities from East Loma Ridge, Irvine, California - P1 T30 | ecosystem: Environmental > Terrestrial > Plant litter > Unclassified | place: USA: California... | reverse complement strand
CGACCTTCTTGGCGCGCGATCCGCTTTTGATCTGTTTCTCGCGCGTGATCGCGACTTCCATCGTGTCGGCGATCTCGTACCAGACCAGCAACTTGCAACCGTGACGCTGCGTGAAGCCGGCTACGGCTCCCTCGCGATGCTGCCACACACGTTGGGCAAGGTTCGACATAACCCCGGCGTATAGCGTGCCGTTGCGGCGACTGGCCATGATGTAGGCCGCCGGCTGCTTCACGCCACCGCCTCGTCATTGCGAGCGCAGCGACGCAATCCAGTGTTCCGCGCGACGCCCTGAATTGCTTCGCTACGCTCGCAATGACGGAGGGGATCACAGCGGAATATTGTCATGCTTCTTCCACGGGTTCTCCAGCGTCTTGTTCCGCAGCTTGCGCAGGCCGAGCGCGATGCGGCGGCGGGTGGAATGGGGCTGGATCACCTCGTCGATGAAGCCCTTGCTCGCCGCGACGAAGGGGTTGGCGAAGCGCGCCTCATATTCCGCCGTCCGCTCGGCGATCTCCTCGGGAGTGCGGCCGCGGAAGATGATCTCGACCGCGCCCTTCGCGCCCATCACCGCGATCTCGGCGGTCGGCCACGCATAGTTCAGATCGCCGCGTAAGTGCTTGGAGGCCATCACGTCATACGCGCCACCATAGGCCTTGCGGGTGATGACGGTGATCTTGGGCACGGTCGCTTCGGCATAGGCGAACAGCAGTTTCGCGCCGTGCTTGATGATGCCGTTATGCTCCTGCGCGGTGCCGGGGAGGAAGCCCGGAACGTCGACGAAGGTGACGATCGGGATCTCGAAGGCATCGCAGAACCGCACGAACCGTGCCGCCTTGCGACTGGAATTGATGTCCAGAACACCGGCCAGGACCATCGGCTGGTTCGCTACGAAGCCGACGGTACGCCCTTCTATACGTCCAAAGCCGCAAATAATGTTGCCGCCGTGCGCGGGCTGGATCTCGAAGAAGTCGCCCTCGTCGACGACCTTCGCGAGCAGCTCGTGCATGTCATAGGGCTGGTTGGCGTTGGCGGGGATCAACGTGTCGAGACCCGCTTCGGCGCGGTCCCACGGATCGTCGGTCGGGCGCTCGGGCACGCCCTCGCGGTTCGAGGACGGCAGGAAGTCGATGAAGTCGCGCGCCGCCAGCAGCGCCTCGATATCGTTGTCGAACGCGACATCGGCGACGCTGGTCTTCGTGGTGTGCGTCACCGCGCCGCCCAGCGCCTCTTGCGTGACGACCTCGTTGGTCACGGTCTTCACCACGTCGGGGCCGGTGACGAACATGTAGCTCGAATCCTTCACCATGAAGATGAAGTCGGTCATCGCCGGCGAATAGACCGCCCCGCCCGCGCACGGCCCCATGATAAGGCTGAGCTGCGGCACCACACCGCTCGCCAGCACGTTGCGCTGGAACACCTCGGCATAGCCGCCGAGCGACGCGACGCCTTCCTGGATGCGTGCGCCGCCCGAATCGTTGAGCCCGATCACCGGCGCGCCGACCTTGAGCGCCATGTCCATGATCTTGCAGATCTTCTGCGCGTGGCGTTCGGACAGCGAGCCGCCGAAGACGGTGAAGTCCTGCGAGAAGACGAACACCAGCCGCCCGTTGATCGTCCCCGATCCCGTGACGACGCCGTCGCCGGGCACGACCTGTTCCTGCATTCCGAAATCGGTGCAATTGTGCTCGACAAACATGTCGAGCTCCTCGAAGCTGCCTTCGTCGAGCAGCACGTCGAGCCGTTCGCGCGCGGTCAGCTTGCCCTTGGCGTGCTGCGCATCGACCCGCTTCTGCCCGCCGCCGGCGCGGGCGGCGGCACGGCGGTTCTCGAGTTCGTCGATCGTCGCTGACATTCTTCTCTCCCGGACGTCGGGAGCGTTGTGCCCGGCGCGGCGCGACGGGGCAAATGTGAAGTTGCGAACTTGCGAAGGATGCAGTTGCAAACCCCTGTCGCTCCTGCGTAGGCAGGAGCCTATGGCTGTCGATTGCTCGTGGATCGTGGACCCATTCGCCGCGCCGAATGTGTGCAGCCGCGCGCGGCACGATACAGACATGGGCCCCTGCCTGCGCAGGGGCGACGGCGCGTGAAGGCGCGGCTCTACGCCGGGGCGCAGTTGCGCGCGTTGCGAGCCGCGGCGCAGCTCAACCAGCGGGCGATGGCGGCGCGGCTCGGTCTGTCGGTCAGCTATCTGTCGCAGCTCGAAAGCGACGAGCGTCCGCTGACCGCGGCGGTGAGCGCGGCGCTGGCGCAGCATTTCCCCGCCGCGCTCGCCGATATCGAAGGCGCGGCGCCCGCGCGTCGACTGGTGGCGCTACGCCATGCGCTCGCCGACCCGGCGGTCGCGCCGCTGCCCCCCGAAGACGTCGCGCGGCTGGCGGAGGAACGCCCGGCGCTCGCCGACCGGCTCATCGCGCTCCACGCCGCCAAGCGCGCCGCCGAGGAGCGCGTCGCGCTCGCCGAGGAGGCGCTGACCGCCGGGGCCGGGACGCGGCTGCCGTGGGAGGCGGTGCGCGACTGGTTCCACGAGGCGGGCAATTACATCGACACGCTCGATCGTGCCGCCGAGCAATGGGCGGAGGCGCATGACGCCGCAACGATCGACACCGCGCTGGCCGAACATGGCGTGACGTTGCGCCTTGCGGCGCAGGAGGATGCGCCGCTCGCGCGCTTCGACGGCAGCGTGCTGCACCTCAACGCCGCGGTGCCGCCGGAAAGCCGCCGCTTCCTGATCGCGCACCGCATCGCCGCGCTCGCCTTCGCCGCGCCGATCACCGCGACCGTCGCCGCCTCGGGGCTCGCGCAGCCGGAGGCGCGGCGGCTGCTCGCGATAGGGCTCGCCAATTACGCCGCCGGGGCAATGCTGATGCCCTATGAGGCGTTCCGCAGCGCGGCGCGCGCGCTGCGCCACGATATCGACCGGCTGTCGCGGCGGTTCGGCACCAGCTTCGAACAGGCGTGTCACCGGCTCTCGACGCTGCAACGTCCCGACGCCGAGGGCATCCCCTTCTATTTTTGCCGCGTCGACATGGCGGGCAACATCACCAAGCGCCATTCCGCCACCCGGCTGCAATTCGCGCGTTTCGGCGGCGCCTGCCCGCTGTGGCACGTCCACGAAGCGGTCGCGATCCCGGACCGGATCCTCGTGCAACATGCCGAGACCCCCGACGGCGTGCGCTACGTGTCGATGGCCAAGGGGCTGGTGAAGCCGTCCGGGCGCTTCGCGCGCGCGCCGCGCCGCTATGCGGTCGCTTTGGGGTGCGAGGCGGCGCACGCCGCCGATTTCGTCTATGCCGATGCGGTCGACCTGCGCGCGGCGACGCCGATCGGGATCAGCTGCCGGCTGTGCCCGCGCCCGGACTGCGACCAGCGCGCCTTTCCGCCGACCGATCGCGCGATCGCGGTCGAGGCGGAGGTGCGCGGCGTCGTACCCTATCGCGTGATTTAGGGCCGGTCCGACACTTAACTGCTTCTAAAACTCTCGTGGCTAACCCTAGCCGGATCAACTCTGACTCGGTGAAGGCCGCAGCGATGAAAAATCTGGCGATTGGCCGCAAACTCCTGCTCGCGTTCGGCATCCTTGCGCTGGCGCTGGTGGCCATGGCGGGCATGTCGCTGTGGACGCAAAGCAAATTGAACCAGTCCACCGAGGTGCTGGGCAAGGAGCGCCGCGACAAGCTGGTGGCGATCGCGACGATCAATGCCGCCACCTCGGACTATCGCATCGCCGAAGCGACCGTCATCCTGTCGACCGAACCCGACAAGATCCACGAGGCGGATCAGGCCGCGTCGGCGAAGCTGGCGCTGATCGACCACAATCTCGCCTTCCTCGACAAGGCCGTGATCAACCCGAAGGCGCGCGCATCCTTGTCGCGCTTCAAGCAATTCTGGACCGCGTTCGTCACGCGCTCCGACGCCACGCGCCGACTCGGCGAGGCCAATCGCAATGAGGAAGCGACGCAGGCGTTCCGCGCCAGCCAGCCGCTGTTCGATCGCGCCAATGCCGAGGCCGCGACATCGCAGGCCGTGCAGGTCGACCTGATGGACAAGGAGATGGGCGACGCCCGCGCGCTATATTCCTTCTCGCGCGTGCTGTCGCTGGCGCTGGTGATCGCGGCGCTGCTGCTCGCGGGCGTGCTGCTCACCGCGTTGATCCGCGGGATCGCCGCGCCGATCAAGGCGATGACCGAGGCGCTGGGCAAGCTCGCCGCGGGCGATCTCGACGCGCAGGTCGCGGTCGACGAGCGCGGCGACGAGGTCGGGCAGCTCGCCAAGGTGATGGTGCAGTTCCGCAACCAGCTCGCCGCCGCCGAGCGCGCCAAGGCCGAGCAGACCGCGCTGATCGTCGACAATATCGGGCGCGGGCTGAGCGCGCTGGCGCAGGGCGATCTGACGGCGCGGATCGACGCCGAGCTCACCGGGCCGTTCGCCAAGCTCAAGAGCGACTTCAACAATGCGATGACCGCGGTCTCGGCGGCGATGGCGGCGGTGACGACCAGCGCGACCGGAATCACCAACGGCGCCAACGACATTCGTCAGGCGTCCGACGATCTGTCGCAGCGCACCGAGCAGCAGGCCGCCTCGCTGGAGGAAACCGCCGCGGCGATGCACGAAATCACGACGACGGTGAAGGAGACCGCCGAGACCGCGTCGCGCGCCGATGCGGTGGTGGTCGAGACACGCCGCGATGCCGAGGCGTCGGGCGACGTGGTGCGCCGCGCGGTCGAGGCGATGACCGGCATTGAGCGCTCGTCGAGCGAGATCAGCGAGATCATCGCGGTGATCGACGGCATCGCGTTCCAGACCAATCTGCTCGCGCTCAATGCGGGGGTCGAGGCGGCGCGCGCGGGCGATGCCGGCAAGGGCTTCGCGGTGGTTGCCAGCGAGGTGCGCGCGCTGGCGCAGCGGTCCGCCGATGCGGCGAAGGACGTGAAGAGCAAGATCACCGCCTCCACCGAGCAGGTCGATCTGGGAGTCGGGCTGGTTGCGGAAGCGGGCGCGGCGCTGCAGCGGATCACGGCGCGGATCGGCGAGATCAGCACGCTGGTCGGCACCATCGCCTCAGCCGCCGAGCAGCAGTCGACGGGCTTGCAGCAGGTCAATACCGCGGTATCGGAAATGGACGGGGTGACGCAGCAGAATGCCGCAATGGTCGAGGAAGCGACCGCCGCGGCACGGAGCCTGGTCGAGGAAACCGACGTGATGGCGCGCGAGGTCGGTCGCTTCCGGCTGGCGATCGGCGCGCCGGTCGCGGTCCCGCCGTCCGCGTCGCCGGTCCACCAGTTGCAGGCGCGCGCGGCGCAGGCCGGGGCGCGGATCGCCGCCAGTGCACGCAGCCGTGGCGCAGCCGCGGTGGCGGTGCAGGAGGATTGGTCGGAGTTCTGAAGGGGCGACGCCGCCCTATCCCCGTCGCCCCGGACTTGATCCGGGCCCACGCTTTTTCTGGCGGGCGGCTAGGTAGAGAACGCCAACGATCGTCATTGCGAGCGTACGAAGTTTCCGTCGCCACGCACCGTCGACCGCGAAGAAAAGGAAGAAGCGGGGCTCTGGATCAAGTCCGGGGCGACGTAAAGTTGGGACCAACGCAGCCTACTTCCGCTCCCACGCCTTCGTCCCGCCGATCCACGTCTCCAGCACCTTCGTCTGCCGCAGGTCGGCCGGCGTCGCGGTCATCGGATCGCGGTCGAGCAACAGGAAGTCGGCGCGCTGGCCCGGCGCCAGCGTCCCGAACTTCTGCTCGCCGAAGCCGGCATAGCTCGCGCCCCCGGTATACGCCCACCACGCCTGCTCGCGCGACACCGCCTGTTCGGGGTGCCAGCCGCCGACCGGCTCCCCCTCGTCATCTGTGCGCGTGAACGCCGCCGCCCAGCCCGCCCACGGATCGGGCTTCTCGACCGGCGCATCGGAGCCGAATGCCAGCGTCGCGCCGTCATCGAGCAACGTCTTCCACGCATAGGCACCCGCCAGCCGCGCCGGCCCGAGCCGCGCCTCCGCCATCACGCGGTCGCTGGTCTGGTGCGTCGGCTGCATCGAGGCGACGATATGGTATTTTCCGAACGCGGCCATATCGACCGGATCGACGATCTGCGCATGTTCGATCCGCCAGCGGCGGTCGCCCTTGTACGTCTCCGAGAGTTCGGCGATCGCGTCGAGCACCTGCTTGTCGGCGCGGTCGCCGATCGCATGGACCGCGACCTGATAGCCGTCCATCGCCGCGCGGCTCATTATGTTCTGCAACTGGTCGTCGGCGAGGAAGCCGAGCCCGCGCTGCCCCGGCGCATCGGCGTAATCGGCCTTCAGCCACGCGCCGCGCGAGCCGAGCGCGCCATCGGCGTAGAGCTTGACGCCCTCCAGCCGCAGGCGGTCGTCGTACAGCCATGGCGTCGGGCCGGTGCCGCCGATCGTCACCGCATTCTCGATGCCGAGGCCATAGGACATGATGCGGACGCGCAGCGCGTTGATGTCGCCCATCCGGCGATAGGTCATCCAGTCGTCGACGCTGGTGCCCATGTCGGCGATCGCGGTGACGCCGTAGCCGAGCAGGATCTGCTGCGCCTTGAGGAAGGCAGCGGTGCGGTCCTTGGGGCTGACCTTCGGCACGACGCGCTCGACCAGTTCCTTGGCGCGGTCGACCAGCACGCCGAGCGGCTTCTCGACCCGCCCGCCGGCCGGCGCGGCGGTCGCGGCGGTGACGCCGGCCAGCTTGAGCGCGGCGCTGTTCGCCCAGCCGGCATGGCCATCGGCACGCGCCAGCCAGACCGGACGGTCACCGACCACCGCGTCGAGATCGGCGGCGGTCGGGAAGCGCCCGAGCTGCCACACTTCCTGATTCCAGCCGCGCCCGATGATCCACTGCCGATCCGGATTGGCGCGGGCATAGTCGGCGATCTTCGCCTTCGCCTCGTCGAGCGAGCGCGTATCCGACAGGTCGAGCGTCAGCGCCGCCAGCCCCAGTTCGATGACATGGCCGTGCGCATCGATCATGCCGGGCACCAGCACGCGCCCCTTCATGTCGGCGCGCCAGTCGTAGCGCGGGCCGGGGTTCTTCTTGGTCGGCTTGGGCGGCTGCTCGTCGGGGGCGACCAGGCGGACGACCTTGCCCTGCGGGTCGATCACCATCGCCTTGAAGCGCACCACCTGCCGGTCGCGGTTGAGCGTCAGGCCGTTGACGTTGTCGATCAGCGCGTCGGCCCCCACGGGGAGCGTCGTCGCGAGCCCGGCGAGCGCGACGATCGCGGCGGTGAGATGGCGTCGGTTCATGTCCGCTGCCATATGGAAGCGGCACGGTTTTGGCGAGGGATGTCATGCGGCGGGTAATGGGGTTGATCGCGCTGTTGTTGTCGATGCCGGCGACGGCGCAGACCAAGGTCGAGGCGAAGACCGCGACACTCGACTTCTCCTATACCTACCCCGCCGCTGCCGCGCGGGTCGCGCCCTTGCGCCGCTGGCTGGAGGCCGACCGGGCGTGGCTGCGCACCCGCACCGCGAAGATGGCGGCGGCGGACCGGCGCGAGGCGGCGAAGAGCGACTTCCCTTTCCACCGGCACGACGCCACGCGTGAGTGGAAGGTGGTGACCGAGACGCCGCGGCTGCTGAGTTTGTCGGGCGAAACCTATCGCTTCACCGGCGGCGCGCATGGCAATACCGTGCTGGAGCCGCTGGTATGGGACAAGACGAAGGCACGCCGCGTCGATCCACGCGCGATGTTCGAGTCGCCCGCCGCGATGCAGCGCGTGTTCGGCGCGGGCTGGTGCGCGTGGCTGAAGGGCGAGCGGCGGCGGCGACTGGGGAGCGATCCGGGCGCCGGCGACATCTTCCCGTGCCCGCCGGTATCGGACCTGACGGTGCTGCTCGGCTCGACCGACCGCCGCGCGATCGACCGCATCGGGCTGGTGGCGGGGCAATATGTCGCGGGCTCCTATGCCGAGGGAATGTACGAGATGACGGTGCCGGTGACCCCGGCCGTGCTGGCGATCGTGCGACCTGAGTGGCGCAAGGCGTTCGCCACGAAGTAACGTCGCCCCTGCGGAGCCAGGCCCCTATGGCTGCTTCGTGCGTCGGGGCATCTGACACAATGCAGGCGGATGGTGTGTCAGCCTTGTTCTTTAACTCGACAGACATGGGCCCCTGCCCGCGCAGGGGCGACGGCGGGGTGGAGGCGCGGCCGCGCGCGGGTGTTCCTTTCGTAACGGTGTTCCGCTACGTCCCACGGATGGCAACCCAGCTCGCGTCCGCCCCGGCCCTTCCCGTCTCGATCGAGGACGTGCGCGCCGCGCAGATCCGCATCGGCGACGCGATCGTGCGGACGCCGACACTCATCAGCCAGACGCTGTCGAAGCTGACCGGCGCGACCGTCTACCTGAAGTTCGAGAACCTGCAATTCACCGCCGCCTACAAGGAACGCGGCGCGCTCAACACGCTGCTGCAACTCTCCGACGCGGCGCGCGCCAAGGGCGTGATCGCCGCCTCGGCGGGCAATCATGCGCAGGGCCTCGCCTATCACGGCAACCGGCTGGGCGTGCCGGTGACGATCGTGATGCCACGCAACACGCCCGTCGTGAAGGTGGTGCAGACGCAGGGCCACGGCGCGACCGTGATCCTCGAAGGTGACACGTTCGACGCCGCTTATGCCCATGCGCGCGTGCTGGAGGCGGAGCGCGGCTTCACCTTCGTCCACCCGTTCGACGATCCGCGGATCATCGCGGGTCAGGGCACCGTCGCGCTGGAGATGCTGGAGGAGCATCCCGAGATCGACCTGCTGGTGGTGCCGATCGGCGGCGGCGGGCTGATCTCGGGCATGGCGACAGTGGCGCGCGCCGCCGATCGCCCAATCGAGGTGGTCGGGGTCGAGGCCGAGCTGTATCCGTCGATGTACAATCGCATCAACGGCACCGACATGCCGTGCGCTGGCGATACGCTGGCGGAGGGGATCGCGGTCAAGGAGCCGGGCGGGATCACCGCGCAGATGGTCGCGCAGCTCGTCGACGACATCGTGCTCGTCTCCGAACGCTATCTGGAGGAGGCGCTGAGCCTGTTGCTCCAGATCGAGAAGACCGTGGTCGAAGGCGCGGGCGCGGCGGGGCTCGCCGCGTTGCTGGCGCATCCCGAGCGGTTCCGCGGGCGGACGATCGGCGTGGTGCTGTGCGGCGGCAATATCGACACGCGGCTGCTCGCCAACGTGCTGCTGCGCGATCTGGCGCGGTCGGGACGGCTGGCGCGGCTGCGGCTGCGGCTGCAGGATCAGCCCGGCGCGCTCTATAATGTAATGCGGGTGTTCGATCGGGAGCGCGTCAACATCATCGAAATCTATCACCAGCGGGTGTTCACCACCCTCCCCGCCAAGGGGCTGATCACCGATATCGAGTGCGAGGCGCGCGACCGGGCGCATCTCGACGGGCTGATGGTGGGGCTGCGCGAGGCGGGGTTCGAGGTGAGCACCGTCGAACTGGCCTGAAACGGTCCACCGCTTTCATGGTAAAGCGGCTTTTCACCGGATATGCGACATCGCATATGAAGTGTCTGGAGCGTAAGCGCTTTGCGGTGAAGGTAGGTGGTCAGATGGACAGAGCAGGAAAGGGGCGGCACGCATGACGGCACCGTTCCGCTTCCCGCGCTTCTTCGTCACCAGCCCGCAGCCGTGCCCGTACCTGCCCGGCCGGCAGGAGAGGAAGGTGTTCACCGAATTGTCCGGCCCGGAGGCCGGCGAGCTGAACGACGCGCTCGGCCGGATCGGTTTCCGCCGCAGCCAGTCGGTCGCCTATCGCCCGAGCTGCGCGGGCTGCGCCGCCTGCGTCTCGGTGCGGGTGCGGACGCACGAGTTCGAGCCCAATGCCACGCAGCGCAAGCTGGTGCGGCGGCACGCCGACCTCGACGTGTCGGCGTGCCGGCCATGGGCAACCGACGAGCAATATACGCTCATGCGCCGCTACCTGTCGGCGCGGCATCCCGGCGGCGGAATGGCGGCGATGGACGAGAGCGACTTTGCCGACATGATCGAACATTCGCCGGTCAATTCGGTGGTGGTCGAATATCGCGAGCCATCAGATGGCGCGCGGCCCGGGAAGCTGGTCGGCTGTTGCCTGACCGACCGGCAGGCGGACGGGCTGTCGATGGTCTACAGCTTCTTCGACACCGATCAGGACGCGCGCCCGGCGCTCGGCAATTACATCATCCTCGACCATATCGCGCGCGCGCGTGAGGCGGGCCTGCCCTATGTGTATCTCGGTTATTGGGTAAAGGGCTCGCAGCGGATGGCGTACAAGACGCGCTACCGGCCGATCGAGATGCTCGGCACGCAAGGCTGGGTGCTGATGCCCGAGGTTGAAGCGGCAGCGGTGACCGCCTGATCTTCAAGTCGTCATTGCGAGCGTAGCGAAGCAATCCAGAGCCGGACCAGGACGCCCTGGATTGCTTCGCTACGCTCGCAATGACGAACTACGCCAGCGCGCGCACCTCACATGCGGCGCGGATATCGGCGGCGAGCTGGTCGACGCGCGCCGGGTC
>Ga0265780_10011428_pt1 | contig 10500 bp, 6 predicted proteins | sample P1T30metagenome_FD_192432 | JGI IMG/M metagenome (GOLD analysis project Ga0265780, IMG submission 192432) | Plant litter microbial communities from East Loma Ridge, Irvine, California - P1 T30 | ecosystem: Environmental > Terrestrial > Plant litter > Unclassified | place: USA: California... | reverse complement strand
GGTGACGGGTTCGCACTCGGCCCAGATCATGGCCAAGCTGTACCGCCATAACGGCGAGTGGAAGATGCATGCGATCGGCGAGAACGGCAATGGCCGTACGTTTGATGATTTGATGCCGCAGATTACGGTGCACCTGTAATCGGTAGCTGCTATCCATGACGGCCCGGTCGATGCGTTCGACCGGGCCGTTTTGCGTTTGCCATGGTCTTACTTCCGCGGGTGGCGTTCAGGTATCGACGGCCTGCATGTGTGGTATCGAGCGGCTCAATTGGTCAAATTGCCCACTACCGTCTATATTGCAGTGAGCAAATTACTCACTTTGCGCCATGCTTTCCTGCCGTGACCCCGTCAATGTGACCAGAAATTCTGGGATTGACACGCGATTTTTGGCAAATTAATATAATTGGAATTCTGATTCTGATTCTGATTCTGATTTTGGTGGAAAATTCTGCTATCGGGTCTATCGGGGCTTCCCTCAACCGTTCATATGGAACCTTCCATGCGCTTCTCAGTCTTCCTCAACGCCCGCACCATGACCGCGGACGCCGACAAGCAACTCATCGTCGATCTCGAACAGCATGCGCTACTGGCGGGGAAGCTCGGCTTCGACGCTATTTTCCTGCCCGACCACCATTTCAACGGTTATATGCCGGTCTCGAGCGACAGCTATATGTTCGCGTCCTACCTGGCCGCCAAGCTGCCCGGCATGCATTTCGGTTTCTCGGTGACCTCGGTACCGTTGCATCACCCGGTGCGTTTCGTCGAGCGCATCAACATTCTCGACCATCTCACCAAGGGCAAGCTGCTGGTGGGTGTGGGTTCTGGCACCACGCCGGAAGAGATGATCGGTTTCGGTGTCGACTACAAGGATGCCGGCCGCATCGCCGAGGAAAACCTGCAGGTAGCCGAGGCGCTGTGGGCCAAGAAGATCGGCGATGCGCCGGTCGAGCTCGATGGCTTCCACAAGGGGCGCGTGTTGCAGCGTATCGCACCGCACACCTATGGCGAGAAGCATGCACGCCTGATGCCGGTGGCGATGAAGGATACCAGCATCACGCGCGCCGCCGTAAATGGCTGGCCGGCCTTCATTCCGGCGTTCACGCCGCCGAAGATCGGCGGCACCGAGCCGCTCACCCACGTCAGGAAATACTTTGGCAGCTACCACACGCAGTTGCTGGCGGCCGGCCACTCTGACGAAACCGTGGCCGATGCGCTGTCCTGGACCACCCACAGCTACCAGTGCGTGCATCTGGCGCCGACCGACGAACAGGCGCACAAGGAAGTGCTGGAGATCCTGACTGCCTACCAGCAGGCCGTCGACCGCGAGAACGCGTTCAATGCCAAGGCCGAAGCGAACGACGCCAACAAGAAGAGCGATCACACCAATTCGGCGCTGACCGAGGACTGGATGGCGACCTGGTGCCTGTATGGCAGCCCGGAGACGGTCATCAGGAAACTGCGCGACTACCAGGAAGTCGGCATTGGCAACATCCTGTGCGGCACCACTACCGGTCCGCTGACCGAACAGCGCCTGGCCTATGCCAACCAGACCCTGGAGCTGTTGGCCGAACACGTGCTGCCGACCTTCAAATAAATCATGACCGATGGCGCCCGGACTCAGGGCGCCACGCAGGAGAAGACAGGGATGACCACGCAAGCCGATGTACAACGAGTCAGTCCAGCGCTGGCTGAGCTGGATCTGGAACAGCTGGCGACAATGACTGCCGGCGCCACGATGTGGACCACTCCGGCGCTGCCAGAGGCGGGCATCGCCTCGCTCACCCTGGCCGATGGTCCGATGGGCGTGGCGGGCTCGCGCATCGACGAGCGCGATGTGTCCCTGCTCACACCTTCGCCGCTGGCGCTTGGCGCCAGCTGGGATGCTGAGCTTGTGGCCAGGGTAGGGCGCCTGGTAGGTGGCGAAGCCGTCCGGCGTGGCGTTGACATGATGTTGGCGCCTAACCTGAATTTGGCGCGCAGCCCACTCGCGGGTCGCGCATTCGAATATTTTTCGGAAGACCCGCTCTTGTGTGGCGTGCTCGGGGCGGCCTGGATCGACGGCTGCCAGTCGGTCGGCACCGGCGCCGTCGCCAAGCACCTGGTGTGCAATGACAGTGAGACTGCGCGCGACCGCATGAATGCCGTAGTGGATCAACGCACGATGCGCGAAGTCTACCTGCTGCCGTTCGAATTGGCGGCCGAAGCCCGATGTGCCGGTATGTTGACGGGCTATAACAAGATCAATGGCAGTTGGTGTTCCGAAGCCGGGGCGGTCATCCAGGACGTGGCCAAGGGCGAGTGGGGCTTTGGCGGCGTGATCATGAGCGACTGGTTTGGCACACACGGCACCGTTGCATCGCTCCAGGGTGGGCTCGACCTGGAAATGCCGGGGCCTGCACGCTTTCTTGGCGTGCATGGCGCTGCAGCGGTTGGCGCGGGCACGGTGCCACGCGAACGACTGCACGATGCCGCGCTGCGTGTTGCGCATGCCGCGCAGCGGTTTGGTCGGGACAAGGGGCAGCCGCAGACCGCGCGCGAAGCGGGCCAACTGCTGGTCGAGGCTGCCGCTGCCGGATTTACCCTGGTGCGCAATGAGGATGCCATGCTGCCGCTCGATCCCCGCCGCTGGCCGCGCATCGCAGTGATCGGACCGAATGCCGGTGCACCCTGCTTCCAGGGCGGAACCTTTGCCAAGATCGCGCTCAAGCCAGATGCCGTGCTGCCGCTCGATGCGCTCCGTGCGCGACTGGGAGAGGCCTTCATCGGCCATGAACCCGGGGTCGATCCCCAGCCGCGGCTGCCGCGCATGCGGGCGCGTCCAGCGCGCATGCTGGGCGACGGCTGTGAGCGAGGAATGACGATCGAGTACTTCGATCATCCCGATTGCGCCGGGTCCCCGATGCTGGAAGAAACCCGTGACACCAACTCTCTGACCTGGTTCCACGGCGTACATCCGGCAGGCGCCCTGCAATGCAGCGCCGCCACCCGTGCGAGTGGCCGTTTCAAGCCGACGCGCAGTGGCGAGCATCATTTTTACCTGGGCGGAACCGGTGCGCTGCGCATACTGGTCGATGGAAAAGAAGTATTTCGGCGCGACGAGCAACTGGCGCCGGGCGATGTCATGGGCCGGCTCAAGAGCGGGGATGCCGACAGCGTCGCCGTCGCTCTGCAGCAGGACAGGGAAGTGCTGGTCGTCTTTGAGCTACGCTACAGCGCCGCGCGCTGCCAGGGTCTGTGGTTCGGCGTGCGCGGTCCGGACAGCGCGCAGGAAATGATGGAGCGGGCGGTGCAGTTGGCAGGCCAGGCAGATGCGGTGATCCTGATGGTGGGGGAAACATCCGACGCCAGCGTCGAAAGCAAGGATCGCACGGATACCCGGCTGCAGGCAGAGCAGTTGGCGCTGATCGAGCGCGTCTGCGCCGCCAATGGCAATACCGTGATCGTCACCAATGTCGGCCATGCTTTCGACACCAGCTGGCAGGGCCAGGCCAAGGCCGTGCTGCATTGCTGGTATCCGGGCGAGGAATTCGGTAACGCCCTGGCCCAGGTGCTGTCGGGCGACCGTGAGCCGGGCGGTCGAATGCCGGTAAGTATCGCCCTCGAAGACCGGCACTATCCTGCACTGTCGCTCGAACCCGCATCGAATGGCGACCTGCATTACGCCGACGGCGTGCGCCTGGGTTACCGCGGCTTGGCGGCGGCAGGATTCGCAGCACGGGCGCCGTTCGGGAGCGGCTTGGGCTACACCAGCTTCGCGTTCGAGGCTGCGCGCGTGTCCGAAGTCGCCGGTGGGTGGGAGATCGCCGTCACGTTGCGCAATACCGGCAATCGCAGTGGCGCCGAGGTAGTACAAGCCTACCGGATGGACCCTGAACTGACGCTGGTCGGTTTTTGCAAACAGGTACTTGCCCCAGGCGAAGTACGCGAGGTCAGGCTTCATATTCGCCACCGCCGGCTGCAGATATGGCGCGGTGGATGGGAACCCCTGCACGGACCCCTCACGCTGCATCTCGGTCGATCGAGTGTCGACCTGCCGCTGACCGTGAACGTCATTCCACGCTGAATACAGCGACTCAATCGAGGCAAATACATCATGAACAAGCCACACACCATTGCTCAGGCCCGTGGCCGTGCCCCTTACATCGTCGGAATCGGCGGTACTACCCGCCCCGGGTCGAGCACCGAAAGCGCGTTACGGGTGGCGCTGCAGCACGCGCAGCAGCTCGGCGCGCGTACCCGGCTGTTCGGAGGCGAGGCGCTGGCCGCGCTGGAAGGCTACTCGCCCGAACAGGCATCGCGTAGCGAAGGCCAACGCGCCATCGTCGAGGCGGTACGCCAGGCCGATGCCGTGATTTTCGCCTCTCCTGGCTATCACGGCGGCGTGTCCGGTTTGGTGAAGAACGCCATCGACCTGCTCGAAGACCTGCGTGCCGACGAGCGCGTATACCTCGACGGCATGCCGGTTGGCTGCATCGTCACCGCCGCCGGCTGGCAGGGGTGCAATACCACCCTCGGCGCGCTGCGCTCGATCGTGCATGCGCTGCGCGGTTGGCCGACGCCGTTGGGTGTGACCTTGAACACGGCGGGCGTAAAATTGTTCGATACCAGCGGCAACTGCCTGGACGACCAGGTGATCGCCAGTCTGCGCACGCTAGCCGAGCAGGTGGTCGGCGTCACTCTGGCGCCGCAGGTGGCCTGATGTAGCGCCGACCTGGAGCCGGGGCAGGGGTGATGCCTTATAATTTGCATACTGCCCCCGGCCTATCAGGAACCGGTGATCCAATCACCCCCGCCAGCCACATTTTCCATGACATCGATTCTGCCTACCAGTTCACTTGCGCGCGCACCAAAGCAGGGTCGCAGTCGCCAATCGCTCGAACGTATCATCGAGGCTACCATTGAACTGCTGCGCGAGCGTGCCTATGACCAGATCACGCTGGCCGAGATATGCGAGCGCTCCGGGGTGTCCACCGGCGCGCTGTATGGCCGCGTGGCCGGCAAGGATGAACTGCTGCGGGTCGTGCAAGTGCGCTTCCTGGAGCGCCTCGATCAGCAGTTCACGCAAGAAGCCACGCGCATCGCAAGCCACGCGCGTGGCCTGCGCCAGGTTGTTCCTGCCGTAGTCGCCAGTCTTGGCATGCTGCTGAAGCAGCATTCGACAGTGCTGCGCGCCTTCATGCTGCGTGCGCCGACCGATGCTGCGATCCAGGCCGCCGGACAGAAGTCGGCGCGAGACGATTCCGCCAAATTCGTTCGGTTGCTGCAGGCGTGCCGGACCGAGATCAGGCACCCCCAGCCAGAGCGCGCCATCCAGTCGGGCATGTTGCTGATTTACTCCACCCAAGCGCGGTTCCTGGGCATCGACAGTGTGGAGGCCAGTGAGCAGGGCGGTTGGGATCAACTGCTGGTCGACCTGAGCGACATGACGCTTGCCTTCCTGCTGTTCGAGCCGGATCGTTGACTCGGTAACGACGCGGGTATTGCGCAGACGTGGCGCGGGCAGGCCCTGTTCGTGCTGGCCCTATTCGTTGTCAATTTCCCTCGTCCGGCTTATGATGCCCTTTTTCCGCTAACCCGATTGCGCGTATGCGCGGCGCTACGGCTTGCGGCAAGAATCATATGGGGACATAACGACTGCATGCGCTTCAATAAACTCGATCTCAATCTGCTGGTTGCCCTCGATGCCATGCTGGACGAGAAGAATGTCAGTCGGGCCGCCCAGCGCATGCATATGAGCCAAAGCGCCATGAGCAATGCACTGGCCCGGCTGCGCGACTACTTCGGCGACGATTTGCTGGTGCAGGTTGGCAGGCGCATGGACCTGACGCCACGCGCTGAGATGCTGCAGGAAAGCGTGCGCGACGTGCTGCTACGGGTCGATGTCGCCGTCGCGAGTTCACCGTCGTTCGACTACGCTAATTCGGACCGCGAATTCACCTTGTTCGTGTCCGACTTCACGCTGCAGACCCTGATGCCGCATATGCTGGCGCTCACCAGCAAATCGGCGCCCGGTGCGCGCTTCAAGCTGCTTCCGCAATCGCGCGAGCCGGAACGCGAACTCGAGCGCGGAGAGGTCGACCTGCTGGTCATTCCCGAGCGCTACTGTTCTGCTGCGCATCCAACCGAATCGCTGTTCGAGGAAGGCCTGAGCTGCGTGGTATGGCGTGATGGTCGCCATGCCGCTGGACCGCTGACGCTGGAGCAGTACACTGCGGCTGGCCACGTCGCGGTATCGCCGGGGATGAACCAGCATGCTTTCGATCACCTCGTGCTGCAGCAGCAGGGCGTGGAGCGCCGGATCGAAGTGAGCACCTTCAGCTTTACCTCGGCGGCCTGCCTGGTGGTTGCAACCGATCGTATCGCCACCGTGCACGAGCGCCTGGCACGCCAGGCGGCGCGCGAACTGCCGCTGGTGATTCATCCGCTGCCGGTCAAGACGGCTGCCATGCGCCAGCTGCTGCAGTGGCATAAATACCGCTCCTTCGATCCAGGAATCGTGTGGCTGCGCGCGGTCATGCACGAGGCGGTCGCGCTGATGAACCGCGCTGGCTGAGCCGGCACCGGACGGTATCGACACGCGCCTTTCGTCGGGTCGGGTATTCATCGTCTGGATAGCAGATATTCAGAAAAAGGCGTGACGCTCCCCGGGAATGATGTGGAGAAAAAACCGTAAGCGGCTATGATTGTTTCGCCGCGGCTGGCTGTTCAAGTCGTGCCGCGATAACGATAACAGGAGACGATCATATGTACTGCACCAGGCCCTTTTGCCATCTTCACGACCGGGGCGCGCGCCTTGCGGTCCAGTTGCCAGGCAGGATGCTTTCATGACGCCGACGCTGTCGATGCCGGCACGTGCCGGCTGGCGCCAGGGCTGGATTCTGGTTTTCTCGGGCTTCCTCCCAGTCATGGCGATCCTGGCGCTGGCGCCGACCTTGCCAACCCTGCTGGCGCACTTTGGCGAGGTCCCATATGCGAATGTGATGGTGCCGCTGCTGGTGACCGCCCCTAGTGCAGGTATCGCATTGTTCGCTCCTCTGGCGGGCGTGATTGCCGACCGCTACGGTCGCCGCCGGCTGATGCTGGCCGGGATGGTGCTGTACGGGATCGGAGGACTAATTCCCTTCTTCATCGATAACTTCTGGGCCGTGGTGGCGGGCCGCATCGTGATCGGCCTCGGCGAAGCCGGCCTGCTGACCGCGGTCAATACGCTGCTGGCGGATTACTACGAAGAGAAGGAAAGGCATCGCTGGCTGGCGCTGCAAGGTGTGGTCGGCTCGTTATTGGGCAGTCTCACAATCGCCGGCTCGGGTTTCCTGGCCGCGCAAGGCTGGCAGTGGCCGTTCCTGGTGTACGCGGTATCGATCCCGATCTTCCTGGGTAGCCTGCTGTACCTGTTCGAGCCGGCCGCGCGCCAGGCCGAACCGGTGCAGCGTAGCGCAGCTCCGACGCTGGCGCCGTTTCCCTACCTGGTGGCGGGTATGGTGTGCGGCATCACGGTGTTGCTGTCGACGCTGTATTACGTCCAGGTGATCAATTTTTCGCTGCTGCTCAGGGAGTTGGGCATCACCGATCCGAAAGCGATCGGCCTGCGCACGGCGCTTCCCAGCCTAGGCGTCCCGCTCGGCGCCATCCTGTTCATCCTGACCGCCCGCTTCGGCGCGAGATTGCAGATCCTGCTGGTCTTCAGTGGCTTTGCCATCGGCCTGTGCGGCATCGGCATGGCGCCCGATTACCAAGTCGCTCTCGGATTCGCTTTCGTCCAGCAAATCGCCGCCGGGATCACCGTGCCGGCACTGATTTCATGGGCCCAGAGCAGGTTCGACTTCGAACACCGTGGACGCGGCATGGGATGGTGGGCGAGCTCGTTCTTCGTCGCACAGTTCCTGTCGCCGGCGGTGGTCAATCTGGTACGGATCCAGGTTGGCAGCCTGCAGGCCGCGTTCCTAGTCTTCGGCCTGGTAGCCGCTGCCGGCGCACTGGTCGCTCTTCTGCTGCACACTGGCGTTGTCGCCACCCGCAGCCAGCGTTCGGCCTGATCCACACCCGCGCGGCATGCGCCGCGCGGGCCCCCTCCCAAAAAAATCCAGTACCTGTTCGCCGTTTGGCGTGTGCATGCCCATGTGCGCGCCGATGCGGTGACATGGCCATTGTCCTGCGGCCTGGCGACAGGATCCCGGCGGCCCGATGTGTTGGTTGAGCTATCGAATTCATGGATAGCAGTCATTCATAAAAAGGCTGGCGATTGGGGCAGACAGGCTGTGTTGGCGGGCGCGAATGCCCCTATCATCGAAACGCCTCATCTTTTCAACAACGACAAACGATGCGACCACGTTCGCACGATATTGGAGACACTCCCATGCACAACCCGAACCTCAATCGAATGGCGCGCCTGCTGGCATCCGCCGGTTTGCTCACCGTCGCTGTGCCTGTGTTCGCAGACGACGCCGATCAACCCGCCACGCCCCGGCAGCACGGTTTCCAGGAGGTCGTCGTCACGGCCCAAAAGGTCGCGCAACCGGCCAGCAAGACGCCACTCGCGCTGTCGGTGATCGGGGCCGAGGAGCTGAAATCGGCGGGTATCCACGAAGCACGCGCACTAGGTGCGGCCCTGCCCAATGTCTACATCGGCCAAGAGAGCGGCAAGCTGCAGATCGCGATCCGCGGTGTGTCGAGTCTCGACATGACCTCCAAGGGCGACCCCTCCACCTCATTCAATGTCGACGGCGCCAATATCCCGCGTCCCGAAGCGCAGATGGGGGCGTTCTTCGACGTCGACCGAATCGAGGTGCTGCGCGGTCCACAAGGCACGCTGTACGGCCGCAATGCGACCGCGGGAGCGATCAATGTGATCACCGCCCGGCCCGAAAAGCAGTTCGGCGGTATCGCCAGTTTCGAGGTCGGCAACTATGGTACCAAGCGCTTCGATGGCGCGGTCAACATGCCGGTCAATGAGATGCTGGCCTTGCGCGCCGCCATCAGCGTCAATCGCCACGATACGTATTTCAACGAAGGCCCGAATGCCGGCATTCCGCTCGCCGACCAAGACGACCGCGCTGCGCGCCTGCACGCGCTGGCCACCTTCAGCAAGGACACCACCCTGCTGCTGACGGCCGAGACGAGCAGGATGAAAGGAGGCGGAGCGACCCCGATCCCGATGATGAATTTCTTTGATGGCACGCAGGTCGATACTCTGCCGCTGTCGCCCATGGGCATCGGTAACAATATTGCGAATCCTGTGTATGTCGACCGCGGCTCCACCACCCAGCTCACCCCATCGCTGCGTTTCGCGTCGTCCGACGCCTATCGCGACAACCGCGCTAACTCGCTGCGCGGCGAGTTCAATACCCGCTTGGGAACGGTCGGTCTGACTTATCAGATCGCGCGCCTGAGCACCGATACCGGTTCACTCCACAACGGCACCTATTTCGGATTTCCCTTCAACAGTCAGATCGGTGGAGACTCATCGTCTCTCTCGCACGAACTGCGCCTGAATTCGACCAGCAATGGGCCGTTGCGCTGGGTCGCCGGGCTGTACGCATTCGACGAAGATATCGACCAGTCGATGAAGCACCTTACCTATGCGGTGACGCCCGGTGGTCCGCGCACTATTACAGTGCCCTACCTGCCGCATGTCTCGAACAAGTCGAAGGCCGCTTTCGGCCAGGTCACCTACAGCCTGCGCGACGATACCCGGCTGACCGTCGGCCTGCGCCGCACCATCGACGAGAAGGCCGGATCGGACCCGCTGGCGGGGGTGGAAGCGCCCCCTGGCCAGTCGGTCAGCACTGGGTCCTATGACACGGCGGTCAAGTTCACTGACACCAGCTGGAAACTCGGCCTGGATCACGACCTGGCGCCTAACATGCTGGCATTTGCCAGCGTCTCCACCGGTTACAAGGCGGGCGGTTACAACGACAAGAAGAATGCAGGCACCTACCGTCCGGAAGAACTCAAGGCCTACGAGGCCGGCATCAAGGGGCGCCTGCTGGATAACCGCCTGCAACTGGCCGCAAGCTATTTCTATTATGACTACCGTGACATGCAACTGACCGCGACCGTATGCACCAGTCCCGATCCGGCTTCGTGCGGGTCAATTACGACCAACGCGGCCAATGCGACAGTCAAGGGCCTGGAACTCGAGGCGACCGCAATGATCGGTGTGAATGGCACGCTGCGCGCGAGTGGGGCGCTGACGCGGGCCCGTTTCGACGAGTACCGTCCGAACGCGACCCGTGACTGGTCTGGCGAATCCATGGATCGCGCCCCGGAGCAGACGCTGTCTCTGGGCTATACCCATCACTTCCCGCTCAATAGCGGCGCCGAGCTGTCGGCCACGGTAGCGACGCGCTATTCAGCAGCCTACCTGATCAGCGACCCATCGGCCGGTATTCGCTATCGCCAGCCTTCGCACAACAAGTCCGAGCTGACGTTCGGCTACCGGGCGCCGGGCGACCGCTACACCCTCCAGCTGTACGCGAAGAATCTCGAGAACGAGATCAC
>Ga0265780_10011427_pt1 | contig 10500 bp, 6 predicted proteins | sample P1T30metagenome_FD_192432 | JGI IMG/M metagenome (GOLD analysis project Ga0265780, IMG submission 192432) | Plant litter microbial communities from East Loma Ridge, Irvine, California - P1 T30 | ecosystem: Environmental > Terrestrial > Plant litter > Unclassified | place: USA: California... | reverse complement strand
GGGTTTCTTTGATGTACATATAGACGGACGCAATTTTTAGCGGAGAGTGGGAGAATAACATTCAGATCCATTGCACATGATACATCATTCCTTCCGTACTTCACTTCACTTCTGATCGTTTTGCGTAAGGCCTCTAGCACACATTATTACAAAACCAGTACTACAAAAAAAGGTAAACACAACAAGTACAGCCTCGCCAGAATTTAAGGCTAGTGAGAGAGAATGTGGTAAACAGCTGTGTATTATTACTCTAGTGCATCGGATGAGGGTCGAGACTGTCATTTCTCGTGTGAATTGTTGTAGTGCGTTCATTGAGACGTTTTGTTTACTTGTATAGGGAAAGGAAATGGCTTAGATACGTGTGTTTTGGGAGTTTGGGAAGCTTGGGCGCGTGATTTTGGTTGGAGTGGGAGACCGAGAAGAGCGGGTGGAAAGGGAGGAAGGAGAGATTTGTACGGGAGAAACAAAAGGAGATTGGCACATTTTCGTCCGCACTTAGAGATACGCTTCAAACAAAATCCAGATAACTCAGCACTATCTATCCAATCCATCAACCCTCCGACCCATTCCCCCACGCCCGACCAGACCCTCCCTTCATCTTCATCCTCACTTTTTCGCGCGCCGGATCAGGCCCACTATTCATCCTTTGAATCAACCACACTATGCCCATCACCACCGCCGTCGTAGGTATGGCAGTGACAAAGTACCACTGCGTTGTTTCCTTGAGCGTGGATATGTCTTCTGTCATACTGTACAAACTACTGTAAACTTGTTAGTACCAAGCCATCATTTCATACCCCATACCAATCTTCATACTCATACCATGCAAACAAGTAAAGTAAGGGTTCAAGACGTACCTAATAAGCGACAACGGCACAAAAATCGTCGCGAGCCACGTCAACCTTGCAGAATTATGCGTCTCAATCAAACTCCTCTTCGTATCCTCAATACTTATCTCCGCAGTAACAATATCCGTAAGCCGATCCACACGGTCCTGCAAATCATTTATCGCAGCGAGGATACGCTTGAAATCAGGAATAATATCCTCGTAACCAGCTACATCATCGAAGCTCAAATCCGTTACAATGGCCTTGCGATCCATCGGCGAGTTTGCCGCCTTCGGTTGCCAGGAGTTGGTGAGCCGAGCGGCAGCGGGGAGCGCGTGCTCTAGTGTTTCCGTAACCATTTCGCGGAAAAGAGGCACTTGTTTGCGCCACATGTGCAGACGCTTGCGCGAGATGTCGTTTTTCAGGTAGTATAGTTTTGGGCGCTGGATGCCTGTTTCGATCTGGGATAGGCGGGTTTTGACGTATGCGATGAGGAGGAGCCATTCGGAGCTGAGGAGGAAGAGCAGTGGTTTGGTGAGGAGGTGGGGGGAGGGTGTACTTGTGGTTGTGGTTGTGGTTGTGGGGGATGGGAACCAGGGGTATGTGCGTGTTAGGTTGGCGATGTCTTTGGACCAGGATTTCGGGGGTGGTGATGTGGGTGGTGGAGCGTGCATGCTGGGTAAAGGGAGGAAGTTGGAGCGGTCGTACCATAGTGGGTGGCCGTGTGTTGTCGTTGGGTCTGCGAGTATGATGCCTACGGTCGCATCATTGCATTGCTTATCCTTGCCAATCCACACAACCGTCCGAGTGCGCAATATCGACACCACAGACTCCGCCTCATCGCCCGCTCCACTCTCTTCATTCTCGTCATCGTCGGGCCGCCGCAGCACGTTCCACGTATTCGTCTCCTTCCACGCGGCATTGAAGTCGTCGCGCGTCTCGTGGTATCGCAACCGCATGTTACGTAGCATAAACCAATTCCGGTGCTTGGTGCTGGCCATGAGGCTGGGTGGCTGTGCCCATGGGTCCCGGACGTTGTGCCACACGTAATCGTCTATTTGCTCGCGGAAACACATGGGGTCGATGTCGAAGCGTGAGCCGAGTGCTTCGATGACTTCGCGCGATAGATCTTCTACGATGAAGAGTCTCATTGGGGGTTTGCTGCCTGGCGCGTGGGACAGCGAGGTCAATGTCTGCTTGAAGTCGGGCAGTGAGCGGATTTGTCGTACGCTGTGATTGTCTGATGAGTGGAATTCTAGGAAAGTGACGGTCGTTCTGTCTATTCGATGCAGATCGTGTTCTCGGTCTCTTTCTGTCCAGCGTAATGGCGTGGTACCGACTTCCATCCAATCTGAAAGGTAGCGTAGTGTTTTCCATGTGGGTGCTAATGATTTTATGTGTGCAAGGTATGGATATTTCTTGCTTTCAGGATATCAGCGTACATGCCCGTTCATGAAGACACTGCTCTCACCTATCGCTAATTTCCCATCTAGCCGCTTCAACATGGTTTCGAGTGTAGGCGTCTCCGAGGTGATCGTAGTTGCCACGCATGGGAGCGCCCTTTCGGGGTAGTTGTATCGATGACCATACGGCGCCGACATCTATGGTGGTAGACTTGTTCACGCCATCGCTGCGCTTGAAAGAAGAGGAGGACATGTTGACGTTGACTAGGTGATCGTTGTCGCGAGCTGTCGGAATGACCACAATTCATCCGTCCAACCGTCAACTCTTGTAAACATCAGGCAATTGTGTTATCAAGCAAAATAATGTGACAACAGCGTAGCGACCACTCCGATATTACGATCGCGTCAGAAGCGAAGTTCACGGAGTGTAGTTGTCAAGGAGCACGCGCTGTTTTCCGAAAGTCCAGGCTAGATGTCATGCATGCAGCATAAGGCTGATTAGGCGAGTATGGGGCCAAAAGCTGAGGGCTCGCGCCGCAGCTCCTCACGCGGCTAGCTCTTTGCACAGCACACAGCTGATGCAAGAGGCCTCCCGAAAAATATCTGAGGAGCAGAGGCTGCAACTTTCGATTCTGAACATATTACTCAGAGCTGGAGTTGGTACGATGTTGATGATGCAAAGACCGGTCGAAGAAACTGTTCCTCGAGTTTGTCGTGCAATGTTCGAGTTGAAGTTCGTGAGACGCGACTTTGTCAGCTTGCCGGGACGCTCTTTAGGCGACTTGATGATGCTAGGTGGACAGGAGAAAGTCTGGTATGCTGTACTCATTCTTGATGATCATCATACATTGTACATTGTATGGAGATGGCACCGGTATGCACATCTGGTTAGGGTACATGGCTTACATGACAATCTAGTGACATGCGCATTTTTTGAGAGTTATAGTCAACCTTCAAGATGGAGACTATGCCACCTCGTCATTCCAGGTGAAGAGTCGTAACCATTGATCTCTCCCGGGGGATGTTGATCTCAGGACGAGGGGAGACAGGCGAATGCTTCTGAGCCGCAACGCTCGGGCGCCCCAAAATATCTTTCTCCACGCCACGAGATTGGCAAAGAGCCTGGTCTGTGGATGAGAAACGTTACGGATCGATCGATTCCCTCGCACGATCATGTGTGTGGGCGTTCCTCGCGCAAAACGCGTCGCAGGAAACATCCGTGCGGATTATGGTGACGCTTACTCTGTGTCCTGGTAGGTAGCAGTCCAGTTCGTAGATGTGGTTTCGCGTTGGGATCTTCCTGATTCAATCACAAAGCGCGTGCAGATAGTCCACGTTCGGTCTGTGTAGATGCTGCCATTTACTTGCGTATGCCACAAGCGAGAAGAAGCCGCGCTGCCACACAATGAGGGATGGGCTGCGAACATTGATCGTGAAGAAGTATGTCATCCAACTAGCGATCCGGAAGAAATGCGCATTGCGACGGCGACAGTGGGAAAGGCGCGTGGCGTCGTTGGCATAGAGGAGGAGGAGTTACCTAAGTTACGGCCGTTACACAAGTGGTGGGGCTCCCGTACCGGTATTTTCGGCGAGACAACCTTCCGATGCCTTATAAGTTCTGCGCCTGCTACCTTCGTACGATCTGACCAGATATCGAGGCGGACTTGAAGACCGAAGAACTCTTCACGGTTCTACTTCGTCTTGATGGCTGTCACATGTGCCCACATTGGCGTCTGACTTTTAGGCGTAGCCGCCTCTTTCGACAATAGTTGCGAACCCTTTGTGCAAAGTAACTTATCGCAACTCTGCCATGTCTAACGTCAACTTACATGGTTCAATCGTCGCAACGTGCATGTAAGATGTCGGCGCGCTTGCTGCTAAGATGCGATGGACGGAACGACTCGCGCCTTTGTGGCGGCTCGCCGACCGTAGTCACTGTCGAGGTCTTCATTCCGAGCTACACGCCGCACGGACAAATGCGACTATAAGAGAAGGGAGCCCGAGTGTGGTGTACAGCGGACCAGAAATCTGGTTGCGAGATCGAGGTCAGCCTATGTGCTGTCATGGTGCAGAAGCCGCGTCACACTTGGAAGTCTTGACCGAGGAGCATACTGTCTGATATCAGCCGCTACTCTGTTTTGACCATCAGCATGGAAACATGGAGCATCTCCAGTACTCACAGTCTTACTGGCAACCCCGGCTTTCGCGCATGTCACGTAGTCGCAACCTAGCATGCCATAGGCCACGGCAGGACATGTTCGCTTCGACCGATAATTGAGCAGCACGCGACGTCGATATGCACGCCCTGGCATCAGCACAACAGACACGAATGCGGAATGCTAGTGCTATCACACGTTCCCTCGCATACCACCACTACGTGGTCGAACCGGGCCTCCAAGCCAGTCTGGCACACTTTGCCAGCACAAACAGGCGCCGCCGCACTAGATAACTCAACTTGTCGCAGAAGATATGCAAAGAGATGGAAGGCTAGCGAAAAAGCTACCTCGACGTGCCCTGGACGTGTGTGAGCCGAAGGCAACCGTCCAACATCTGCCCTGGTGGACGGGATGCAAGGACCTACATGCTGCAGGAGAGCGTCGACGGAACGCAGAGACAACTCCATGGACAAAAACATGCATACCGGAGCTTCAGAACCTTCACTCAGTAGTGTCGCTTGACACGAGGTTGGTCCAGCAGAATTCTGCTTACCCACAATGTGGAAGCTCAAGTTCTAGACGGGCTGGACACAATTTCCACAGTACATTCAGCCCGGCCATGAGACATGGGTGTAGCACTTGGAAGGCAAAAGCGTATGCAGAATAAGGGGGCGCAAGGCGGAACAAAATCATGAACGTAGACAAAGAAGCGGCCTTCTACTCCGTAGCCAAGGTGAGGGCCGAGAACTGATTAGGAGCAAAGAAGACTGTCCAGGATATGGCCCGGCCCGTCGATCAGTTGGAAAAAGTGGGCCCCAGCCCATACCTGGAAACGAGGCTGGCGACGATGCCGCCAAGGGAGCCAAGAGATGAAGGGCTGCAGACGGCTGAAAACATCCGCCAGGACGGTCTTTCAAGCTCTCACTCATAACGCTCGGGTCGATTGTCAGACCCTACACGCAAGGCACAAGGACGGCGAGTATACTGGTCTTCAGCTGAGTGGCCTGCAGAGGCTCAAGGTCAAGACTTACCGGTACACCACAGCCCACCGAGTCGGTAAATCAGCTCCACGGAGCGTTAAGCACGCGGGATCCTGGTCTGAACCCTGCTAGTGGCCTTACCAGCCGTGTCCAACGTTTTCCCTCTCTGAAAGCAGATTCGCTCCTTTCCCTGTTATTGGCTCCTATGACTTCTTTAAGCTTAGAAGCAACTTCAACTTGAAGGCTTGATAGGATGTATTAGGGACCCAAATTTACCTTGTGGAGCCCACCAGAGTGAGAGTCGACCTCACGTTCACATCAACTCTTAAGTATCATCACAGGACCCGCGTACCATACGTCTACACCAAGTCTCGCTATGGCGGAGTACGACGCAGCTCGTTCATGTTCACGTTGCTCTCTGCGGCGGCCAAGTCCGCAGCGCTAAATTGATACTCCTGGGCAGCGGCATCGTAACCATCGTCGTTATCTCGTTGGTGGCGCATCGACGACCATGCGCACTACGCGCAGAAAACCGACTTATAACGAGTATCTAGATGTTTGCAGGAGAAAGAATAGCGCGCGATTGGTCTTGTATCTGCTTCAAAGAATATCCTATCAGCCTGTGGCATTTTCTAGGCTTGCTGCCAAGTACCAGGTTGAGAGAGGTGCGTCAAGTCGTAGCAAACATGAAGTCAATGTTGCCGGCTGAATATGATTCGCCCGCACAATGGAACGTGGTGAGGAGATGCCGCACATGTCGCACACCAACGGGCTCTGGCCCACTTGGCGTGCGTCAATGTTGGGCTGGAGCAAGCGGTAGCAAAAACAGTCCTTCTACCCTTAGTGAGGATGAGAACTAGCGTATGGACAGTCGAAAGGTTTCTGTGGGCTGAAGTCGCCAACAACTATACACATTCACAACCGAGGCACTATAGGATCGCGCCAATTTCGAAAATCCACCAATTGTGGAAATCGCCTTGCAGTGATGCTACGGAGTATTGCTGGCACTTTCGGGAACTCACGCCAGCTGTATACGAGAATGCGTCTGGCTCTCTCGCGAGACAGGCAGCGTACCTGCCTTCAAGGCAGATCATGAAGAACAATGCTGGATTGTAACTACGACACATCACCGTTCACTGACGAAGCACGTTCACGGAGCGCCTTGGACGTATTCGTTCATGGCCTCATATATTCGCGCATGGAAGGATCGAATAATAGCCTGTGTCAGTCATACATTCGCGCATATGAGGGTCGAATTCCAGCCCGTGTCCCTCATTCATTCGCGCATAGAAGAATGGCCTCATACATTCGCGCATAGAAGGATCGAATTCCAGCCCGTGTCGTGGAGAAGCAAAACGACAGGTATGTGGCCTTCACCTGCCTCATCGAGCGTGGATAGTGACCTTGTGATACACTGATGCATCAATCTAGTTGAGAAGGGGTCATTGCATCAGGAAGCCACCAACGCAAAGTCAATTGAGCCTAACTTGAGGGCTACTGCTAGGGTAAAATCTGCGCGGCCTCGAGACGGCTCCAGCTGGAGTGGCCCTTGGAAGCCCGAAGTTGGCACCCTCAGGACGTATAAAGGCAGCCGTAAAGTACGTTCCTCTTGTTCTCAGACAACGCTCGACACAGATCTTCCCAGCTTTGACAGATACTTCGCCTACCGAACTCCTATCGCAGCACTGCTTTGGCCCTTCCCTCATCACTCCTCAAGATGAAGTTCTCTGCCCTCCTTGCGGTCGTCGCCGCTACGCTCCCTATGGCAGCGCTGGCCGATTTCGATATGTGGGAGTCCACTGCAGTGTTCGTTGGTCCGTATGACACGAGTGTCTCTATTCAGGAGGTCTGTACCATCATCCAAATTTCGGAAACTTCGCTGACAGATGACAGTACGTTCCATCTACCTAGACCACGTGTCTAGTCTTGAGCTCGGACGTTTGCGCTGACTTGCTAACTCCAACTCTAGGCTCAAGGTCACGCAGCCATACATTGAATACGGCAAAGCTCTATGTCAAGGAAGGGGAACCATGACTTTCAACGACATCAAGACCCTCTGGTGCAACCACAGGATCAAGTTCACGAACGGTTGTGCCATCATCAAGAACTGTGCCAAGGGAGGAAATGTGCACCAGATCAAGAACGGCGAGAAGCTTGGTGATTTGGAAGACTGCGGTGGCGGCAAGCGCGGCGAATGTTTTGCATGGCACGAAGCTGCCTCCGGAAAGTCTTGTTCGGGACGCGAGGGCAGACTCAGCTACGGTCGTGTTGCTTGCAAGACGTCGTTCTTCGACGGTGCGAACGCTCTGGGAGAGATGTAGGTTTCCTGGGAAACTCTGCAGTCGCAGCCAGATTGAGAGGAGGGTAGTGAGAGCGGGTATAGAGTAGCGACGGGGTTTGAAAGGACGGCGGGGGCAGATGGGGCGATTCAAAATGCGGATGAAAAACAGTTGTTGATCTTGATGCCGAGCCAACGATAAATCAAGTCTTCAACGTATTTGCGCATCGCTGTCCAAACTTACTCTGAAGTGACACCTGCTCGAAAAGTCTGGTACCTTCCTCGCCCTTCCCATACCACGTCTGACCCATCTCACAAACCGTGACGCATCTGCGCGGGCACACATAAGCGCCAGCACAAGCTCACCCAAATTTCGCTGACAGCTCCTGAATATGCTCATCAAGTCGATCGCCTTCGGACCCGAGAGGCCGTTAATTGGGTATCGATTCGAACCAGCTTTAATTTCTTTTCGAAGTCCACCCCAGCACTCAATCGCCTGAAAGGGGTGCTGGAGGCCACTGAGTGCTGATTGTTCGAATATCGGTGACGAAGGCTTTCGCGAGCATTGACTGATGGATCGAGAGGAAGCCGGCAAGTACCATCACAATATGCAAAGAGGGTGGAATCGGAAAGCATAAATCCGAAACGATCAGTGACTGCCGAGATGCTCCGCCAACGAAAACTCCTACTGTACTAACACCGCATACGGGACAGGCGAAGCGATTCGTATGCAAGCGTTGTGTTCAACGTCTGAGATTTTAATTGACCTATGATGGCGTTGTGATGTGGGTGATTGCAGTGTTGGGAGAAGAGTCACTTGAGTCAACTCAGCTGATACAGAATCACTCGGCTCTTGAGCTCCCCAACCCTATGATTCTTCAGACTCAGGGTCGATTCAGAGTCGACTCGCGATTCTGCCCAACACTGGGTAATTGGACCTCTTAACTTGTGCTACATGTGTATATACCCCAAAAAGGGCTGCTGTGCAACACTAGCATGCTTCTGGCAAAGTCGTGCTCGTGTTACATGTGTATTGCCGATAACCTGAAATACCCACGCCCCTTTTCAGCAGAGTCCGAGCACGAGGTGTTCAGCCGCAAAAACGGACGAATGAGAAACTACTTACGGTTAGTGTAGCACAGAATCGATCAGACCTCAACATCAACAATGGCAAAATTGATGGCCGATGTGATGGCGGAATCGCCATTCGATGATTTGCCGCTCGAACTACCTGTGTTCGATCATGAATTCATTGTTAATGTCGCCGATGACATTTGTCGGACTCGATATCGACCCAAAGACGCCATCCCTGACCTTCATATCTCAACTCCCGCCATAGAGTACAGCTTGAGCACTGAAAACAGGAACACGCTGAAATGTATAGCATTCCACCTGAATCATACCACTACCGCAACCGACTGAGATGAGGACTCAAAGCCTCGCATAGAAAATATGCTCCCTCACAGCTCTTTTGCCGTTGGTCTTCACCTCAACGCTGGATCTCTTGAAGCCCGCGTCGTGTCGCCTTACAGCTAGCTTCTCTGATTCCTCTGGTCTCTGTGACGGTTCTTGCTGAACGTAGAATACCATGGCTGGCAGATGTGAATAGGTTGTGCCCAAGAAGACGCGGACGCCCGAGATGATCATGTTGCCCAGCTGCTGCTTGTGCTGAGAAAGGAAGTAGCCCGAAGCGCGACCATTTGGGGTACCTAAGTCGAAGTTTAGCTTGAGCGCGTGTGGCCTACACAGTCAACTGAGCGGTCGTACCTAGAAGCGCCTCTGCTATCTCCACGTCTGCGCCAGATAACGTGCTGTAGAATCGACCAGGCCAAGCCTCCAACTTCTGGGAATTGATGGCTCGAAGTATGGCCTGCAGGGTCGGCTCGTTCGAGATACTGATTGACAAAAAGTACTGAAGGCTTTTGGGGTTGCCAGCTCGAGACGCCCAGGCTAGTCACATTATATCGGAGGCTCGTTGGAGGGCGGGCAGGGCGCTCTTCTCAATCGGCGGCGTTCGATCTTCGATTCCTGCATACTTTGGCGACGTCAGGTCTATTCGGATAATTGCTGTCGTCATTTGATCAGCCAATGGGTTGAGCACAACAGAAGGGATGACTCACCACCAACTCCAGTGTTAATCGCAAACTTTAGACCTGCGCCTGTCGCTCATTCAGTCTTATTACCCACTGTATACCTGCAGATTATAACGTCAGTGTTTGAATCGCGCGATTCATTTCGATGCTCGCGTACGTCTGCTTGTCTGTCGGCTTTTGCATAGGATCCGTGAAGTGATCTAGACGGACAACCTCCAAACCAGTGCGCGGATCACGACTGGCTCTATTCGAGAGCCCAAGCGCAGCCAGTGCCGCTCCAACGCCGTGGCCAGGATGGCTGTCATCATCATCGAGGAAGTTTGTGTCCAACAAGTCTGCGCCTTGGTAATAGTGCCAGCCCCATGTGCGTAGCGCGTCTGACCATCAGTGTCAGCTCCACCAGAATCAGGTAAACATTCGTACCAACGCTTGTCCATTCGCTCTGCGCAGAGTTCCTCTCTGGCTTGAACAGTCGTCCCGCATCTGCATTCGAGCCCTGCATTGCCGCGATCATGTTCTCGTCCTTGCAGATGAAGTCTTTCCACGTCTCATCGCTCACTGGAAGCGCAGGTGGCCATGAAGCCTCAGTGTAGTCGTCGTCGTCGTCGTCGTCGTCTGGTTCCGGAAACTCCCATCTCTTCGTTCGCTGCGGTAGGTTGAGATGTGGCTCTGAGACCTCGAGGCGTAGCTCAGCCGAGCATTGCTTCGCAGCCAGCAATGCGACGTACGCACAATGGAACATGGTTAGCATCTTCATGGCAGC
>Ga0265780_10011424_pt1 | contig 10502 bp, 9 predicted proteins | sample P1T30metagenome_FD_192432 | JGI IMG/M metagenome (GOLD analysis project Ga0265780, IMG submission 192432) | Plant litter microbial communities from East Loma Ridge, Irvine, California - P1 T30 | ecosystem: Environmental > Terrestrial > Plant litter > Unclassified | place: USA: California... | reverse complement strand
CAATGCCGCCAGCCTCGAACAGACCGCCGCCGCCGTTCAGGAGATCGACACCCGCCTGAAGGCGACTGCAGAGGCGGCGGCGCGTTCGGTCGACACGCAGATGCAGGCGATGACCGCCGTCACCGAAGGCCGCACGCGTACCGATGTGGCGGTGCACGCCATGCGCCGCGTCAGCGAATGCGCCACCGGCATCGACGACGTGATCGAGGGCCTCGACAAGATCGCCTTCCAGACGCGCGTGCTGGCGATGAACGCGACGGTGGAGGCCGGCCGCGCCGGTGATGCGGGCCTCGGTTTCGCGGTCGTCGCTGATCTGGTGTCGGCACTGGCAATGCGGGCTGAGGAAGAATCCAAGCGCGCCCGCAGCCAGCTCAGCGCGACGCAGAAGGAGATCGGCGACGCGGTCGATGCGGTCGAGAAGGTCGAAACCGCCTTCTCCGTCATCGCCGCGTCTGGCGAGGAGGCGGCGCGGCTCGCCCGCCAGATCGCCAGCGACAACGATGCGCAGGCAAGCGCGATCGGCCAGGTCAACAGCGCGGTCGGCAGCATGGACGAATCCACCCAGCAGAACGCCGCGATGGTCGAACAGACCTCCGCCGCCGCGCGCAACCTCACCACCGAGATCGCCGCGCTGGCCGAAAATGCCAGCCGCTTCCAGGTCGGCAAGGCTGGGGTGGCCGGCAGCGGCATGCCTTCCGCGCACGATGTTTCCGCGCCCGTCCGCCGTGCCTCGGCGCCGATGGCTCGCGGAACGCGCGCGGTGCTGGCGTCGCTTGCGTCGAACAAGGCGGACCATGGCGACTGGTCGAACTTCTAAACGCTGGGCGCCTTCAAAACGGCGTTCGTCCTGAGTAGCTGCCACGTCGCCAACACCGTCAGCGTATCGCGGTAGTAGCAAAGACAAACCCCGCGCGATCCGGCGCTTAGAAACGCGCTATTGGGGCAGTCCGACATTGGCCGGGCCGCCCCTCTCGCACTTTCAATACTTCACTTTCACCGTCAGGCCGAAGGTACGCGGGTTGCCGGGATAACCCTGCACGATGCCGGTCGACTTGGTGAGGCCCAACAGGTTGATGTAATACGCCTTGTTGAGCAGATTTTCCGACCAGAGCTGGAGGTCGAACGTGCCGTGGGCAAGCTGCACGCCGACGCGCGCGCTGACCAGCGCATAGTTGCCGATCGTCGCGGTCGGATCGAGCGTGATGGTGGTGTTCTGCTTGCTCCGCCAGTTCACGTCGACGAGGCCATAGGCGACCGCATCGTCACCGATCGGGTGGCTGTAATCGGTGGTGAGGTCGGCGGTCCATTTCGGCGCCCATGCCACTTGCCGGCCGGTCAGATCGCACACACTCGCGGTGGTCGTCGCCGGGCAGGTCGAGTTGTGGAACGACGAGTAATAGGCGTGGTCGTATGCCACGAAGCCCTTCAGGTGCAGGCCTTTGGCGACGAACAGCTCGCTTTCCAGTTCGACGCCGTTCGAGGTGAGCGAACCGACGTTGGCGAGGAACTTGGCGGCGGTGTTGCCGACGCCGACCGATTCGTTCGCCTGATAATTGCGTACGATCGTGTGGAAGGCGGTGACGTTGACGAGCAGGTGCCGATCGAACCACTCGCTCTTGATGCCACCTTCGAAATTGTCAGTCTTCTCGCCCTTCACTTGCTGGCCCGCGCCGTACAACTGGACCGCGCGCAGCACGCTCGCGTCCGGGTTCGAGGCGTTGACCGGCAGCAGGTTGAACCCGGCCGATTTGTTGCCGCGCGCGAACTTCGCGTACAGCATCGCCTGCGGCGCCACCTTGTAGCTCACGCTCGCCTCGCCCGACAGCGACCGGTCGTTGAGCGAATCGTCGACATGGCCGAGTTGCGCGTTGGCGCCCGACGGTGACAGCGCGTTGATCTGCGCATTGCTGAGGTTGCCGAGGTTCGAGACGATCGAGCCGTCATAGACCTCGGTACGATGCTCCCACGTGTAGCGAAGGCCGCCGTCGATCGCGAGCCGGCGCGCCGCATCCGGGTGCCACGTCACGTTGCCGAACGCCGCCTCGGTATCGGTGTGGAAGATTGCCTTCGACGCGAAGCCGAGCCCCGCCACGCGGTCCGCGTAGGCACCTTGCGCCCACGTCCGCCCGCCCAGTGTCGGAAAGGCGGCGGCCGACGGATTGGCCGCCCAGATGTTGTATTGGTCGCCGAAGCGGATGCGCGAATTGACCTCCAGCTTCTGCCGCGACAGGAAGCCGCCCAGCGTCAGCTCGACCGGCTGATTCCTAACCGTTGCCCATCGCACTTCCTGTGAGAATTGATGCTCGTCGTTGCAAGACCCGTAATCGGGGATCGCGCGCAGCTGCGTATAATCATTGTCGTTGTTGGTGAAGCAGCTCCAATGCTCATATGCGGTAATCGAGGTGAGCGTGCTCGCGCCGACATCCCAGTTGATCTCGCCGCTCACCGCGCGGGTATCGGTTACTGCGTTGAGCGCGCCGTCGATGTTGATGCGGCGGTTCTCCACCGTGCCCGTCGACAGCGTATAGCCCGCCGCGCGCATCCGCGCCTGAAGCAGCGTCGGGTCGTAAATCTGGAGGATCACCGGCGAGATCGTCGGGAACGCCTGATGGTTGTAGGTGCCGATCAGGCGGATCGACAGCGTGTCGGTCGGCGTGGCGAGCAACTGCCCGCGCACGCCCTGGCCCTGCCGCGCATTCTGGTAGCCGGCGTTGAACAGGTTGGGATAATTGCCGTCGGTGGTGGTGTAATATCCCGACAAACGTAGCGCGAGTTTGCCGGGGATTAGCGGCCCCGTCACGCCCCCTTTGACCTCCTTATACCCCTGGTTGCCGACCGTAGCCTCGCCATTTGCGCCGAATTCGAAGCTCGGTTTCAGCGTATTGATGATGACCGCGCCCGCCGTGGTGTTCTTGCCGAACAACGTGCCCTGCGGCCCGCGCAACAGCTCGACCTGCGCGAGATCGTTGAAGTCGGTCGAGACCATGCCTTGCCGGCCGGTATAGACGCCATCGACGAAGATGCCGACCGACCCGTCGATCCCGTCGGTGTTGAAGCCGTTGTTGCCGATGCCCCGCACGCCCAGGTTGAGCTGCTTCGGGTTGGTCAGGTAGACCGAAAAAGCGGGCAGCTTGGTCGCGAAATCGGTGAAATTGACGAGGTTCTGGCGGCTCAGTTCGGCGGGCGTGATGACCGTGATCGGGATCGGCACGGCCTGCAAATTCTCCGCCCGCTTGCGCGCATAGACCGTGATGTCCTCAAGCTGGTTCGCGTCGACCGCGTCGGCGACCGGCGCGGCGGCATCGGGCAGGGCTGGCGCGCTGGCGGCGTGCGCGGCGCCGGCGATCAGGCTCGTCGACAGCATGAGAGAAGCCGCGAGCGCGCAAACGCGCTGCCGCGAGACGGTGAACTGCATCAGGAATATGCCCCCTTCGTCGTGATCGCACCGCGAACTGCGTCATGCAGCCGCGGCGGGGGCTTCGCGTATGTATCGCGTCGGCGTGTCGCCGTCCTCCAGGCCCCGCCGCCGCGCGTAAGGCCGGGATGCGACGTTGATGTTACGATTGGGCGTCGGAGATGTTACAGAGTCGAAACAACGTGGCTCAGGTGCGCACGTACCGGAAGTACCACACCTCGTGCCCCTGCCGCCGCGCCTTGCGTTCGTAGCGCGTCTCCGGCCAGTCGGCGGGGCGCGTCAGGAAGTCGTGCGCTCTTTCCGCCAGCCAGGTAAAGTCGCGGCGCTGGTTCATCACCATCATCGACCATCGGCAATAGGTCGGGTCGTCGGTGCCGAGCCGGAACTCGGCGCCGGGCTTGAGCTTGGCGGCGATCAGGTCGAGCGGGCCGTGGTTGACCATGCGGCGCTTGGCATGGCGCGCCTTCCGCCAAGGATCGGGGTGTAGCAGGTACAGCCGGTCAAGGCTGGCGTCGGGCAATCGCTCGACCACTTCGAGCGCATCACCCATGTGCAGTCGCACGTTCGCCAGCGCGCCGTCGCGAATATGGTTCAGTGCGCCGACCACGCCATTCAGGAAAGGCTCGCAGCCGATGAAGCCGTGCGCTGGCCGCATCGCCGCCTGACCGGCGAGATGCTCACCCGCGCCGAAACCGATTTCCAGTTCGAGCGGGCGGTCGTCGCCAAACAACGTCGCAGCATCAAGCGGGCCGGTCTCGGGCACACTCACACGCGGCAGCAGATCCTCGACCAGCGCGGACTGGCCCTGACGCAGCTTATGCCCTTGGCGGCGACCGTACAGACGGCGGATCGTGGCGGGATCGTTGGGGATCGGCTCGTTCATGGTGGCGACGCGATAGCGAAGCGTCGCCGCGCCGTCACCCGCTTTGGAGACATTCGTTCATCCAGCCGTTGCGCTTGGAACAACGGGTGGAAGGACGGATTTTGGCGGAACAAGCGGGCGGCGTCGACGATCTCAAGGCAGCCAATGCCAAGGAACTTCACCGCGCGATCCGCGAGGAGGGCGAGGACGAACTGCGCCGTCCGCTCGCGTCGCTGTTCTGGTCCGGCATCGCGGCAGGGCTGGCGATCAACGCGTCGCTGTTGACCGAAGGGGTGCTCCACCAGCGACTGCCCGATGCGCCGTGGCGCGAGCTGGTGGTGTCGATGGGCTATCCGATCGGCTTTCTGATCGTGATTCTCGGGCGGATGCAGTTGTTTACCGAAAGCACCATCACCGCCGTGCTGCCATTGGTGAGCGACCCCTCGCGCGAATCGTTGCTGCGCACGTTGCGGCTATGGGGCGTGGTGCTGGGTGCGAACCTGATCGGTACCGCCACCGGTGCGGCGGTGATCGCGTTCGGCGGGCTCGGTTCGGCGGGCGCGCATGACGCGATGATCGCGCTGGCGCTGCCGATCCTCGATCACTCGGCGTTCGCCACTTTGGTCAATGCGGTGCCGGCGGGGTTCCTCATCGCGATCCTCGCCTGGTCGCTGCCCAATGCGCGCGAACAGTCCTTCCTCGTCATCTTCGCGGTGACATGGGTGGTGGCGATCGGCGGCTTCTCGCACTCGGTGGTCGGGTCGAGCGAGGCGTTCCTGCTGTTCTTCTCCGGCCATGCGGACGGGGTGCGCACCGTGTTCGGGCTAATCCTGCCGGCGGTGATCGGCAATCTGATCGGCGGCGCGGGCATTTTCGCGCTGCTTGCGCACGGTCAGGTGCGTGGTGAGATGACCAAGGAGGCTTTGGAGAAAAAGAAGAGCGAACGCCGCCAGCGCCGGCTCGACCGGCGCGCTTCGCGCAAACCCGCATGAAAAAGCCTCCCGGTGCGCTGCACCGGGAGGCTCGTGATCTTGGCGAGACGGGGTGGCTTACGCCACCGCTGCCTTCAGCGCATCGACCAGATCGGTCTTCTCCCAGGTGAAGCCGTCGGCATCGGGCTCACGGCCGAAGTGCCCGTAGGCGGCGGTGCGCTTGTAGATTGGTGCGTTGAGCTTGAGGTGCTCGCGGATGCCCTTGGGGGTCAGGCGTACCAACTGCGGCAGCACTTCCTCGATCTTCGCTTCGGGAACGGTGCCGGTGCCGTGCAGGTCGACATAGACCGACAGCGGCTCGGCGATGCCGATCGCGTAGGAGAGCTGAATCGTGCAGCGCTTGGCGAGGCCGGCTGCGACGACGTTCTTGGCGAGGTAGCGCGAGACGTATGCTGCCGAGCGATCGACCTTGGTCGGGTCCTTGCCGGAGAAGGCGCCGCCGCCGTGCGGGCTGGCCCCGCCGTAGGTGTCGACGATGATCTTGCGGCCCGTCACGCCGGCGTCGCCGTCGGGTCCGCCGATCTCGAACGCGCCGGTCGGGTTGATGTAGATCGCGGTTTCGTCGGTGATGAAGCCTTCCGGCAGCGTCTCGTTCAGCACGCCCGAAACATAAGCGTGCAGCTTCTCGTACAGCGCTGGATCGGCATTGTCGCCCTGCAGGCAATAGCCCGGCGCATGCTGCGTCGATACGACCAAAGCGGTGGCGCGGACCGGCTTTTCGTTCTCATAGGCAAGCGTCACCTGGCTCTTGGCGTCCGGCTCCAGGAACGGCGCGGCGCCCGAATGGCGGTCTGCGGCCATGCGCTCGAGGATCTTGTGGCTGTAATACAGCGTAGCGGGCATCAGGCCGGGCGTCTCGTCGGTCGCGTAGCCGAACATGATGCCCTGATCGCCAGCGCCCTCGTCCTTGTTGGCGCCTTCGTCCACGCCCATCGCGATTTCCGCCGACTGGCCGTGCAGGTTGTTGTAGAACTTGAACTCGTTCCAGTGGAAGCCGGCCTGCTCGTAGCCGATTTCCTTGACCGTGTTGCGCACCGCAGCCTCGATCTCGGCGAGCGCGCCATCAGCCCATGCGCCGTTCTCGTACACGCCCTTGCAGCGGATTTCACCGGCCAGCACAACGAGGTTGGTGGTGGTCAGCGTCTCGCAGGCGATGCGCGCATAGGGGTCTTTGCCGAGGAACAGATCGACCACGGTGTCGCTGATCTGGTCGGCGACCTTGTCGGGATGCCCTTCCGAGACCGACTCGGAGGTGAACAGGAACGAAGCGCGCATATCTTCACCTTTGCTGGCGCGGCCCCGCACGTCGGGACGGCGCATATAAAGCTTTCCTTATATGTCCTAGCGACGTGCCCGGCGGATGGCAACGGCCAACAATAGCATTGCGGCCGCGACCAGCACCGCCAGCCAGTTGCCCGCTTGCGCGAACAAAGTCGGCGGCAAAGCGGCGGGCAGCGGCAACTCGATCGCGCCGCGCGTGTTCCACGGGATCGCCGCCAGCACGCGGCCATGCGAGTCGATCGCGGCCGAAACACCGGTGGGCGTCGAGCGCAGCACCGGCAGCCCCTCTTCGATCGCGCGCAATCGCGCCTGCGCGAGGTTCTGCTCGGGGCCGGAGCGACTGTACCAGCTGTCGTTCGAGGGGTTGAAGATGAAGTCGGGGCGGTGCCGCGAATCGATCACCGCGCCGGAGAAGATGATCTCGTAGCAGATCTGGAACCCGGCTTTGCCGAAGCGTGGCAGCGCCATCGTCCTGGCGCCGGGACCGGGCGCAAAGTCGGTATCGCCCGGCACCAGCCGCGACAGCCCTATCGCCGACATCAGCGGGCGGGCAGGGAGATACTCGCCCCACGGCACCAGATGCGCCTTGTCGTAGCGGCCGAGCAGCGTCGCCCGCGCGTCGATCGCATAGACCGAGTTGGTCGCGGAGGTGAGGTTGCCAAAGGCATCGAACTGAAGCCCGTTGCCGCCGCTCAACACGATGTCGTCCGGGCCCAGTGGCGCCGCGATCGCGGTGCGCACCATGAACGGCGCGCCCTGATAGTAATATTGCGGCGGATAACCATCCTCGACGTAGAAGCGCAAAGCCCCCTCCGGCCACAGGATCAGCCGCGGAGCGGGGCCGGGCGTGCCGCCGAGCGACTGAAGCGCGCGCAGGTTCGCTGCCGGGTAATCGTCGCGCGGGCGTTGCTCCTGATCGAGATCGGGCTGGACGATGCGGACGCGCGCCGCGCCGGGCGCGGCCGGGGCCAAGGCCGGCACCGGAATGACCGCCGCCAGCACGAGCGCTGCCGCCACTATCGCCGCAAACCGCCAGCGCCGCGCCGCCAGCAACGTCAGCGCGCCAGCCGCGAGGATCGTCACGCCCGACAGCGCGAAAGTGCCGATCGCCGCCAGCAACGCGGACACGCCGGGCAGCGGCAGCCAGATCTCCGCCAGCGGGTTCCAAGGATAACCGGTCAGCATCGTACCGCGAAGCCATTCGCTCGCGATCCAGGTGGCGGCGAAGATCAGCACGTAGCCTGCGTCCGGCTCGCTGCGCCGGAAGCGCCACGCCACGCCCGCCGCCAGCATCGGGTAGATCGCCAGATACAGCGACAGCAGCAACGGCGCGATCGGCCCCAGCCAATGCGGCATAGCGTCCTGATAGCTGAACGCCTGCGCGATCCACATGTTGCCGGCCGTGAAGTGCGACAGCCCGAACAGCCAGCCGCGCCACAGCGCCGCGCGGATCGTCGGCGCGGCATGGACCAGCCATAACCACGCGGCGAAGCACGCCAACGTCACCGGCCACCATCCCCACGGCGCAAAGCCCAGCACCGCCAGCCCGCCGAGAAGCAGCGCGGGCAGGGCGGGTCGCCGGGCGACGCGGGTAGCGAGGGGGCTGGTCACGTCTCGTATTCCTTCGCCGTGCCGGATCGTTCCGGCATCCGTCGGGCCGCGCGGCCTCGGCCAGCGGATATGCGGAAGGTCGTGTGCGGGAACAAGCCCGCGACGTGTCGGGTCGGTCCGGGATATGTTTGCGATCGCGCGTATCGCGCCGAACTGGCTTCGACCTCTGTCGTCCGGGAGAACGGGCCGCACTATCACGTCCGGGATGACGCGCACCTGCAACCACGCTATCCTAACCCGATGCCACGCCCGTTCCACCTCGCCTTTCCCGTTCACGATCTCGCTGCGGCGAGGAGCTTCTACCGCGACACGCTGGGCTGCGCGGAAGGGCGATGCGCCGATAACTGGATCGACTTCGATCTGTTCGGTCACCAGATCGTCGCCCATCTCAATCCGGCGGCAAAGGCGGTCGCGGTGGCGAATCCGGTTGATGGCCACGATGTGCCGGTGCCGCATTTCGGGGTGGTGCTGACGATGCCCGACTGGCAGGCGCTCGCCGACCGTCTGCGCGCGGCGGGCACGCGCTTCGGTATCGAACCGCACATCCGCTTCGTCGGTCAGCCCGGTGAGCAGGCGACGATGTTCTTCACCGACCCGAGCGGCAACGCTTTGGAGTTCAAGGCGTTCGCCGACGATGCGATGCTGTTCGCGGTCTAGCCGGAATCGCGCGAACCGCTCATCGTCGCGAGCCGGTCAATCAAGGATTTGAACTATGCCCGAGCCGATCACGATGGACATCCCGCACAAGCACAGCCGGGCGGAAATCCGCACGCGACTGGAGCAGGGCGTGCAGAAGGCCACTGAAATGCTGCCCGGCAGTTCGGTGACCGAGTATCGTTGGGACGGCGACACGCTGCACTTCACCATCGTCGCGATGGGCCAGCGCGTGTCGAGCCGAGTCGATGCGCTCGACGACAAGGTTCATGCGGTGATCGACCTGCCGCCGCTGCTCAGGCTCTTCGCCGAGAAGATTCGCGCGAAACTTGCCAAGGAAGCGCCGAAGCTGCTGGGCTGATTCAACAATTGGTTGAAAACCGTGGTGAGCGCGTGTAGGGCGCACGCCTTGCGGCGCGGGCTTGGGCTTGCGACGACCGATTTCTATTGATCCGGAGTTTGAGCGTTTTATGCAAATCATCGTTCGCGACAACAACGTCGACCAGGCGCTGCGCGCCCTCAAGAAGAAGCTGCAGCGCGAGGGCGTTTATCGCGAGATGAAGCTTCGCCGGCATTACGAGAAGCCCAGCGAGAAGCGCGCGCGCGAGCGTGCCGCTGCCGTGCGCCGCGCCCGCAAGCTCGAGCGCAAGCGCCTGGAGCGTGACGGCGCGCGGTAAAACCCGCAGGGCGCATCCGCGCTTTCTAACCGTCACATCGTAACCTGATCCGGCGCGCCCGCGCCGGACGACCTCCCGGGGGCAGCCCATGTCGATCACCGCCGTACCGATGAAGCCGATTCGTCGGAACATCCTGGTTTATGTGTGGGTCGGCGTTGCGCTTGCCTTCGTGGCAGCGGCGGCGCTCGCCATGCAGGCGCCGGTCGATCCGGTTACCGCGTTTCTTGCCAAGAACCGTCATGCCAAGGGCGTGATCGAAACGCCGTCGGGTTTGCAGTACAAGGTGTTGCAGCCTGGTCAGGGTGACGCGAAGCCGACCGACGCCGATGTCGCGTTGGTGAATTACGAAGGCAAGCTGCTCGACGGCACCACCTTCGACAAATCGCAGCAGCCGACGCCGATGCCGGTGACGGGCGTCGTCCCCGGCTTCAGCGAGGCGTTAAAGCTGATGACCAAGGGTTCGAAGTACCAGTTCTGGATCAAGCCGAGCCTTGGCTACGGCGCCGAAGCGAAGGGGCCGATCCCCGCCAATTCGGTGCTCGCCTTTACCGTCGATCTGCTCGATTTCATCCCGGAAGCGACGCTGCGCCAGATGCAGATGCAGCAGCAGATGCAACAGCAGCAGATGCAGGGCGGCGCACCAGGTGCGATGCCTCCAGGCGCCATGCCTCCAGGCGCCATGCCTCCAGGCGCCATGCCTCCGGGCGCGGTTCCGCCGCCGTCGGGCCACTGATCGGGCGCGACGCCGACGCATCGCTCGCTACGAAATTGGAGAGCCACGGGCGACGCGTCCGTGGCTTTTCGTTTCGGCGACTTCGACGATGACGATTCGGGTTACCCGGCGAACACGTTTGCAGCGTGGCTTAGCCGGCCGACACTCTCCGCTGCCTTTGACGCAGCGGCGTTTCGATTTTGAGGTGTGGAGTTGCCAACGACGCGGCGACAAGAACGGCCGGCTCGGCAGGCTTGACGCGCGCTAGCCGAAACGGGGAGCGGCCGCGTCTGCGACT
>Ga0265780_10011423_pt1 | contig 10502 bp, 7 predicted proteins | sample P1T30metagenome_FD_192432 | JGI IMG/M metagenome (GOLD analysis project Ga0265780, IMG submission 192432) | Plant litter microbial communities from East Loma Ridge, Irvine, California - P1 T30 | ecosystem: Environmental > Terrestrial > Plant litter > Unclassified | place: USA: California... | reverse complement strand
GACTGGAGAACGCGGGCATCTCGATAGCGCCCGTTATTCCGGTCGAATGAGGGTGCAGAGAGGAGTGACGGTGATCGCATCGTGGGCTCCACTGCAGCTTCGACCAACCTGGAGGTATCTTTTTATTGTATAATTCGCCTCGCCTTGCACAAAGACGTACCGGTACTTGCCCAGGTGGTTTTGTCAGCATGCGCATGAACCGTGATACTCACCATTCCCGAGTGACAACGACAACCTCATGCTGCTCGTGCATATCATAAAGAGGTGCTTGGAGTCTTTTCGATGTAATGGCGAGTTTTGATCGTTTTGGATAATTTCATGTCCTCGCAGAACATTTCTCTCGCCGCCCGGGAAACCTGAGCCCTCCTCATGAGCAACAGCTTGATCCTGCTGGTGTAATATGACCTCATTTACCACTTAATTACCATTAAATCCTTCATCCGAGCGGCTTTTCTTTTGCTCTGTCGCTTTCTTTGGCTTATCGTGCTGCGCCACAGCCTGTTGTGTTTGTGATGTGCAAGCTGCTGCGCCTTGTCGCTTGCATAGGGACCTGCTGTCATTTATATGTAGCCTAGCTACCTCAGCCTGCTGCATCACTCCCCGATCAAAAACGCGATGCGCTATACTTCCAGACATTGCGTTGCAGTTTTCTCTCTAGCTTTGTCACGCTTATGCATACGAGCAGTCAGGTCTCCTGCAGTGGACGATAAGATCTGACAGAGTGGAGGCATTCTTCCCTTTCCAAAAGCAACATACTGGACTAGTATTCTTTCAGGGGCCGAATGGACTGTGTCGGTTAGCCGTTAGGAGGCTATATAGTTACGGATGGAAAAAGGGGGCTGTGTTTGACTTGCGTGCTTCTTTGCTTCTAGTTTGATTACTTTATTAGTACTTTTGCTGTTAAATTCTACGCAATCCTTAGATTAAAAGCTAGCTTAAGAGTTTAATTTTGTTGCAACGAACATGCCACATCGACGACAAAGCTTGTTAAATTCTTCATGGTTGGAATCTTTTCCATCAAGTAAAGAAAGTAATTGCACGTACATGGTATCCGAGTGCAATGACTGGTGTATATATAGGGTCGCGATTGTGGTGATGCTGCGCTGCGAACGAAGATGGTGTCATGTTCACGCGCAAGTCCAGCAAGCTTTTTGTGTTGAAGGTGGAGACGAGAGATGGATACGTGGGTGAGCAGAGATGTATACAGTGATTATGATTATCTTGGTAGATATTGGAAAGATGTTAATTTTGGCGATCGGGGCGTGGAGCTGATTGAAGGGCATAACTGATCGAAGTGTAATATTGCTAATAGAACCGCGTGGCCTACCATATCCACGGCACCATCCTCTTGCGGTGACCTACCTTGTCCTGGCCAAATTTCTCGGCGTACCACTCTTTCGTGCCCCAGGCGGTCACACCCAGGTTTGAGGCCACGAAGATGGTGCCGCACACCATGGTCCAGTTCACCCACCGGCCCTCTGGCGCGGCGAGAAACGACAGGAACGTGTAGATGAGAAGCTCGCACGTGTAGTGCGGACACAGCAGGTTAGTAAAGACGGGGTGCGATGGCAGCTGGTAGCCCTTGTTCTCGCCGCGCAAGCGATGGAGGTAGGCGTGGAAGCTGTGCTGAAGCACGTGCGCTGTCAAGACGGCAGGCACGAGCATGGTGGCGGACCAGTGTCTCGGACCCTGATGGGCGCCCTCAATCCATAGCGAGACATTCATGGCAAGGTAAAAAGCAATGCCGAGTAGCCAATGGACGAACCACATGGTGCTCTTGCTTTTGGACGTGTAGGCGTCGGACTCGAGCAGTCGACGCACGCCCTGCAGCAGCATCAGCATCCACACAACCTGCAGCTGGCCGGGCGTCGTCCACACGCGCAGCCAGAGGCCCCAGAAGAGCGAGGAAACAAGCGAGGTGATGTAGAAGTGGGTGAAGTAGCTGTGGGGCACCTGGATGGCGGCGAAGTGGTCGAGGAGGGTGTCGAGGGCTGTCTTCTGGGCGGGGACCTCTTTTGGGGCGGCTTTGGCTGTTGGGGTGGTACGAGGGCCGTAGACAAGAAAGCGGCGGCGCAGAGCAGGAACGAGCTGGATGGCCAGAATCTATGGGCAGGGCAGGTTAGTGGGGGGATCACGGGCTGGGCGGTGTGCGGCTACAAGAAGAGAGGCAGCCAGATAGAAGACGCGCAGCAGCACGGCGGGGGTGTTTGGCGGGTGCTCGAGGCTGCTGGCTGGCGGTGGTGGGCGTGACATGGTGGCGATGAGAGAGCACAGTGACGAGGACATGATGCGAGCCGACGCGAATTAGAGTTTGGGCCATGTTTGTGCTTCACCACCAACTTTGCTAATTAGCCGGCCATGGCTGCGGTTTAGCGTGGTGTTGTGATGAAAGCAGCTAGCCCGTCCTTCAGGAGGGCTCCACCAGTAAGCTCGCGGCGCCCATGACTGCGTGCATGGCCTTGTCAAGCCTCTCTCCGTGTCGCTTCGCTCGGCCAGCCCTCGACACGTCTGCATCCAGACTCCAACCTCACAACACTCCCACCGCCATCTCGTCCCACCGCGCCCTCTGACTGGCGTCGCAAGGCTGTCAGCGCCTGATCCGCCTCCCTTTGCGTGTCCGCCGCCCAAGCGCCTGCTGCTACCGCCCACCTTGCCGTCCCTTGCCGTCCCTTGCGCTTCGAGCCAGCATGAGGCAGGATCCCCAGCGTCCTGTCCCCTACCTGCGTGATGACCAGTAATGGCGATGCTGCATTAAACGCACCCTCTGCCCCCGCTGCAGCCCTCGGCGACCGTCCCCGCAGCACCCCAGAGCGAGACCACCCACCAAGGACGTCGTCCAAGGCTGCCTCGCCGTCGTCCAAGGAGAAGCGCCCGCTGCCGTCCAACGGCGACCACGACCATGACGACGCACAGAACGAGTCCGAGGCCGAGACGGTCGTGCTGTCGCCTGAGAAGAAGATGATCAAGAAGGAGCGCATCGACGACGACGACGACGATGCCCGCCTGCGCTCCATCAAAGAAGAGTCCCGCGCCCCGACGCCGCTGAGCAACGGCCAGCGACTCGCCAGCAATGGCAAGGACCTCAAGCTCAACGGCGCCGAGCGCGATGCCAAGAGCCCGCCCACGTCGCCCAGCAGCCGCACCACGTCGCGCCACACCAAAGACACGAGCCCGACCGACTCGACCAAGTCGCCCGCCCACGCCAATCTGTCGCCCACCCAGAACCCGACCCGCGGCCGCAGTGCCTCCACCGCCGAGAGCCGCAAGCGAAAGCTGCGCGATGACTCCTTCCCCAAGTCAATTGAGCCGCCGCGACAAAAGGCGAGGACCGAGGGCCTGAAAGAATCGCGCCAGCCCGGTTCCCCCGCAACCCCAGGATTCGGGCGCCCCCACAAGCGTTCGCAGTCGACCCAGTCCACGGCAATAGGGGTCGCCGCCCGCAAACGCAGGGAAACCACTAGCCTTGCCATGTCAATCGAGCCCACGCGTTGGCCCGAGGACGATAGTTCAGACGACTCCGACTCGCCGCCCGCACACACGCCAAATCTGCAACAACACAACCGCGTCAAGCGCTCCTCCCACCGCGCCCTCACCTCACCCGCTCGGAACATGCCCAAGAGCAAGACCGACAGGTTCGGCGCCACCCGTCTAGCACGCGAGAGCGAAAAGGGCGACCTGGACGCGGTCAAGGAGGCCTATGAAGAGTCGCCCGACGAGCTCAACCAGGTCGACTACGCAGGCATTGCGCCATTGCAGAAGGCGTCTTTACACGGCTGGGCAGACGTCGTCCGATATCTCATCAGCAAGGGCTGCAATACCGCATGCGAGTCCAACGACCGCGACACACCGCTCATTGACGCCGTGGAGAACGGCCACCTCGATGTTGTTCGCTTGCTGCTCAATGAAGGCCGCGTAAACCCGCACCATTCGAATAAGAAAGGACAGCGTGCAATTGATGTCATGGACTACGAAGACGAAGACGCAGAAGAGATCGAGAAGGTGCTGAGAGAAGCGATGCGCAGAGAAACCAACACGTCAAGAGACGACAAACCGCCAGAGCGAAAACAAGCAAAGACCGCGTCAAGACTTCTGTACAACGAATACAATGTGGAAACTTTGATTGAAAAAGCTGGAGACGGAGATATCCTGGCTGTAGGAGAATTGATCAACAGCAACATCAAGCCGAACATTACCTGCGGCGTCGCAGCAGCAAGAGGCGGACACTACGACATCCTCAGCATTCTGCTTGCCAGCGGCCTGAAGGCGGATCCTGATCCATCAAAGCATCCAGAGACTCCCATGACGGTCGCCATCGGCCGTGGCCACACGAAGATCATCCAGCTGCTTTTGGAGCAAGATAACTTCGATCCAACTCGACGGAATAAGGAGGGCAAGACGTACTATGAGCTCGCAGAGGAAAAGGCTGGGCCTCGATGGGAGCTGGAGCGCGATGTGCTCAAGCGTGCGTATGACGAGCACAAAGGACAGCACAGGAGTCCTCGCAGGCCTAAGAAGGAGCCCCCCAATCTCTCAGCAATCCGCATGAAGCGCAACAGCTTACCAAAACGGGACCGCTCGTCATCTCCCCGACAGGAAACGAAGCGTGCCCACCTCACCAAGTCATCGACTGTGCCGAACCCTCCGCAAAAGTCGCGGCGCCTCATGTCAGGGAAGGAAATGGCAAATCGAGAAGGCAAGAGGCGGAAACGGGTAGTAGACGACGAGTCATCAGAGGAAGAAAGCGAAGAAGATGTGCGGCCTCCAACGAGAAAGGTGAAGCCACGGTCTTTTAGCCTCGGCGAAGAAGACAAGCCAGCCAAACGACCGTTCAAAGCTCAGTCGGACGACAATGACACTACCAAGCGAAAAGTGCGCGCACGGTCTAACGAAAGCGAAGACGACCACGTTTCAAAAGCTCCAACCAAAGTTCGGAAGCCAATAGAAAAGCCAGCTAGCGCGAAGCCCACTCACGAAATTGATTCACCAGACGAACGCAAAATTGTCAAAAACAAAATCAAGTACAAGACAATGGACGACAAAATCAGGAAGCGCAAGATGTCCGATGCTTCGACCGACGATCGCAGCATCAAGAAGACACCGAATGTTTCGGCCAAATCTACGCCTGCTCCTCCAGAACGGACTGCAACCCCCGAAGCCGTGCGCGAGCGCCGTCAAGAAGAGCAGCGCCTCGAGACGGAGGCTCGAAAGCGGGCGGCTGAGGTAGCAGCACAAGAAGAGAAGCGGAAGAAGGAAGAGGAAGAGGCTGCTCGCAAGGCTGCGGAAGAAGCTGAGGCGAAACGAAAGGCTGAAGCTGAGGCTGAAGCGCAACGAGAAGCACAGCGCCAAGCCGAAGAAGCCGAAAATGCTCGCAAGCGCGAGGAAGAAGAACTACGGCGCCGCGCAGAGGAGGAGGCCAAACGTCAAGAAATGCTCGCGGCTCGACAAGATCGCCTATCGAAGCTCCCACGCGCCCTTCGACGAGCTTGCGAGCTTGGCCACAACCGACCGCTTCATTTCTCTGGCGAAGAACTCGGTATATCTGCCGTATTCCTCCCTCTCTTCTACGCAACCTCGAAAGACCTCCACGAGCCGGTGGTTTCGCACGACAAGACCTACGTCTGCTCCTTCCAGCTTGTTGGCATACTCGGCCTCCCTGAACTTGATCTCGCGCACCTCGAAGCCCCGTACGTCGACTGGCCCCGCATACCCGTAACGCACAAGCAACGGGATGCTATCCTGCGCCAATACGATGTATCCCTGCTAGCCCAAGACTTTCGCTTCCCGATGGAAGGCACGCCCGACTTCAACTACGCCAAGATTCAGGAGAGCATCAAGGAGGCCAAGAATCAGTTCCTCGCCATGGACGGGCTCTACTGGATCGAGGAGAGCCTCATGCGCGCTGAAGTCGAGAAGGTTGAGAGTCTGCAGCCGTTGCTCAAGGACATCAAGCCCGAGTGCAGCAGAAGACGCATACGCCTCGCCGAAATCGACGACAACGCAAAACTGGAGCAAAAGCAAAAGCCGCGCAAGAGCTTCATGGACATTGTGATGAAGCCGGAAGTGGCGAATGGCGTTGTGCATGTCAACGGCGACGTGGGATGAAAGATGTGAATAGGGTCACATGGCTTCGGCTTACTTAACACAGCATTTGTATATTTATTAACGAGAAGCACTCCGCCAGCAGTGCTTCTCTTGCTACAAAGATCCCAGCGCCGAGCACGCTCGAGGGATGGGATATTGTTATGATGACGGACGGTGGAAGGTGAATGGGGGGCAATGTTTGCAGACGAGACATGTACATTGAGATGAACAAATGTGACAACGGGACAGGACGGACGGAACAAGGACGGAACGGTATCATAAACTGTGCATACGAAGAACCATGGATGCATTGAAACAAACCCTGCGTCAGATGAATAACCGCGCGTGTACATCTGCACTATACATAGCCCGCAATCGAGCGAAAAATACCCCGCAACCGCGCGTGTACGCAAGTGTCCCCAAACCACGATATTCATAGCAAATACATGAGGCTTGCATGGCGCTACCGCTACGCAACCGCCCGAAGTTAGGCCCCACTCGCCCCGCTTCGCTCCTGCTCTGTGAGGTCTGAGCATATATCATGCACTACATACAGTACATCTTGCGTCCCATCTCACATCAGACAAACACCATTTCCATTTCCACCCCCAAACCCCATCCCCATTCCAACGTCCCTGACGCATTCGCACCGTCCTGCGATTATGGCGCCGAAATCAATGTCCTCGTCTCAATCCACGATTGGCAAGCTCAAGCCCGCGACGTCGATTAACGTGCGCCATATCTTGTGTGAGAAACATGGCAAGAAGGAAGAGGCTCTCGCGCGCTTGAACAAGGGGGAGAAATTCGACGCCGTGGCGCGGGATATGAGCGAGGACAAGGCTCGACAGGGTACGTCCCTGACCACCTTCACGCCTCCTGAACGTCGCGTGTAGAAGCTAACCATTCGTTTTCTATTTCCCACAGGAGGCAGTCTAGGCTGGAAAACCCGCGGGCAACTACTCCCCGATTTCGAAAAGGTGGCATACGACCTCGAGCCCAGCACGACGAGTAGTCCGAAGATTGGCGAGGTCAAGACGCAGGAGGGATATCACATTGTCATGGTTGAGGGGCGCAAGTAAGAAAACGTACATACTAACAACTGTACGCTCAAATCATTCTCCTTGTTATTACTATATGCGGTCTACAATATTATCAAATCTTTATCCTGCATGCCGTCGAATTTCTCAAATGTCCTGCGATTCAGCTGCGCTGTGGCTTCGAAGCGCGCTTGTATCTGGGCGCGTGTGAGGGTAGATAGGAGGGCGCGTTTGTCGGGGCACGGCGTGGGGTAAAGGGATGTGTTGGGGTCGTAGGCGACGATTGTGGCGAGGCCGATGCGTGTGTATTTGTCGTTGTGGGGCGCGAGGATCATGTATGAGCGCACCTCTTGATCAAGAAGTATCGGCTCGTGTACGCCGTGGAGATATGGGCGGCGTTGCCCTGTGCATTTTGCGAGTTGGGCAAGGAGGATAGAGGTGTGGGAGGTGGACGTTAGGTCGAAGTAGGCAGTGCACAGGTCGTGTATTGTGTATGAGGTTGGGTTTTCTGGGGCTGAGGCGATGCTGAGGTCGCCGATCTGGATTGTTTGGGTTGGGGAATGGAACGTTGCGGGGATGGCTTTCGTTCGCAGAGTGAGGCTTGCAGCTATCAGTCCGCCGGTTAGATCGACTCCGGATGGCTGAGACGTTACTTCTATCACCGAGGCCAGTTCCTCGGTGGTTGGGAGAACTCTGAAGTCTGAGTGATGGCCGCTTGATGCCCAGGACCATGAAGGGGCTCTCCACTCGCTCTTTGATGGCTGTGGCTCTCTTCCTGTAAAGTACCATAACAAATTGGAAACAAGCGTCCGCCTCCACATGCCAGCTATGTAGTCATCTTCTATCTCAGCGGCGAAAAACTTGGCTATGCCCGACAACGCGGGGTATATGTCGCTGGGATTCGTAAGAGACAGTGCGCAATATTCGCCCACAATCTGATACCACCGATCCAGCGGTGCAGGATGCCAAGAATGTGGTCCAATGCAGCTGAATTCATTAGGTCTGCTTGAGTCTGTAATCCGAGCCCGCTCCATAGCATGCTCCAGATTTTCACGACCACATTCACACGTGATTGCGTGGTTGCATTCCCAGATCACTTCCTCGTCAACGAAATGCAGAACGCGTGGAGAAAGGAGACGCTCCTGATAGACCCAGCCCCGTTTGAGAAGGGGCCAGGAGGTAACATCGTGGTCGAAGCTCCTCCGCGCAAAAAGCTGACGTTCAGTTCCGTCTGGAAAATGGACATTCAGGATCGGTGATCCAATTTGATGTGAAACTGGGTGATCGTGTGGTGTATACAGCCCGCCATCCGCATCCTTCGCCGCCGTAGCAGCCAACGTAATATACGCGTTGCGATATATGTTCGCCATGTTGGCACTCTGCTCATGCCAATCTTTCTTGTCCTTGTCGTCTTGCACGATGCAAAGTGAGTCGATCCACAAGAAGGGCACCCCGAGCTTCCTAGTGAACGAAATCGCGTCTCTGAATGTCTTGGGTAGCTTTTCCCATGGAATGGCCTGGCGGTAGTCGTTGAAGGTGGCTAGAGTGCTTCGCAGTATTGAGTTCGGCGGATAGCCCCAACAGTGCGATAGGCAGGCATATTTCGTGCCTTTGTCTGCTTCTGTGATCTCGTGGACTCTCACGCTATCGTTGCGTACATCTAGTAGCCGTCGTGGGAGATCTGATTTGGAGTTGGACGTGCAGTCGTGTCCTTCGTCGCACTCTTTTATCCATCTCTTGACTGTTTGCAAGCTCCCGGGCGAGTCCGTATCGCATGGGACGATGCGTTCCACGCAGCCCAGTCCGCCGATACGATGGCCGTACACATTGCAGAAAAGCATGTCATCAGTAGGGGCATGGTCATAGCTGGCTAGAACGATTCGATGGCCTTGAATCAGGAATGGTATGAACAGGTAGCTGTGTGAGCATTGCAGTTCCGCGCAATCTGGTAGTGATGGAAAGGTCTCGGAGGTGGCAGTGAAACGTAGTATACACTGTGGGCAGCCTTTCCGGGCTGATTCTTGCGCAGCGGCAAGGGTGTACTTCGATATCTCTTTGAGCGGACAGTCGAACTCGGCGTCTACGTTGTGTCCAAACCTTGGATGGACGGTAACCAGGGGTACAACTTCGTCTTCCTCCTCTTCTCCGGCATTTTCTTCCAAATCCGACTCGTGTACCGAAGATGCAGGCGTATCATCCAAATCCGCATCACTAGAATCCATCGTCTGAGCCCTTGAAGGGCTCTCCGGATCCATGATAAATGTCGAAGTCATGTTTTCGTATGGTCAGGTTCAACATTCATCGCTGTAGCCTAATAATCGCAGGACTTTCCAGCTTGAACCTATCGAGCCAGTCACAGTTCTCGCGGCGCAGCAACTTGCATTGGGTGCAGAGTCATGTCGTCGCGTGGCTGACACTTTGTGGCCCCTGGGCGCTTAACCTGCTGCATTGGCGTCGATGAGATGGGCAAGTTAGGGGAACTTTGCGCAAATTTTTGCCAGTAAAAAAATTGCTTCTAATCTCGAAGCTGAGCGAGTCGGCAAGTCGATCCAACGCGAGATGAGATGGGATACGATGTGTTATCGACTACCTGGGTACTGCGAGAAGCGATCAGGTTGGACCAGGCAGTACTATATACGAAGTATACGCAGTATTGCTGGAAGTGGACTGCAACAGCTATGACCTGCGCACAGCTCTAGACTGCCAGACTTCATCGGAGTCGAAAGCTACAGTAAAAGACGTGTCTGGCTTGAGATTGACGCCTTGCGCGGGGTAACAAAGTCAGGTGGGGGCGGTGCGGCGCAATCCAGCGCCTTCCGCTGCAGGACTCGCCTGATGAAGCCTCTCTTCGAAGAGCATCCAACTGTAGTTGATTTATGCACACAGTACAGAGGTCAATCCAAAGAAGACCGAAAGAGGCTTATCAATGAATAACAGCCCCTGACATGCGTCCTTCTCCGTTGAGTAGGCAACTAGTGTCCCACGCCAAAAAATAACAACTTCCACCAAGACCAACGCTTCTCTGTGCGCTGCAGTATGCTACGATAAGTAACCTCCAGGAAGGGGACCAGGGAGCGGCTACCATCTCCGGTCTGGTCAACATCACGATGATGATGCATTAGACGACGATCCTGAAGGTTTTTGCGAAAATCTTCCCAATGTTACTTTCGAGATGCGCGTTCGGGTAGGTTCCATCTTGCTGCCAATCGCCTCCGGAGTGGTGGTTGCCGCAGCTGCCAAATCTATCCGGGTGTGGATGTCTATCGAGTGTGGCTAGGCTTGCTATAATCTCAGTATAGTGTAGCTCGAAAGAATTTGGAGTCGTGCTGCCAGAGTGAGACTGGGGGTGCGATTTAGGTAGGCTGAGTTGACGGGGATTGGTAC
>Ga0265780_10011422_pt1 | contig 10503 bp, 6 predicted proteins | sample P1T30metagenome_FD_192432 | JGI IMG/M metagenome (GOLD analysis project Ga0265780, IMG submission 192432) | Plant litter microbial communities from East Loma Ridge, Irvine, California - P1 T30 | ecosystem: Environmental > Terrestrial > Plant litter > Unclassified | place: USA: California... | reverse complement strand
TCTACACGGGCTATTTGTAGCAATGCATTAAGTTTAGTTTAGCTAGCAAATTGCTCCATTTGATTTGTATCTATATTTTTATTAACAGCGCAGTTTGACCGTTAAGCCTTATCAGGAAAGTACTATTCTATCTATTTAGATTTTTTAGGTAGTGTTACTTGCTGAGTCGTCAATAAGTGCAATTTTTAAATTGTGTGATTTCGTTCGCAAAATCCCTGCCAGTTGAGCACTGTCTCACTAGGTTTGCCCCAAAGCGTAAATGGATCGACGACTTGATCGGGCATAAAAAAACATGCCTTATCAGCATGTCTTTAAGACCCAATGGCAAATCGCATTTAGGCCAGTTTCACATCAACAGCGTTTAGCCCCTTTTTGCCCCGCTCGACGGTGTATTCTACTTCATCGTTTTCTCGGATCTCATCGGTCAATCCCGATACATGCACAAACACATCTTCAGCACCATCATCGGGTTTGATGAAGCCGAATCCTTTTGAGTCATTGAAAAACTTAACCGTTCCTGTTGCCATTATTGTTTTTTTTGGCCAAGAAAGGGGTATTTGTTCATACTTCCTACTAGCTCGCAGTAATTACCCAGTATCAGCCAGCCTCAAGCTTGAAGAATTTAGTATAAGATTACAAACTGGTTGATTCTAAGTGGCTTTGCTTTAAACGTTGTCCAGCCGTTTAGCACTCATCGGTTTAAACAAATGACCCCGTCGGGTTCGAAAACCCATCTTGTTCAACCGTTCGGCAATAATCTCATACGTTAAGCCATCCTTTCGGTATAGCCTCACTAGTTCAGCCGCCTGTACATTGGCCGGGTGGTTGCGGGCATTTTCCTGATGTACCTGGCGCCCCAGGGCGCTGATCTGCGGGGTTAAATTGGGCGTTCCTAACTGGAAACCCTGGGCTTTCTTGGCCCGCAACGCAGCCCGGGTCCGTTCGCCAATTAATTCCCGTTCGTGTTGGGCCAACACGGCCATGATTCCAACGGTCAGCGTGTTAGCATCCGGAATATCGCAGGCGACAAAGTCGACCTCCGAATTACGTAGCGAGAAGATAAAGGACACATTGCGGCTGAGTCGATCCAGCTTGGCGATCAGCAGTCGGGCTCCCTGTTGTTTGGCCAGGGCGATGGCGGCTGCCAGCTGAGGACGATCCGCGCGCTTGCCGGACTCGACCTCGACAAACTCTGCCAGCACTTCATCTCCGGGTTTGACAAAGCGGTTGACAATCTCGCGTTGAGCTGCGAGGCCCAGACCGCTCTTGCCCTGGCCAGCGGTAGAGACCCGAAAGTAGGGGACGTACTTCATCAAGTTTGTACCTTATATATATAGTAATTGGAAAGGGGATGGAAAAGACGAATATCTTTTTCCCCTTTCTAACTAAGGTTGTAGTTGTTTTTGTAGTGTTCCACGGGCGAAGATAGGGGAAATGTAGCGTTTATAACGTTGTAAGAACGTGCGTTGTTAAAATGTTATAAATTGACATTGTAACCGTTCTATGTAAAAGCGAAACTAGGTGTCGGATTTTATCTGGTTGTCTTATCTTGCCTATCTACTCCTGATTCCGCTCCATGGCCACCACTCAAGATATCTGGCAAGCTTTCCTCCTGGCTCACCCCGAGGTTACCCCGGGTAAGACATCCTTCGAGGAGATTAACCAGAAGATGGACGCCTTTAGACAAACCTTCAACCAGCGTCCGCTGTCGGACTTTGATAATCTCTCCCCCCACCAGATGCACACCCTGCTGCATGACCCCTGGGGTGAACACTCAGTGATGCGGCTTCGGAATGAGCTCACGGATGAACTGCTCAACCAGATTCCCTTCCTGGTCCTAACCGAAATTTTCCTCCAGGAATTAAGGACCAACTCCGCCATCAAACTAACCCCAAAGGGAAATCTGCCCCTGGCTTTGTGCCGACTGCTGTATGAGCGAAAGGCGCTGGTGCAGGATGACATCGAGCGGGGTATCACTAAAAAGATTTCAGAAGACAACGTGTCCTTTCTGCAAGCCCTCAAAGTCTGTCTGACACTGAGTCCCTACGTCCGAAAACGACACAACATACTGGAGCTGACCAAGGCGGGTCAAAAGGTATTGCAGCAGGATCGAGTCCTGCGGCTTAGGCAACTGCTCCACGACTACACGATGCGTTTTAACTGGGGCTACCTGGACGATACCCAAACCCCGGCGGGTCAGTTTGGCTGGGCCTACTCGCTGTATTTGGTCCATCGTTATGGGCAGCAATGGCAGAACACCGATTTTTACGCAGCCAAATTATTGACAGCGTTTCCCCACCTGGGGGAGCCAATTGAGTCAGGCCGATTGCCTGGCTGGTCGTTGGAATTTGAGCGGGTGTACCGGTGGCGGTTTGTGGAGCAGTTTGGGCTGTGGTTTGGTTTACTGGCTTTGCAGAAAGAGCACGGGCGGGTGTATTATCCTGATCCCTTACTGCTGCAGAAAACGCCCCTACTTGATCAACTTTTTCAGTTTACTGTGTAGTGGAACATAGCTGATCGAGGTGCATCGTAAACTCATCTACATCCCAATTTTTGAGACACGGTCCGCCGTTGCGGTTGATTTTTGAGATGACGATTTGCGACCGAGCGTAGCTAAAACTACCGCCGTCTGTACGAATTACGTAACTGTCGCTTCGAATGGGCGTCTGAAGAGACGGTTCAACCACCACCGCCAGGCTGGTTAAACTTTTCTCCCCCAATCGACTTACTACTAGTGGACTCCATTCGAAGTTCATGTTCAACCACCATGTCGATGCCGACCGCCGATCAACTACAACCGCCTGTTCCGAATCGGCTAGAACCGATCTATCAGGATGCCTTTATGGCCATGAACCAAGGCTTCTCTTTACTCGATATTCAATTTGACGGCCAGGGGCAAGCTTATGATATCATTATCCGCGATGCAAACCCGGCCCAAAGACGTATCGATGGCGTACAAGCCTTAATCGGTAAAGGCGTCAAGGAATTCCTGCCCGATATTGACATGAAATGGATTGAGCGCTACGCCCAGGTGGCCCGAAGCGGGCAGTCCGCTCAGTTTGAAGACTGGTCCCAGGCCAATCAGCGCTGGTATGAAGTAGAGGCCTCCTCCGTTGGGGGGGCAGGTAGTTCACTGGTCGCCATTATCTACACCGACATCACCCACCGGCGGCAACTCGAAGAGGCCTTACAGCAGAACCAGGAGTTAAACGCCTTTCTGTTACAACTCAGTGACGCCCTACGACCGGTTGAGGACCCCATAGCGATTCAGCAAACGGCCATGAATGTCCTGGGTGAGTATATGGCTGTCAACCGGGCTTACTATACCGAAGCCCAGTCAGACGACGACACGTTGGTCACCCGAACGGGTTATTTCAAGGGGGTCACCTCCATGGTCGGTTCCATGAAAATATCCGATTTCGATCCAGACCTGCGCCAGACCTACCTGGCCGGAAAATCCGTTGTCGTCAACGATGTGTTCGCTGATCTGACACTGACCGAATCGGGTAGAGCTTCTTTCGAATCCATCCAGTTTCGGGCCGGTATTGGCTTACCGCTGGTCAAGCAGGGAAGACTGGTCGCCATCGTGACGGTGCATCAGTCGAGCCCGCGTGTATGGCGAGAGCAGGAAGTGGCTTTACTACAGGAAGTGGCCGAGCGAACATGGGCTGCGGTTGAGCGCGCCAAAGCCGAAGAAGACCTGCGCCGTCAGCAAGAGCGAACGCGCATTGCGGTCGAAGCCGCCCAGATGGGTACCTGGGAGTGGAACCTGCTCACCAACGAAGTCTACTGGAACGAGCAGCATTTCTGGCTCTTTGGCCTGGAGCCCCACCAGCAGCCCCTAACGCCCGACGAGTTTACGAGCCACGTTCACCCCGACGACCTCGACCGCCTACTGGCCCAATTGCAACAGACCATCCGGGAAAAAGTGGTGTACGATGCCGAGTTCCGGGCCGTGCGCCAGGACGGTACCATTCGCTGGATGAGTGGCTACGGGCGCGTAACAGCCGAGACAGATGGCCACTCAACCCGGCTGAGTGGCGTGATGTTCGATATCAACGACCGCAAACAGGACCAGGAGGCCCTGCGCCGTCAGCAGGAGCAGTTAAGGATTGTGCTGGAAAGCATCACCGATCACGCCCTGATCACCACGGATACCCAACGGATAATTACCAGCTGGAACCCGGGGGCTGAGCATCTCTTTGGTTTTACGGCGGAGGAAGCCCTGGGTCAGCCCGAAGATATCCTCTTTACGCCCGAGGACCGGGCCGCCGGTACCCCCAGGCAGGAAATGGAAACGGCCCGTCAGCAGGGTCGGGTGGCTGATGAGCGGTATCACCTGCGCAAAGACGGTTCCCAGTTCTACGTCTCGGGCGTACAGTCCCCACTCTACGATGGGGCCGGCCTGTTGCTGGGCTACGTCAAAGTAGCCCACGACCTGACCCAGCGCCGACAGATGGAGCAGGCCCTGCGCGATGCCGACCGACGTAAAGACGAGTTTCTGGCTACGCTGGCCCATGAACTGCGCAACCCGCTGGCCCCCATTCGTAACACGTTGCAACTGCTGAACCTGACGGCCGATACGACTGAAACGGTCAGCTCCGCCGTGGCGATGATGAGTCGGCAGGTCGACCAGTTAGTCCGCTTAATCGACGATCTGCTCGATGTGAGCCGCATCAACCGGGGTAAGATCCAGCTTCGGCTGGAGCCCATCGAGTTGGGGGATGTGGTCCGGCAAGCCGGTGAGGCAACCCGGCCCCTTTACCAGGCCGGTGAGCGTGAGCTAACGATCTCGCTACCCCAAGCCCCGCTTTACGTTCAGGGCGATACCACCCGATTAATTCAGGTGATCAGCAATCTGTTGAACAATGCCGCCAAGTTCACGACCGAGGGCGGAAAGGTGCACCTGACCGTTGACCGGGCGGGTGACGAGTCGGACGGCCCAACCGCTCTGCTACGGGTGGTTGACAACGGTATCGGGATCGCTGCCGACCAGTTAGAACGCATCTTTGAGTTGTTTACCCAGGCCGACAACGGCTTAGAGAGATCCCACAATGGCTTGGGGCTGGGCCTGACGTTAGTGCGTCAGTTGGTCGAGCTGCACGGGGGAGAGGTTGCGGTCAACAGCGACGGGCTGGGGCAGGGCAGCGAGTTTACGGTGCGCCTACCCGTGCTGGCCCAATCGCCCCAACGACCACCCGCTTCCTCGACGGGTACGAAGCAGCCCACCGCTGGCCGACGAATTCTCGTGGTGGATGACAACCCCGATGCCGCCCTGACGCTGGCCATGCTGCTGAAACTAAAGGGCCACCAGGTTCATATCCGCCACAATGGTCAGGAGGGCCTAGCCGCGGCAGAAAGTCTACAACCGGAGGTGATTCTGCTGGACATTGGGATGCCGGGGCTGAACGGCTATGACACCTGCCGCTTGATCCGGCAGCAGCGCTGGGGGCAGTCGATGGTGCTCATCGCCCTAACGGGCTTCGGCCAGGAAGAAGATAAACGCCTAAGCCAGGAAGCGGGGTTCAACGCCCATCTGGTTAAACCGGTGGATCTGGGTGCGTTAATTGAGTTAGTCGCTACGTTACCCGGTTCAACCAAGGGGACTCGTCCATCTGACTGAATAACCAACCAGGTACCTATTCTCGCGAAACGCTGGTATAAGTTCAAGTCAATAGCATCGGCGGCTCAGCCCTGTTTACTGAGCCGATGGCGGTGGCGTTTGAGTGCCCCAGTTCGTATTGGGCTGGCTACCCATAACCAATGTCAGTTTGCCGCCTTGCATCAGGTCATCCCGGTAGAGCCAGCAGTTCGATAAGCGTTTCCCGTTGAACGTGGCCGACTGTACGTATACGTTTTGGGATGAGTTATGCCGGGCTTCGATCCGTAGGGGCTTGCCATTACCCAACCGAATGTCAATTAGATCAAAGACAGGGCTGCCTAACTCAACGATGGGTCTTAAGTCGGTCAAGCCTTTCACATCGAATAAGCCAAGGGAGGCCATCACGTACCAAGAACCTAGTTGGCCCTGATCCTCATCCTGCCCGTAGCCGTAGCCATGGATGGGGTCGATCCCATAAAACTCGTCGCATATGGCACGGGTCCATTTTTGGGTGAGCCAGGGCTTGCCCGAGAAGTTGAAGAGCCAACTACTGTGTAAATTCGGCTGGTTGCCATGGTTATAGCTTGTCTTGATGCCGGCGAAGGCATCGATTTGCTTCCCGCCCCCAAAGCCATTTTTCTGTGCCGTGGTAAATATACCCTCGAGCCGCTTATTAAATTCATCTTTACCGATGGCATCAATCAGGGCATTCGGATTCTGCGGAACGAAAAAGGTATATTGTACGGCATTACCTTCCTGGAAGCCCCGCCAGGGTTCATAGGGATCAAATCTAGCCATGAACGTACCATCCGCTTTTTTAGGACGAACCAGTTTCTGCTCTGGGTCGTAGAGGTGCTTCCAGCCGTTTGAGAGCGTTATCAGTTGCTGATAATCGGACTGCTTGCCCAGGGCTTTGGCCAGCTGAGCGGCCGCAAATGTGCTAAAACTGTACTCCAACGTGTGGGAGGCCGAAAAGTGGGAGCCCGTCGAATCGGTTTTATCCTCCTCAAGGTAAGGCACATACCCCCGCTGAGCAAAGGCACCTACGTCCAACTTACCCGAGCCCACAGGCCGATTACGCCCGCTGAGTTCATTGGCCTTAATGGCCTGGTAGGCCAGGTCGGTATCGTAATCCCGGATACCCGCCTGATAAGCGCCGGCGATGGCCAAGCCTACAAAGTTCGTCCCTACGCCCGACACGAAGTTACTGTTAGCGATGCCGTCACCAAACCAACCCCGCTCGTTGTAAATCGCCAACTGAGTGTGCACAAAATCACTGTACCACTCCGGATACGAAAGGGCCCATAATTGAGTTAGATTCCAATACGCACCCCAGATGGCGTCGGTGTTGATAAAGTTATGACTGAGCTGGCCATTTTTATCGCGGGGTAACTGACCAATGGAGCCATCATGTCGTGGATAGGAGCCATTCACATCGTTAGCTAGGCCACGACCCAACAGAGCGTGAAATAAGCCGGTGTAGAATTTTATTTTGTTGGTTTCATTTCCTTCAACCACCATCTTGCTTAATTCGGTTTGCCAGCTGGCCTGGGCCTGTTGCCGGGCTTTGTTGAAGGATAGCCCCGAGGCCTCGGCCTCCAGATTTGCCCTGGCATTAGCAATGGAAGTGTAGGATAAGCCTACTTTGAGTTCAACAGCCTCCTGGTTGCCCGTCGTATAGTCCAAAAAAAGCCCGGCCCCTTTTCCGGTGGCTGCGTTTCGTTGCGGTAGAATGCCCAAGTCGGTAAAGGCACCCACCGACCCTGGTTTTTTGCTGACTTCCCCCCAGAAATACATCGATACCTGCCCGTTCGGATCGTAAGTCTTTACATAGTTGGGGTAGGTAGTGAGGGAGCCTTCAAAGTGCGTGTCATCACTCATCCGCACCTCCGCATTCCGCACCTCCCCACTTTCTCCCTGCACATGGCCAATATCTAAAATAATCCTGGAGTGGTCGTTTTTAGGGAAGGTGTAGCGGTGGAAGCCGACATGTTTGGTCGCCGTCAGTTCAGCGGTGATCTGGTAGTCGTCGAGTCGCACTTTGTAGTAGCCGGGTTGGGCCACCTGGTTTTTCCGATCAAAGGTAGATCGGTAACCGCTATTGCTGCTGTCCAGCTCGCCCGGCTTCACCTTCAGCTCTCCCGTGGTGGGCATGAAGCTCACGCCACCCACCTGCCATTCATGAAAATGAACGAATCCTTCAATGGAATTGTGTCGTGTATCGTAGCCAACCGCTTCCCAGCCTTGTTGATTACCGTAGTGGCTGTTAGTAGCAGGAGCCAGTTTGGCCATGCCGTAGGGCACCGCTGCTGGAGTATAGAAGAACCAACGGCTGTGGGCGGTTCCGATATTGGGATCAACGTAGCGAAGCAGGGTGGGGCGTTTTACAACACAGGACGTTAGCAGCAGAGCGAGGAAAAGGCCACCGACCAGGGTAGAGCCAGGAAGTTTCAACATAGAAGCCGTGACGATTGTGAACGTCCGCAAGTTAGTCATTGATGTGTCATCCTAATTACCGAATCAATTGAGAGGTATAGGCGCCTGATTGAGCCAAGGTGGCGACCCACTAAACAAATAGTAGAAGAATCACTGTCTCATTAATCGCTCCTTTCCAGAATTATTTTCCACTCCCTCAATACCCTTCCTGATCAGTGGTAAATACTGATAGACTTGCTCCTCGAATCTATTTTATCTTAGATAAACAACCAGCATGATAAGGCGAATCAGTTTTCTCAAAGTCTGTTTAACCATGGGGACTTCCCTGACTTCACCTTTCTTATGGGCTGCCCAAACCATCTGAAGCGGCCGGGTAGAGAAAGGCTCTAAGGTAGAGGCTGGTAAGGACAGGTTTAATCAACCTATTTCTCTGTTTGATGGTGATACATTCATGACAAAAGTATCTACTAAAGATCGGTGATGCACCAACGCATGATGCAGTGGTATGGGCAACAGGCCTCTATCAAACAAGTGACGTATGAAGAACCACCGGCTCTCACTAAGTAGGGGGTTGCTTGATCTAGTCATGAAAAAATAGTCGGTAACCTTTAGCGGAGGTCGTCAAATCGCTCTCTGCCCGCTACTCTAGCGACTTATACTGGTACCGATACGTGAGCCACCAGGCCGCCACAACGCTAACGATAAGTAGTACTTCCGTAAGCCCGAACACAACCCCGAACAGACCTATCGTAAACAGTCCGAATGTCCACCGTCGATACCCATCCGGCCGTTGGCCCAGTCGGTAGAGCAGACTGCGAAATAACAGCAGTTGACCCTGGATCAATAGTACGCCCAGTAATCCCTGGATAAATCCACCGGCCAACAATAACCAGATCATCTCGGGAAGCACCAGCAGACTATATAAAACGCTCAGCTGGCCGTACAACTGCCACTGATTGAGGGGAAAGTTGCGGGCGAAGCGCAGATACGTTTGCTCAAACTCACTGGACTGATAGATTAGTAGACTATGAACCAACGCCACACATAGGCCAATCAGACCGAATAAGCGACGATCGGTATGCGCTTCGGTAAACAGACTCAGCAGGAGGCCGATGCTTGAGAAGGATAGTCCTTTTGTGATGAGAAAAGAAATACGCTTCTTATCCAGGAGCTCATAGAAGAACAAAATAGCCAGTGGTTTGGGCCATCGGCTTAGCCAGGCTCGCCGTGATACACCAGCTGACACGCTAACCGTCGAAGTTATCAACTGCGTATAATAAAACGCGTTGCCCAGGATTAGAGCCAGTAGATAAACAGGAATTAGCAAAGGAATAACCCAGTACCCGAAAGCAACCCCGATCAGCATGGCAAACAGACCCAGGCTAATGATGGGTAGGGCGATGACCAGCTGAACGATGGACCAGGCCCCAACCTGACGCGTGCGCGGTAAGGCGTTGGTGCTATAAAACAGGAACTGAACATCAGGGGCGGTTAATCGCCGGGCCACGTATTGTCCGCTTTTCAAACTGTACATCCCCAAGAGTCCGAAAAAGGTTAGTACGCCCACCGGTTCGCTCACTGAGGTAAGCACTAATTTTAAGGCGTTCCGAATTAGCTGATCCGGAGTCAGGTGGGTTTGATTCAGGACAGGGGTGTAAAAGAAATTAATGAAAATGAGAATAAATAAGGAGAGCAGTAAGCCAGTGTGCGTCTGGTAGAAACCCTTGGCCACGATCTTGATCAATACGCGGGTGAGAGGCCTTTTCATGCGTTGTATCGTAAGGTTTGTTGCTCGACAGCGATAGGCTGTATAGACTCTAGCGTCAGGCCAGCCAGATCTTGATGGGATGATAAGAGAAAGGTGGTTCCCTGCTGCTGGTGCTGTTGGGCGATCCAGGCAGCCAAGATGGGTAACGAATCGACATCCAATGTAGTCAGGGGCTCATCTAACAGGATATAGGCTGGCCGTCCCAAAAAAGCCAGTAACAAGGCCAGCTTTTTCAGCATCCCACTCGAATAGGTCCGGATCGGGTCAGCAATATAGTCCGTCATGCGCATACTTTCCAGGAAGTAATCTGGCTGATGAGTAGGCGCTTGTTTGGCGACTTTAAATAAGTTAATCAACTCCAGGCCGGTCAAAAAGTCAGGAAAAATGGGTTCGGCTTCGGCAAAGTTGACCACTAGTCGATAGGCCACCGAGTGTTGCTTCAAGCTGATCTGGCCGTTTAGCACACAGTCACCCTCGAAGGCGATAAGACCAGCCAGGGCTTTGAGTAGGGTACTCTTACCCGAGCCATTACTCCCCTTTACCCAGTACAGGCCGGGCGTAATCGAGAAGTGATCAATCTGAAGAACAACCTGATGGTTATAGACTTTCCGGAAGTTATGGAGTTGCAGCATGTAAAAACTAGCGTGAATCGGCTTCAGCTTATAGGCGAAGACGTTGCGAACCGAATCTGAGTCTG
>Ga0265780_10011420_pt1 | contig 10503 bp, 16 predicted proteins | sample P1T30metagenome_FD_192432 | JGI IMG/M metagenome (GOLD analysis project Ga0265780, IMG submission 192432) | Plant litter microbial communities from East Loma Ridge, Irvine, California - P1 T30 | ecosystem: Environmental > Terrestrial > Plant litter > Unclassified | place: USA: California... | reverse complement strand
TCCGCGATGCGGTGACGAAGCTGGAGACGATGCCAAACAGCCAGAACGTCAAAGCCCTGACGAACCACTCAAGCGGCTACAGACTCAGGGTTGGCAACTACAGGGTGTTGTTCGATTGGGATGGTCAGATCAAGATTGTCGAAATCAACGAAGTGAGCAAACGCGATGAACGCACCTACTAATATTCAGATCATCAACGGGCCGGATGGGAAACCGGCCTTTGTCGTCATCCCTTATGACGAATACAAAAAGTCCCGCGCCGAGGGCACTATCCCGCATGAGGTAGTGAGCGCCACGGTAGACGGCGCCACGCCGGTGCGAGCCTGGCGCGAACACTTGCGACTGACCCAGGCGGAGGTCGCTGAGCGTCTCGGCATCGCGCAGTCGTCGTATGCAAAGCAGGAGGCCAGCGAAACGCTGCGGCGCTCAAGCATCGAGAAGATTGCGACCGCACTGGGCATCACCTTCGAGCAGCTCGACTTCTAATGCATTGAGGTTGCCCCGACCTCAATCGAGGTAGGGGCTGGCCGGCCCCTGGCCTATCTGACAAGTGGGCCGTAAACGACAAAACCCGCCGAGGTGGCGGGCTTTTCTTCAGGCGAGCGCCGGCTTTACTGCTGGCTGGACTGCTCGACTGCCTCGGGTGACGTTGGCGCCGAAGCGCGCATTACGTGGATCGAGGGAACTGTGAAGACCGTAGTTTACGACCAATCTAACACTTGTGCAACAGCGCGTTGTAGATCATAGTTATCGATATCAATAAGGAAACGAAATGTATGCCGGCTCTATCAGATGAACCGATCTCGTTAACACCCGAACAGTACGAGCGCGAAGTCAAGAAAATTCTTGACGCGGCAAGTACTGGGCTCAATGCCTATGAGTCCAAGCATCTAGACTCTGTCTCAGGTATGGACGGAGAATACGTGATCGACGTAACCGTGCGTTTCTCAGCGCTCGGCGAAGCATCATTTTTCGTTCTGGTTGAATGCAAGCACGAAAAGAGAAAAGTGGAGCGCCATGTAGTGCAGATCTTGCATCAAAAGGTGCAGTCTACCGGCGCTCACAAGGGCATGATTTTCTCCATATCAGGATTTCAAAAAGGCGCACTTGAGTTCGCGGAGAAGCATGGGATCTCTCTCGTCCATTTGGCGAATGGCGACTCGGCTTGGTGCACAAAAAGCATGGCTCCAGTGACGCCTCCACCCTCTTGGGCGCCATACCCGGATTACGTTGGGTGGTGGTGCCAGGGCAATTCGATGAGCGTTATGTCGGCAGAGGTCAGCGAATACACGAGAGAAGCACTGGGACTTCCGGCCCTTTGAGATAACGACTCACGCTGCCCTCCGCAGCTTAGCGCCGGCGCGCGCACTGTGCGCCTGGTACATGCCTTCCAGCTCGGACACCATGTCTGCGACCTTCTCGCGCTCCACCCCGCCGCCCTGGATCGGCTCGCGGCCAGTGCCATTGCAATGTGTGCATGCGCGGCTATCGACGATCTTCGTGCCGTGGCAGTATTCGCACTCGCCGCCCAGCCAGTGCGCCAGGCTGACGCGCGCGATCTTGGCGTACATGGCGTAGGCAGCCGTAATGTCCCATTCGTGCTTGATGTTGATCCACTTGCGGTCGAAGCCTTTGCGCGCCACTTCGCCGGTCCAGATCCGCAGCAGCACAGCCAGCTCGTGCGCCGCGCTCTCGGTAGGCTGGCGCGGCACGCCCGCAATGTGGGCACGCAGCAGCATGGTGCCGAACAGCTCGCCCGAGCCGCCCGACAGGTCGGCCAGCGCTGCCGCAACGAGAGGCTCGGTCTGGTGGTGCTGGTCGTCGTCCTTCAGGTTGGATGAGTTCAGGGCGTTCAGGTAGCGCTCGGCAAACATAGGTTTCTCCGTGGAATTTCCACGAGATTACCAGCGATGCCGAACGGATGAGTTGCGCCCGAGATTTTCCAAAATGCAAGGCGAATCACAAAACTTCATATGCCAGCTGCGACCTGCGCCGATTTCTACGCAATATATTATTATGGCGATATGCCAATACCTCAGGGGTGATCATGTCAGACCAGCTGGATTCTAATTCAACAGACTATGTGGTTTCGGCGGCTAAAGTTGCACTTGGCGCCGTTCCGCTTGTTGGGCCATTATTAACTGAGCTGGCTGGGACCGTTATACCAAAACAGCGCCTTGACAGACTCGTCGATTATTCACGCAAATTAGAGATGAAAATTGGTTCTGTTGATCAAGACATTTTGCGCTCAAAATTGCATGATGAGAATTTTACCGACCTACTTGAAGAGACTGTACGGCAAGCTGCTCAAGCAGTGACTGATGAGAGGCGCGAATATCTGGCATCACTTCTGGCTTCAGGGGTGACTGAATCGCATATATCTGCAGTTGAGTCGCGACATATTCTTCGCATGCTCAGTGAGATTAACGATATCGAAATAATTTGGCTTAGATTCTTTAGCAGTCCGGCTCTTCAAGGCGATCGAGAATTCCGAGAAAAGCACGCGGCAGTGCTGCAGCCGATCAGCTCATCCATGTCTGCGAGCCCAAATGAGCGAGAGCGCCGAGCCTTGCAAGAAAATTACGCCGAGCATCTAATTTCTTTGGGACTGCTAACGCGTCCCATTCGGGTGGACCCTAGGACTGGGCTACCCGAATTTGATAGAGCTAATGGTATGTGGAAAACCCAAGGAACACAGGTAACTCCATTCGGAAAACTACTTCTTCGCTATGTCGGCCTCAGCGGGCCAAGTAGTTAAGCGTCTTCAGATGAATCCTTCGCCCCAACCATGGTAACTTTCCACCCGCCACCATATTTTTTTGCAAGTGCGCGGATTACAAGGAATCGCATCGGATACAGGTCGCATGCCACTTTAATTTTGACGTTTGCGTCATCGTGCATATAACCCTTCACCTCATGCATTTCCAGTTCGCCGTTAGCGAGCATGACAGCGAAGTCTGGGGTGTAGAAGGTGTTGTCCGCAAGCCGCAGTTTCACGCCTTCGAACTTGAACCACGCCACCTCGCCGGCGTGGCGCCGGGCGTCGAGCGTGGCGGCGTAGGCGGCCTCGGTTTTGTTCATGGTGCCGACCTTGAGCCGGCCCAGCGCCTGAAGCGCGCGCTTCGCGGTCACTGGCGCGCCTCGATCGACGTCGCTACTGCGCTGGCCAGCCGATGCAGCCGGGCGTTGAACCAGCGCCGCACCGCATACGAGCGGACAACGCTGATCACGGTGTAGATCAGACCCAAGGCGAGATTCGCGCCGGGCGTGATGTGGAAGCCGAATAGCGGGAAGATCATCATGTTGGCCGTGAAGTTGATCCCGAAACCGATGATCACATTGATGATCGCCTCAATGAGCGAGCCGAGCCTGGTCTGGGTCATACGAGCCCCGTGAAATTGATCGTGTAGTGGACAGGCTTGCGGTCGGGGTAGCGATCAATGATCGCCGCGGCGCCAGCGTTCAGCGCCGGGTAGAACGGCAGCGCGCGCGGCGGGCGGTCGTCAGTGAACTTCCCCTGCATCATCGCGTCGCGCAGCACCACCAGCGAGGTGATCGCCTTCGTGACGTGCGACATGCCCGAATCCGGGTCGATGTCCTCCCCTTCCCACCAAGCCATCAGGTGGCGCATCGCGCCGTCGTAGTAGACCGAGCCGCGAACGCCCGCCGCGCGGTAGTTGTCGCGTCCGTACTTGCTGGCGCCCTCCAGCATCGCCACGCCAATTTCGGCCAGCACCGTCGCCGGCACGGTGGACATCGGTGCCTTGCGTACACCGACCAGGTCTTTCGGGTTGGTTAGCTTTTCGTCGTCCAGCGGGTGGGACGTCAGTGCTTCGTGAGAGTCGTGCATGTCATCCTTTCGTTTTGGGTGGTGTTGCGTTGTTGTTTTGCACCGGCGCGCGGCGCTTTTCGATCCAGGCCTTGCGGTCCTCGATGTTTGGCGCAGCCACGTACCGCTCGCATGCGGGTGTCGCCCATGGCAGGAACGGGGCGATCTGGTCGGCGCGCGTCGGAGCGCGAACCGCGCACCGCCCCAGGCCCACCCTGGCGTGTTCCGGGTATTCCTTCATCTTGAAGTGCCCGCACAGGGCGCACGGCTGCTCGCTCATGCGGCGCGCGCTGGCGGCGGATCGCGGCGCACCAGGTCCTTGAGCGAGCCGATTCCGTCAGGCTTGCGCGTGCGCTGCTCGAGCTGGGGCGGCGCCGGCGGTGTGATCACTGGTCGGATTGGCGAAACGGTGGCCGGCGGCGCCAGCCCAGGGTCCATGGCGGCCTCGATGCGCGCCTTGAACTGGCCCATATATTCGCCCTCCCGCGGCGACAGGCCCAGCTCCTTACCCTTGGCCAGGATCGCGGCGTCGGTCGCCCACCAGGCGCCGCCAGCGGGTTTTTTCTGCACCTCCGGCGGCGTCCAGTCGGCTGCGTACCGCTCGCTGGGCCCGAAGAACGTCGCGGACTGCAGGATGTACATCGGCTCAATCTTCATCGTCTTGACGAAGGCGGCGTAGGCCTGCGCACCGGCGAGCATCTCCGCCAACGTGGCGCCGGCCGCCAGGCGCTTTGCCCAGGCCTTATGCGCCGCCTTCTTACTGTCGCCCGGGCGCGCAGGGTAGACCTCCCAGACCGCTTCGAAGTCGGCTGGGTAGTCGTTGCGCTTCACCTTGGCCGGCGTCGCGCCGCCGGCGCGAAGGCGGTCCAGCTCGTCCAGCAACTCGATCACCGTCGACGACTTCAGGTGCACGGTCGGCGTGCCGGCGGCCAGGCCGCGCAGTGGGGAGTAGTCACGCATGGCCGCTCTCCCCGATGTTCGCGTACCGTTTCGCCAGGAAGACCTGTCCAGCGCCGGTCACCATGGTTGTGAAGGTCGCATGCGTCACGCCCTTGCTGTCGGTGTACGGCTGCTGCTCGACCACAGTAAAATATTCGCGGTCGATGTACTTCTGATATGGCAGGTTGTTCTCCAGCAGGATGCCGTCGGCGCGCAGACGTTTAAAGAACTTGTTGCGGCCCTGGCCGAGCGTCTTCGCAATCTTCTCGATGTGGCAGGCGCCGTCGACGGCGCGCACCGCTTCGGCAAACGCGACCTTCGGCGCGTCGGCAGCGACCTTGATCTCCAGCGCCTCGCGCGCTTCGAACTGCGCCGCCCATGCTCGAGCGGCCTCGGCAGGGTTCGTGAAGTCTGGGAGCGCGATAGAGGCGCGCTGCTCGAGCTCCTGCCAACGGTCCACCAGCCTGGCGGTGAATTGCGGCGAGAGCTGAGCCACGATGACGTAGCTGTCTCGCTTCCCGACCTGATATACCTTCTCGACGGTGTTGTTCCCGGCTTTTTCGCCATCCACCAACGGTGGACGGGCAATCGCACGAGCACCAGCAAGACGCTCGATGGTCCGTTTCACGCTGTCGTGCCGCGATTCGACCAAGTCGGCGATTTCCCGGCTGTTCATCGTCAGCGCGGCGCTGGACTGCAATTTCAGCATGCTTCCCATGTCGTTTCCTTTCTATGCTGTGGAGCCGCGTCAGGCGGCGTCCTTGTACACATGCCCCTCATCCACCCGCTGGCGCACCAGCTGCAGCGCGGCGACTGTCTCGGCGCGCGTGGCCGCCTCCATCTGAGCATCGTGGATCGTCAGCGCCGCCTCGATGTCGCGCATGGCGTCACCATCCAGGCGGAAGTTGCCGGTCTTGGCGCTGCGGCTTTTGGCCCGGAACGCGCCGTCGAGCGCGGTGACGATGGCCTGCTCGTGCTCCGCGCCGATGTCAGCCTCGGTCATGGCCATGGCGATGTTCAGCGCCGTGACCACGCAGGACCAGGCTTCTTCGGTGGCGGCGCCGGTGCGCAGCTGCTCGAGGCTGAGCCAGTAGGCCAGGCCCAGGTCGGCCAGCTGGTCGCCAGCGAGCGGCGCGGCGTCCTGGCCGCGCGCTACGCACTTGGCGATCGCGGTCAGGCCGCCGGCCTGCGCCACCGGGCGCGGGCGGTATTTCTTGTTTCGAGCCTTCTTCACACTGCCGCCGCGATACCAAGGCGCTCACACTCGGCGCGGTAGTCGAGCCACGTCTGGACAGGCGCGCCGTCTCGAATGACTCGGTTGCCATGCTTGTCGAGCTTAGGTCCACGCACCATGAGGACGGTGTCGCGCACATGGCTTGGAGCGGCCGCAATCCAGTCACGGCAGAATTGCGGCGCGTCCAGCTCGGGACTGATCTTCACGCGGCGCGCAGTCTCGTTGAATAACTGATCAGCCAAAGCATCGCGACGCACCGCCCACTCGGCAGGCGTCAAGCTCTTGCGCGTTTCCAGGTCGATAGTTGGAACTTTTTTCGCAGCCGTCGCTTGGCATACGGTGCGGCTGATACCGAATACACAAAATGCACCCATAGTCATAACTCCGCAGTAATTTTGTTGTGCGCGCCAGCGGCGCTGGGCGCGATAAATTTGCTCTTGATCATTGCCACGCACTCAGCCAGCAACGCGCGCTGGGCGCCGTAGCGCTCTTCGAAGCGCGCCTTGTACGGGTGGACTGCGATGAGGGCCGGGTTCGGGCCGGTGCCGTCCTGGTGGTGGCCAGCGCACAGCGGTAGCACCAGCAGGTGCGCGCCTGGTTTCGTGCGGCCGTCGATGTGGTGCACGCTGACGTCCGGGTTGTGCCAGCCGTCTTTCTTGCACGCGATGCAGCCCAGCGCCGCGATCGCGCTCATGAACTGTGCCTCTTCGGCGGTCGGTGGGCGGCCTTTCATGCCACGCGACTTCATCGGCTTCGGCGACTTCGGCGACTTTGGTTCGCAAGTCCGTGCCTGAGCCTGGACCGCAGCAACGCGAAGCAGGCCGGCGCCAGCGGCAGGTGTCTTGAAGCCAGTGCCGCGCGCCATCGGCGTCTTGCGCTGCAGGGACTTGCCTTGCTTGAGGTGTGAGCGGGTTAGCATGCTACGATTACCTTTTTTACAAGGAGACCGCCGTGCCGGACTATGACCTGAAGCCCTTCCCACTTGCCGAGTATCCGACGCGTATGGCAGGCCACCACAAAGTCGGAGATAAATTTCGAGGCGTGATTGGTTGCTCTCGTGTTGATGGATTGTTGAAAAAAACCATGTACTACGACTTTTTGTGCGAAACCCTGCACGACAGTCTGGAAGCCGCGATGGGTGATGCAGGCGACCTCTTCCATCGGCTTGAAACCCACCCGCCTACCGTCGCATTCAACGCCATGATTTACTCGCTGCCTACGGACGAAGAGCATGCCCGCGCCGAACAATGGCTCAAGAATCCGCATTCCGTTGAGGAGTTCGAAGACGAATTCCCGGGCGCGCGCCTTCTGAATCCGGCGCCGCTCGGATCGAGTGCAATCAGCGGGCATTGAGACAGCGAAGGTCGCAGTCATGCAGCCTCCAGCGTGGCAATGGACATAACCTTGTTCGGGGCCTGGTCCCAGCCGCGCACTTCATCGGCTGTGAACTTGCCGGCCTGCGACTGGTCCGCCGTGTAGCCACAGAAGCCAGCGCGGTGGTAGAGCTGGTGCTCGCCGTGCCAGACGTTGAACAGCTGCTGATCCCCCGGGAACAGGATGTCGCGCAACTGGGCAGCGCGCTCGAACTTCATCGCCTTGACGGCGCTGGCCATCTCGACCTCCAGGCGTTTGCGGCGGTGACCGGCGTTGCGCTTGATACGAACGTTGCCCGGGCTTTTCACGTACACCTGTTTGTGCCAGACGTAGGTCAGGTCGTAGCGCCCGGTCACGATCTGCCAGTTACCGTTCAAGCTGTAGAAGGCGACGCCGCTGATCACGCGGCCGGAGCGGTCGATTGCATAGACCGGCGTGCCGTTCTCCAAGTGGCGGCCGTCGGCTGACTTGTCACTACCGGTATTGCAGATGCGGGCACGATCGAGCTCTGGCACGTAATGACCGGACGTGCGGCGACTGTGCGCTGCATACTCCAGCGCCGTGACGCCTTTAGGCCCAAGCTTCGGGTTTGGCTGCTCGAAGGAGTAGCCGGCGAACACGTTGCAAAGGTAGTCGCGGATCCGGCGGCGCGTGCGTTCCATCTCCAGGCGCATTACGTATGGCATGTGGCCTTCCAAATCGTTCTGATAGCGCCCATCGTGGTCCGGCCGGTCCGGCGCGTTCACGTTCTGGAACATCTTCAGCGAGATGGTGCGTCCGCTCATATCCAGGTCCGCTTTCAGCTCGCCCTTGGTGCAGAAGCGCTTGCGCTCCGCCGACCGGCGCGCAATGTCGCCGCCGTAGTGCTTGACTGAGTGCGGGTCGATTTCCGGCATGGTGCAGGTCCACCCGAGACGGTTCAAGGTCTGGACGATCCGCGCGAAGACGTCGCGCTTGAACGCTCGCTCCCATGCCTTCTCCGCCTGGTAGCCGCCGGCGGCGCGCGCGGCGCTGATGCCCTCTTCCCAGATCGAGATGCTGGCATCGCCGAAGTTGACGGCGCCGCTACGGTCGATGCGTGCATTCATGCGTCACCTCGACCCAAGCTTTTAAACGACACCGCCTCGCGCACTGACCACGCCGGGATGTCCTGGCGGATGCCGCGCGAGTTCGGCATGTACTTCTTGCTCAGCGTCGGGCGCTTGAATACGTCGTCTGCTTCACGCATGGCGGCGATCTGGCCGACAGGGCGAACCCTCTCACCCTCCAGCTGGTCGTAGTGCGCGCGCGCGTACGCGCTGATGTTGACTTTGCCGTCAATCTGCTCGATGAGCCAGCCGCTACGGATTGCGCGCTGCAGCGTGTCTTGCTGATGACCGGTCTTGTGGCCCATGTCGACCTTGGCGAACAGCTCGTGCTGGTTCATCGGGCCATGCTTGTGCAGGTGTTCGCCGGCGACGTACGAGGCAGTGCCCCGCTTGGCGCGGCCGGTGGTGTTGGTACTGGCCATGGTCGGCCCTCCGAAAAGTGATTTTTGCGATGCGGTCGGCACTGACTGCTCCGGGCAACCGCAGACGGCGCAGTCCAGCGATGAGTGGCGGATGCAGGTCATGCGGCCACCCCAGCGATCTGGCGTTCGTGAGCAAAGTTCGCGCGGATGAGCGCTTCCGACAGCGGCGGGCAGACGCTGTTGCCACACATGCGCACTTGGGCCGACTTGGTCAGAGGGATCCGCGGCAGCGACAGCGGGTCTCCGTCCACCTGCTCACCGCCCACGAACAGCAGCTCCGGGTCCGGGATTTCGTTGATGACGTAGTCGGCTGGGAAGCCCTGTGCGCGATATAGCTCGTGCGGCGCCAGCATGCGCAAGCCAATGTCCACGATCTCGTAGTCTTGGCCGTGGATCGTGACCAGGCCGAAGCGGTCGCGGCTAGTAACGGTCGCGAGCGGCGTGCCGGGTGTCTGATCCTGGTCGGTGCCGTAGTAAGCCAGCAGGAAGGCGCGCACCTCTGCGTGATGCAGGCCGCCGGCGCTGATCGTGTGCAGCGGCTCGTCGGCGCCGGCTGCCGTACTCGTGCCGCGGAGCTTCACCAGGCTGCTCGACACCAAGGCCGACTTGCCTCCGCCACCGGCCGTGACCGTGCCGAGTGGGGCGCTGGCGGCGTGGCCAACGCTCTGCCCCATGTCGCGCTGGATGTGCGCGGTGACGATGCCAAGCGCGTGCGGCGCGCCAGCAGGTTTCTCTTTCGGGCCAGCGGTTATCGTCGGCACCGGCTCGGCCAGGTCGCTGCCGGTCGACCCGGTGCGGAACTTGGTCAGGTGAGCCGTGACCAGACTGTGGTGGTCCGAGCTCGTCACGGTACCAATCGGGTCGTCCAGGTCCGAGCCGACCACCCCTGTGTAGTGCTTCGCCAGGAAGGCCGTGGCCAGTGCTTTGTTGCCGCTGGCGACCACGGTGCCGAGTGGCTGCACGACATCCTTCACTCCTTGGCCCCAACGCTTCACGCCCGACGGAGACTGCTCGCCGTGCGCCGCGTCGACCAGCACGGCCGAGACCAGACCGAAGTGCCCGCCCTTCACCTGGGCGCAGACCGTACGGAGCGGCGCATCGGCCGGCATCACGCGCTGATTGCTCGCGTTGGCGTGCTCGTTGAGGAACGCGGTGACCAGCGCAGCCTTCGTCGAGCCGACCACGGTGCCGAGCGGTTTCTCGATGTCCAGCGCGCGCGGCGCCTGGCCTTCGCGCTCGCCGTAGCCGACCTGCACCATCGTGGCCGTGGCCAACGCCTTCTCTCCGCGCTGCGCGCCGGTGATCGTGCGGAATGGCTCGTGCACGGACTCGCTGCGGTCGCTGCCCTGGTGCGTGACTGGGACGATGCTCGGCACGACCACAGCGCGGTGGTTCTCCGTGGTCAGGGTGCCGAACGGCTGGCGCGCCGGAACCGGCCTGCCGGCGTAGATCGGGCCGCCCTGCCCCACGATGAACGGCTCGGCCGCGTCGACCACGTAACGCATGATCCCCTTCGCGATGCGGCGCAGCGTGGCATCGGCCAGCGGGCGCTTGCGCGTGAAGATCGACGGGCAGTCGAGCGACCAGTCGATGCATTCCGCCGCGGTGCGGTACGGC
>Ga0265780_10011419_pt1 | contig 10503 bp, 6 predicted proteins | sample P1T30metagenome_FD_192432 | JGI IMG/M metagenome (GOLD analysis project Ga0265780, IMG submission 192432) | Plant litter microbial communities from East Loma Ridge, Irvine, California - P1 T30 | ecosystem: Environmental > Terrestrial > Plant litter > Unclassified | place: USA: California... | reverse complement strand
ACGCTGCGCCGCTCGATCCTGGCGCTGATCCTGGCTGCCGGCAGCGCCGTGCCGCTGCACGCCAGCGCCGCCGGGCCCGAGCTGCTGAACGTGTCGTACGACGTCGCCCGTGAATTGTACAAAGAAATCAACCCGGCGTTCATCGCATCCTACAAGCAGCAAAGCGGCCAGACGGTCGAAGTCAAGCAGTCGCACGGCGGCTCGAGCAAGCAGGCGCGCGCCGTGGCCGATGGCCTGGCGGCGTCGGTCGTCACCATGAACCAGGCCAATGACATCGACATGCTGGCCGACCGCGGCCTGGTGGCAAAAGACTGGGCCAAGAAATTCCCGAACAATGCGGCGCCCTACTACTCGACCATGGTGTTCCTGGTCCGCAAGGGCAACCCGAAGCAGGTACGCGACTGGCAAGACCTGGCGCGCCCCGGCGTGGCCGTGATCATCCCGAATCCGAAGACCGCCGGCAACGGCCGCTACACCTATCTGGGCGCATGGGGTTCCGTGATCAAGAAAGGCGGCAACGAAGCCGCTGCCCGCGACCTGGTCTCGAAGATCTTCAAGAACGTGCCGATCCTGGACGGCGGCGGCCGCGCCGCGACCACCACCTTCACCCAGCGCCAGATTGGCGATGTGCTGGTGACGTTCGAAAACGAAGTGAGCATGGTGCGCAAGGAATTCGGCAACGACTTCGAAGTGGTCTACCCGACCAGCTCGATCCTGGCCGAGTCGCCAGTGGCTGTGGTTGACAAGGTCGTCGACCGCCAGAAGCTGCGTCAGCCGGCAACGGCGTACCTGAACTTCCTGTACAGCCCGGTGGGCCAGGAAATCGGCGCCAAGCACTTCATGCGCGTTCGCTCGGAAGCTGTCATGAAGAAGTACGCAGCCAACTACAAGCCGATCAGCCTGTTCACGGTCGACGAAGTCTTTGGCGGCTGGCGCGCAGCGCAAAAGCGCCACTTTGACGATGGCGGCGAGTTCGACAAGATCTACACCGCGAAGTAATCCGCGTCACCTCACAACAGCCCTGCCATGCGCAGGGCTGTTTGCATTGGCGCAGTCAACGTTAAATAGAGGCGAGCTTTGAACTGATGAGCAGCCCGGTGGTCGAACTCCTGTCCCCAACGCCAGGAGTCGATCATGAAAGTGCCACGCTTCAAAAGCTGGTTTTCCAGGCTGCCATCGCTGAATCAGCCGCAGCGCCGGCAAGTGCTCGATGCCTTGCATCCTGCTGCCGGCCTCGATCAGGTGGTAGCGCTGATCTGCCAGGCCAGAGCGCCTGGCCGCTGTTGTCCCAGCTGTGGCAACGGGCGTTGCCACCGACATGGCTTCGCCAACGATCTGCAGCGCTTTCGCTGCTGCGCTTGCGGGCGCACATTCAACGACCTGAGCGGCACGCCGCTGGCACGGCTCAGGCTCAAGGCCAAATGGATTGCGTACTCCCAGGTGCTGCTTGACTCACTGTCGGTACGAAAGGGCGCGGATCGGGTTGGCGTGCATCGCAATACCGCCTTCCGGTGGCGTCACCGCTTCCTCGATTGGGTGAAGTTCGACCGTCCTGCATCTCTGAATGGCATCGTCGAGGCTGACGAAACGTTCCTGCTCGAATCACAAAAAGGATCGCGCATGCTTGATCGCCCGCCACGCCGGCGCGATGGGCACGCCACCAGGCGTGGCATTTCAACGCAGCTCGACTGCATCCTGGTGGCGCGCGACCGCAACGGGGGCACGGTCGATGCCGTTACCGGCCGCGGTGCACTCACCGCCGCCCAACTCGAGCGCGATCTGCTGCCCCGGCTCGATCCGCAGGCGCTGCTGGTGAGCGATGGCCATCGCGCCTATCGCGCCTTTGCACGCAAGCACCGGATCGCGCACGAGGCGGTCAACTTACGCGCCGGCGTCAGGGTCCGCCGTTCGGGCAGCCGCGCCATCCACGTGCAGAACGTGAATGCCTATCACCAGCGCTTCAAGGACTGGCTATTGGACTTTCGTGGCGTTGCATCACGCTATCTGGCCAATTATCTGGGTTGGCGCTGGGCACTGGATGGCGGGCGGGTTAGTTACCCAGAACAATTGTTAAGCATTGCAATCAGCGTCATCAACAGATAACGTTGAAAGCGCCTTTGCATTTGATCATGCCGACCACGTCAGTCGACATTTCTGTGCGACATGCCCTATTAATAATATGCACCTGCAATGCCCTATTTCGATAGAAAATTGGGTTTATACAGGGGAATTTTCTTGTACACCATAGACATGCGTGGCTGATGGATGCTATCTTGCCTGCCTTCTAGTTGCTCTAGAAACAGATGTTGATCCGCGCCGCCCGGCGCCCAGCTCCATCAACCTCAACCCAGATTCCAGACAGACATGATCAAACACCTGTTCGCCACGGCCCTGATGACGTTGTCGGCCGCGGCATTCGCCGTGCCGTTCGGCTCCCAGTCCGTGCTCGTCGTTGAAAACGACACCGGCAAAATCCTCCTTGAAAAAAATGCCGACACCGTCGTCCCGATCGCATCGCTGACCAAGCTGATGACGGCCATGGTCGTGCTCGACGCCAAGCTCGACATGAACGAGCAGATCGAGATCGACCGCGACGACGTCGACCGCGTCAAGTTCAGCAGCTCACGCGTGCCGGTCGGCGCCAGCATCTCGCGCAGCGACGTGCTGCACCTGGCGCTGATGTCCTCGGACAACCGCGCTGCCGCCGCGCTGGCCCGTACCTACCCGGGCGGTAACGAAGCCTTCAAAGCGGCCGTGCGCCGCAAGATCCGCGCGCTGGGCATGACCCAGACAACGATCGAAGAGCCAACCGGCCTGTCGCCGCAGAACCGCTCCACTGCTGGCGACCTGGTCAAGATGGCCGTCGCCTCGGTCCGGTACCCGGATATCGTGCGCATGACCACCGAGACCAAGGAAATGATCGATATCAACGGTCGGGGCGTTGAATACCACAACACCAATCGCCTCGTCGGCGCCAAGGGCTGGGACATCGGCCTGTCGAAAACCGGCTACACGAACGAAGCCGGCCGCTGCCTGATCATGAACATCACGGCAGCCGGCAAGAAAGCAACGCTGGTGCTGCTCAACGCCGGCGCGTCGTCGGCCCGCGTGCTCGACGCACTGAACATCCGCCGTTTCATGACCGGCGACGCCGCGCCCGTGGCCCGTGTGGCGCGCGCTGCACGTGTTGCCACCGGCGGTCCGCGCATCAAGGCCAGCGCCGGTGGCGTGAAAGCAAAAGCCCGTACGAAGGTCGTCAAGTCGAAGGTCCAGGCGACCAAGAACCGCAAGGTTGCCAAGGTCAAGACGACGCGCAAGCGCCGCGACTGATCAGATGGTTGATGGGATCAAGGGGCCGCGAGGCCCCTTTTTCTCGCCTTCACGGTTTGACGAATGACAGCATGTGGGCATCCACCCACTGCAAGCCCAGTTTGAGCCGCTTGCGCGCGATGCCTTCATCGACCGCCCCGGCCTTGCAGGCGGCGTTCAGGCTGGCGTCGTTACCAACGGCCACGACGATTTCGAGACGCTGCATGTCGAGTTCCGTCCACGCGTATTCAGTAAGCGCGCGAATCGCCGCCGACGCTGCACCCTTGCGCTGCCACGACTGGCGCACCCAGTAACCCAGATTGCAGAAGCCATGCAACGGGTTGATCTGATTCAGGCCGCAGCCGCCGACGAACGCGCCGGATGCGCGGTCGACCATGGCGAACTCGAAGCACGTCGCTTCCGCCAGTCCTTTTTCGCACGTCGCGATCCAGGCAAGGGCATCGTTCATTGAAAACTGCGCCGTCGCCCAAGGCATCCACGGCGCCAGCGTCGGTGTCGATTCGACGATGGCCGCAACCAGTGCCGGCGCATCGCCAGGGACATAAGGGCGGAGGACGAAATCGGTGGAAACCAGCATGGGACGCCCCTGTTCATTGCACATCCGGCCCGCCACGTTTTACCGGGTTGCGGCTGCCTTGACCACGAGCGCATCCATGACCTGCCCGGTCGCCGCCATGACGTCACCGGCATCCTGGATCCTGTTCGCCTGCTGTACCTGCGATGGCGACACGACATAGGTGCCGTCGATGATAATGGTCGGGGTGCCAGTGACCTTGTAAGCGTCGACCATCTGGCTCAGGCGTTTGAGCCTGGTCTGGACGCCGAACGAGTTCCACGTATCGGCGAACGCCACCTTGTCGAGTCCATTTTCGCCGGCCCACGCGATGATGTCGGCGTCCTTCATCAGGCGCTTGCGCTCGACATGCACGGCATTGAAGACGCGCCCGTGATAGGCATCGAGCTTGCCCATTGCTTCGAGCGTCAGGAACAGGCGCGCTTCCGGATCGGCCGGGCCCTGGAACGGCAGCGGCACGCGGCGCAGCGCGATCCGATCGCCCTGCTGCTTGACCCAATTCTTCAGCGTCGGCTCGAACGCATTGCAGGCGCCGCAGTGATACGCGAAGAATTCGATGACCTCGACCTTCTTGCCCTCGACCTGGGTTGGTTGCGGCGCGGCCAGCGTCGTGAAGTCCGCACCATCGCGCGGCGCAGTTGGCGACGCGTTGGCAAGGCCGGCCACCAGAGCGGCGGTGATGAGGGCAAGTCGCAGGGCGCGCATGACAATCCTTCCACATTTGAAAGCGCTATTCTAGCGAACTTCCATCGAGCGGAGGCCGCTTGTGTTTCTCAACTGATACGATAGGTTCCCGAATGATCGCGAAAGGCGCAGCAACATGACACGATTCATTTCTTCAGCCGTCGCACACCGGACTGGTGCCGCGCTGGCACTGGCATGCAACCTCATGGTCAGCCCGCCAGCTCAGGCCTGCAGGATGCCCCCGGTCGCACAAGTCGTCTCGCCAGAGCAGCAGATCGCGATGGCCTCTGATGTTTCTGTTGCCAGGGTGACCGAGGCAATACCTTCGCCGCTGCCGTCCGGTGGCGGTCGCCAGTCTGTCGACTACACGTTTGAAGTCCAGCAGCGCATCCTCGGTTTGCCGGAGCAACGTTTTACCATCAGCGGTGCACGAGGCATGACCCGGCCCCCACCGTCGTCGGGCGACCATAGCGACGACACGTTCTGGGAGCGCGGCGGAGGCCGTCTCTACAACGATGCCGACTGCGTGCTGCGACCGGACTTCATCGTGGGAGAAAGCTATCTGATCTTTCGCGGCAAGCCCGCTACCTGGCGCAGCTTCGAGCACATCGCAACGGTGCGCGGCCAGCCTGATCCGAATGACAGGTGGCTGTCGTACGTGATGGAAAAGCTGTCAGACGCGCAGTCCGGCTCGCCCGTCCGCCCCTAAGCCACCAGGTCACGCAAGCCACTGGTGCGATGCGTGCGGCTGGCAATCGCTTCCTGCAGGACGTCGCCACCCGGCGTCACCAGCGTGAACACCTCGCTGGCGCGCGTGATGCCGGTGTAGACCAGCTCGCGCGTGAGCACCGCATTGCGCTCGCGCGGCAGCGCCAGCACCGTGTGGCGAAACTCCGAGCCCTGCGATTTATGCACGGTCATCGCGAACGCGGTTTCGACATTGCGCAGGCGCGTGGCCAGCACGCTACGTACAGCGTCGCCTTCGAGGAAGTAGACGCGCAGCGCGCCGGCGCGCACCGGATCGGGCAGCGTGACGCCGATATCGCCGTTGAACACGCGCGTCGAGTAGTCATTGCGCGTGACCATGACCGGCCGGCCGACATACCACTCGGCGCCATGGCGCAGCAAGTGACTCGCCGCGAGCCGTTTTTCGATGGCCTCGTTCAGCCCCGCCACGCCCCACTCGCCATCGCGCACCGCGCACAGGATGCGGAAGGTCTCGAAACTGAGCAGGATCCGGCGCACCCAGTCTTCGTGCTCGCCACTCGCGCCGTCGCGCAGCAACTGCAGGTACGGCGCATAGCCGGCATGCGCCAGTTGCAGGAGCTGCGCGGGCTGCGCATGTTCGAGCCAGCGCACGCTCTCGTCCCCGGCCCGCAGGACCTGTTCGGCGCGCGCGGTGTCGCCGCCATTGACGGCCAGCGCCAGTTGGCCGATCGGCCCGCCGAAGCGGCGGCTGTAGCGCAGCATCACCGTTTGCTGGGCCAGTGCGCCGCCATCGCCGCGATAGATGTCCGGGATGATCTCGCCGCTCGCAGCCTCGATGTAGGCGATCGTCGCTGAACTGTAGTGGCCTTCATGCGCCGCATGGCACAGGTCACCCAGCACGGCGCCCGCCTCCACCGACGCCAGCTGGTCCTTGTCACCCAGCAGAATCAGGGTCGCGCCAACGGGCAGCGCATCGAGCAGGCTGGCCATCATCTCCAGGTGCACCATCGATGCTTCGTCGACGATCAGCACATCGACGTCGAGCGGATTGCCGCGGTGGTGCGCGAATGCGCGCGTCTCGGGGCGCGCCCCGAGCAGGCTGTGGAGCGTGCGCGCCGCGCCCATGCGCGCTGTCAGCTCGCGCAGCGGCAGGTCGCCGCCGACACGGTCCGCCAATTCATTCAAGGCCTTGTCAATGGACTGCTTCAGGCGCGCCGCGGCCTTGCCCGTTGGTGCGGCCAGTGCCACGCGCTGGCGCCCGGCTTCCGGCGCCGTTGCGAACAACAGCGCCAGCAGGCGCGCCACCGTGTACGTCTTGCCGGTGCCGGGGCCACCCGTGATGATCGCCACCGAACTGCGCAGCGCCACGGCGCAGGCGAGCTTTTGCCAATCGGGACCCGGCGCGCCAGGCTGCGCCGTGAACAGCTTGTCGAGCCAGCTGCGCACGAGCGGTGCATCCACCGGATGCGTGGCCGCCGCGCGCTCGCGCACGGCCTGCGCCACCAGCGTCTCGTCGCGCCAGTAACGCCGCAGGTACAGGCGCTGGCCATCGAGCACCAGCGGCTGATCGAGATCGAATTCGCCCCGGATCCAGACCTGCTGGCAGTGCGCCAGCAACTTGCTCCACCCCGCCACGCCGCGAGGCAGCGGCGCGGCCGCCTGCGCCAGCTGGCGCCATGCGTCGTCGCTCCAGCCCAGCAGCAACGCCAGCCCCGCGGCCAGGTCGTCCAGCTGCAGGCAGCTGTGGCCATGGCCTTCGAGCTCGGACAGCACCGCCGCCGCCAGGATCAGCGCCGGCGGCGCGTCGCCCAGTTGCGCAATGAAGCGCGCGAACGCGCCCGACAGGCGACGCAGCTCGCCCGCTTCGGTCAGCGCGCCGATTTCGCGCCACAGACCGTCAATATCGGCATCAGGCTTCGCCATGTGCATCCTTGCCCAGCAAGCGTTCCAGTCCATCCAGCAGTTCGAGGTCGGGCGCCAGCACCCAGCAGCCGCGCGTGACGGGGTTAGCGATCCCGCGCAGGAACATGAAGACGGCGCCGCCCAGCTGGTACTCGGGCTCATAAGCGTCACCCAGGCGCGCGCGCAGCAGCCGGTGCAGGGCCAGCAGGTAGATGCTGCCCTGGATCTCATAGCGGTGTTCGGCCATGCCGGCGGTCATCAAAGCCTGGCTGTACGACGCGTCGCCCGGCCCCAGTGCATTGGACTTGTAGTCCAGCACCCAGTAGCGGCCTTCGTGCTCGAACACCAGGTCGGCAAAGCCCTTGAGCATGCCGTGCAACACACGCTCGGGCAGCACGGGCCGTTCGAGCCCGCCCAGCAGGTGCGTGCGGCACAGCGCGTCCAGGCGCTGCAGGTCGAGGTGCTCGCTCGGGAACCAGAACTCCATCTCGGGCAGCACACCGTGCACGTCGCGCAGGCGCGCATTCAGTGGCGGCAATGGCGTATCGACGATCTCGCGCAGCCACGCCAGCGCATCGGCGAGGCGGTGACCCCAGCCCGCACGCTCGATATGCTGCACCAGGCGCGCCTCGCAGTTCGGGTCGTCCAGACAGGCGAAACCTTCGCGCGCCAGCCACTCGAGCCGCTCGTGCATGAAGTTACCTGGTACCGAGCCACGCGGGAAGCGATGCCATGGTGCGTCCTCGATGCGGGGCGGCGTGGCCGCCTGCGGCACGTCTTCCATCAGCGTCTGCTCCTGTGCGCGCATTGGCGTCGGCGGCGCGACCGCATGACGCGTGAGCGACGTGAACGAGCCGACCGACCAGTCGCGCTCGAATTCGGCGCGGTAGCGCGGCGCATCGAGCAGGTCTGGGCGGATGTCCTGGCGCGACAGCATCGTCACTGCATCCGGTTCGCCCAACGCGTGCAGCGAGATGCCGTCGGCGCTGCCCGCCACGACGTCAAAACGCCCGCGCAGCGCCTCGGCGGCTATTCGCTCGCCGCCGGCCAGCAAATAGCCAAGCGCCGACTCGTGCAGCTTGTTCTCGCCCTTGCGCGTGCCGGAGACGGCCGCTGCGCCGAGCCACAGGAAGTGGCGCGCGCGCGTCAGCGCGACGTACAGCAGGCGCAGGTCTTCCTCGATGCGTGCGCGGTCAACGGCCGCCAGTGCGTCGTCGGTCAGGGCCAGGTCGAGATGGCGCGTGCCGGCATCGTCCACGTACTCGAAGAACGCGCGGTTGCGGCGGTTGGTCGCGCGCGCCGTCACGGCAAACGGCAGGTACACCAGCGGGTATTCCAGGCCTTTCGACTTGTGCACGGTGACGACCTTGACCAGTTCGGCGTCGCTCTCCAGGCGCAGCACGCGCTCGTCGCCGCTCAACCCCAGCCCGTCGATCTGTTCGGCGAACCAGCGGATCAGGGCCTGCTCGCCTTCGAGCTGGCTACTGGCCTCCTGCAGCAGTTCGGCCAGGTGCAGCAGATTGGTCAGGCGCCGCTCGCCACCCGGTTCGCGCAGCAGGCGCGCCGGCAAGCCCAGTTCGTGAATGAAGCGGCGCAGCATCGCCAGCACGCCCTGGCGCTGCCAGCTGCCGTGCAGGGCCTTGAGTTGCTCGACGCGCGCTTCCCAGACCATCTCGTCGTGCGAGAACTGCGCCAGTTCGGCCAGCCCCAGACCAGCGGTGGCGGTGGCAAACGCCGCCCGCGCCAGCGCACCATCGAGCGGATTGGCCACCGCGTACAGCCAGCGCAGCACATCGCCCGCTTCGTCGCTTTCGACAACCGAATCCTTGTCGGACAGGTACACGCTGGCCACCTTGCGCCGCATCAGCGCGCGCCGGATGGCGCCGGCTTCGCGCCGGTCGCGCACGAGGATCGCGATATCGGCCGGCATCAGGCGTGTGAATCCATCGGTCTCCCCGGTGCCGTCGTCGAAGCCCACGCGCGCATCGTTTAGCAGGCCGACGATGTGTTCGGCGCAGTGATGGGCAAACACATCGCGGTAGTCGTCGGCCTTCAGATCGTCGCGGTCCACGATATTGACCGACAGCGCACCAGTAGCCTCGCCCAGGCCCACGAGGTGGCGGCGGTGACCCTGCGCCTTGACCGCATCGAACGGCAGGGGGTTGTCCTCGCCACGCCGGAACCGGAACGCGGCGCCCGGATGCGCGCCCTCGGCATGCAGAAACAGGCCGTTGACGGCGCTCACGAGCGGCGCGGTCGAGCGGTAATTGGTGTCGAGCTGGTAGTGGCGGCCAGCGGTCGCGCGGCGCGCCGCCAGGTAGCTGTGGATGTCCGCGCCGCGAAAGCCGTAGATCGACTGCTTCGGGTCGCCAATCAAAAACAACCCATGCTCCGCGTCGTTCGCTTCGACCCGGTACAGCAGGTCGAAGATGCGGTACTGGTCGGGCGACGTGTCCTGGAATTCATCGACCAGCGCCACCGGATACTGGCCCACGATGCGCGCGCGCAGCGCGGCGCCGTTCTCGCCTTCGAGCGCGACCTTCAGGCGTTCGAGCATGTCGGCAAAGCCGAACTGGCGGTTGCGCCGCTTGAGCTCCTGCATGCGCGCGCCGATATGGCCGGCGGCGTGGCGCAGCAGCGCGTGGGCGATCGGATCCAGCGCGGCCAGGCTGGCCTGCAGCGCGGCGGTGGCGTCGAAACAGTCCGGCACCTCGGTCGAAAAGTCCTTGCTGAACGCGTCGGCGATGCCGTCCGGCGTCAGGCGGCGCCAGGCCGTGTCGGTCAAGTCAGGCATGTGGCGCGCCGGGTCCGTGGCCCACGCGCGCAGCGCTTCAAACCATTTGACGAGCGAATCGGCGCGCATTTTGTTGCCGTTGAAGCACTTGGGCTGGCGCTCGCGGTGACCGGCGATCCAGCGCTCCATCTCGTGGGCGCGCTCGAACCAGCCATCCTTCAGGCGCATCAGTTCTTCGCGCTGCGCCTTGGCCAGGCGCGCCACGAGTTGCTTCAGTGGTTCGGTCGCTGGCGCGCCGAGCAAGGCTTCGCGCCGCACCAGCTCGCGCACGCTCGTCTTGAGCGCCTCGACATCGCGCCAGCTGTCCATCACGACCGCCAGCGACTCGGCGCCCAGCGGATAGACCTGCTGGCGCCAGTAGTCGTGCGCAGCGTCCTCGAACAATTCGCGCTCGTCGCTGACCAGTTCTTCGTCGAACAGGCTGCCGCTGTCGAAGGCGTGCTCGCGCAGCATGCGCTGGCACCAGGCGTCGATCGTGAAGATCGCTGCTTCGTCCATCGTCTCGGCGGCC
>Ga0265780_10011417_pt1 | contig 10504 bp, 8 predicted proteins | sample P1T30metagenome_FD_192432 | JGI IMG/M metagenome (GOLD analysis project Ga0265780, IMG submission 192432) | Plant litter microbial communities from East Loma Ridge, Irvine, California - P1 T30 | ecosystem: Environmental > Terrestrial > Plant litter > Unclassified | place: USA: California... | reverse complement strand
CTCGACCGCGCCATCGAACTGGTGAGCCGCTCGCGCCGGGTCGAGTTCTTCGCGATGGGGAATTCGCGCGCGGTGGCGCTGGACGGTCAGCATAAATTCTTCCGCTTCCGGATTCCGACTTCGCTGTATGGCGATTCGCACCTGTTCAAGCTGGCGGCCGAACTGCTGCAGCCGGGCGACGTGGTGATCGCGGTGTCGAATTCGGGCAGCATCGCCGAGCTGCTGGAAGCGGTGGACACGGCGCGCGCGGCCGGCGCCGACGTCATCGCCATCAGCAACAGCCAGTCGCCGCTGGCGCGCAAGGCGACCGTGTGCCTGGCGGTGGCTCATGCGGAGGACAGCACCAGCTTCCTGTCGATGATTTCGCGGATTCTGCAGCTGCTGTTGATCGATATTCTGGCGGTGGGGATATCGGTGGATGGGCAGCATGGGGAAGCGCAGGGGGATGATCCGCGCAGGCTGCTGATTTCGCACCTGGACGGTTAGCGTCAGAGACCAATACCGTTAAGTTAGCGGTAAAACCGTCACCCCGGCGAAGGCCGGGGTCCAAGTTAAGTGTCTCGACAGCATGTGCAAAATTGGCCGGATCTGATGTAACGAACGCGCGTCTGCGGCCAAGGCCATTACACTGATCTGGTCCATTCACGGCAAATCTGCCGGCGTCATTGCAGGCAGCGCCTCATTACGGAAACCGATCATGCTCCGCATCCGCTTGCGCAATTACCGCACCTCACACACTCACCGTACGCCATCCATCCTGCTGGCTTGCCTGTCGGCGCTAACCCTGCTGTCATCCGCCAGTAACGATGCTGCGGCACAGGCAGCAGCGGCCGATACGCGCTATGAACGCGTCGCACCTGGCCCGGATGGCATCGGCAAGCGCTACATGGGCCGCGAGATCGCCGGCGTGATGGGATGGGAGGGCGCCCAATGGCTCGAACGCGAAAGCCGGGCACGTGAGGAGCGGCCGGAATTGCTTCTGCGGGAACTGGCGCTGGCGCCGGGCATGACGGTGGCCGACATCGGCGCTGGTACCGGCTACTATACCTGGCAGCTGGCGAAACAGGTCGGGCCCGGCGGACGGGTATATGCAGTCGACGTCCAGCCGGAAATGATCAGCATGCTGGACAGCCAGATGGCAAAGCGCGGCGTGCGCAACGTGGTCTCGGTGCTAGGCAGCGAAACCACCGTCAAGCTGCCCCCGGCCAGCGTCGACTTGGCAATCATGGTCGATGTCTATCACGAGCTCGCTTATCCTGCGGAGGTCCTCGACAGCATCGTCGCTGCCCTGAAGCCGGGCGGGCGTGTCGTCTTCGTCGAATATCGGGCCGAGGATCCGGCAGTCGCGATCAAGCCGTTGCATAAGATGAGCGAGCGGCAGATACGGCGTGAAGCCACGGCACATGGCTTGACATGGGAACGCAGCATCAAATCGCTGCCGATCCAGCATGCGGTCGTGTTTCGAAAACCCTAAGCACGGATGTTCTTGCGAAATTGCGTGTTAAGGCAATTTGACTTCGACACCGTGTTCGAAAAAGTAATGACCGGTCACGCGATCACCCCAGCAGATGAAGAATTTGCCATGTGGTAGTCCATCCAGGAAGTATCCGCCCCAGTCAACGATACGGTCGGACGCAGTCGCATGACCAGTATAGGGTTGACCGTACTGGCGCGCGAACTTCGGCAGGACCTGTCCAGCTTCAATTTCGAAACTGATCTGACTGCCAGTATTCATGGCTGAGCCTTAACAGCCAGGCTTTCCCACTCACGCGTATAAACGCCGACCGCTTTGCCATACACCTCAGTTTCCGCTTCATAGACCATGCCAAGGCGCCTGGCAAGGCGCAGCGACGATTCATTGGCTGAAGCGATGAGCGCCCGGACTGTCGGTTCGCCTCGGATCTCGAACGCATGATGCAAGGCTGCGGCCGCCGCTTCGTGCGCGAATCCCTTGCCCCAAAAGTCACGATAGGTATTCCAGCCAAGCTCCATCACAGCCGATTCCTCGCGAAAGAAGGCGCCGATACTTCCGACGAGTCGACCGGTTTCCTTTTCCTCGACAGCCCACCATCCGGCGCCATGCAGGAGCCAGAGTCCCGCTTGTGAACAGAAGATACGCCATGCAGCCTGGCGGTCCATCGTGACCAGGTGGGCCGAGCTGACCGGGTCGGCGAGATGCGCCGCGAAGGCGTCGAAGTCCTGCCGCCGATATTCACGAAGCGTGAGCCGTTCCGTGTGAAGGTAGGGAACAGAAGTGATGAACTCGTTATTCATGCGCTGGAATCCAAGTGTTGGCGCCAGGTCAGCGCATAAGAATTGGGCACCGGCCTTCGCCGGCGCGACGGTCTTGCGATTAGTGGCGTGTCGCCTGTCGGTTTTGCGCATCTGCCTGCGCCATTACCTTGCCGATCGCCCCCACTACCAGCTCCGGCTCCTCGAGCTGGATGCTGTGCCCACTCTTCTCCGTCACCACATGCGCCCCCTTGCTGAACTGCCGCGCAAAGTCCGCATGCAGTTCGCGCTTGATCGCCACCGCCGGCGCGGTCTCGAGGAAGAACATCGGCTTCTCCGCCTGCTGCACCGAGGTCAGCACCACCACCGGCACGTCCGGCACCTTGCCCTCCAGCGGCAGCGCACCGCTGTCGAGCACCGGCTGCAGCAGCGCGAGTTCGGGCTGGAATTTGGGCGGCACGAAGCCGGCGAACTGCTTGTCGTCGGCCGCGGCGCGGGCGGCATCCAGCTTGCGCAGGGCCGGGTTGAAGCGTTCGTCGGCCGGGTCGACCAGCACCATGCCGGCTACTTGGCCCGGGTGGCGCGCGGCGAAGGCGCGCATCAGCAGGGCGCCGTAGGAGTGGCCGACCAGGATGAATGGCGGCGCCAGCTTGCGCGCGGCGACCAGTTCTTCGAGCTCACTGGTGTTCTGCGCGATGGTGCGCGGCTCGGGGCGCGCATCCGACGTGCCGTGGCCAGCGCGCGAGTAGGTCAGCACGCGCGCGGTCTTCGCCACTTCCGGCGCCACCTTGCGCCAGGCGCCCAGGCCGGTGCCGAAGCCGGATTCGAAGATGACGGTGTAGCGGCCGGCACCGGCCGTGGCTACCTGGACCTGATAGGGCCTGGCGCCGACGGCGACTTGTTCGGTGGCGATGGCGGTCGGGGATTGCGCGAAGGCGCTGCCGCAAGCGAAGAGGATGGCGGCGGCGGCGATGGTGCGGACAACGGCGTGCATGCGTGGACTTCCGTGGTTGGTAAATCCAGAAAGCATAAACGACCACGCTGCGCCAAAACGCACACAAAATCACGACGGACTGCGACTACCCCTTATAGCGGATCGCATCGATCACCAGCCCCAGCGCGCGCGAGGAATGCCGGCGGCTCGGATAATAGGCATGCAGACCGGGGAAGGGCGGACACCACTCCGGCATGACGCTCACCAGGCGGCCGGCGCGCACGTGCCCGGCGACGAGATCATCGGTAAGGAAAGCCAGCCCGCAGCCTCTCAGGGCCGCGTTCAGCATCGGATAGACGCCGTTGAAGGTGAACTGCCCGCGCGGCCGGAATTCGATGGCCTGGCCTTCGTGCGCGAGTTCCCATGCATACACGCCGCCGCTAGTGGCCAGGCGCAGGCCGATGCAGTTGTGCTTCATGAGGTCCTGGATCGACGCCGGCAGCGGGCGGTGGGCGAAGTACTCGGGCGAGCCGACGATCATCGTCGGCATGTCCGGCGTCAGGCGCACCGCCACCATGTCCTTCTCGACCTGGTCGCCGAAGCGCACGCCGATGTCGTAGCGCTCGGCCGCGATGTCGACCATGCGGTAGTCCGAGCTGAGTTCGAGGTGGACGTCCGGATACAGCGGCAGCACCGGCGCCAGGCGCGGCCACAGCACGTTGTCGATCACGTTGTCGACCGCCGTGATGCGGATCACGCCGGAGGGCTTGTCGCCCAGGTCGCTGATGGCCGCGATCTCGGCCTCGATCTCTTCCAGGCGCGGCCCGACGTTCTGCAGCAGGCGCTCGCCAGCCTCGGTGGGCGAGACACTGCGCGTGGTGCGGGTGAGCAGGCGTACGCCGAGCCGTTCTTCCAGGCCGCGCATGATGTGGCTCAGCGCCGACTGCGTCATGCCCAGCTTCGACGCCGCGCGGGTAAAACTGCGCTCGCGCGCGATGGCCAGGAAGACCAGGATGTCGTTGATGTTGTCGCGTGCCACGGCCTGCCTTTCGATGAATGTTCGCTTATTTTATGATGCGTGGAACCGAATAGGGCAGCTTATTAATGAGTGCTACTCATAAGGCTAACTAAATTCCAACCCGTTCGCGCACCCGGTTTGCCGCTACCATGCTGCTCCAAAAGTAATGCAAGGAGTTAGTACCATGACCGTCAAAGCCTACGGCGCCCACGCGGGCGACCGCCCCCTGGAATCCCTCGACATCACCCGCCGCGCGCCGGGCCCGCACGACGTGCAGATCGAGATCGCCTTCTGCGGCGTCTGCCACTCCGACCTGCACCAGGTGCGCGGCGAATGGGCCGGCACCCATTACCCTTGCGTGCCGGGCCACGAGATCGTCGGCGCCGTCAGCGCGGTCGGCGCGCAGGTCAGCCGCCACAAGGTCGGCGACCTGGTCGGCGTCGGCTGCATGGTCGACAGCTGCCAGCACTGCGCGGATTGCGGGGACGGCCTGGAGAACTACTGCGACCACATGGTCGGCACTTACAATGCGCCCACGCTTGACGCCCCGGGCCACACGCTGGGCGGTTATTCGCAGCAGATTGTCGTGCACGAGCGCTTCGTGCTGCGGGTTGGGCACCCGCGCGAGCAGCTGGCCGCCGTCGCGCCGCTGCTGTGCGCCGGCATCACCACGTATTCACCGCTGCGCCACTGGCAGGCCGGCCCGGGCAAGACGGTCGGTATCGTCGGCATCGGCGGCCTCGGTCACATGGGCATCAAGCTGGCGCGCGCGATGGGTGCGCATGTGGTGGCATTCACCACGTCCGAATCGAAGCGCGCGGATGCGGAGGCGCTCGGGGCGCATGAGGTGGTGGTGACGCGCGACGCGGCGGCGCTGGCTGCCTGGGGCAAGCGCCTCGACCTGATCATCAATACTGTCGCGGCGCCGCACGATCTGGATGCTTATCTCGCGCTGCTCAAGCGTGACGGGACCATGGTGCTGGTCGGGGCGCCATCCTCGCCGCATCCGTCGCCGCAGGTGTTCAACCTGATCATGAAGCGGCGCGCGCTGGCGGGGTCGATGATCGGCGGGATTCCGGAGACGCAGGAGATGCTGGACTTCTGTGCGGAGCATGGGATCGTGGCGGATATCGAGATGATTCGGGCGGATGAGATCAACGTTGCATATGAGCGGATGCTGGCCGGGGATGTGAAGTATCGCTTCGTGATCGATAACGCGACGCTGGCGTCGTAATGGCCTGCGCACGCGTTCGAATCATGGTGCTGCTGCCTGCGCGGCTGTTCATCGCCTAACTATCACCGCGTGGGGGGCATCCACGCAGCGAGCTGCTCACCGTGCCGGGTGGAGCCGCGTCACCCTACGGTGCGCGGCGGATCTCGCGTGATCGGTGTAGGCCCACATTCAAGGCGCTGGCTTCAGGCGTCGGTTTCATCTTCAGATACATGCAACCACAATCCCTTTCTCACTCCGCTGCCGGCGCCGGTGCGCGAAATAATCCGAAGGCCGCCTGGGGCGCCGTACTCGCGATGTCCCTCGGCGCCTTCGTGCTGGTCGCTTCCGAATTCATGCCGGTTAGTCTTTTGACGCCCATTGCCGCCGATCTCGGCACCAGCGAAGGGCAGGCCGGCCAGGCGATTGCGGTCTCCGGCGCCTTTGCCCTGCTCACCAGCCTCGCGATTCCCGTACTGGCCGGACGGCTGGATCGCAAGGTGCTGCTGCTCGGGCTCACCTTGCTGATGATCGCCTCCGGCACGCTGGCCGCGTTCGCCCCCGACTACTTCACCTTCATGATCGGCCGCGCTTTCATCGGCGTGGCGATCGGCGGCTTCTGGTCGATGTCGGCCGCCACCGCGATGCGGCTGGTGCCGAGCGAGAAGGTGCCGCGCGCGCTGGCGATCCTCAACGGCGGCAATGCGCTGGCCACCGTGGTGGCGGCGCCGCTGGGCAGCTACCTCGGCGCCATCATCGGCTGGCGCGGCGCCTTCTTCTGCATGGTTCCCTTCGCGGCCCTGGCGCTGGTGTGGAAGTTCGTCAGCCTGCCGCCGCTGCCGGCGCAACACACGCCGGGTGGCGGCAACGTGTTCGTGCTCTTGAGGCGCCCCGCCGTGGCGCTGGGCATGGCCGGCGCTGGCCTGTTCTTCATGGGGCAGTTCACGCTGTTTACTTATCTGCGCCCCTTCCTGGAAACCGTGACCCGCGTCGACACGAATACGCTGTCGCTCCTGCTGCTGGTGGTCGGCGTGGCCGGCCTGGTCGGCACCACCCTGATCGGCCGCTTCATCGCGGCCGGCATGGTGCGCACGCTGGTCGCGATTCCCCTGCTGATGGCGGTGCTGGCCCTGCTGTTGCTGCGCTTCGGCGATTCGCTCGCCGCGACCGCAGTGCTGGTGGGCGTGTGGGGACTGGTGGCGACCGCCGCGCCGGTCGGCTGGTGGACCTGGCTGGCGCGCACCCTGCCGCAGGATGCGGAACGCGGCGGCGGCCTGATGGTGGCGGTGGTGCAGCTGGCGATCGCCGCCGGCGCCACGCTGGGCGGCCTGCTGTTCGACGCCTGGGGTTACCAGGCCACCTTCGGCGCCGGCGCGCTGGTGCTGGTCACGGGTGCCGTGGTGGCGCTGCTGGCGGGACGCGCCGCCAGGGCCTGACTCAGCCTCTGATGTCGATGGCTTAAGTACTGCCGCGGTCGTAGGGTGGGCAATCCTTTGCCCACGCGTTCAACCAGGGTTGGCGTCGCCTCGGTGCATCCGTGAGTTGAACGCGTGGGCGGAGACCGCCCACCCTACAAAAGATTCAACTTAACCGGGGAAGATTCAGTCGGCGCTTTTCAAGTCGACCCGCTCGATGTTGCGGCGCCATTCCTGCAGGGTGAGCAGGCTGTCCGTCTCGGTATCTTCGACCAGGATCTCCTCGCCCTGCTGCGCCACCAAGAAGCTTTCGCGGCGGCGCACGTCGTTGGCGCGGTCTTCGACGAAGGTGAGCTGATAGAACTTCTTGCCATTGACTTCGCGCGGGATCGGATCGTCCTCGATCACGGCGCCATGGGCCTTGCCCAGCGAGCGCTTTTCGATCTGCGCCGACCAGGCTTTCAGCTCGGGCACGGCCAGCAGGGCTTGCATCGCCTGCTCCTTGCTGCGCGCCGGCGCTTCTTTCACAGGCGCCGGCGCCGGAGCGGGCGGCTGTTCGCGCTCGGCGCGCTTGCAGCCGGCCACGCCGACGGCGAGCGTCAGGGCCATCGCGGCCAGCAGGGAAGAAGATCTGTAGAAAACGCGCTTGGACATGGCATGCCTCGGACAATGACAGGGCAGTCTACACGCTGCGAATTCCGGCAGCAACACGTCAGCGCACGCCGGCCCCGTCCAGCCGCAGGGTGCGCGCCAGATAGCGTTCCACTTCCTCGTCAGGCTTCGGCGCCGGCGGCCCGCCAAGAAAGCGCTGCAGCATCCGCAGCAGCAGGTGGTTCTGGGCGCGGCGCGCCACCGGATTCTTCGGGTTGTGGCCTTCGTCCGGGTCGATCAGCACGCTCACCGGCTTGTTCAGCCCCTGCAGCCGCGCCGCGTAGTCGGCCACCAATTCCACCTCGATCTTTTCGTCCTTGGCGCTGGCTACCAGCAGCAGCGGCGCCTTTATACGCGCCGCCAGCCGGCTCGGTGCGTCGCGTGCGATTGGCCCGATGTGGCTGGGCCGCGTCGGATCGATGCCGACCGCATGCAGGATATGGCGGAAGGGCGGCTCACCCGGCGCCGGCGTCGCGGCGTCCGACAGCAGCAAGGAGCGTGCGAAGTCCGGCGTCGGCTGGGCCGCCATCCCGAAGCGGAACATGTCCGGCGTATGGGTCAGCGCCAGCAGGGTCGCGTAGCCCCCGAAAGAGGCGCCGACGATGCCGAGTTTCTTCGAGTCGCCCACGCCCTGCGCCAGCAGCCAGCGCACGCCGTCGACGATATCGCGCTGCACGCGGCCGTTGCCGTAGTCGGCGCCGGGCGCGCGGGTGTAGCGCGCGCCATAGCCGGTCGAGCCGCGGAAGTTCGGCTGGAACACCGCGAAGCCGCGGTTCGCCAGCAGCTGGGGCGTGGCGCCGTAGCCGCCGTCGACGTGGGCCCAGGGGCCGCCGTGCACCAGGGTCACCAGCGGCAGGCCGCGCACCGGTACGCCCGGCGGCAGGGTCAGGTAGCCGTGCACGGTGGCGCCGTCGGACGCCGGGTAGTGCAGTGCGATGCGTTCGGCCAGGTGGCGTTCGTCCGGGATCGCGGTGCGTGCGCGGATGTCTTCCAGAATCTGGCGGAACGATGCGCGTTGCGGGTCCATCAGCCAGAAGCGCGGCTGCGCCATGCGGGCGCTGCGCTCGATCAGCAGGCAGGCGCTCGCGGCGCAGGATTCGACCGCGACGCCGCCGCCCGGGAAGCGGCGGGCGATGGCGGCGGCGATGCGTTTGCCCTCCAGGTCCAGCCCGACGTGGCGCACCGTGGGCAGCTGGTAGCTGGCCAGCATCGGCTGGCCGCCCTGCGCCGACAGCGTGACGCCGGCCAGGTCCGCCAGTGCCAAGGGATCGCCATGCAGCAGGCGTCGATTACCGTTTTCCAGCGTGACTTCGACCAGCGCCTCGCGGTCGTCCGCATGCGGGGTGCGCAGCAGCAGGCGCTTGCCGTCCGCCGACAGGTTCAAGGGAACGCAGCTGCGCAGCGGCTGGCAACGCGCTGCGTCGCGCCAGGCGCCGCCGCTGCGCCACAGGATCGTGTGGCCGAAGTCCGCCTCCTGGCGGCGCAGGATGGCCGGCATGCCGTCGTTACCTGCCAGCCAGGCGGTCACGCCGATCGCGCCTTCGTACAAGGTGGTGGCGCTGCCGTCTGCGGCCAGGCTGGCCAGGCGCGTGCGGCCGCGCGCCACGTCGTCGTACTGGACCACCACATGGCGCGGCCGCGCGCGGTCGATGCCGGCGAAGCGCGCGCTGCCATCCTTCGGGAACACGGCGATGCGTCCGCCGGCGCCGTCGCGCACGCCGATCGCGGCCACGCCGTTGGCCTGGACCAGGAACAGCACCGAACCGTCGCGCGACCAGTGCATGCGATCTTCCGGCTCCAGGCTCGCCAGCGGCCGCGCGGCGCCGCCCCTGGTCGGCATCGCATACAGCTCGGGTTTGCCGCCAAGGTCTTCGATCCAGGCCAGATGGGCGCCGTCGGGCGACAGGCGCACGTCGCGCAGGTGGCCAGGCTGGTCGAACAGCTCCGGCGCCAGCAAAGGCGCGCGCGGCAGGGCGGCGTTGCGGGCCAGCGCCTCGGCCAGCGGGCTGGCGTGGGCGCAGGAGGCGGCCAGCAGGACGCCCGTGAACAGGCGTGCGCCGGCCCGCGCCAGCGCGGCGCAATGGAGGGTTCGCATCGGTCGCTCCTTCAGGCGGGGACGGCGCTGGTGGAACCGGCGGCGGGCGCCGCTTGCGCGACGGTGCGCGGAATCTGAGGCGCGCGCGGCGCCAGCAGCCACAGGGCGCACACGCAGGGCGGGCCGAGCACCAGCGCGGCGGCGGACCACGCCAGCCGGCGCCGCAGCGGATGCCCGCGCAGCCGCCAGGCGGCCAGCGCCGCCGACAGCAGCGCCACCACCACCGCCGCCGCGACCACGCTGGCGGGACGTTCGCGTGAGGCCTGTGCACCGGGCGCATCCTCGATCACGCCCTTGTCCAGCAGGCGCTCGGGCAAGGTAGCTAGCGCATGCAGCGCCGGCGACAGCCACCAGGCGCGGTGCTCGAACAGGGGCGGGAAGTCGTGGGTCAGCGTACGCACCGACACCGTCTGCACCCGTCCGGCCGCATCGACGAACAGCACGTGCTGGCGCGAGCCGACCTCGCCATCGTTCATGCGCGCGCCGAAGTTGAAGGACAGCAGGGTGCCATCAAGCAGGCGGGCGACGTCGACCCGCCCGAGGTCGCCGAAGGGGCCGGGCAGGGGCACGCTGTACAGCTCTTCCATCGGGGCTTGCGCGTCAAATGGCTTGCGCAGGGCGATCAGGCGCAGATTGGTGAGTACGAAGCCTTGCCGGCCGACTTCCTGCACGCCGCCGGTCAGCACCTCGGGCGCGCGCACCGACAGCAGCGTGCGCGCGCGGCCCGCCTCGGTTTCCAGTTGCAGCAGGTGGCTGCGGGTCATGACGAACTTGCCTGGAATGACCGGCACCGAATCGAAGGGCCGCGGCGCCTGCATGCCATTGATGCCGAACCAGCCGCGCGGCGCGCCGGTGTGCAGGTCGCGGCCCTCGTACATCATGCGGCCGTGGTGGAAGGTCCACATGATGTTGTGCGGGGTGTCGCCCCACTGGGTCGTCTCCAGGTTGG
>Ga0265780_10011416_pt1 | contig 10504 bp, 6 predicted proteins | sample P1T30metagenome_FD_192432 | JGI IMG/M metagenome (GOLD analysis project Ga0265780, IMG submission 192432) | Plant litter microbial communities from East Loma Ridge, Irvine, California - P1 T30 | ecosystem: Environmental > Terrestrial > Plant litter > Unclassified | place: USA: California... | reverse complement strand
GTGCCCACCGTACGGGATGCAGTATCGGCTCGGGGAATCCGTCGGCCCGCATGGTGTCCGGGCTCCGATTCCGAATAAAAAAACGCCAGCCCGCAGGCTGGCGTTTTTGCATTAACGATGCATCAACAGCGCATCAACGATTCAACTCAGCGTGGCGTGCACTGCGGCAGCGAGGCCCGTACCGCCAGCAGCGCGTTGCTGTCGTCCGGCGAGCGCGTGTTGTCGGTGAACTTGCAGCCATACTGCGGATCCGCCACCACCGACGGCGTCAGCACGTCGTCGCCCTCCGGCTTCACGCCCTGCTGTTCCCACTTGATCATCGCATCGAACGCCGAGGCCTGTTCCGCAATCGTGAAATCGCAGTGGGCAATGCCGCGGATCGCGCGCTGGACCAGCAGGTTCGAGGTGCCCAGCGCGTCGGCGCGGCGTTTATAGATCTGCTCCATCTTGAACGGCACGTACAAGTCGCCCAGGGTGTGGATGGTCACCACCGGCACCTTGATCTGCGCGTTCGTCTTCGGAATCCAGCGCAGGCCGTCGCGGCGCAGGCGGTTGGCGTCGAGCACCGACGGCACGCGGAAGATGCTCGCGTTGTAGGCCACTTCTTCCGCGCTCAGGGCCGGGTCGGCGTCCAGTTGGAAGGTGATGTCCTTGGTCGTGACCACGTCCTCGTTCAGGATGCCCTGCATCTTGCCGTCGCGCCCGAAGGTGCCCCACACGGTGTTCTGGTAGGAGCCGGAATAGGCGTAGTCGAACAGCGGACGCGCGCCGCCGCTCAGGTTGGCGACGATCTGCTTCAGGCGCATGCCCTGGGCGGTCGGCACGGCCTGCGCGGTCGGCGTGCTGCCGCCCGGGAAGCTCGAGAACAGCTTGGCCTGCACCTGCGGGCCGACCGTCGCCCAGTTCGACGGCGGCCAGTCGGTGGCGGGCATGCCGGCTTCGACCATGGCCGCGGTCTGGTAGGCGGCGAAGTAGTCGTACAGCTCGGTGTCGCCCAGCACGCCGCACATCGGCACCGCGCCGGCGTAGCGGATCTTGTTGTTGGCGGTGGCGATGTTTTCCTCGTCCACAGCGGCGGCGGTGACGTGGCCACCCATCGAGACGCCCACGATATAGGTCTTGGTCGGCGCATTCAGGGTGCGGCCGTTCTTGATGGCGATGTCCTTGAAGGCCAGCGCCAGGGCATTGGTGTCTTCGACCCCGGCGCGCACGTCGTAGTAGTTGGTGCTGTAGCTCGACGCGGCCCAGGCATAGCCCTGCGCGATCAGGTGGCGGCGCAGCGCCGGCGGCGACACCGACAGGTTGGCGCCGGTGCCGGCATAGCCGTGGGCGTACATGACCAGCATGCCGTTCCAGTTCTTCGGTACCTCGATCTGGTAGCCCGCCTTGTTCAGCGTGCCCCACCAGCGGTCGGTTTCCGGCGCGTTGGTCATGGCGTTGAAGGGCAGGGTGCTTTCGACCACGGCAAAGGTGCGCGCATCCTGCGGACGCGCTGCCTCGGGCTGGACCGCGACCGGCGGCGGCGTGGTCTGGACCGGCGGCGGGACGGGATCGGTGCTGCCGCTGCCGCAGGCGGACAGGGTCAGGGCTGCGACCAGCGTGGTCAGCACCGGCGGCAGGGCACGGCGCGACGCGGAAATGCGAAGCTGCTTGTTCATCGGATTGCCTCCATAATTGTAGTTTTGCACAGCGAAACCTGGTATCACTGTGTGGTTTATTGTAGGTCGAAAATTGACCATGAGATAGCTGTGTTCAACGGTGTGTGGCGGATCGGCTACCGGGCTCAGGGCGTGTCAATACAGCGCACGATTTGCATATTTGGCAAGAATTTCGATGTCGGCAGTAGAATGAAAGCACCGTCATCGCAGAGGAGCCGTCCATGCCAGCATCGCCCACCGTCCTGTCCCTGATCATCATGGCCACCATGCCCACGGTGCGGGCGCAAGACCAGGCCCCGGCCAGCGTGAAGATCGGTACCGCCTCGCCGCTGTCGGGGCCGGGTGCGCACCAGGGCAAGGACATCGAGAACGGCGCCCGCATGGCGATCGACGACCTGAACGCGAAAGGGATCGCCATCGGCGGCAAGAAGGTGAAGTGGGTGCTGCAGCCGGAAGACGACGCCAGCGACCCGAAGACCGGCGCCGCCGTGGCGCAGAAGCTGGTCGACGCGCGCGTGGCCGGCGTGGTCGGCCACCTGAACTCGGGCACCACGGTGCCGGCTTCGAAGATCTACCACGACGCCGGCATCCCGCAAATCTCGCCGGCCGCCACCACGCCGCAGTACACGAGCCAGGGTTTCAAGACCGCCTTCCGCGTGGTGGCCAGCGATAAACTGGTCGGCAAGACCCTGGCCAGCTACGCGGTCACGACCATGAAGGCGAAGAAGATCGCCATCATCGACGACCGCACCGCCTTCGGCCAGGGGCTGGCGGACGAATTCAACCGCAGCGTGCGTAGTGGCAAAGCCGCAAAGATCGTCAGCCGCCAGTTCACCAACGACAAGGCCAGCGACTTCACCGCGATTCTCACGCAGATCCGCGGCCAGGACCCGGACGTCATCTTCTACGGCGGCATGGACGCCGTAGCCGGGCCCATGCTCAAGCAGATGAAGGCGCTCGGCCTGCGCGCCAAGCTGGTGTCCGGCGACGGCATCTGCTCGGAAAAGCTGCCACAGCTGGCCGGCGACGCGCTCGGCGACGACAAGGTGATCTGCGTGGTGGCCGGCGGCGTGACCGGCGCCGAGGAAGCGACGTTCAACGCCTTTGTCGAACGCTACCGCCAGCGCTACAAGATGCCGCTGCAGACCTATGCGCCGTATGCCTATGATTCGGTGATGGTGCTGGCCACGGCCATGCAGCAGGCCAAATCGTCGGATCCTGCGAAATACCTGCCTTTCCTGGCCAAGGCCCAGTACCAGGGCATCACAGGCAACATCGCCTTCGACCCCAAGGGCGACTTGAAGAACGCGGCGCTGACCATGTACACCTACCGGAATGGGAAAAAGGTCAAGCTGCAGGTGCTCAGGTAACGCTCATGTAGCGAGCTCGGCTGAAGGGGCATCGGCGATAATGGTGCCTCCACCAGCCCGGCTGCCATCCATGCATTTCACCTACGACGACATCAAGCGCCAGTTCGACAGCGGCACCTTGCGCCGTGGCGAGGGCTATGCGCTCGAAGGCCGGGTGCTGGCCTTGCACGAGATCGGCGACCGCATCGAAGGCGAGGTAGGCGGCAGCGGCGGCACGGTCTACCACCAGAAGATCCGCAGCAAGGACGGCCCGCATGGTGTCGCGCTTGCCGGGTCCTGCAATTGCCCGATGTCGTACAACTGCAAGCACGTGGTGGCCGTCCTGATCGCCGCCCTCGCGGCGGCTGCGGAAGACGAAGATGACATCGAGGATGGCGCCGAGCTGCCGGCGGCGGCCGAAGCCTGGCTGCAGCAAGTAGCCGCACTGCAGGCCATGTTGGCGCCGGATGCCGCCAGGACGGCGTTCATGCTCGGCTACGTGCTGGTGCCGGACGCGCGCGACGGCGCGCCGGCCTTGCATGTGTGCAAGCTGAAGCTGCGCAATGAGGGGGAGATCGGCAGCGCCACGCTGCTCACCGATATGTACGGTTTGCTTTCGTCGCCGCCATCCAGGGTGCAGCGGGGCGACAAGGAACTGGTCCGCCAGATCCTGGCCCAGGGCAGCATGCGTCCTGGCGGCGGCTATGCGGTGCAGGGGCGCCTGGGCGCGCACTTGCTCGAGCAACTGTGTGCCGACACCCGGCTGTTCTGGGCGGACCAGCTTGCCGATTTGCGCAGCGGCGGCCTGCACCTGATCCGCCCAGGCCCGCCGATGGAAGCGACGCTCGGCTGGCACCCGGAATATCCCGGCAGCGAAGCGGTCGAGCTCGCGTGGCACTTCGATGACGGCGGACCGATCGAAGACGTCCTACCCACGGAGCCGGTGCTGTACCTGGACGGCGGTTATCTGGGCCAGCTGACGCTGCCTCAGACGTTGGCGGCGCTGCCGCCGGAGCGCCTGCTGTCGCTGGTGGAGGAAACGCCGCTGCTGAAAGCCGAGCAGCGCGCCGGCATGGCAACGCGCCTGGTCGAACTCGGCCTCGACAGCATCCTGCCGCTGCCGCAGGCGCTGCAGATCAGCACCCGCCGCGACATCGTGCCGGTGCCCTGCCTGCTGCTGGGCAGTCAAACGACCGTGAACCGCCGCGAACGGATCTGGTACGACTACGCGCAGCTTTCCTTCGACTACGACGGGCTGGATACCGGCGATGCCGACGGGCCGGTATTCCGGCGCGTGGTCGATGGCGCCGTCGAACTGGTCGAACGTCATCTGCGGGCCGAAGCGGCGGCCGCCGCCGTCCTCGCCGGACTCGGCTTCGCACCGCCGCGCCCCGATTCACCGCTCGACGACCTGGGGCAGCCGCTGTGCCTGCCGACCGATGCATCTTGGCTGCGGTTTGTGCGCCAGGAGCTACCGCGTCTGCGCGCCGCCGGCTGGCAGATCGAATTCGGCGACAACTACCGCTACGACATCGCCGACGTGCAGGAGTGGTATGCCGACCTGAACGAAGAAGGCGAGGGCAATGCCTGGTTCGCGCTGGAGCTCGGCGTCGTGGTCGACGGCCAGCGCCATGCCTTGTTGCCGATGCTGCTGGAGATGATCCGCGGGGCGCCGGCGAACTTTAGCGCCGCCGCGCTGGAAGCACATGCGGACGCCGACGAAATCGTGCTCGATTTGTCTATCGATACCCGCGTGGCCCTGCCATGGCAGCGCATCAAGCCCATCCTGTCCACGCTGGGCGAACTCTATTTTGCCGACCGCATCGACGCCGCCCTGCGCCTGCCCTTCACCGACGCCGCGCGTTTGGCCGAGCTGGAAGCGGCGGCGCAACTGCGCTGGATGGGCGGCGAACGCCTGCTGGAAATGGGCCGCAAGCTGCACGACTTCGCCGGCATCCAGCCGGTGGCGCCACCCGCAGGACTGCAGGCGCAACTGCGCGAATACCAGCAGGCCGGTTTGTCGTGGATGCAGTTCCTGCGCGAGTACGGTTTCGGCGGCATCCTGGCCGACGACATGGGACTCGGCAAGACGATCCAGACCCTGGCCCATATCCTGACCGAGAAAGAGGCAGGTCGCCTGGATGCGCCGGCGCTGGTGGTGGCTCCCACCAGCCTGATGGGCAACTGGCAGGCCGAGGCGGCCCGCTTCGCGCCCGGCCTGCGCGTGCTGCTCCTGCACGGCAAGGACCGCGCCGCCCAGTTCGAGCGCATCGGCGAGGCCGACCTGGTGCTCACCACGTACGCCCTGCTCGGGCGCGACGAAGCGGCGCTGCGCAAACAGCGCTACCACCTGCTGATTTTGGACGAATCGCAGTACATCAAGAACCACCGCGCGCGCGCGGCGCAGGTGGCTTGCCTGCTCGACGCCCGCCACCGCCTGTGCCTGACCGGCACCCCGCTGCAAAACCACCTGGGCGAACTCTGGTCGCAGTTCCACTTCCTGATGCCGGGCCTGCTGGGCGACGACAAGACCTTCAGGGCGCGCTTCCGCAAACCCATCGAGCAGAATGGCGATGTGCGGCGCAAGGAATTGCTGGTGCGGCGCGTAAAGCCCTTCATGCTGCGCCGGACCAAGGACAAGGTGGCGACCGAACTGCCGCCCAAGACCGAGATCGTGGTGCCGGTGGAGTTCGGCGCGGCCCAGGGCGATTTGTATGAAACCGTGCGCGTGGCGATGGACCGCCGCGTGCGCGAAGAAGTCAGCCGCAAGGGCCTGGCGCGCAGCCAGATCGTGATCCTCGACGCCCTGCTCAAGCTGCGCCAGGTGTGCTGCGACCCGCGCCTGCTGCGGCCTAACAGCGAAGCAGCGTCGGCCAAGCTCGATACGCTGATGGATTTACTGGAGACCCTGCTCAGCGAGGGCCGCAAGGTGCTGGTGTTCTCGCAGTTCACCAGCATGCTGGCGCTGATCGGCGATGAATTGCAGGCGCGTGCGGTCGACTATGCCCTGCTCACCGGCGACACGGTCGACCGCGCCGCGCCGATTGCCGCCTTCCAGGGCGGGCAGGTCGGCGTGTTCCTGATCAGTTTGAAGGCGGGCGGGGTCGGACTGAATTTGACGGCGGCCGACACCGTCATCCACTACGACCCGTGGTGGAACCCGGCCAGCGAAAACCAGGCGACCGACCGCGCCTGGCGCATCGGCCAGGAGCAGCCGGTGTTCGTGTACAAGCTGATCGCGCGCGGCACGCTGGAAGAAAAAATCCAGGACCTGCAGCGGCGCAAGGGCGAGCTGGCGACTGCCGTGCTGGCAAGCGAGGCCGCAGCCGGGCCAGCGCCGGCGCTGGGCGCGGAAGACCTGCAGGCGATCTTCGCGCTGCCGGCCGACTGAGCGGCGCCATCCTGGCCAGAAGGCTCAGTTCCTGGCTTGCCGGTTCTTCACCTCCAGGAAGCCGCTCACCAGCTTGACCGTGGCGTCGGGATTTTCTTCCATCAGCCAGTGGCCCGCACCCGGCACCACGGCGCCGGTGACATTCGTGGCCGCATTGCGCATCACCTCGGCCATGGTCGCGCCGAAGGATTTTTCACCGCCGATGGCCAGCACCGGCATGGGCAGCTTCCTGCGGTTCAGGATGGCGTTGTCTCCCACATCCTGCGCGCCGATGGCGGTGAACTGGGCAAAGGCGGCGCGCATGGCGCCGGGCTGCGCATACTGCCCGGCGTAATAGCTGCGCGTTTCCTCGTCGATCTTGGCCGGCTCGCCGGCGAAATCGTTCCAGAAGCGGTCGAGGTAGATGCGCTCGCGGCCCGCCACCAGGCGCTCGGCATCCGGCCCCGAGAAATTGAAATGCCAGAGCTTGGGACTGAGCACGATCTGGTTCCACGGTGCGATGCCGGGCACGGGCGCATCCATCACCACCAGCTTCGTCACCTTGTCCGGGTAGCTGGCCGCATAGGCATATGCCACCATGGTGCCGATGTCGTGGCCGACCACATCGGCGCGGTCTTGCCCGAAGGCGGCAAGCACGGTGCGGATGTCCTGCGCCTGCGACTTCTTATCGTAGCCGGCCGTGGCGCGCGAGGAGCGGCCCATGCCGCGCAGATCGGGCACGATGACGGTGTGGGTTTTGGCCAGCTGCGCCGCCAGCGGGCCCCACATGTCGCCGGTGTCGCCGAAGCCGTGGATCAGCACCACCGCCGGCCCGCTGCCGCCGGCGCGCACGAAGAGTTGGGCACCGTCCTGCATGGCCACCGTGCGGGTGGCGAAGCCAGGAACGGGCTGGGGCGCGGCGGCCAGGGCCGGCGAAGAAAAGAGGGCGGCGGCGAGCAGCCTGCCGTACAGCGCGCGTCGGGTGGTCATGGTGTTCCTCGTGGCTGGATGGTCGTGGAGGTTGGATCGCCGCGCAGCCCAGGCGTTCCCCAACTCAGCGGAACGACACCTCGTTCCTGAAACGCCAGGCGTAGGTCTGGCTCACTTTCAATTGCTGCGGGTGTTCGCGCAGCTCGACCGTGATGTTGCCGAGCTCGTCGCGGCGGGCGCGAGCGATGGCGCGCACGGCCACCAGCACCCCGCGGTGAATCTGCCAGAACGCGTCCGGGTCGAGCCCGGCCTGGAGTTCCTTCAGCGGCTTGCGGATCAGGCCTTCATCGGTGGCGCTGACCACGCGGGTATAGCGCGCATCCGATTCGAAGAACAGGATTTCCTCGACCGGGAAAATCTTGATGGTGCTGCCGGCGCTGGCACTGATCCAGCGGATGCGCTCCTCGCGCGCCGCCGTGCGCAGGCGGCGGTCGAGTTCCAGCATGGCCTGCATCAATCCGGCACTGTCGCCGTCGCTCCTGGCCACGCGCTCCTGCAGTCGCGCCACGGCTTGCGCCAGGCGATCCTGGCTGACCGGCTTGAGCAGGTAATCGATGGCGCCCAAATCAAACGCTTCCAGCGCGTGGCTGTCGTAGGCGGTGGTGAACACCACGCGGCAGGCGCCGCCGCTGGCGCCGGCTACTTCCAGCCCGCTGGCGCCGGGCATGCGGATGTCGAGGAAGGCGATGTCCGGACGCAGGCGTGCGATCGCGTCCAGCGCCTCGCCGCCGTCCTCGCACAGGGCGACGACTTCCAGTTCCGGCCAGGCCAGGGCCAGCATGCGCCGCAGGTCGCTGCGCTGCAGGTCTTCGTCGTCGGCGATGATCGCGGTCGGCATCTCAGGCTCCCTTTTCGGGCATGGCGCGCAGCGGCAGCACGATGGCGGCCGTGACGCCACCGCCGTCGTTCGCACGCAGCGATAGCGCCGCCGCCTCGCCGTACAGGTGCTTCAGGCGCTCGCGGATGTTCGACAGGCCGATGCCGCTGCCGCTGGCGGCGCCGCCGAAGCCAAGGCCGTCGTCGGCGACCGCCAGTTCCAGCAGCTCGCCATCATCCATCTGGCGGCGCGTGGCGCTGACCGCGATGCGCGCCGGCCCCTTCTTCAGTTCGATGCCGTGCTTGACGGCGTTCTCGACCAGCGAGATCAGCATCAGCGGCGGAATCGCCACCTTGCGCAGTTCCGGCGCGCAGTCGATCTCGACATCGAGCCGCGGCAGGCGCGCCCGGATGATGCCGAGGTAGGCCTGCGCCGCATCGAGCTGGGAGCCGAGCGAGACGAAGGTCTGGGCGCGGTCGGCGCGCAGCTGGGGGATGGTGGCGCGCAGGTAGTCGACCAGGTGGTCGATCATGGCCACGCCGCGCGCCGGGTCGCTCAGCATGGCGGCGCGCACGCCCGACAGGGTATTGAACAGGAAGTGCGGCTCGACCTGGCTGGCCAGGATCGACAGCTGCATCTCGACTTCGTTGCGCTCGTCCCTGTAGCGCGCGACTTCACCGAGCAGCTCGTTCTCGCGCAGCAGGCGGCGCTGGCGGAACCAGGCGCGCAAGTCGGTGCCGCCGCCCAGCCAGCCCAGCACCAGCGTCCAGAAGACCAGGTTCACGACCTGGTTCTCGCGGGTCTGTGCCCGCAGCCGTTCGGCCTGCTCGGGCGTGGCGTCCCGGATCGCGGCGGGCGTCGGGTTGACTTGCGTGTAGGGTGTCAGCGGCAGCGTGCACAGCGCCCCGAACAGCAGCGCACAGACGACGCCGGCCGCTTCGCGCTGCGCCGGCCATCCCTGCCGGCAGACCAGCACCGCCAGGCCCCGGCCGAGGAACAGCGCCAGCACCACCACCAGCCACACCGCCAGCAGGGCGCCGCGGACCAGCGCCGCCTCGGAACCCGGGATCAGGGCGCCGATGAGCACCAGCACCAGGGTCAGCAGACCAAGCGGCGCCAGGAAGGAGCGCACCCGGTAGCCGAACCAGGTCTTGCCGAAGATCGGGTACTGGCGCGCGACGCTGCCCCAGCCGGCGATCCTGGTGGACAGGCTGTGCGGAAGGGGCTGGTCGTGGGAAGTGCTGGTCGTTTCCATCAAGATATTCTACGCTGGCGCGCTTAATGCACGGTGGTCTTGATCCAGCCGGCGATGGTGTCGAGCGCCGCGGGTGCAAAGGTTTCCTCGATCTGGCCATACTCCTCGATGCTGCCGGTCTTCGCGGTCTGGAACAGGTGGTTCAGGCCCGGCAGTTCCTTGACCACGGCACGCGGATTGGCGGCCAGCGCGGTGCGGATCGGCGGCAGGTCGAGGTCGGCCGGCACTTGCAGGTCACGTTCGCCGTTCAGCACCAGGATGGGCTGGCGCACGGCTTGCAGCACGGGCGCCGGTTCGTAGGCGAGCAGCTCGCGGAACCAGGGCGTGCCGAAGCGCTCCAGCGCCGTTGCGCCCAGGCCGGCCGGCAGGTCGCCCTTGCGCTCGGCCTCGGCCAGGATCTGGCCGGCTTTCGTGCGCGCCGCTTCCAAGGTCGGTTCATTGGCCATGGCGGCAAACAGGGCGCGGTTCAGGATGCGGTCTTTTTCGATGGCCGCTTCCGGCACGCCGCGCGCCCGCGCCAGCAGCGCATGCTGCTCGACCAGCAGGCGCTCGCCGCGCACGCCCGGTCCGGCCAGCATCACAACGAAGGCGATGCCTGGATCGCGCGAGGCGAGCAGCGGCGCGACCAGGCCGCCTTCCGAGTGCCCGACCACGCCAATGCGCTTGCCGTCGACCTCAGGTCGGCTGCGCAGGAAACGCAGCGCCGCCTCGGCATCCGCGGCCAGGTCGAGGGTGGTGGCTTCCTTCAGCTTGCCGGTGGATTTGCCAACGCCGCGCTTGTCGTAGCGCAGCACGGCGATGCCCTGGCGGTTCAGGTGGTCGGCCAGCACCAGCAGGGGCCTGTGGCCGAAGACGCTGCCGTCGCGGTCGATGGAACCGGAGCCGTGGACCAGCACCACGGCGGGGAAGGGACCCTGGCCCTGCGGGACGGTGAAGGTGCCGGCCAGCTTCACGTCGGCATTGTCGAAGGCGATGTCGGTGCTGGTGTAGGTGGCGGGGCGGGCGGCAATCGCTTCTTCCTGCGGGCGCTTCGGCCTGGCGGCTTCCTCGGTGGTGCGTTTCAGG
>Ga0265780_10011415_pt1 | contig 10506 bp, 8 predicted proteins | sample P1T30metagenome_FD_192432 | JGI IMG/M metagenome (GOLD analysis project Ga0265780, IMG submission 192432) | Plant litter microbial communities from East Loma Ridge, Irvine, California - P1 T30 | ecosystem: Environmental > Terrestrial > Plant litter > Unclassified | place: USA: California... | reverse complement strand
CAACGCGCTGAGCGATGCGGCCGATGCCGATGCCGGCAGCGTCGACGGCGGCACCGTGCGCGTCGCCCTCGGCACCGTCGCCGCCGCCGGCGACCACGTCATCACCTTTGAGACGATCATTCAGTGAGGAGCACCACCATGAGCAACGCCAAGACCGTTCGATTGTTCGCCGCCGCCGCGCTTGCGGCGGTTCTCACCACGCCGGCTTTCGCCGGTGGCCCGCTTCAGGTCGCCTCCAAGGTGCTGACCGAGAAGAAGGCCGCCGCCGCCGACGGCACCACCCGCGTCACGCTGGTGCCGACCAAGAAGGTCGTGCCGGGCGACAAGGTCGTGTTCGTGCTCGATTACCACAACACGGGCGCGCAGCCGCTCGCCAACGTCGTCCTCGACAATCCCGTGCCGCAGGAGCTCGCCTACCGCAGCGCCGCGCAAGGATCGCCCACGCCCGAAGTGTCGGTCGACGGCAAGACCTACGGAGAGCTCGGCGCGTTGCACGTGCGGACCGCCTCGGGCGGCCTGCGCCCCGCGAGCCTCGATGATGTCACCAGCGTCCGGTGGCGCCTTGCAAGCCCGATCACGGCCGGCGCGCATGGCCAGTTGGCGTTCCAGGCCGTGCTGAAATGATCCCGCCAGACCCATCCACCACCAACACCAACACCAACACCAACACCAACAGTTTCAGGGAGTTATCACCAATGTTCGTCAACAAGGTCAGGCTGCTGCTGCTGTCCGGCACGGCCGTCATCGCCAGCACGGGAACGGCGCACGCAGCGCAGACCGCCGCCGGCACCACCATCAGCAACACCGCGCAGGTGACCTATACCGTAAACGGCCAGCAGACGACGACCAACTCGACGACGTCGACCTTTGTCGTCGATCGCAAGGTCAACTTCACGCTCGTGACCGATCAGACCACCAGCACCAAGGTCAATGTCGGGCAGATCGGCGCGGTGACGAGTTACAAGCTGACCAACACCACCAACGGCACGCAGGACTTCCTGTTCGATACCGCGCAGGCGGTGCCGCTCGGCATCCTGCCGGGCACGCCCGACTTCACGCTCGGCAACATCAAGGTGTACGTCGATACCAACAACAACAACGTCTATGATCCGGGCACCGACACGGCGACCTATGTCGACGAACTCGCGCCCGATGCCTCGATCGAGGTCTTCATCGTCGGCGACGTGCCCGCAACGGGCACGTCGAACCTGGCGCAGGTTGCGCTCCACGCGACTGTCGCCGCCGGCGATCCCAACGGCGTGAAGGGTACCAAGGGCGCGGCGCTGATCGCGACCGACCTCAACCTCGCCAATGCCGACAACTTCGTCGACATCGTTTTCGCCGACGGCGACAGCGACGGTACCGCGTACCTTGGCGATATCGGGCGCAACGGCCAGGCGATCGCCTATGCCGCCTACGAAGCGGGCGCGCGCAACGTCGCGCTCACCGTCACCAAGACGGCGCGCGTGATTTCGGATGACGTGAACCTGCTGGTGTTCCCCAAGGCGCTGCCCGGCGCGACGGTGGAATATTGCCTCACCGTCAACAACGCGACGTTGGGCGTGAACGCCACCAACGTGGTGCTGTCCGACGTGGTGCCGACGGCCACGACCTACGTGCCCGGCACGCTGACGATCGGCCTGCCCGGCGTGCTCGGCACCACCTGCACGCTTTCGACGCTTGGCTCGACCACCGGCTTCACCGGTGCGTTCGACGCATCGAGCAAGACGGTGACGGCGACGATCCCGACCGTGGTCGGCGGCGGCTCGGTCGCGGCGTCGTTCCGCGTGACGATCAACTAAGCCACACCCGCTTCCCCCCCGCACTACAGGAGACTTGCGCTTCCGGCGCGCGTGGAAAGACGCGCGCCGGAACGTGACCCCCCATGTCCATATTCCGCCGTGCCTTGAAGACCAGCGCGATTGCGCTCTGTCTCGGTTCTGTCGCCGCACCCGTGCTGGCGCAAGGGGTGGATCATGTCGACAATACCGCCACGCTGACCTTCACGGGCGCGCGCGGACCCACCACGATTTCCTCAAACACCGTCAGCCTCGCGGTCGATCGCACCAAGATCCCGACCCGGCTGAGCTTCCGTCTTCTCCCCATCGGTTATCAGATGACCGGCGTGAAGTGCGAGACCGTGCCCGCGGCCCATTTCACACCGGCGCCGATCGACGCCGCGACGCTCGCGGCAGCCCCGCCGCTGAAATCGCTCGACGTGAACGAACCGCAGATCATCGTGCTCGAGAATACAGCCGGCAATACCGATCCGATGGTGCGCGACACCGACTGGATCAACGTGACCTCGGATGGCCATACCAGCCAACTGCCGCTGCTGGAAACCGGCCCGAACACAGGTGTTTTTGCCGGAGGCGTGCCCGCGATCTCTGACGACAACCCCGCGCTTGACGCCTGCAACCCGGACATGGGACGCGGCCTGAATCTGGTCCTGTCGTTCGACGAGGACGATTTCAGCTACGCCTCGACCGCATCGATCCTGGTCGATCCGGCAGGCTATGTGTTTGATTCCACGTCGGGTGCGCTGGTCGACGGCGCCATGGTGTCGCTGCTCGACGACAATGATCAGCCTGCCAAGGTCTATGGCGACGACGGCATCAGCGCTTATCCCTCCACCGTCACCAGCGGCGCGGGTGCATCCGACGCGAGCGGCCGTGCCTATGACTTCAGCCAGGGCAACTACCGGTTCCCGCTGGTCGCGCCCGGCACCTACCACATCAAGGTGACGCCGCCGGGCCATTATACCGCGCCGTCGATCAAGTCGGCGGCGCAACTGGCGGCGCTGCGCGATCCGATCGGCAAGCCGTTCATCCTGAACGCCGCTTCGACCGGCGCGCGCTTCACGATTGCCGACGCCAATCCGTTCTACACCGACATCCCGCTCGATCGCCCCAAAGACGCGATGCTGCTGCTGACCAAGACCGCGTCGGTGCGCGAGGCGTCGCCGGGCGATTTCGTCCAGTATCGGCTGACGCTGGTCAACCGCGATACGATCCCGGTCAGCAACATTCGCCTCAGCGACCTGCTGCCTTCGCCGCTGCGCTACGAGCGCGGCTCGGCGCGCGGCGTGTCGGAGCCGGCCGTCTCGGCGGACGGCAAAAACCTCGCCTTTATCATCCCGAGCCTTGCGCCCGCGCAGTCGATCGACATGACTTATGTGGTTTCCGTGAAGCCCGGCGCCGCGACCGGCGAGGCGCTCAACCGTGTGCTCGGCTCCGGCAGCAACGGTGCGACCTCGAACGAGGCGGCGGCATCGGTGCGGGTGCGCCCGCTGCTGTTCACCGACGGCTTCACCATCATCGGCCGCGTGACCGAGGGCGCGTGCGGCGATCCGGTGAGCAAGCGTAAAGGGCTGCCCGGAATCCGTCTGCTGATGGAGGACGGCACCTACGTGTCGACCGACCGTGACGGGCTATACCATTTCGAGGGCGTGCGCGTCGGCCGCCACGTCGTCCAGCTCGACACCGCGAGCATCCCCGCCACCTATGAAGCGGTGGCGTGCGACGTCGACACGCGCCAGGCCGGCAGCGCGATCTCGCGCTATGTCGAGAGCGACGGCGGCTTGCTGAAGCGCGTCGACTTCCAGCTGCGCCCGACCGGCAAGAAGGCCGCCGCCGTGCAGCCGCTGCCGATCACCGTGGCGAGCGACGGCGATGCAGCGGGCAACCGCGATTGGCTCTCCGGCCAGACGCCCGGCGTCGAGATGCTGTTCCCGACCGCCGACCACAATCCGCGCGCGCCGACGCTGCGCGTCGTCATCAAGCATCTGCCGGGCCAGCGGGTCGCGCTGCGCATCAACGGCGAGCTGGTCGATACGCTGGCGTTCGACACCACTGATGTGGATGCGGCGCACGGCGTGGCGATCTCGCGCTGGACGGGTATCCCTTTGAACGAAGGCGACAATCAGATCGAAGCACGCGTGCTGGACGACAAGAGCAACGTCGTTACCACGCTGACCCGCACCGTGCATTCGGGCAGCATCCCGGTGCGCGCGACGTTCGCGCCCGACAAGAGCCGGCTCGTCGCCGATGGCCTGACCCGCCCGCTGATCGCGGTGCGCATCACCGATCGTGACGGCAAGCCGGTGCGCGACGGGACGATCGTGCCGTTCCGCGTCGACCAGCCCTATACCGCCGCCGTCGAGGCCGAGCTGGAGCAGGCGCGCCAGACCGCCGGCACCGGCCGCAGCGCGACCACCGCGCGCGTCACCGGCGATGACGGCCTTGCCTTTATCGCGCTCGAGCCGACCACGCAGGCTGGTGCTGTCCACGCGACGGTGAGCCTAACCGAGGAGAAGGTGACGCGGGACAGCGATATCCGTGCGTGGCTGGCGGGCTCTGCCAAGCAGTGGACGGTGGTCGGTTTCGGCGCGGGGACGCTCGGTTACGATACGCTCAACACCCGGTCGAGCGCGCTGCCGCGTGGCGAGCGCAACCGCGTCGTCACCGATGGGCAGCTCGCCTTCTACGCGAAGGGCCGCGTCAAGGGATCGTGGCTGCTGACGCTCGCTTATGACAGCGACCGCAAATACGATCGCGATCGCGGTCTGCTCGGCCAGATCGACCCCGACAAATATTACACCGTCTATGGCGACGGTTCGCGCCAGGGCTATGACGCGCCGACCGCCAAGAAGCTGTACGTGCGGCTGGAGCGCAAGGAACTCTACGCGCTGTTCGGCGACTATGAGACCGGCCTGACCGACACGCAGCTGATGCGCTACAGCCGCACGCTGAACGGCGCCAAGATCGGCTATGAAGGGCGCCACCTGCTCGTCACCGCCTTTGCCGCGAAGACCGACCAGATGTATGCGCGCGACGAGATCCAGGGCAACGGACTGTCCGGCCCGTACCGCTTGTCCGGCCGCGACATCGTGCCGAACAGCGATCAGGTGCGGATCGAGGTGCGCGACCGGTTCCGCTCGGAACTGATCGTCTCCACCACGCAGCTGACGCGGCATATCGACTACGACATCGACACCTCGCTCGGCACCTTGCGGTTCCGCAACCCGGTGCTGACGCGCGACAACAACCTCAACCCGACCTTCATCGTGGTTGACTACGAGACCTATGGCATCGGCAACAAGATCGCCGCCGGCGGCCGGGTGGCGACGCGGCTGGCCAAGGGCAAGGTAGAAGTCGGCGCGAGCGGGCTGTACGACGAGACGGCGGACAATGCGTCGATGATCGGCCTCGACCTGAAGGCCAAGCCCACGCGCACCACCGAGATCCGCGCCGAGGCGTCGAGCGGCGGCAAGGACGGGCTGAACGGCGGCAAGGCGTTCCTCGCCGAGGTCGAGCATCATTCGTCGGGCAAGGACGGGCTCTTCTACGTGCGCCAGCAGGATTACGGCTTCGGCGTCGGCCAGCAGAATCTGGTGGAAGCGGGCACGCGCAAGTTCGGGTTCGACGGTCGCGTGGTCGTCACGCCGAAGATCACGGTGACGGGCAGCGCCTGGCACCAGCAGCAGCTCGACACGCCCGGCACGCGCACCGCCGCCGAGATCCGCGCCGAGTATCGCCGCGCCAACGGCACGATCTTCGTCGGCGGGCAGCTTGCGATGGATCGCGGCATCGACGGCAAGGACCGTGACTCGCGGCTGCTCACGCTGGGTGGCACGCAAGGGATTATGGGCGGCAAGCTCGGCATCACCGGCCAGACGCAGTTTGCGCCGGGCGGCGACAAGGACAGCGTGGACTTCCCGATCCGCCACCAGATCACCGCATCCTATCGCGTCACGCCGGGTATCCGCCTGATCGGCGGCTATGAGATCGCCGACGGCAAGGGCTTTACGGCGAACACCGCGCAGATGGGCTTCGACGTCAAGCCGTGGACCGGCGCCAAGCTGATGAGCACGCTCAACCAGCAGGCGATGGGCGAGAATGGCCAGCGCACTTTTGCGCAATACGGCATGAACCAGTCGCTGCCGATCGGCCAGCACTGGACGATCGACGCCTCGCTCGACGCGAGCACAACCGTGCGCGGCAAGATCCCGACGGGCGCGGTCATCAACGCCTTTCAGCCGGTCGCATCGGGGGGCACGCTGTCGCAGCAGGGCAATACCGCGAACGGCAACTATGCCGCAGTGACGTTCGGCGCGAGCTACCGCGCGGCGAAATGGTCCTGGAACGGGCGCGGCGAATATCGCACCAGCACCGACGACGTGCGGTGGGGCCTGACCAGCAACCTGCTGCGCACGCTGGGCGAGGGCAAGACGCTCGCCTCCGGCATCAAATACAACCGCGTGACCGACACGTCGGGCAGGCAAGCGACTTTCCTCGATGCCGACGTGGCGCTCGCCTTCCGTCCGCTCGACAGCCGCTGGTCGGTGCTGGAACGGCTCCAGTTCCGCAACGAGCAGGCGGATGCCGGGGTGAGCACGGGCAACGTGCTGGGCGTGTCGAGCTATGGCTACGCCGGCCAGACCACGCTGCGGCTCGTCAACAATCTGGCGCTCAATTACCGCAGCGGCGCGGAAGGTGTCGGCCACGGCTTCGAGGCGACGGTCTATTATGGCGCGAAATGGGTGCGCGGCAGCTTCGGCGAAGACGATTATACCGGCTATATCGACGTGGTCGGGTTCGATCTGCGCAAGGATGTCGGCCGCAAGTTCGACATCGGCGTGCAGGGCTCGGTCCAGCACGCCTGGGGGCGCGGCAGCTTCGCCTTCTCGGGCGGGCCGTCGGCGGGGGCATCGCCGGCACCGAACCTGTGGATCAGCGCGGGCTACAACGTGGCGGGCTACCGCGACCGCGATTTCGAGGAGGACCGCTATACGCGCAAAGGTCCTTATGTCACGATGCGGCTGAAGTTCGACCAGCTTGGCCTTGGTTCGCTCGGCCGGCGCTTCATGGGAGCGGGCCGATGAGCCGCATCGTAACGGCGCTGGCCAGCGTGCTGCTGACGATCCTCGCCGCCGGCCTCGTGCCCGGAGCGGCAAACGCGGCCGAACTGGTGGTCGGCCGGGCGACGACGATCATTTCCGATTCGATGAGCAACCCCAATCCGCGCCTGTTTACCGATACGGTGATGGATTACAGGATCAGCGTCTCCAACCCGGTCGGCAACCTGACTTCCTCGGTGAAAACCGTCGTCATCGTCGAGAACATACCGACCAACTGCGACTTGCAGATGACCGATCTGCCCGGCGCGAACAATCGCGGCCCGGTCGAGTTCATCGACAACAACCTGCTTGGCGTCAACCTGATCAGGAGCGGGCTGGCCTATACCTACGATCCGGCAAGCGTCGACAGTATCGAGTTTTCCACCGACGGCACCAACTGGGTTTCCAGCGCCAGTGCCACATCGGGCAACTACAATCCAAGCATCCGTGCGATCCGTATCACGTTGGCGGGCACCTTCGCGACATCGACCACGGTCCAGCTTCGATACCGGGTGAAGATCAGATAAAGGGAAATGCATGAGCAAAACCAGGACGCCGCGTGCGATCGGTCCGTCCGGATGTGACGAAATCATCGCCCGCAAGGCGGCGGGCCTGATCGAGGATGCGGCGGCAAGCGGGACACTTGCCTTCGCCTCCGACATCGCCACCGCGATCCGCGAAAGGCGGCTCGACGATGCGCTGACGCTTCAGCGTGCCGCCTTCCGGGCGCGCATGCTGGGCGGGATCAACCGCGCGCGCAGCGGCTTCGACGAAGGGCAGCGCTTGTTGCTCGACATGCCGGCGGAGCGGCGCGCGCATCGACGATCGGTGACGTTGCTGACGATCGGCAAGATCGCGACCGGCGGCGCCGAGCATCCGTGCGTGGTGCGCGATCTGTCGGAGGCGGGCGCGGGCATCGCCTGCGACGTGGCGCTCGACGTTGGGCAGGCGGTGACGCTGGCGATGCGCGGCCTGCCGCCGACACCGGCGCGCGTGCGCTGGTACGACGGCAAGTTCGGTGGCGTGCAGTTCGAGTCCGTGCAGGACGCGCAGGTGATCCTGAGCGTGTCGCTCCGGCGCGACGCCGACGTGCCGCGCGCGCCGCGCGTGGCGATCGAAACGCCGGTCGTGCTCACCGCAAGCGACCGGTGCTTTGCGATGGTGGCTGCGGATATCTCGCCCGGCGGCATGAAGCTGCGCGGCGGCTGCGACGTCGCGGTCGGCACGACCGTGGAACTGCGGGTCGGTGCGATGCGCGAGGTGCTGTCGGGCACGATCTGCTGGCGGCAGCCGGACTTGATCGGCATTCGTTTCACGCAAATGCTGACCGCCGCGCAGATGGCGCACCTCGTAGCTACGGGAAGTGTATAACCAAATAGGATAAAAACCTCTGTCCTACAGCATCCCGCCACGTCTAGGAGACTTGGCATGACGGGGCGTCGCCTCCAGCGGGGAAATGCGGGATGGGTGAAGGTGTTGATGATCCGCGACGTCGCGGGCGCGCGATGGTCGGGTGGACGAAGCGGATGCGCGGCGTGTTTCTCGACGCGCTGGCGCTGGGCGGCAACGTGCGGCAGGCCGCGGAGGCGGCGGGTGGGACGCACGATAGCGCTTATGCGCTGCGGCGGCGCGATCCGGCGTTCGCGGAGGGCTGGGATGCGGCGGTGGCGACCGTCTACGCCCGGCTCGAGGCGGAGCTGCTGGCGCGTGCGATCGGCAACGGGCCGGTCGACTTCGACGCGGCGCTCGCGCTGAAGGTGCTGGCGCGCCACGAATCACAGGTGCCGCGTGGGCGGATGCGGGCGGGCACGGAGCGGACCGCCTCACTCGACACGGTCGAGCGGTCGCTGACGCGCAAGCTGGCGGCTTTGGCCAAGCGCATGCCGGTGGCATCGTGAACGGAGAAGGGCTGGTGCTGCTGGTGCGGCAGCTTGCCGCCTTGCCGACGAAGGACCGGGTGCGGGTCATCCGCAGCCTGCCGCCAGAGGAGAAGCGCGCGCTCAACGCGGCCTGGATCGCCTGGGCGCATACCGGGCAGTACCGCCCCGATGGCGATTGGCGGGTGTGGCTCATCAAGGCCGGGCGCGGCTTCGGCAAGACCCGCGCGGGCGCGGAGTGGGTGAGCGAGATCGCGCGGCAACGCCCGGGAGCACGGATCGCTTTGGTCGGCGCGACGACCGAGGATGTGTCGCGGGTGATGGTGGAGGGCGACAGCGGCATCCTGTCGGTCGCGCGGCCCGACGAGAGCGTCGGCTGGCAGCGCAGCACCGGCGAGATCGTTTTCGCCTCCGGCGCATCGGCCTACACCTATTCGGCGGAGGCGGCGGAGAAATTGCGCGGGCCGCAGCATCATGTCGCGTGGTGCGACGAGGTCGCCAAGTGGCGGCATGGCGAGGCGGTGTGGACCAATCTGATGCTGGGGCTTCGGCTGGGCGATCGGCAACAGGTGCTGGTGACGACGACGCCGCGACCGGTGCCGCTGCTCAAGCGGATCATGGCGATGGACGGTCTGGCGACGACCGGCGGTGCCACGCGCGACAATCCGCATCTGGCGGCGGCGTTCGTCGCCGCGATCGAGCAGGAATATGGCGGCACGCGCACCGGGCGGCAGGAGATCGACGGCGAGCTGATCGAGGAGCTGCCGGGCGCACTGTGGACGCGTGCCGGGATCGAGGCGTGCCGGGTGCGACACGCGCCCGCGCTGGTGCGCGTGGTGGTTGGTGTCGATCCGCCCGCCGGCACGGCGAGCGGCGACGGCGATGCGTGCGGCATCGTCGCGGCCGGGCTGGGCGAGGATGGCCATGGCTATGTGATCGAGGATGCCAGCGTGGTCGGCGAAAGTCCGGAGGGCTGGGCGCGGGCGGTCGTGGCGTGCGCCGGTCGCCACGCGGCGGACCGGGTGGTGGCGGAGGTCAACCAGGGCGGGCAGATGGTGCGTTCGGTGCTGGAACGGGCCGAGCCGTCGCTGCCGATCGTCACCGTCAATGCGACGCGCGGCAAGGCGGCGCGCGCGGAGCCGGTGTCGATCGAATATGCGCGGAGGCGCGTGCATCATGTCGGTGCGTTCCCGCAGTTGGAGGACGAGATGTGCGGGCTGATCGCGGGTGGCCGCTATCAGGGGCCGGGGCGATCGCCCGACCGCGCGGATGCGATGGTATGGGCGCTGGCGGAACTGCTGCCCGGCGCGGTGGGCCGCGCGGGCGTGCGGACCCTGTAGTTGTTATCGCGGCGCGAGCCGTTAGGAGGACGTATGGTTCCAAGGGTTTTGATCGATACGGCACAGGTGCCGGGCGGCGGCGAGATGCGGCTGGTGCAGCGCGGGCCGGATTTCTTCATCATGCTCGGCACCGAGTAATTGATGAGCAGCCGGATGAGCGGTTCGGAAGAAGCGCTCGCGACGATGGCGTGCGAGCGGGTGTCGGCGCAGGCGCCGCATTTCCTGATCGGCGGTTACGGCATGGGCTTCACCTTGCGCGCGGCGCTGGCGCAATTGGGTGCCAAGGCGCAGGTTTCGGTGGCGGAACTGGTGCCGCAGGTGGTGGAATGGGCACGCGGGCCGATGGCGGCATTCACCGGCGACAGTCTTGCCGATCCGCGCGTGGCGATCA
>Ga0265780_10011414_pt1 | contig 10506 bp, 7 predicted proteins | sample P1T30metagenome_FD_192432 | JGI IMG/M metagenome (GOLD analysis project Ga0265780, IMG submission 192432) | Plant litter microbial communities from East Loma Ridge, Irvine, California - P1 T30 | ecosystem: Environmental > Terrestrial > Plant litter > Unclassified | place: USA: California... | reverse complement strand
ACCACTGCGGCAAGCATCAGTATTCGGCGTGTGACAACGGCCTCCCCGCCGACAACCAGGACATCGCGCAGGAAATCTACGGCCAGCCCATGTCCGGGCTGTTCGGCTACAGTCACATGACCGGCGGTTATGCCGGCGGACAGGCGGAATATGTCCGCGTGCCGTTCAGCGACGTAGGGCCGATTGTCATTCCCGACGGCGTCGAGGACGAGAAGGTGTTGTTCCTTTCCGACATCCTGCCGACCGGCTGGATGGCGGCAGAGAATGCGCAGATCGAACCCGGTGACACGGTCGCGGTCTGGGGCTGCGGCCCGGTCGGGCTGTTTGCTGTCCAGTCGGCCTTCCTGATGGGCGCCGAACGCGTCATCGCGATCGACCACTTCCCCCACCGGCTGGAGCTTGCCAAGAAGTTCGGCGCCGAGACGATCAACTATGAGGAAAGCGCTGTCTACGAGGCGCTGATGGTGATGACCGGCGGGATCGGTCCCGACGCCGTCATCGACAGTGTTGGGCTCGAGGCACACGGCTTCTTCGTCGACAACGTCGTCGATCAGATCAAGGCGTCGACATTCCTCGGCACCGATCGGACGCATTCGATCCGCCAGGCGATCATCGCGTGTCGCAAGGGCGGGCGGGTGTCGATGCCTGCGGTGTACGGCGGGTTCGTCGACAAGTTCCCGCTCGGTGCCTTCATGGAGAAGGGGCTGACGCTCAAGACCGGCCAGACGCACGTCCAGCATTACATGCCCGCGCTGCTCAACGCGATCATGGAGGGCAAGATCGACACCACCTTCCTGATCTCGCACCGCATGGACCTGGAGGACGCCCCCAAGGGCTATGACATGTTCAAGAACAACCAGAACGAAGTGACCAAGGTCGTGCTCAAGCCCGGCTTTAATTGAGGATATCTGACAATGGCTGATAAATTCGCAATCATCACCGGCGCGTCGACCGGTATCGGTTTCGAGCTGGCGACCCTGGCGGCGAAGGACGGCTACGACATACTGGTCGTAGCCGACGAGGCGTTGATCGACGCCGCCGCGCAGGACTTCAAGCAGTTCGGCACCGATGTTCAGTCGCTCCAGGCCGACCTCTCGACGATCGAAGGCGTCGACCAGTTGCTTGCGGCCACGAGCGGCCGGACGATCGATCTGGTCTGCGCGAATGCCGGGCGCGGGCTCGGCAAGGCGTTCCTCGACCAGGATCTGGCCGAGTGGCGCAAGGTCGTCGACACCAACGTGATCGGCACGGCGTATCTGTTGCAGAAAACCCTGCCGCCGATGGTTGCGCGAAACGCAGGCAAGGTGCTCGTGACCGGATCGATCGCAGGCTACATCCCCGGTGCGTTCCAGGCCGTGTATAACGGTACAAAGAGCTTCGTCGACAGCTTCGTCGCGGCGATCCAGAACGAGATCAAGGATACGGACGGCGTCACGCTGACCAACTTGATGCCCGGACCGGTCGATACCGAGTTCTTCGACCGCGCGCACATGCTCGACACCGGCGTCGGCACCGATCCCAAGAAGAGCGATCCGGCCGACGTCGCCAAGGACGGTTGGGACGCGCTGATGTCCGGCAAGGCCGCGGTCGTGTCGGGCTGGAAGAACAAGGTCCAGTCGGCGATCGCCAACGTCACGCCCAACGCCGTGCTCGCCGAGATGCACCGCAAGATGGCCGAGCCCGGCACTGCGAACGATTGAACGACAGTTTCAACAGGAGAGAGAAGACCATGACACGATTTCTGACTGCCGCCGCGCTGATCGCGCTGCCAATCGCCGCCGTCTCTGCACAGGCACCGATGCCCGCATCGACCTACGTGATGAAGGCCGGTGCCGGCGACCTGTACGAGAAGACGTCGAGCCAGATCCTGCTCGAGACGACCACCAATCCGAAGCTCAAGAGCTTCGCGCAGATGATGATCACGGACCACACCAAGAGCACCGAGGACGTAAAGGCCGCGGCGATGGCGGCGCATGTGAAGGTCGCACCGCCCAAGCTCGATCCGATGGGTGCCAAGAACGTCGCGGCACTTCGCGCGGCGAAGGGCACAGCGCGCGACCGGCTGTACGTGACGCAGCAGAAGGCGGCGCATGCCAAGGCACTGACGTTGCAGCAGGGCTATGCCGACAAGGGGACCGTGGCGGGCCTGAAGACTGTTGCAGCCGGGATCGTACCGGTCGTCCAGTCGCACATCACCGAACTGCAGACGATGTAATCATACGGCGTCCTATCGACAGCCATTTACAGACGGCGCTCGCTTCACAAAGCGGGCGCCGTTCTGCATTCGGAACTCCTAATCGTCTGGAAAGCCATCCCCGGCCCCGCTAGGTCAGCGCCATGGAAACCGATATCGCCATCGCTCGCAGCGTCGCCCTGCGCCCTATCGCCGCCATCGCCGCGAGCCTGCAGATTCCCGACGACGCGATCGAGCCTTATGGCCGGTACAAGGCGAAGATCTCGCTCGAATGGCTGAACGCGCGCAAGTCTTCGCCCAACGGCAAGCTCATTCTCGTCACCGCGATCAACCCGACCCCGGCAGGCGAAGGCAAGACCACGACCTCGATCGGCCTCGCCGATGCGCTCCGCCATACCGGGCGCAAGGCCGTGCTCGCCCTTCGCGAACCCTCGCTCGGGCCCTGCTTCGGGACCAAGGGCGGTGCGACCGGTGGCGGTCGTGCTCAGGTGGCACCGATGGAGGATATCAACCTCCACTTCACCGGCGATTTCCACGCGATCACCGCGGCGCATAATTTGCTCGCGGCGATGATCGACAACCATATCCACTGGGGCAACGCGCTCCAGATCGACGTCCGCCGCGTGGTCTGGCGGCGCGTGCTCGACATGAACGACCGGGCGCTGCGCGATATCGTCCAGTCGATCGGTGGCGTCTCGAACGGTTATCCGCGCGAGTCAGGCTTCGACATCACGGTCGCGTCGGAGGTAATGGCGATTCTGTGCCTCGCCGACGGGCTCGCGGACATGGAGCGACGGCTGGGCGATATCGTCGTCGCCTACACGCGCGACCGCACGCCGATCACCGCCCGCGACCTGAAGGCGGATGGCGCGATGGCGGTGCTGCTGGCGGAGGCGATCAAGCCGAACCTCGTCCAGTCGCTGGAGGGGACGCCCGCGTTCCTGCACGGCGGGCCATTCGCCAACATCGCGCATGGTTGCAACTCGGTGATCGCGACGCGGGCGGCGCTGTCGCTCGGCGACTACGTGGTGACCGAGGCGGGCTTCGGCGCGGATCTTGGCGCGGAGAAGTTCTTCGACATCAAGTGCCGCCAGGCGGGGCTTGCCCCCGACGCGGTGGTGATCGTCGCGACGGCGCGCGCGCTGAAGATGAACGGTGGCGTCGCCAAGGCTGATCTGGGGCGTGAAGACGTCGACGCGGTACGTCGCGGTGCGGTCAATCTCGTCCGGCATATCGAAAACATCCGCCAGTTCGGCGTGCCCGCAGTCGTCGCGATCAACCATTTCTACACCGACAGCGATGCGGAGATTGCCGCGATCGTCGAGGCCGCCGCGCACCACGGCTCGCGCGCGATCCTCTGCCGACATTGGGCCGAGGGTGGTGCCGGTGCGGTCGAACTGGCCGACGCGGTCGCCGAACTTTGCGACGGGCACGGGGGCGGGTTCGCGGCGATCTATGGCGACGAACTGTCGCTGTTCGACAAGATCGACACCGTCGCCCGCCGCATCTATCGCGCCGAGCACGCCGTCGCCGAGCCGAGCGTACTCGCGCAGTTGAAGCGCTGGGAGGATGCGGGATACGGTCACCTGCCCGTCTGCCTCGCCAAGACGCAGTACAGTTTCTCGACCGACCCTGCCCTGCTCGGCGCGCCGACCGGGCACATCGTGCCGGTGCGTGAAGTCCGGCTCGCGGCAGGTGCCGGGTTCGTAGTCGCGATCTGCGGGGAGATCATGACGATGCCAGGCCTGCCGCGCGTACCCGCGGCGGAAGCGATCCGGTTGAACGAAGACGGGCTGATCGAAGGGCTGTTCTAAAAACCCTACAATCCTCCCCCGCCAGGGGGAGGTGGCTGGCCCTTGCCAGACGGAGGGGGAGGAAAACGAAACACAGGTTCCGTGTCCTCCCCCTCCGTCACCTTCGGTGCCACCTCCCCCTGGCGGGGGAGGATCAGCAGCCCCTACCCGAACATCCGCTTCATCGAACGTTCGAGCATCACGAATTGCCACAACGTCCGACCATGCTCAGCACGCCCCATCCGGTGCTCGTCGGCGATCCGCGCGATCGTCGCCATGTCGAACCACCCCGTCTCGCCCAGCGTACGCGATTTGGCGAGCGCCGACGCTTCCCCCGCCAGCGCACCACGGAACCAAGCGCTGATCGGCGTCACGAAGCCCATCTTTTGGCGATAGAGAATGTCGCGCGGCAGATACGGCTCCATCGCTTTCTTCATCAGCCATTTGCCCTCGCCGTGCCGCAACCGCATGGTCGCCGGCAGCGTCGCGCAGAACTCGATCAGGCGGTGGTCGAGCAGCGGTTCGCGCGCTTCGAGGCCGACCGCCATGCTGGTCCGGTCGACCTTGGTCAGGATGTCGCCGGGCAGCCAATGCTTGACGTCGGCATATTGTGCGCGGTCGATCGCGTCGCGGGCGGGCGCGTTCGCCATCGTCGCGACATAGCGGTCCTCGGCCCGGTACCCACCGAGCTTCGCGCGAGCGCCGGCGTTGAATAGCTGCGCGCGGAGTTCGGGCGTGGTGACGCCAACCGAGCGCGCATACGCCTCGCCGCCACCTTGCGCGAGCGCGAGCAGCGTCGACTTCGCGCGCAGCGGTCGCGGCGCCCAGTCGGCCTTCGGATACCAGCGGCCGAGTGTCCCGAAGACGTCGGCGCGGAGATGCGACGGCAGCAGACCGCGGACGCGCTCCTCGACCGACTGGAACTTGTAGCGGCGGTACCCAGCGAGTGCTTCGTCCGCCCCGTCTCCGGACAGCGCGACGGTGACGCTCTCGCGGGCCAGCGCGCAGACCTGGTAGGTAGCGAGCGCGGATGCGTCCGCGAAGGGCTCGTCGAAGCTCGTGACCAGCGTATCGATCAGCCCGAAATCGCCCGACTGGACGACTCGCTCGCGGTGATCGGTGGCAAAGCGCCGCGCGACGGTGTCGGCATAGCTGCGTTCGTCGTGCCCAGCTTCGTCGAACCCGATCGTGCAGGTGCGCACCGCCTTGGGGCTCGCCTCCGCCATCAGCGCGACGACCGCGGAACTGTCCACCCCGCCCGACAGGAACGCACCAAGCGGCACGTCAGCGACCATCCGCGACCGCACCCCCGCCCGCATCCGGTCGACCAGTTCCTCCCCCAGCGCCTTGGCCGAACCGGTTGCGCGGTTGGAGAAGTCGACGTCCCACCATTTGCGCGGCTGCGGGACCGACTTGCCGCGTTCGACCAGCAGGAAATGCCCAGCCGCGAGCTTCTTCACGCCCGCGACCATGCAGGAGTCATCGGGGACGTACCCGAACGCCAGGTAATCCTCGACCGCGCCCAGATCGGGTACGCGGCGGAGTTGTGGATGCGCGAGCAAGCCCTTCAATTCGGACGCGAACGCCAGCGATCCGTCAGCCAGTTCGACATAATATAGCGGCTTCACGCCCATCCGGTCGCGCGCGAGGAACAGCGCGTGCGCGGCGGTGTCATGGATCGCGAAGGCGAACATGCCGTTCAGCCGATCGAGCATCGACGGCCCCCAGGCGCGCCACGCATGCAGCAGGACTTCGGTGTCGCCAGACGTCCGGAAGATCGCACCCTTGGCGGTCAGTTCGTCGCGCAGTTCGGCGAAGTTATAGACCTCGCCATTGTAGGTGATCGTCAGCGAGCCATCGGACATCGGTTGCGGCGAGCCTTCGAGGTCAATGATCGACAGGCGGCGATGGCCTAGGCCTACGCCCGGCGCAGTCCAGATGCCGTCGCCGTCGGGGCCGCGATGCGACAGCGCCGCGATCATCGCGTGGACGCGGTTCGGGTCGACCGGCTTCGGTGTGCCGGGGTGGAAGATCCCGGCGATGCCGCACATCTAGCGCATCCCCGCGGCGTGATCGGCGACCGGCGCGATCGGTCCGAGCGCGGCGAGGAAGCGCGCGATAGGGCGCGGATCGGCGCCCTCGACCGACAGGTGGATCGCCACCGCGCGTTGCGGCCCCCCGAGCAACCGCGCCTTCATCGTCTCGATCTTCACCAGCGTTTCGTCCTGCGTGGTCGCGTCGCCGACCCGGTACCACGTCGCGACGATCCGCTCTACGGGTCCGGGCGCAGTGATGCGCATGACGCTTCCGCCTTCGATATTGGGCAAATCAGCGACGCGGACCCAGCGATCTTCCTCGCGCAGCACGCCGGTACCGTAAGCGATCAGTTCCTTGCCCTCGTGCTGACTGCCGAACACCGCGATGCTCATGTCGACCTGCGCACCGGTCGCGTCAGCATAGCGGCCGAACAGATAATGGTCTGCGCCGGGGTAATAGGGCGTCCACGGCGCGCGCGTGCTGATGGGAACGCGGTGCCAGCCGGCGATATCGGGTAGGTCGATATGCGCGGGAAGTGGCTGTGCGCGGCTGGCGACTGCTGCGCTCCAGGCCGGGAACGCGGCAACCGTGGCTAAGACCAACGCCGTCGCGATGGCGAGATCGGTCCGTTGACGGGGTGTGACCTGGAGTTTCGCCGGATCGAAGGCGAGATCATCGGGCGCTCGGTCGAACCAGTGCCAGCCGATCGCCATCACGCCCGCCATGACCAGCGCGAAGAACACCCAGCCATAGACGATATGATCGATCCCGGTGGCGGCCTCGACCGAAGTCAGGTCCGCCGCCCAGATCGTGCCGAACGCGCGGAAGCCGTTGGCGATGACCGGCACGACGACCGACACGACGAGGAACACCGCACGGCGCTTCCACGACACGAAGCAGAGGTTGGCGACGAGCACGCCGAACGCGACCATAGCGATGACGAACTTGGCGCCCGAACACGCCTCCGCGACCTCGAAATAATAGCGCCCGGCGTGGATCAGCACGCCGTCGACCACTGCGGGTACGCCGACGAGGTGAAGCAGCGGCATGACGATCGCGACCGTGACGCTTTGCAGCGGCGGTTCGAGACCTTCGCCGAACGGCACGAGGAAGAACGCATACGCGAGCGGAAAAAGCAGCCCGCGCGCGACGTTGGGGCCGAGGATCGTCACGACCGCGCCTTGCAGCATCATCACGAGCCCGAGTTGGCGAGCGAACCCAACGGAAGCAGCGTCGCCCATCAGCCAGCCGCCGCCCCCGATTGCGACGAGTGCCAGGCCGGGCCACCAGCCGGTCGGGGTCAGTCCGGCCAGTTCAGTGCGGCGCTGCCACACGAGCCATGCGATCACCGGGCCAATGAAGAGGCAGTGGCCGAAGGTGGTGCTGGTCCACCAGATATGCACGAGATCGGCGACGTCGGTTCGGAACGTCAGGAGTATCAGCACCGTGACGACCGCAAGCGCGACGCCGTGGCGACGCCATGCGGTCATGGCGCGAGGCCGAGCAACGTGTCCAGCGGCGCGAGGCGGGCGTCCCAACCGTAGCGGCGGATGACTTGCGCTCGGGCGGACTGACCGAGCGTCGCAGCGATGTCGGGCGCTTCGAGCAGGTCGCAGATGCGGTCGGCAAACTCCTGCGCCGTCGTGGCGACCCTGATCGTGCCGGCATGATCGATGCCCTCGGCCGCGGCCGTGGAGGCGACGACGGGGCGGGCCATCGCCATCGCCTCAAGCACCTTATTCTGGATGCCGCGTGCAAGTTTGAGCGGCGCGACGCAAACGTCTGCGGCGGTGAGCCAGCCTCGAACGTCGACGACCGCGCCGGTGACGGTGACGTGATCGCTCGCGAGCGCTTGGACGGGGGCGGCAGGCGCGCGGCCGACGATCGCGAAGTGGGCGGGGTAGCGGTCCCGGACGAGCGGAAGGATGTCGCGCGCGAACCACGTCACCGCGTCGATGTTCGGACGGTAGTCCATCTGGCCGGTGAAGACGATGAGGGGCAAACCACTTAAAGGCTCTCCCCCGGCAGAGGCCGGGGTCCAGTTGGGGGACGTCGGTAACGACGGATTGCGCTCCGTCACAGCGACCTCTCCAACTGGGCCCCGGCCTTCGCCGGGGTGGTGGCTCTCGGTAAGTTTCGTAAACTCAGCCGCCGGATCGTACTTCGCCGAATCGATGCCGTTCTCGACCGCAATGATCCGCCCGGTTGCCCCACCCTCCCGGAACAGTGCAGCTTCAGCCTCGCTGACGAACAGGCTGGCCAACACCCTGCCCGCCACCTCGCACTCGAACGCGCCGAGCAGCCGAGCCTCGCGGCGCATCATCCACCGCATCGGCCCCGATACATCGTCTGCAAACCCGCTGAACTTCGCGGAATCGACATCGACGAAATCCATCAGGACCGGCGAACCTCCGACCGGCAGATACTGTGCCATCTGGCCGGAGAAGCAGTAAACTGCGCTTACGTCGGGCAAGACACGATCGACAGCATCCTGCATCGCGGCGCTCGCAAATGCAGTCAACGAAACGGGCTTACCGGTCGCGAGCGCCTCGATCGCGGCACGTTTCTGCGACTTCCGACGCGGCAGAATCGTGTAACTCGCCAGCATATTGGTGAACACCGCCGGCGGATCGACGTCGGCCTCGTCGTCAGCGAACGCCACCAGATGCACCGGCGTTCGTTTCGCCAGATACTGGAGAATATGGAAACTGCGGATCTTGTCGCCCCGGTCGGGCGGAAAGGGAACGCGGTGCGCCAGGAAGAGCAGGCTCACCCCAGGCCTCGAGAAATCCACGGTCCTGCTGCGTTGGCCGCCCAGAGCGGTAGCTTCTTCCACGTCCGCACCATCAGCGCGTATTTCGGGTTCAGCGGGTTCACCTCGCGCGCCGGCCCGTTGCTGCGCTTGGCGTAGAGCCGCGGTTCAGGCATGAATCCCCAGTTCTTCTTGAACGCCGCCGCCCCCGTGCCGGTCTTCGAACGGCCAAAGTCGAACCGCGTGCAGCCCCGCGCGCGCGCATGCGCCATCAGTGCGAAATACATCCGGTCATTGGCGCGCAGTCCTCGCGCGGCATCAGTCCCGCCGCCCCAATAGGGATAGACGGTACCGTTGAAATACAGGCTTAGGACGCTGGCTACCGCGCGGCCTTTGTGTCGAACGGTAAGAACATCGACGTCCATCATGCTCGCGACGCAGAGGAAAAGCTTGGCGGGAAAAACAGGTGTACCGAGATTGCGAACCGACTCCGCATAAACGCGGTAATGCTCGGCGAGCAGTTTCCGATCGTTGCCGATGACGATTTCAAGGTCGAAGCCAAGCGCCCGACGGACTTCGGCACGCTGCTTTCGAGGGATCGCGAGCAGTTCCGCATCGTCGTCCGCGGCTAGATCTCGAACGAAGCCGAGATAGCTGGTGTCGTCGCTATCCCAGCCGCTTGGCGCAGGACCGCCGCGTAACTCGACCGACGGACAGCTGATCCGCAGCGCGAGGTTCCAAGCCCCCGCCGACAGCGCTTCGACCGCGTCACCCAGAACGCCGCCATCGACACCGAACCCGGTCGACGCCAGCGCGCGCCCGAACAACGGCGAACGCATCTCGGTCAACGGCAGCACGCCATCGATCGCGCCTTCGCTCTCCAAAACCAGATAGTGCGCGCGCTGGCCGCAACCGTCCTGCACCGCGAGGCTCCAGGTTGGCAAATGGAACGGCGTAGCGCCGCCGCTTGCCTCGACGAACGCCGTGATCCGAGCGCACTCGGCCGGATCGCGAAGGTCCGCTTCGCGCACACCGACGGGCATCGGCGCGGTCACGCCAGCCGCGCCGCTTCGCGCGCGACGACCGTATCGACCCGGCCCCATTCGTGGCGATCGAGCAACCCGCGCAGCTTGCCCGCCATCGCACCCAGCCGCGAGTAATGACGGATCTTCGAACGCATCGGTGCCGCATCGACTCGCGGCTGCGACGGGTCGATCTCCCACGGGTGGAAGTAGAACATCGCCGGACGGTCCTCGCGATTGACCTGCCGTACCGCGAGATCGGTGATCGCCGCAGGGAGCAGGCGGAAGAACCCGCCGCCGGTCGCCAACTTGCGCTCGCCGAACTTGGCCACCGTCACCGGGACCTCGATCAACGCGCTGTCGCCGAGCGGCTTGAACCCGTAGCGCGGCGCGTCGAGCCAGCCGTAATGATCATGCTTCACCGGCGCGACGCTGGAGGAATAGGCATAGCCCGCCTCGGCCAGTTCGACGTGCGCCCAAGGCGTCCGCTGGTCGATCGAGAAGCTCGGCGCGCGATACCCCGTGACCTTCGTCCCCGCCGCGTCCTCGATCGCCACCCGAGCTCGCACCAGATCGGCGCGGAAGAGCTCGGGCGTCATCGTGAAGACGCGTTGGTGGTCCCAGCCGTGACTGGCAACCTCATGTCCGGCGTTGACGATGCGGCGGATCAGGGCGGGGTAGCGGTGGGCTACCCAGCCTAAAGTGAAG
>Ga0265780_10011413_pt1 | contig 10506 bp, 10 predicted proteins | sample P1T30metagenome_FD_192432 | JGI IMG/M metagenome (GOLD analysis project Ga0265780, IMG submission 192432) | Plant litter microbial communities from East Loma Ridge, Irvine, California - P1 T30 | ecosystem: Environmental > Terrestrial > Plant litter > Unclassified | place: USA: California... | reverse complement strand
GGCAGGGCGAAGGCCTTTCACACGAACACCTTAATATGGCACTAGCGCGCTGTTTAGCGTCTTTGACAAAGTGTAACCCCCAGCCACTAGCTCCTCCACATATAACTCTCCATCTTCCAACGACCCTATCGCCGTATACGACATCAACCGAGCGCAAGAACAACTCAACATGGCGCAACTTCTGGATCTACCCACGGATATATTCCAAAACGTCATCCACTCGCTCAACTCTGAACACCCCAGGGCCACTTGGAAACTTCGAAGCGTATGTCACACTTTCGCCGCCGAAATCAAGCATGACCTGCTCAGCAATCAGCCCAAACATATCGTTGGATTGATCCCGGGAGTCATCACTGCCAACATCACAACGTATGTACTTGCCCATCTGAACAAGCCCGCCGATGTCGACAACCGGCTACTCAATACGATCCGCCGAATGATTGACTATTTGGTTTCGGCACTCTCAATCCCGAAAGGACAGCGGAAGGAGACTGAGACCCGCATGGTTGAAGGTCTTGTCCGAGTCACTGGTCCTGACGAAATAATGTATATGATGATGAATTGGAGGCGTTCCTACCGCCACCCTGCCATTCAGTTGAGGAACAATCCAGAAAACGGCGCGGACATTCACCACTGGGAGAAGATCGTAGCGGCTATGTCGACTCAGGCGATTGACTTGATTCGCCTTCTGCTAGCGCAAATGCCTCCCGCGATTTGGTCTCCTTACACGACCTTCGGCGAAGGCCCTCTGGTGATGGCTGTGACTTCGAAACACGACGAGCTTTTCGATGCAGTCTTACACCACCTGAATAACCTCAAGAAGTCAATCAAACGTGAAACTCTAGGTTGTTACGACTACAACTTTGCAGAAGCGATTTGCTCCGCTATCCGGGCTGGCAATACACGCTTCGTGGATGAGCTTGTCAAGTTCCGCCAGACAATCTTTCGCAGGGTTGAGAAGCGCACGTACAACGGGTGGCTCGAGATCGGCATCGAACACGGAAACACAGACGTAGTAGAGTCTATCCTACGCCTGAATCCATCAGGCAGCCTGGTCAATAATCGCCTCTTCACAATTGCATGTCGTACTGGTAATGTTGACATGGTCAACTTGCTTCTGGACGACGAAGAGTTGGAAATCAACGACGGAACCCTTTTCACCAACTTCCTCTGCTGCGCCATCAAGGTCAGCGACATCCCGGTCGTCGCCGCGGTCCTGGATGCAGGGGCAGATGTTAATGGGGCCTTTCCTAGGTATCAGCGGTCCACAAAGACGGTTTCGCCGATGGAAGTTGCTCTCAACCGAAACAGCAAGGAGTTATTGGAATTGCTCATGAGCAGGGGAGCCACAATGCCGCCTCGGGCGCGCTGGCCTAAGACCAAGATGCTATACACCATGATCCGCGAGGTCGCGATCGCGAACGGGGCAACAGACATTCCCGCATACAGTATTTCACTGAGGCGGGGTCTCGATGAGATTTGATGGAGCTGTTCATGAGATGCTAGCGGTAGATCTGTTGAGGTGGGTGGTATGGGAGGCAGCTCAGAGACGATCGAATGGAAGGTTTGCTGGTCCCGCAATGTTATCGTGCGATGGATGGCTTTTCATAGGATGAAATTGATGCGAAAATTATCCAAAACATTGACGAAGGTAATGCCGCTGTGTCCTAAACGCCTGTACCAAAGGGTTTGTCGCATACGTCGCGTGTAAATTCGGTGGATGCGCATCCGTACACGGATACTTCTCGCGCAAAATGATAAGCAGGTACAGCGCGTCTCATACAGGCAAAGATGTGAAGGATGGCCGCATGGCGTCGTTGCTGCGTGTAGCGTGCGCGTGGCAGAGATGCGAAATTGAGGTGCGATGCGTCGAGAAGGCCCGGGGGCGATGTACCTCGGTAATTCATCGAATCATACGATACATTGACCCCTGCAGCAGCTTGCGACGGAAGTTGTCGGTCGTGATGTCAGTTCCCTTTTAATAGCTCTGTGGTTGAATGTTTGTGACTGCGATACTGTAACAGTCCTCACTCGTGACGCTACCTAGGTATAGATCGATCCGACCTAGTGGTTCCCGTCCAGGCACGAAACCTGCGTGGTTGGATCGGCGCCATGACGCAGATGGGTGTCATGCGGGGCCCTTACCTCACCAACTGCAACCTCGCGAAAGCGACACCCTCGAAGATCGTACACATAACACTGAAGGTATAGATTAGGGTGTCTCTGATGAGCCGAACGTGAGATGACGAGCTTGCCCAGGTGATACAGACTGATACGCGACGATGGCTACTGATAAGGGCGGCTGCCAAGTTCTCCGACTCTGATTGTTAGGTTGGTACTGCGCATATTGAACCAAACTCAGTGCTGTTCGGATGGGAAGTCTAGACCTTTAGTTCAGAGGTCTTTGTGTGTAACCCGCTTCCTTTCATGTTGTCTCGTTTTCTTTGAACGAGTGAGCTCTAAGACATCATCATTCAGAGTCTGACCTTGGTTTCATTCACATCACTGGAACATCCCGCTTCGCAGTATCTTCATTCATTCAAAAACATCTGCCGAGGCAGCGTAACTTCTTCCATCCGTTACTTACCATTCGACGAAGCACCTCCGCTCCACTTTCAATCATGCTGCCTAAAAGAGAGCGCGAAGAGACCCCAGACCTTCTTTCGAGAGGAGATTCATTGTCGCCGGATGCGAAGCGCACGAAGACTGAAGTTTACCGGCTCGATTTTGGCATGCACATAGGGTGCACTCTCGATGAACTCAGTCCCAGCGAGTTAGCCAAGATAGCGGACGAAGATGAACGGGTCGATGCAGATCCTGCTCTGCGCAGTGCTCTCATCGATTGGGCAAACAACACTTATAAGATCGATGTAGATGGCGGCTACTACAATGGATGCAGCCTCACCGAGACCCCCATCTCTTGGATCAACTCATTCATCTACGCTACAGGTATACATGAAGATACATGTACTCGCATAGCACTCAAGTATCACTTCATCGACAGGAAGCCAGAAATGCCTGGTTCGAAGTGGGTGTTCACTTACGGGCAGTATGATGGGTTAAACTTCAAGGAGATTGTGGAGCGGGAAAAGGTCGAAGAGATTGAAAAGGGTCGCGAAAAGCGTCTACCATACGACGAGTGGACCAAGAAGCAAGGGATAGGAACCAAGCAAAATACCAAAGACTTCGATCCCAGAAATCCCAAGAAGGAAGACGGTACAAGAATTTACGACAACCGCGGCAAAGACGATGTAGCCGACGCGCTTGTGTACAATGAGCGAATGAAGTTGAGGAAGCTTCTTCAAGAGTATCCCAATGCTCCTAATTATCGCATGCCATGGTATCAGAACTACTGCAGAGGCCAACACATCAGAGACGTTGATCTCGACGAGGTTCTGCACATCCATGACCAGCTCGACAACAAGCGAGCCTGGGATGAAGAATACGACAAAGATCTCTGGGCTGCAGTGAAATGGCGCGTCATTAAGCACCACCTCGTTCGATGGAACTGGAGAGGACATTGCGAGAGGGTAAACGGGAGATGCGTCTGGATTCCAGAAGATCTAGGTCAATACTTGTACCCGTCTACTGAGATTGAAGTCTCAGATGAGCCCTATATACCCCGGTTCTAGGTACGTAGTCACAATTGGAAGAAAACGGCCAAGTCATTTCAGATTGGACGCGACATCAAAAGATGAGCATGGAATACCTAGGTACGTTGCGCTACCACCTCATACGGGGGAAAAGCTGAACAGGTCTGCAGACTACACTAACTTGTGTACATGCAAAGTGGGTGTGTTAACATCGATGTAGACCCCAGGGTGTTCACTTTTTCCCTAGGTTGACGTGCAACAAGCGGACGCGGGCGGTGTGTCACCGCCTTGTCACGTGCCTGACACCGGTGTTTGCAGCACGCTCATTGGTTGCCTAGGTGGTTAGTGAATACATCAACTTGGTAAAGCTGAAAAGTTTACCGCGAACCTTGCAACTGTCGTCACAAGCCTTTGTTACCCGCGATCCTGGCGTAACTTCGAAGAGAAGTAAGTCACCCCATGCACGTCAGTTCATTGTACGCCTTGGCTAACTGCTTTAGCAATTTGACATAGCCAACGGAACCCGCCCGGGACTTTTGCCGCGATGGATCTTCCGCCGACAGTGATCGAGGAGAAGCTGCGAAACGCGGCTACCGAGCTGTCCCGGGATACCCTTCGGCCTGGATTCCGCTCCATAAATGATCTACCCGACGAGCTGCTGCTTGAAGTAGCCAGACACCTTGAGGGTGACAACCCAGCGCTTGGGAGCCTGAATCAGACATCACGTCGCTTCAAAGCCATCGGTAATGAGCTCTTATATCGGACGATCAGCTTGCCTCGTACTCGGGGTGACAGCGTCATGTACCTCGTGCGCACCATCGTTCGAAGACCGGAACTGAGAAGCAAGATCCGCCACCTGACATTTTCCGCGACCAACTGGCTTGTCGAATATGAGGGAGAGACTCCAGTACACGAACGCGCGACGACCATAGAACGTCCAAATACCTCCTCGAACGCGCATGCAGCTTCGTTGCTACAAATATCCCAGAGCCTCGATGGACTGGGCTTCCTTAGGGACGAGAACCCGTTTGAGAGTGAGGAAGAGCTGGCCTGGTGGTGCGGTTTATTGTGCGGCCAGCTGAGCGCACTAGCTGGAATGCTTCTTGTACTTTGCGACAGCCTTGAAATGCTCTATATGACTATGTATCACCGGCAAGATCTGAGTACACCTGCTATTGATGTCCTGGGCTGGCTTTATTGTCTCCACAGCGAGCTGATGCAGCAACCGCCAAGCCGCTGGTCGGGCTTCAAGCAATTCTATAACGTTAAGCGCCTGAGAGTCTCCGGTTTGAGCATCGACATACTAAGATTCCCATTCATCTCCCTCCAAGTCCTCGAGATTGACCTCTGCTGGGAGTCCTTCAGTGAGGGCCTATCAACTGCAGAGCACGTCTTCTTCGGCAACGAATCGGCTCGGTGTCTCTCGCCCCGCTGTGAGAACCTCCACACACTCATCATACGAAGCGATTGGAATGAGCTCAACGACCAAGCCCATCTGAGTCACGGCTATCAGCTGCCACTTCTACTACTAGACTTCACTGGATCGACCATCACCCGTCTAGAGATACTTTTCATGAGGAGCCCGACTGTTGTTAAGCAGTGGCTGGGTACTTTCGAGCATATTGCGCGTGCTCTGGGTGAGGACACAGACGTATCTACAAGCTTGCAATTCATCAAAATCGACTACGAGGAGTCTGATCACTTCGATCCCAGGCGTTGTTTCGGTGGTTGTACGAACCTGCACAGCTTCAGCTTATTCCACAAGTTGACGAATATGGAGGTGTTGCAAGGTGTACTTGTATTCGAGGCCCGCAATACGTTCGGTGAGCTGTACTGCTTTCGCGGCATTTTACCTCCTCCAAGCCTCGAGTCACTCACCGTAATATGTCCTACCAAGGCTATTCTTACATGGCTCAACATGATAGTCGAGCGCAAGACGGAGGTGCCAGCCCTGAGTAAGATCGTGCTTTTGTGCAGGTGTGGCTGTGGTGCTGGACCTAAGGAGTTCGAAGGCGACGTCTCGACATACGTTTTCGCGCAGCTGAACGACCTTGGTATCGATGTGCGTGTAGTTGAAGAGACACCAGGAGCATTCGCGGCTCTAGCTCGGAAGGAAGGCTCGGTGTGGGAGGCGGACTGGGCCGAAGATGGATGGGTGGATGGGTTGTTCGGTCAGGGTCAGGGTTGAAGAGATGGGTTTCGATGCTTTGGTATGCGGTACTTGTGTCGCATTGTGCACACCTGTTTTCAATCTGGTTGGACATGGAGCAGATAGCGGCTCTGTTCTTGAATCTCACGATACCTTTACAAGCTCGATCGTCGCTCCCGCGCTCCGCACTGTAGGGGTTGAATAGATTTTACTAAGGCGTGCGGTCAGCAAATTTGCAAGTGTAGTGCTCATTTGTTGGGTAATTACCGGTGTTTATAGTAGTCTAGATGTATTGTAACCCCATCACGTCGTATTGCGACTACCTGCCCATGTTCTTCACGATCAGTCATCCCCAAGAGTAACGTAGATAAACCCACAGTCACTACTTCAATACTTGCTGCATCAGCCTGACTAACTCGTGTTGACAATCGTATAGTTCATTAAAATGAGTATAGAAGAGCAAGTGGGTATCGTGAAGAAATCGTCTAAGTCTAGTGTAGCCCTCTACCAGTATCAAAAAGGTCGTAAAACAAAAGGAATGCAGTGTATCCTCGGCAGTATGGGGAAGCTCGGAACAAGCCTCGCGGCTCAGCACCCCCGGGTTGTGTAGTGTATTGGCGTCAATGGTCGTCAAGTAATGGCCTTCTGCCCTCGTCCCGTCTGCATATGTTTAACACATCGCCCCGCTGTCCCTTCCGTATAGCACCTTTGTACTTCTCTCGCTCCGAGTATCCGGCTCGACGCTGATCTGGATATCCGTCTTCTTCATTACATTCCCCATCGGTAGCGCTGTTGTATCATCGTTGTCCATACGGAGATGCGCCGAGTGACCGAATCGAGAGTTCCGTGTAAGATCTCCTGTGTCGTCCTTCAAGGCCGCGCTTCCGGATATATCGTGCGATTCAGCATGCGCATCGAAGCCCCTCGTTGCGAATGCGATAAGTTGATTGAGGACCTCGAATTCGAGCTTGAGCTTGATGGCGTATGCGAGTGTCTTCCAGCTGGTTTGGATTTCGTACAGGCCTATGTACTGTAGGACCAGGATCGTGACGTCGAGCAAGATGACCACCGTGTTGACGATGATAAGATGGTTGAAGACCCGCTTGGCGCGTGGGCCTCGGAAGGCGGCAGAGCTGCGCATGAGAGCGAAGGTGCGATAGATATAGAGGCCGCTTATGAGGCACTCTTGGAAGACGAACCAGGTGACCTGGAAGATCTCCCACTTCTCGTAAATCTGTAGCCACCTCTTGGGATTCGGTGAATTCGAGCCCGCAAAAAGCGCAGTCGCCCCTCCTTGCACGATTATGCAGGCTGCTATGATCATGCAGAGCAACCACCAATCTCTCTTTCCAGAACTGATGAGGTGTAGTCGTGACCAGAGTACGATGGATTGGCCAGTGATCATGAGCATACCCCCGCCACACGCCAAGGCGATCTCCAGCGGGGCCGAGTCGGATATCCCATAGTTGCGGATGAAGTACCCAAAGGCATGGATGGCGATACCGACCGAGGCTGCGATGAGTGTGTAAAAGTACACGCCGTGATACGTGCGAAAGAGGCGGAAGATCTTGACGAAGACCTCGAGGGTATGGGAGACGGCGAGGGCGAGGAAGACAATGACGACAAGAGAGGTCTTGTGAGACAGCGTATGGTTCGTGGTCATACCCTCCACCCGGTCGGACATTTGTTGGGAAGCCATTGTCGGTGTTGGGTGCGATATTGTCCTGTGATGTGGTTGGCTTCAGTTACGAGGTCGCCGAACGCCAGTCGCAAGCAGGGAACGGCGCGCAGTCTCCTCTTCAAGGGACGTAAGATCACTCTTCCTGGAGCTGACGCCACAAGTAGTCTGCCTCATTTTACAGTCAACCAGCCGCCAAGAAACTCTGCACCTCTCAATTCACTACCCTGCATCCTGGTTCCTGGTTAGGCAATAATCCTCACTGGTCGCAAACGCGATCTACGTCAACTCGGCAGGGCACAGACATCCAGAAACGTGTCCCCGTGACCCAAATGAAGAGACTAAAACGCAGCCTTGTTTCCGAAACGCGGTAGGGAACGTGGCGGGCTGCAAGAATTGTCGGGGCTGGCCCCGCGGGGGAGATGTCACCCTGCTAAAGGAAATGAGACAGAGGCCTAAAACTGCGTATATCCTTGTAGCCGTAGAGCAACGGCAACGTTATACCGCTCGCGTCAGGTGAACGTTGCTTGACATCGCGCGCAATCGGATGGTGCTGTTGTTAAGGTTGAATGAGCTTGGAGACACAGACCTCGAATGCGTTCTCCGGCAAACGGTTTCTATGATGTTGTTCACTCCGCGCTAGGTGACAAGCCCGGCGAGCAGCGCTCTGATCAGGTCGGGCGTGTTGGGAATGCGATGTGAATGACTATGAGCCCAGGTTTACCGCGAGATGCAGGATTTTGAGTCGAAGATACACTCGCACGACGTGAATGGAAGGATTGGTGGTGAAAGAGTGCCGCTCGGCAGGTGGGCGGAAAGTGGCCGCGCCACGTTTTTGTGAGGGCTGGAAAGTCGAGCTAGGTACGTCATCCAGAGCACGTGCGCACGCGTTTCCGACCGGGCGAGGTCACATACCGGGCCCCGCTTAAACACCATTGGGCGTCTCATCTCCCCCATCCTTAATTGTCATCAAGCGCACTTCTTTGAGAACTTTCGTTACCCGTACCATCAGCCACGCATCGATATATGGCTTTCGATCGGTTCCGTTTGAAAACTTCCGATCTTCACGCGCAAGTCTTTTGCTGGGCACAAAGACCGACGAGTTTCATCCGGCTCATTCATGAGACAGCTCATAAGCTCTAGTTAAGAATGGTCCACGCGTGTGGCCAGAACAGAAGACCGTGCCGCTGTGTTAATCGCATTTGCGAGCGAAGCTGAGTACCTCTGGATGCGATGGCCGTTCCGCATCGTAGCCGCGGTAGCTTCCATGAACACCAATCTCGTCCACGCAGGCATCATCTCCATGTCGAGTGATGCAGTACACAACAATGAAAGCTGGAATGCAGAGTTTCGTCTCCATGGTAACGAACCTGCTACGCAAATGAGACCGCCCAGCGTCATCGAGGACCAGATCGTTGGTCTCTACATCATCATTCACCATCGGAGCCCAGAATCCCTTATGCGCATAGTGATCTGGGTTGATTCACTCCGCTCTACCTACTGATGATCTCTACCAGAGTACTAAATTTCATCCACTCACATCCGATAGTTTCACACTCTTTTCAGGCACGAGTCACTGGCAGCGATAGGACACTGTTGTAGGTTTACAAGTCGTCTAGACGATCATTTAACCCTTCTGTCTTGCTCTCCATCGTATTGACACCACTTGCAACTTCAGCAACATCAAGCTTCAACATCCGATTTGACAAGAGCTCACTCAATACAAGCCACCGCGATGTCTACTACTTCAGAACAGTCCAAGGGCAGCCGCCCTATGAAGAGCAATAACTTCCGTCGCCGTAACGTCCCCAAGACAAGGGCCTACGTCAATACCCTCTCGCCCGCCGGCCAAGTCAACAAAGTCTTAACAGACATGGCAAACCTGAACGGCGGCAACCACCTCCGCAACTGGTCAGCTTCCGCGCGCAAGGAGCTAGCCCCTAACATCACCATCAAAGTGGAGGTTTTAGACCCCAACGGCAACAAAGTGAACGTCAACATGCCCAAGCTAGCCTTCTTCGCTGCTTCATCGGCTTTCCGCCAACACTTAGAGGCTAACCCAGATGATACCTGGGTCAAATTCTGCCACAAGGACGTCTCTCTCAATTCCATGCGGACGATCGCGAAGTGGCTGCGGACAATCTGTACTAACCAGCAGTACACTGATATCCCCATACCCAGCGACGTCAAGAAGAGTCTAGAGTTGCGTCTTGCTGCGCAGGTGCTGGGTATGACACAATACACGTCTCAGATCATCAAGGGTTATATATGCGGCCTCATATACCGTCCCGTGGAGGCAGAGGAATTGGTCCTGGTGGCTGAGCTAACGCGCAAGGAAACAGTAGAAGACCCTGTCGTAGACGCTTTGGCGAACTACGTCGCTTATCTATGTCGGTACCATCTGGTCAGCAGAGACATAGAAGACCAATATCTAACCGTGCTTGCCGGGGGCAAATGTGCGAAGCTGTTGGATGCCGTGAAAGACCACAAGGTTCGAGCTATCGCGCAGAACGGATGGAAGGCTATATGCCCTCGGTGACTGGCAGAGCCTTAACTCATGATTGATTTCATCGTACTAGCCTTAGCTGAGTTTGATGAAGCTTCTGTTTTCGCTACCATTGATGGTACATTCGCGACCACGACATGCCAAGCAGCGTTATAACGCCAGGCGACAACTAGTGTGAGCGATGACCAGTATGGTGTAAGATTGAACAAGCACCCACATTTTCAAAGTGTACCGCGTTGCCGCATTCAAAATAGTGATTCGATTAGAGTACTATCATACTGACGTATTTAGACCTTGTTCAGCCAAATGAGCTTACTCTGGTAGTCGCCCATTGGCCACGCGATGTTAAGCCCGCCGTTCATGTACGTAGCCCCGCTATAGGTGGCATTGTCCAGGTCGTTGCTATATCTCGCCTTAGGATCCAAGCCCTGTAGTTTGAGCGGAGGTGCTGCTGGCTTGATCATGTACTGTTGCTGGAACGCAAAGACTATGCTCTGGTTTCCTTCTGCACTGACGAATTGCACACCAGGCCAGTTGCTGCTGTCGGGATGCGCAAGGCGGTAGAAATCACCGGAGATGA
>Ga0265780_10011410_pt1 | contig 10510 bp, 13 predicted proteins | sample P1T30metagenome_FD_192432 | JGI IMG/M metagenome (GOLD analysis project Ga0265780, IMG submission 192432) | Plant litter microbial communities from East Loma Ridge, Irvine, California - P1 T30 | ecosystem: Environmental > Terrestrial > Plant litter > Unclassified | place: USA: California... | reverse complement strand
TTGAGCGCGTTCAGTAGCATCAACGTGTCGGCTGGCGCGGTCGCGCGGAAGCCGGCTAGCCATGCCGTCGCCACCGCGTCGTCTTCTGCTTCAGGGTCGAGCAGCCCAACGCCGAGAAGTGCCAGATCATCGGGCGCATAGGCAAACGGATGGCTGTGTGCGGCCGGATCAAGCCGAATGATTGGATAGGGCTCGCCTGTGTGGAGCACCTCGTGCTCGGCGAGGACCGTCAGAGCCGCCGCGGGATCGGCGATCAGCGCCAGCGCGGCGCTGTTGCCAGCAGCGTCCTCGCTCCAGACAAGGTCGGCGGTCGGGTAGACTGTCACCACCGACCGTATCGTGGTCACTCCATGACCCGGCCGCGGTGTGACTAGCAGGCGATGGTCGAGGAAGCAGACAGGCCGCCTGTAGCGGTAGGCGGTACAATGCCGGATGCGAAGCCTCACGGCTTGATCAACCCGGCGGCGCGCAGCGAGTCGTTGATCGTCACCGCCACGTCCCGGCGCACATGTGACGCGGGCGCGGCAACGGACGCCTTCACCGGCCGAGGCGGCGCGACCGCAGGAACGATGCCCCACGCCGCCGCGATCCGATAGGTGGAAGAGATGCCGGCATCGAGCATGTGTGCGCCGGGTGATCCGCAGGCCTCGTTCCCATGGGTCGCCAGCGGAGTGCCGTGTCCCATACTAGGCGGATATACTCAGCGGCCACCGATCCCGACGTCGAGCTCTCATACCCGCTAGTTAGCTGCCGCAAGGCGTCGACAACCTGGTAGGATGCGTACGGCGTCAGCAGGCAAGGAACGCCCATATACTGTTGCGGAACTAGCATGCCGGCGTCGCCGGTCAAAAGGAGCGCGATGCCAATGCGCGCAACCTCCTCGATCAGCGGGAGGGCAGAACTGTCATGCAACCGCAGGTTCACGATAGCGGCGGCAGGACGGTCGCGTAGATTAGCGAGCAGCGCTAGCCCTTCGTGGACGGACCGAACCGGACCAAGCGGGTCCATACCGGCATCCTGAATTGCGCGGTGAAGATAGTCGGCGCGGAAAACCTCCGCTTCGGCGAGCAGAATCAATGGCCGAGGAATTGGACGATTTTCTGCTATCATTCGCACGGCCTGGCAGCGCTTTCGCGGGCGCGCATTAAACTGGGCTGTTGGTCGAGGTTGACGTCCGGACGATCCGTGAAGGTTGATTGCACGCGTAGTGTCGACAAAGAGCGAAAGCGGACGCCTGATTGCGGGTATCCAGCGGGTACAATCAGGCTCCTTATCCACCTTCCCCGAGGGAAGAACGCGACCGAGGCGGAGGACGCCTCCGCCACAATACATCTAATCAGTGATGTCGAGACTGATTTTGAAAGAGGCTTCACGCCGACTTCCGACCTCTGCGATGCGACAATCCGCGACGCGCCGGCTCTCGGACGTCTCCTCTTCCAAAAGCATCCGCAAGGCAGAGCGCATCACCGCATTTCGCGCCACGATCATAGAGGAAAACTCCTCGGTGGCTTTGAAGATGTTCCCGTTCACAATAACGATTGAAAACATCGGCATGAGCGACCTTTCAAGCTACTCGTCGGCCACGTAACGGATAAGTTTACATCCAATAGGCCCGAGCTGGTGCTATCGCACGGGCACTATGGCGGGTAAAATGAGTGTCTGGTTGAGAGCCTAGCCTGTTGTTAGGAGACTGATCAGTCGAGTCGCAGCTGTGCCTCGTTGAGAAGCATGGCGACCGCAGTAACGACTTGCACTGGCGCAAAGGGCTTCTGGAGAAGAACACTCTTCGGGACACCCTGCGCTGCCCAGTCGCTAGCGCTATCGCCCGTCATATAGATTACCGGCAGGGATGATCGTAGCTCGCGAGCACGCCGCGCCACTTCCCAGCCATTCGGACCATCGCCAAGGCGAATATCACTGACCAACACCGCGAGATCTGAGTGCTGCCTGTCCAAAATAGCGAGCGCCGCTGCGCCACTATCGGCCGTTAGAACGTCAAATTTCGCGTCTTGAAGTGCCTCTTCTAGGATATCTACAATGAGCGCTTGGTCCTCTACCAGGAGGACTAGGACCGAATTGTTCAAGGGAACGCCTAACCGGCCGGGCGGAGCCTTTGCTTGGTCTCCAGCGTCAGACGAGCCGATCGCCAACGATTTGGGCGTTTACCACATCAGCTTTCGCGCAGCAATGCCGAAGCCGGCTATGTCGTTGGGCGATGTCGCATTGGCCTCGCACGACAAATCCAGCTCACCTCTCGGGATTTTTTCGTACGCACCTGGACTGGAACGAGGCGCAGAATATTTCCGCTGCGATCACCGCGGGACCAACGTCAATTCGATGGCAACGAAGAAGTGCGATTGCTCTGCCCCGCCCACCTCGGGAATCTTGCATTCCGCAACGTGGCGGTAATTCGGATGGCCCTCCTCGCTCAGGAAGGCCATCGCTGTTCGAGCCGCGGATTGCTGAGCGTGTTCGAGAGATGCGTGATGTTCCATCGCCTCCGAAACACTCTCCTTATCGCTGATTGTGATTCGATACGCTGGCATCACCGGATAATGCGCTTGCTTGGCTTCTCTCGCATTGTCCCCGGTCAATGTTGAAGGTGACGCAGTTATCACATCTGCGCCAGCAAGGCGGAGGATACCTTCTTTTTAGTCGCGTGATTGATCGTGTAGCGACGGCTGCATTCGCAGCAGCAGCTTGCGAGCCTCTTCTTTCATCGCCGGAAGTTCCAGCCCGTCGGCATGAGGCTCGGTGTTCCCAGACAGTGTGAGAAGTCGCTCAGCCAGCGCTACAAAGCTGTCATGACGAACGGCCGACAGAGCGGCGGCCGCCTCGTCGACATAGCTTTCCCACATTGGCCGACCTTCAAACCGAATATTCTCGGGATGTCCGGCTAAGCGACATAATGGCCGCGCCGCCCGCTCAATCGGTGGCATCTTACCCCTCAGCTGTTGGTGTGTTTCCCGCTTGAAAGCACGAACAGTAGCAGGTGAGCGCGCTGATCACGCCCAAGCCTAGGGCTGCGCGAGCGGACCAGATCCTGCCCCTATTTTCTCCCTCGCGGATCATGATCGAGGTTTTGATGCTCACCAACGCGGCCGTCAAGGCGGCGCGCTTTCGCGCGTCCGCGTACAAATTAACCGACGAGCGCGGCCTGCACCTGTACGTCACTCCGACTCAGCGAAAGACGTTCCGGCTCCGCTTCCTGTGGGAGGGTCGCGAGCAGTTGCTGACGATCGGCCAGTGGCCGGAGGTCTCGCTCGACGCCGCGCGCGCCCGTGCCGAGGCGGCGCGCGCGCAGCTCGCCCGTGGTGTCGACCCGCGCACCGCGCCGCAGGTCATGACGTTCGAGCGCGCCGCCCGCCAATGGCACGAGCGACAGCGGGCCGGCTGGACCGCGGTCCACGCGGCCGACGTCCTCGCCAGCCTTGAGGCCGACGTCTTCCCCGCGATCGGCACCGACGCGCTGGACGCGATCGACGCGCCGGCGGTGCTGCGGATCGTGCGCGCGATCGAGCAGCGCGGTGCGGTCCAGACCGCGCGGCGCGTCCGCCAGCGGATCTCCGACGTGTTCGCACTCGCGGTCAGCGAGGGCTGGGCGACCAGCGACCCGGCGGCGATCGTCGGCCGCGCGCTGACCCGCGCGCCGGCGGCGCGCCACCACCCGGCGCTGACCACGATCGAGGAGGCGCGCGCGCTGCTCGCCGCGGCCGAGCTGGTCGACGCGCGACCGGCGGTGAAGCTCGCCTCGCGCTTTGTCGCGCTGACCGCCGTGCGGCTCGCCGCAGTGCGCGGCGCGCGCTGGGACGAGATCGGGGAGCTGGACGGCGCACCGGTGTGGCGGGTGCCGGCGGCGCGGATGAAGCTGGCCGCGGCGAAGAAGCGCGACGCGGCGAACGACCACCTGGTCCCGCTCGCGCCGACGGCGGCGGCGGTGCTGCGCGCGGCGCGCGGGCTCGATCCCGACGGCACCGCCGACGGGCTGATCTTCCCGGGCCGCGACGGACGCACGCCGATCGGCGAGGGCACGATCAACGCGCTTTACGCGCGCACGCCGTTCGCTGGCCGCCACGTCGTCCACGGCTGGCGGGCGACCTTCTCGACGGTGATGAACGAGCGGCGGCCGGCGGATCGCGCGGTGATCGACCGGGCGCTGGGTCATGTGCTGAAGCACGACGACGGGACGATCGCGAAGGTCGAGGGGGCGTACAACCGCGCTCAGCACCTCGCGCCGCGGCGTCGCGTGTTCGAGGAGTGGGCCGTGACCCTGACCGGCTGACCGCGCCGCGTGCGGGACGGCGGCGGGAGCGTGGCACGCTTCATGCTCCATCCCCCCAGGCAGCCCGGGGCGGCGCAAGCCGCCACGCTCGACCGCCGGGTCTTGGCGGTCGGGTCAATGGGGCGGACCCTTTCGGCGCGGGGGGATCAGCGAATTCGATGCATGGGATCGCCTCGGCGATCCCATTCCTTATCCTTCAGCCCCTGAGAGGGGATACTGACCAGATGGTGGACTCGCGTTCACCCCTCCGGACGCGCGCGCGATCCCGGCCTCCATCCGGTCGAGAAGGTCGCGCAGCTCGGGGCTCGACGGCCGCGCGGACGCCTTTGGGATGTCTGGCGGCATCGTGCCTGATCGTCGGAGCCGGCGGCGGGCGAGCAGGTCGCGCAGGCGCTGCGCCACGCGCGCGGGCAGCGCCTCAGGAGTGAAGAAATAGGAATTGGACACCTGACGGCGTTGCGGGCCGAACACCCCGTCTTTGCCCGTCCGCTCGGTACGGCGGATCCAGTCGAGGATCTTCATCGCCTTCAGCCGGGCGAGCGCCCGGACGACCGTCGTCTTCGTCACTCTGGCCGCGCGCGCGATCGTCAGCAGTTGCGGGTCGAGCCGGCCGGATTTGAAATCGATGGCAACCTTGCCGTGCCGGCCGAGGATCGTCTCGAGCACACGAAGGCCGTGCAGACCCAAGGGACGAGCCCCGCCTTTCGCCCGTTCCTCATCGTCCCATTCCGAGACAGCCTTCAACAGGCAATCGATCCAGCTCAACGCACCGGCGGTCGTGCCGTCGCCGATCGGCCGCGATACGCGGGCGCGGCGATCCTCGACATCGATGCTGTGACGCCGCACTCTCCGATCGGCGCCGCGCTCATGCCTCCCTGTGATGCGGGCGGCAAAGCCCTTCGTGAGCTGGCGTGCCTGACGCCCCATCGAGGCCGCCGTCACGCGCGGCCTCCGGCGCTCAGCCGTGCTGTCGCTTGCCCTCGAGCAACGCCGCCGGCGGCGCGAGGCCGTCGGTCAGCATGTCCGCCCATTGCTGCGCGATCTCGCGGCGGCGCGGCATGTATGCGGCGCGGTTGTAGTCGGCCTCCACCCCGGACGGGACGTGGGCGAGCATGAGGTCGATGACAGCGCGGTCGCCGTCCCTGCCCTCCTCCTTCACCCGCTCGTTCATGATCGTCGAGAACGAGGCGCGCCAGCCATGCGGCACATGCACGCCCGAGAACCCCGCCTCGCGATACGCCTTGCTCAGCGTGCTGTCGCTGATCGGCTTGCGGGCATTGCGGACGCTGCGGAAAATCAGCCCCGTCGCGTTCCGCCCCGAAAAGGCGATCGCCACGTTGACGGTCTCGACCGCCTGACGTGACAGCGGGACGATGAATTCGAAGGCGTCGTCCTGCTTGCGTTCGACCCCCAGCTTCATCTTCCGCGCCGGGATGCGCCAGATCGGTGCGTCCCCGTCCAGGTCCTCGAATTCGTGCACCTCGGCATGCCGCAGGGTCGCCGAGCGGACCGCCGTCAGCGCCAGCAGCCGGGAGGCGAGCTTGGTGAGCGGATGCCCCGGCTGGCGCTCCGACTTGGTCAGCACCGCCCGCGCCTGCTTGATCGTTCTCGCCGCCGGAAACTTCCCCTTTGGCTTGCGGCCGAGCGCGCGTTTGGTGACGGCGGCCGGGTCGGACGATGCGATCCCAGCACCGATCGCAGTGGCGAACACCTCCGAGATCCGCTGACGCACCCGGTGCGCCGTCTCGACGGCCCCGCGCGCCTCGATCGGTTTCAGCACCTCCAGCACCAGCGGCGTCGTCACGGCGGTGATCGGGAGCTTGCCGATCTTCGGGAAGACGTCGTTGACGAAGCTGTTGAGCACGATCGCCGCATAGCGCGCCGACCAGCCTGCCTCCTGGCTGGCATGCCATCCACGCGCCACCTTCTCGAAGGTGCTGCCCGCCATCGCCGTCTGTTCGGCTGCACGCTGGCGCTTGCTGACCGCCGGATCGCCGCCACCGCGAAGCACCCGCGCCGCCTCCTCGCGGAGCTGACGTGCCTTTGCGAGCGTGATCTCCGGGTAGCCGCCAAAGACCAGCCGCTTCTCCTTGCCGCCGAATCGGTACTTCCACCGCCACGACTTGAACCCGCTGGGCAGGACGTAAAGGTAGAGGCCGTGGGCATCGCCGAGCTTGTACGGCTTGTCCTTCGCCGGCGCCTTCCGACAGGCGATATCGGTCAGCACCCGGTGCCCCCACGCCTGCTAGATCGTGCCCCCAAAGTGCCCCCAGAATCGATCCGCTCAACGGGTTCCATCTGGAACCATGAGGGACAACGGACAAGCCCTTCCACGAGGGCAATGGGGGCACCAGAGGAGTGTTGGGGAACCGTTCGGATCGAAGGGTTGGTGGAAGGGACTGGATTCGAACCAGTGTACACTTGCGTGGGCAGATTTACAGTCTGCTGCCTTTAACCACTCGGCCACCCTTCCACGAGCGGCGCTGTCAAAGCGAGGGCGCCCAATGCCCGCGCATCGCCGGCCTGTCAACGCCTGTGTCGCGATGCCGCAACAATTTGCGTGCCGGTGGCGCGTGGCGCATAGCGTCCGCCACCGCTTCTTCCTTCACGACAATCACGGACCCGACCCGTCATGCGCCCTTTCCCGACCGCCACCGCCACGCCGCTCCGGGGTCTTCGCTGATGGCGCGCCGCGGCCACCGCCCGAGCCAGACGCAGGGCAACCGTCCCCGGCTGTGGGGCCGTCACGCGGTCACCGCCGCGCTCGCCAACCCCGAGCGGACGGTGCGCAAGATTTGGGGCACGCGCGAGGCATTGTCGTCGCTCAGCCTGCCGCCGGTGTTGCCGGTGGTCTATGCCGACGCCGCCGATCTCGGCCGGCTGGTCCCGTCCGACGCGCCGCACCAGGGGCTGGTGGCGGAGGTCGATCCGCTCGAGGACGTGTGGCTCGGCGATCTGCTCGAACAGGGCGCGACCGACGATCCCGAGCGCCCGCGTCCGCTGGTGGTGCTCGATCAGGTCACCGATCCGCATAACGTCGGCGCGATCCTGCGCTCGGCTGCGGCGTTCGACGCGCTCGGCATCGTCACGCAGGACCGGCACGCACCGCCCGAATCGGGCGCGCTGGCGCGCGCGGCGAGCGGCGCGCTGGAGACGGTGCCATGGGTACGCGTCGTCAATCTGGCGCGCGCGCTGGAGGAAATGGCCGAGGCGGGCAGCTGGCGGATCGGGCTCACCGGCCACGCGCCGCAGACCCTGCCGCAATCGCTCGCCGACATCGGCCCGAGCCGCCGGATCGCGATCGTGCTCGGCGCGGAGGGCGAAGGGATGCGCCAGAACACCGAGACGCATTGCGACGAACTGGCGAAGCTGCCGATCTCGGGCAAGGTCGAGAGCCTCAACGTCTCGAACGCCGCCGCGATCGCGCTCTATGCGGTGACGGTGCGGTGACGTTCTCCGTCATCCCCGCGCAGGCGGGGATGACGGTGGTGCGATCAATCCTCCGCGGCGATCCGCACGCGCAGGCCGTCCAGCGCCGGGCCGAACTCGATCTGGCACGACAACCGCGAGGTCGCGTCGCGGTCCGCCGCCGCGTCGAGCAGGTCGTTCTCGTCCTCGCTCATCGGCGGCAGCTTGTCGGCGAAGGCGGGGTCGACATGGACGTGGCACGTCGCGCAGCTGCAGCAGCCGCCGCACAGCGCCAACACCTCGTCGACGCCGCCGTCGCGGATCACCTCCATCACCGAGAAACCCGCCTGCCCCTCGAGTTCGCGTTCTTCCCCGTTGCGGGTCTCGACGATAAGCTTGGCCATATGAACTCCACCGATAATCGCCCCGCCCATGGCGGCAAGCCCGAGCCCGCGCAATGGGGCTGAGCGCCGCGGACCTCAACGCCGGGCTCGATGCGCTCGCCGCGCGCGAACCCGCCTTCGCCGCCGCGCTGGAGCGGGTCGGCTACCCGGCACCGCGCATCCGCGCGCGTGGCTATGCGACGCTGCTGCGCACGATCGTCGGGCAACAGGTGAGCGTGAAAGCGGCCGATGCGGTGTGGCGCAAGCTGGAGGCGCTCGGCGACCCGACCGACCCGGCGGTGGTCGCGGCGCTCGACGACGACATGCTGCGCGCGTGCGGCTTCTCGCGCCAGAAGACCGGCTATGCGCGCAGCCTTGCCGAGGAAGTGACCAGCGGCCGGCTCGACCTCGACGACCTGCCCGCCGACGACGAGGCGGCGATCGCGCAACTGGTGCGCGTGAAGGGGATCGGGCGCTGGTCGGCGGAGGTCTATCTGCTGTTCGCCGAGGGCCGTCCCGACATCTGGCCGGCCGGCGACCTGGCGGTGCAGATCGAGACCGGGCGGATCCTCGGCCACCCCGAACGCCCGAGCGAAAAGCTGACCCGCGAACTGGCGGAGCCGTGGCGGCCGTATCGCGGCGCGGCGGCGATCTTCACCTGGCATCATTATGGCGCCGGGGCGAATGCCGCGCCGGTCTGAATCTTCGGCATTTACGCCACTTTAACAATGCTGCCGAATAGAGGGACCGGACGTAGCAGCGGAAGAAGGGGCGATGAGGACAGCGTTCGATCGCGCGCGCCGCGCGCTCAACTTCCTCGAACTGCATCAGCTCGACCCCTCGCCGTCGCATTACGAATTCGCGTTGGCGGTGATCGGCGCGCCGGGCTCGCACCTGTCGGAGGCGGTCGCCGCGCAGACCGATGGCGGGCTGCGGCTCACCACCGCCACCGTCCAGTCGCTCGTCGACGCCTATCTCTCCCCGCCGCGCGAGCAGACGCTCGACCGCCGCGAGCGCACCGTGATGCGGCAGGCGCAGGAACTCGGTACGCTCACCAGCGACGCGCACGACCTGACCGAGGCGCTCGGTCGCGACATGGATGCGTTCGTCGCGGCGGCGGGCGAGGCGCCGTCGGCCGCCGCGTTCGTCGATCGCCTGTCCGACGCCGAGCGCGAATTGGCCGCGCTGCGCAGCGAGGTGATCCAGCTGCGCGACAATATCGTCCCCGCGCCGCCGCCCGCGGACAGCGGCCGCGACGATCTGACGCAGGCGCTCAACCGCAGCGGCGCGCGCGACGTGATGGCGCGCGCGGATGCCGGCGGCGAGGCGCATCTGGTGCTGGCGTTCAGCGTCGACGCGCTGGAGGCGATCAACGATCGCTATGGCCGCGCGGTCGGCGACAACGTCCTCAACGCCTTCGCCGCGACGCTGCAACAGACTTTCGCCGAGGAAGAGCTGATCCGCTGGAGCGGCAACGAATTCGTCTTCATCACCCGCGGGATGCCGGTCGCGACCGCGCGGGTGCTGACCGATCAGGCATTGGCGTCGTTTGCGGCGCGGCGGCTGCGGCTGCGCGGCTCGGGCGAGCCGATCGGCACCGTCACCGCCTCCGCCGGGCTCGCGGCTGGCGCGGCGGGCGGGCAGGAAAGCTCGCTGATCGCCGCCCGCGCCAACGCCGCGCTGGCGGCCAGCAACGGCGGAAACCAGATCGAGGGGTGAAGCGACGCAAGCCCCTCCCCTTCAGGGGTGGGGTTGGAGTCGGGCCTGACCACGGCCACCGGCTTCGCGGCACTGCCCCACCCCCGGACCCTCCCCTGAAGGGGAGGGGTGACGTTGCCTACTTCGCCGGCCGCCACGTCTGCGATTTGCAGAAGAAGGCGATGCAGCCCTTCACCGCCAGCGTGCCGTCGGCGTTCTTCGCGACGATCGACTTGTAGGTCTTGCCGTTGCGCGGATCGTAGATCTTGCCGCGCCAGTCCTTGCCCGCGTCCTGGAACTCCGACAGGATCGGCATCCCCAGAACGGGACGGGTGCGCAGGCTCGCGTCGCTGTTGTTGACGTCGGTGTCGGGGGCGCCGGGGCGCTTCTTGAGGATCGTCGTCAGCTTGCCGCAGGTCAGGCTGCCGCACGGGCCGACCGTGATGACGCCGGCACCGTCCTCGGTGACGTAGCGTCCGGCGATCGGGGTGGCGGCGAAGGCGGTCGCGGGGACGGCGGCGGCGAGCAGCGCGAGCGCGGCGGGGAGCATGGTACGCATGGCGGGAACTATCGGAGATCAGTGATGAACACGCAATGGACCATCGGGATCATTGGCGGCTCGGGCCTGTATGCGATCGACGGGCTGGAGGATGCCGAATGGCGCAGCGTCGACACGCCATGGGGCGTTCCCAGCGACGAGATCCTGTTCGGCAGGGTCGGCGATGTCGCGATCCGCTTC
>Ga0265780_10011408_pt1 | contig 10510 bp, 6 predicted proteins | sample P1T30metagenome_FD_192432 | JGI IMG/M metagenome (GOLD analysis project Ga0265780, IMG submission 192432) | Plant litter microbial communities from East Loma Ridge, Irvine, California - P1 T30 | ecosystem: Environmental > Terrestrial > Plant litter > Unclassified | place: USA: California... | reverse complement strand
TAATATAATTATTTCCCTGATAAATACCCATTTTAAAATTAGAAAAATGTTTTCTTTCATGTATGACAACTGAGGCGGCCCAAAAATTATCATTTATTCCATCTATTAGACGTGGTGATAATATTATTTTACCGTTTTATGAAATAATAATATAAATTTGATTTTCACAAATGTCAGATCTAAAAGCATTTTTAAGAATCTTATTTGAAAAGGCCATCCCGCAACAACTTACGAGATGGCCTAATGATTAAAATCTATTTAATAAATCTTTACAGATAGAATAAACAGAGAATACTTATATAATTAATTATATATAAATGAAATTTTATTTGACTGTACCGAACCCGAAAAAAGGATATTTTTCGCTTCCTATTAAATTAAGCACCTGAGAGTATCAAATGCCCAATAATAAAATGCCTCAAGGCTTCAAAGGAATTTTGGCAACTATGCTGTCTTCTAAAACTTTATAGCCTTTAGACTCCAATTCCTTAATATAATCATCACAGCCTAAAATTGTCGCATTGTATCTGTCATGAAAAGATTTGATAATTTCTTTATACTGATTAGACTTCGTATATCGATAAAGAGCTTTATCATTTTTATTATAATTTATTGAATGATGTATAGTCTGAAAAGGCTGTAAAATAATTAGATCTTCACGACACAAACCATAGTCTCTGAAATAGTATCCACTTCTATAATATGAATAGGGCTTTAACACTTTTTCATTTTCCAACACATAGGATTCACCATAAAAACCTTGAGGGTCAATAATAAAGGTATTATCAGTGTTATTTTTTATAATTTCCTCTATAACCTGCTCTGTTGCCTGGGTATCAATCTGTTTTAACGGAAATATAATATCAATATCTTTTCCGGTATTCATTTTAATTTGATTTGAGCAAAAAATAAACAGAAAACAAAAAGGCAATAAAATAATTTTCTTCATAATTTTAATGTTTAGACATTTTTAAAAAATATTCAGTGACATTTTTCAAAGGTTGCCGTCTTCATCCACTTTTAAAATAATTGTTTTGCAGCAAGGCGATGTATTGAAATAGTTTTCATAACGTGTCCCGCAATTGGAGCATTCCATCATCGTAATATCATTTTTTTTCATATTTAAATGTGTTTAATAAAAATCCGGCCAACCATAGGCAGGCCGGTTAAAAACTAATAACCAAATTCAAAGAATTGAGCCATCTTCTTAATATAAATATTTCACATATTCAGATCTAAAACGCCTGCTATAAATGATAAAATGGTGATTAATGATATTATTATTTATATACAAATGGAATTTTATTTGACTGTACCGAACCCGAAAAAAGAAGGTAATTGTCAACTGATTTATGAGATTTTGAAAGATACTTTTTCAAAATTTTATCAGGTACGTTTAAAGATATTTGAAAAAAATAGTGCTCGCCTTCCACTAAATCGTAAAGTAAGGATCCACTTCAGCCGGAGAATTATATATTGGCAGAATTATATTCATACATACTGATTTAATCTCTTCGGCTCTAACATTATTATTCTTTTACTAATTTGATATGAAATTTTTAAGTCAGATAATGTACTAAATTTTGTTTTCTTTTCTATACCTTTCTAAGTCTTCTTTTCTGATACTGTCACGCTCAGTGGGAACTAGTTCATATAGGGATGACCCGGATTTTCCTTTTAATTTTGATTGTTCTTTATATATCCTAAAAAAGAGTACTCTCTAGGTAAGGTGAATCTATAACTTCATTGGGGATGCTATTAAAACCGGTTTGATCCAATGCCAAGGCATATTTCTTCATGGAACTATTTTCTATATTAAAACATATAGAATTAATTTCCATTGGTTTAATATGAGGTAACTTTTCATCCGGTATTTTAATGTGTATATCCTGAGAGAAATACATAAAAGGGAAAAATATAAATAATAAATATCTCATTAGAATATGTTTTCAGGTTTATAATTAATTTTAAAATTAAATAATAAATTCTGATAATAAGATCGTTTTTAAAAACTTAACATCTATAAATTTATTTTCTTTCTTCATAAACTTATTATATAATTTTCCAAACATTCAGTATTTATTTCGGCTACTGGATCTGCAACTATTTTTTTAAGCTGAATCAATCAAATTTCATAGAATTTGGAGTTTTGATCACAACATAGTATTCCTTACTGTCCTTGACTAATTTTGTATACTTGTGTCTGTATTTTTTATTATCCAAATTATATATATTAATAATAATATATTCTTCAAATAAATATATTTTAGGAATACTAATAGAATATTTTGATACAAATACTTTATCTGGTATAATTGCTCCAAAGTTTATATTAATATTTTGTGATGAAGAATTTAATAAATCTAAATAAAAGTTATCGTTTACATCAATAGACCCAACGATATATTTAAACACATTCTCTTTTATAGATGGTGGGATATTTATAGAAAAATTATTTACTGTTAAGCATGGCTTTTCATCAATCATAATTAAAATATTAAGTCTTTTACATTGAGCATGACATATTACCAGTAAAAAAAGATAAATTAAAGTCAATGTTTTTTTATAAATTTTAGTTTCCATTTCTATTGAGTATGTTTCTTATGATTTGCTGATTTAAAATCATTCTTGGTGCAGAAATATTGCTTCCGCTATAAATTGCAGCTCCGATAGGTCTACTATCACTAAATGACCCATCCGTATTTCGTGTTATATTACTATCAGTTCCAATTTGTAACCTTCCAACAATTATATTTGTACCTTTACCCGCAAAGGTTATGTTATCTACTCCTGGTGTCGGTGTTAAGGCATTAAAAGGATAAGATGTATTATTACTAACAAATATTCCTGCTGGGTGGAGATGTATAGTAGTATGAGTTGTTTTATTAGTTGGTATTAAAGCTGGCGCAGTTGCAACATTATTTGACACTGTAGGCAAGGGACCTGTTTCACCTCTTAATATCACATCATTTTCACCAATCGATGACGATTCTTCTCGAAATCCACCATTTGCAACACCTCTTGCTAAAACATTTAGAGATTCTTGCAAAGCTACATCGCTTGGGACTATCATATCTGCATTAAATTCACTTAATTGGTCTGTAGTAACATGACTACCATTTCTTTCAGCAGTCCTAATAGCATTTATATCTTGTCGATTTGTAACCATTATAGTTCCTTTTGTGTCCGTTCCGTCTGTTCCAATTTTATTTCCACTATTATTAACATAATCGATTGGAGGCATACTATTTTGCAAAGCTCTAAACGCATTTCGCGCCTGTTCTCCATACAGGATACCTTCTCTACCATCAGGATCAATAAATCTAATAGGATTATTAAACGCATAATTATACGGACTATGTCTTGTCATTTTCTCCGCCAATGGATCAACCACGCCCCATCTTCCAATATCCGGCATATAGAACCTTGCTCCGTAATCATACATCCCGCTTTCCTGGATTTCCTTTCCGTTGTATTTATAGCTTTGGTAGCCTCCAAGCATACTTTTCATCCCTCCGATATGGTTCATCCCAAATGCATAATAGTTGTTGGTATCTGTAATCTGAAGATTACCCTGGCTGTCTTTTGCATAACTTACCCTTGCATTTCCCAGGTGGTCCCTGTACTGGTAAATATAGCGGTTTTCCGTGAAACTGTAAAACCCTTCCGCAGTGGGAACAAAATCAAGAATCCAGGTAGGAGTTAATGTACCGGGCGGTAGAGTTGGATCAAGGATTATCGGATCTTTAAAAGCTTCCTGCTCATAGGCAACACTGGTCCTGCACCATAGGCATTGGGTAATCTCAGAATACCTGTATTGGAAGCCATCCAGGTAATCCGTGATATTATTGGTAATTGTAGGATTTCCCCTGCCACCGCCACTATAGTAGGTTTTACGGACCTTAGTGCCATCAGCACGGTATAAATAATTTAAACTAAAATTTATCGCAGTACCTCCCAATGGGTCGTTCTGGGTGATTCCAAAAGCATCCGGCAGGTTCAGATAATTATATCCTATTCCGGTGATCCCTTTATCCTTCATATTGATCATGCTTCCGTTCAGGTTGTAGTCTATTGTGTTATTCCCTCCTTCATAGCCGGTACTGTTAGGGATATTCTCAATCACTTTTGTAAGACGGTTTCCCGCATATTGATAATCCAGGTCATCCACCAGAGTTGCGGTAGGGGAATATACCTGTGGAGCAGACCTTTTTAAGGTATTGATATTTCCGTTCAGATCATAGGTAAGGTATTCATTGAAACTTCCGCTTACTCCCGTGCTCGGCTCCCTATAAAAGGCATTTGTCAGCCTGTTCAGTTTATCATATTCATAAGAATATCTTCGTTTAGGGTCATTTGGTACCGCTCCTGTTATCCAGTCTACTTCAGCGATATTACCATTAAATTTAGGCGCAGCATTTTCCGGAGTATTATATTTGATCTCATAACCAAATAATTTACCATTAAGATTTGCCGGATCATTGATTTTGGTCATCCAGCCTCTGATATTGTAACTATAGCTGATGTCCTGCAGCGGAACAGAAGGTGATATTCCCCCTACTTTCTTCGCAGAAATCTGTGAAAGCTCATTATAGCTATTCTGGGCTAAATATTCCATCGGGTTGCTGTCTACCTGATGCGTATGGGTAAGCAGCCTGTTCTGGTTGTCATAGGTAAAGTTTTCCGTGATCACCCTGTCGGTATCCGTATCCAGCCTTTTGTGTGTCGTAACGCTCTGCTGAACCACTCCTGCGAAATCCAGTTTAGAATCCACCTTAGTGCGGCCTCCCAGATGGTTAATGGAATAAGATCCTATAGAACGTCCTTTTTCATCATAATAAATGTAATTCTTCGTCCAGTTGTCATCCTCAATATTTTTTATAAGACTCATCACCGGAAGACCTTTGGTGCTTCTCCCGGCTGTGGAAGCATTGTCCGTTAAGGTCGGCTGACCGATAATAGACGCCGGAAAAGTGGGATTGAAGTCATATTGAGGATACTTATCATAATAGTTTACAGTAAGGATCTTGTCAAAAGCAGTTGGCGCAGCCGTCTTGCCATGATATACTGTGATGCCGCTGTGCTGAAATGATCCTTCTGTCTCAGTATTGCTTCCGAATACAGCTTCAAGATGGCCTTGTATAGCATTTCTGGCGCCTCCGTCAATAACAATTCCCGTATACAGTACTCTGCTGAATTTATCGTGTTTGCTAAATAACCATTTATTTTGAGCTCTCAGATTAGCGTCCTGGCTCATTACCAATCTATCCGCTGTATCGTAGATCATATATTCCCAGCCTTTACCCGGAAGCTTTTTCTCTACCAACCTACTCCTGCCGTCATATTTGTACTGGTAACAAAGATCTACAAGCACGGTATTGGGGTCTGCAGCAACAGCTGCTTTGGGAGGGACAACATAGGCAAGTTGGTTGTATTCATTGTAGACATAATAAGTATCTGCCTTTTCCGTATCACTGATTACTTTTCTGACCAGTACAACCTGGCCTTCTCCGTTTTTGAATTCGATGGTTACATTACCGTCTTCATCGGTTACCGTATTTTTATACAGCTGCGCTGCTCCGTAATTTGAACTCTGGCTCAAAACGGAACTTGTAGCACCATCTACCCATGTAGTAACGGTAGTGTACTTTTTAACGGCATCACCAGTCGTGTTGGCATCATAACCAATCTGCACAGGCTTGTCATTCCAGGCGGTTCCCACCTGTTTCTGCTGAAGGATACGGTCTAAGGGTGAGTTTTCAAATTGCTTTTCAGCATAGATCTTTTCAGATCCGTACAATGCAGGCTGCGTGGCGTTGCTTAAGGGAGTAGTATAAATAGCCCCGTTTTGCGTTCCCTGCTGGGGAACGGGCAAAAAGTCTTTTGCCTGTCTGCCAAAGCCGTCGTATTCTACATGGGTCACCACATCTTTTCCGGTTGGGGAAGCTTTTACATTTATCACCTGCTTGGGCCGGCCCAAGCCATCAAAATACTGGACCGTCTGTATTTGTTTTGCACCAGTACTGGATGTTGTAACAGGTTCCAGATAAATCCGGCTCTCTACATAGTTTTCTGTGCTGCTTGCGCCTGTTGTCTGGCTATGTGCCAAACCCGATACCAGCAAAGCACCTATAGGTATTAATATCTTTTTCATCTTATTAGTTTTTAGTTGATTGGAAATGTAAAATCTAGATTATAAGTTGTATTATTAGGTACGCCTGTAGATCCCAGACCTTCCATTTTTTTTATAAGTAGGTCTCCATTGGTTTTTATCACTATATTCCAGATGTAACCTCCGCTATAAGAAGTTGTAGTCTTTTCAATTTGTGGGATGCAGGTTCCATTAATCTTTCCAATAACAACTCCTGTCGTGGTCCAGGGTTTCCCAACTCCTGAAGAGAATCCTATTTGCACTCTATAGTTCTGATTTAAGATTGATACACTGCCGCCGCCATTAATATACATACTTAAGGGGCAATTTATGGGAGTACATGAACCATTTATATTAGCCATATTTTGTCCATTGGCATTGATTTCATTTTGAGCTAACTGGTTGGCTGCCGCAAGACTGTTATAAGAAGAATATTTATCTTCAGGAACGGTGTAAGCATAGCTTCCCCCAATTGCATTTGGCCCACAATTATTCCTGATAAAAGGCTGACTTTGAGTTGAGTTATAAAATAATCTAGGTGCATAATTATACTTAAACTCTTTTAAAATATTATTTTCAGAATCAATAACCTTTTCTAGCTTATTCTGTACATTATATTTATAAAATTCCCTAAATCCTGAAGTGGAAGTTATTGTTTTCACACCGATTAAAGGATCAGATGTGTAAGTTGTAATATTAAAATCCTTGAATTCTGTCTTCTTCTTAAAAATATCTAATTTTGAGAGTAGAACATCTTCACTAGGAGCATCAATATCTAAATCTGATTTATTTACTATTTCTAATTGTAAATAAGATGTATTATTATTTGGGTCTAATCCAAAAACTGCCATAATCTGTGAATAGCTTCCACCCTCAATTTTAGCTATTATTTGTGTTTGATTATAACCCCAAATAATAGTAGTTGGAATACCTGATTTTGTTGTATACTGCAAAAGATTACCCTTATTATCATATAGATTATATGTTATTTCAGTAGTAGGTATATTTTGACCATTTATAATATTTTGATCATAAGAAATTACAGATGTGGGATTTAAATGATTAGAATCATCATATTTTGTTTCTATTAAGGATGTTCTTTTTAATGAGCCATTAATTACATTTCCAATTATTTCTTTTTCTAGTGGAACATTAAGAATATTTGAATTAATTAATCTTATATTATTTTTTTCAGTAGAATATTTTATTTTTTCTAAATTATATTTTCCATCTGGAAATTTAAGAGATTTAAAAGTAATAAAATTATTATTGTTGTATGACAAGTCGGTTCTCGTCACTAAAGAATCACTATTTATATATTCTATATTTTCTTTATCTGTTAATATAGTTTCCGTAGAATAAATTGGATAATAACCAATAGCAGATTTTATATTTTGATTCACTGCACCATTTTGAAGTTTCAGTATTTGAAACATTGGATGAATCATTACTACTCCATAACTAAAATCAGAATTTTGCACAATATAATTATACTTTTCCTCATTCAACTTTACATTGTTCGAATCAAAAATAGATTTATGTAATAAACTTCCATTCTCTTTTTTGTTTCCTTTTACAGAAGGTAAAAAAATAGGTCTATTATAATCTGAGACATAAAAATGGATATCTTCACTATTTGAATATATATTCTCTGTTCTACCTTTAGAATTTCCACCAGCATCTAATTCTTTTCTGATTACTTTAGAGTACCCTACACCACTACCTGAAGATAATGAGTAGGTATTTGACACAGAATTTGAGCTCATAGATACAAAACTTCCTTTTGATGTCTCTATAGAACAAACATCATGTACCGGCAAAACACACAAATTTTGAGTTATATATATTTCTCCATTATCTTGTCGGAATACTTTTTTAGGATTTGGTGTTATCCCATTCTCATATTCAAAAATAGTAGCATTTATCAAATTATTATTAAAATCATAGTTCTCTTGTTTTGATAGTCTTAATCCATTTCCTTTATTGTATTTATAGTTATGGAATTGAAAAAATAAATTGGAAGCCTCATTTCCCTCATAAACAAACTTTGAATATCCTTTAGTAGGATAATATATTCGTTCTAAGACTGCACTTTTAGTGTAAATATCATTACTTAATTTATTATTATTGTTAAATTCATTGTATCCAATTGTTGGGTTGCTTATTACAGGTATATTAACATTATAATTAAAATCATTGGGATTAAGATGAGCTGTTTTATTATTGAATCCTCCATTGGAATATCCCCAATAATCTGTCGCAAACGAATTTTTATGAGGTAGTAATGTTTCGTTGTAAGCAAACGAATATTTCTCTTCATTTGTCTTTTGAATAGAAATCAATTTCAGCCTCTTATTACTATCTATATTATTAATAAGGGGAGATTCATCCACGAGTTGAGGCAGAAAATAATCATATGTAAATTGACATTCATTTATTAATATATTATTAGTAAATAAAGAAATTTTATCTAGTTTTTTAGTTCCGAAATCAATTCGATCAGAATAATTAAAAATTAACTTCCCGTTATTGCCAGTTATCGTTAATGGTAATAAATAATTCTGTTTCGAACCTACATCAGTTGAAGAAGTAGCTCTCAGACCACCTAAATGATTAAATCCGTTTGGATTTGTATAAGAAGGTGTTGTTCCTGCTCCCGCTAAATCTAAATCATTAGTAGTTTGATTATTACCTGTCGCAGAAGAATATGTATAATTTGAAAAAGATGTCGTAAAGTTCAAAAACCAAGATTTTGGTACAGGATTATCAACATTAAGGATATTTAAATAGTCAAAATAAATAGAATTATTATTCGTGTCTGTTATTTCTGAAATCAAAAAATTTTGACCTTGTAAGCCACCTGGGACTGCAGTAATTCTTTCAGTTTTATTAAACTTATATGTAAATCCTTTCGGATCTTTTACCTCCAACCCTTCTGCGGTTTTCTTTATTTTATATCCTTTCTTATTTAAAGATGTAAAATGAATTGTAAAATTATCAGAAAATGTATAATTTGGAAAATTAGAAATAATAAACTCAATTTTTTCGCCAAATAAATTCATAATAAAAATATCAGGCTGCATATCATACAGTTGGTAATCCTGAGCAACATTAGTAAAAGATCCATTTTTTGGAACATTATTATTGTAGGCCATAAAATATCCAAAAGTATCGAAAGATGGTATTTGATTAAAATTTGTTGGACCGCTTGCTATAGGAAAATTATTGGCGAAAGGAACAGAAGATTTGGCAAAATCCAGTCTAAAATGTGGATTATAGGACGAAAAATCATCAAATCCATATATATTTTGGACAATATTTGGAAAAGACATACCCCAACCCAAACCGACTTGTCCTGCTTCTTCAGTCACTCTTATTCCATTACCTGAAATATAATTTAAATTAACAGGCAAGCTGATATCACCGGATTTCAAATTAAATAAATTAATATTTGGTGAATTTGTTCCGGTGTATTCACTATTTTGAATGTCTCCATATTTCAAAAATGCTTCGCTTGAAGGAGCTTTTGGTGGTTCAGGAAAATAATAATTGGAATAATTTTGCGCATATGTCAAATTTCCTAAACTTGTAAAAAAGCATAATAAAATAATTGTTTTTATTGTGTTTATCTTTCTCATGTATTTCATTTTTTAATTAGTTTAGCACTCGCGGTTTTGTTAGTATCCGTTTTAATGGTGATCAGATAAGCTCCCTGCACTAGCGGCTGCGTATTAATCTTCGTTACTTTATTCTTGGTTTTTACAGTCTGCAGCTGCCTTCCACCCATATCATACAAGGTAATATCAGCATCCTTAAAGTCAAATCCAACCTCCACATAAGCATAATCACTCACCGGGTTCGGATAGATCTTAATATCCTGCTTTTCGATCAATTGGTCAATCTGCTTATCCCCCAACTTTACAATCTTCCAGTTTTCTTTCCCAAGCTCCTCTGCGCTGGTTCCGGCCAGGATAATGGAGCCGTCACGGTTCAGCTTGATATCAGATAACCGTTCTTCTCTTTTGCTGGATTCCCCTTTTACATGTTTCCTCCACTGCTCATTTCCGTTTTCATCTAAATACAGCATCCAGAACGTCTCATCATCCGTCTCCATTCTTCCTTCTGCCTGGGTATAGCCTCCGAGCAGAATCCCTTTCGAGGATTTGTCATCCGAACTGTGCAGAACACTCATGCCCATCAAGACATCACGGTTCTTAAAGCTGTACGACTTCTGCCACAGATCTTCGCCTCTTTCATTGAGTGAAATCAGCCACAGGTCAGTCCCTTCTTCAAGACCTACCGATTTATTGCCCGATCTTTCCGACCTTGATTCCCCGCCGATGAGAAAACCAGTGGAAG
>Ga0265780_10011407_pt1 | contig 10511 bp, 11 predicted proteins | sample P1T30metagenome_FD_192432 | JGI IMG/M metagenome (GOLD analysis project Ga0265780, IMG submission 192432) | Plant litter microbial communities from East Loma Ridge, Irvine, California - P1 T30 | ecosystem: Environmental > Terrestrial > Plant litter > Unclassified | place: USA: California... | reverse complement strand
TGCATTACCACCGAGACCATGTCTGAGCCAAACGTCGCGAGTACTTGCTGGGACACCGTGGACTTGCCACTGCCGCTACCGCCCGCGACGCCAATAATAAACGGTTGGAAAGGAATGTTGTTCATGCCGAATGATACCGGAACCGCGGCCGGACTGACAGGGGCCGGCCGGTTGCGCATGGACCATCAGCCGGCCGATTGCAGTGGCGAGATTGAAACCGATCCGGCGGAACTGGCCAGCAGGTGGCGCGGTCGAGATCCTGCCTGACAGATGCGCCAGATCACGGCAGGGCTGGTGTCCGGATGCCAGACTTGACCGGCATTTCTCCCCGGATTGTGCTCCACGGAAATACCGGTCTATCGATCAGGATGCCAGTCCGAATTCAACTCCCCAACTCCGAAGGACCGCATCATGACATCACGTATTCACGCCGCCGTTCTGACCCTGGCCATGCTGTCTGCAGGCGCCGCGTTCGCTGTTGACCTGAAGGGCATGTTTAGCGCAGGCAAAGACCTGATGAGTGCAGCGACCTTGAGCGACAAGGACATCGTCGACGGTGCGCGCAGCATGGTGCAGCAGCTCGACAAGAGCGAAAAAGTGGCGCCGGACAGCAGCGGGTATGCCCGGCGCCTGGCGGCCCTGACTGCCGGTTTCAGGAACGAAGATGGCTTGACGCTGAACTTCGCTGTCTATCAATCGCCTGAAATCAACGCGTTCGCCACGCCGGATGGCAGCATCCGCGTCTACAGCGGCCTGATGGACCTGATGACCGACGACGAACTGCGCGGCGTGATCGGCCATGAAATCGGCCACGTCAAGCTCGGCCACTCGGCCGCGCAGATGAAAAGGCGCTGTTGCTGTCAGCCGGCACCAAGGCTGCGGGCGCGAGCGGCGGCAGGATCGCGGGCGTGGTGTCGGCCAATGCCGCAAGCATCGAGGCGTTTGGCAATGCCCAGTTCTCGAAATCGGACGAAACCGCGTCCGATGACTACGGCTTTGCATTCATGCAAAAGCACAAGTTCGACGTGAAGGCGATGGAATCGGCGTTCCGCAAGCTGGCCAAAGAGGACCAGGGTGGCGGATCGGACATCATGTCGAGCCACCCGGATTCGTTGAGCCGCGCCGAGCGCATGAAGGCCAGGGCGGGCAAGGCGTAATCCGATCGGCCAGCACCACGTGCCCGTGCGGGCGCGTGGCCATGTGCTGAGGCGGCGCCCTTGCCGCCCATCGTCACCAGGCAGACGGTCCGGCAATTCCTGCGACCGATCGACCACGCACGCGTCACCCGCCGTGCATCGACACTTCCGCTGACAGTAAACGTCTCCCTTCGAGCGTAATTGATCTGGGCCGCGATCGGGGCTACCGTGACGTTACAACCTGCATAACAACGAGCATGGCCGGCCCGCAGCCCACCCGAGGAGGCGATGGCGACAGACCGTGCATTGGAGACGTATCACCAGCGGCGCGCCGGGTGGAACCGGCCGACGCACCTCGAAGGAGCCACCCTGTGTCCTCTCATGTCATAGCTATCTGCGTCCTGGCGCTGATGTTCATTGTCGCCACCGCCATGCCGATCAATATGGGCGTCATCGCCTTTGTCGGCGCTTTTCTGGTCGGCACCATCGTCTTCAGCATGGAGACCAAGGCCATCATGGCCGGCTACCCGGCCGAACTGTTCCTGACCCTGGTCGGCATCACGTTCCTGTTTGCGCAGGCCCAGAACAACGGCACCATCGACTGGCTCGTGCGCCTCGCCGTGCGCGCCGTCGGCGGGCGCATCGCCGCCATCCCGTGGGTGATGTTCGCGGTCACCGCGCTGCTCACGTCCGTGGGCGCGGTCAGCCCGGCGGCGGTGGCAATCATCGCCCCGATCGCGCTGGGCTTCGCCGCCAAGTACAAGATCAATCCGCTGATGATGGGTCTGCTCGTGATCCACGGCGCGCAGGGCGGCGGCTTCTCGCCGATCAGTATCTACGGCGGCATCACCAACAAAGTGGTCATGGAAGCCGGGCTGCCGATTTCGCCCCTGACCACCGCGTTCACCAGCCTGGGCGTGAACCTGGCGGTGTCGGTGATCCTGTTCTTCGTGTTCGGCGGCGCCAAACTGATGCGCCAGGAAATGCCGAAATCGACCAGCGGCGTGCGCCCGAAGTCGCCGTTCATCCCACCGGTGGCCGTCGCGGCGCAAGGCCCGCAAATCTACGGTGACGCCGAAAATGAAACCGGCAGCGAAGAACGCCTGACCTCCCAGCGCTCGAGCGCAGCGGTGGGCGCGGTCGGTCCCGGCGGTCCCGGCTCGGGGTTGGGCTCGGGCGCTGGCGCGGGCACTGGCGAAATCGACCTGCATGCCGGCCCCACCTTCCACCAGATGTTTACCGTGTTCGGCCTGGTCGCCCTGGCCGTGCTCACGCTGCTGTATAAACTCGATATCGGCTTCGTCGCCATCACCATCGGCCTGTTGATTTCGATCCTGTCGCCGCAGGTGCAGAAGCGCGCCATCGGCCAGGTGTCGTGGCCCGAGATCATGCTGATCGTCGGCGTCAGCACGTATGTCGGCGTGATGCAGAAGATGGGCACCATCACCTGGGTTGGCGACAGCGTCGCCAGCCTGACCTCGCCGCTGACCGTCGCCTTGCTGCTGCTGTTCGTCGGCGCCATCGTCTCGGCCTTCGCCTCATCCACGGCGGTGCTGGGTTCCCTGATCCCGCTGGCCGTGCCGTTCCTGGCGTCGGGCACCGGCGTCGATGCCATCGGCTTCATCGCCGCCATGGCGGTGGCGTCCACCATCGTCGACGTCAGCCCGTTTTCGACCAATGGCGCGCTCGTGCTGGCCAGTGCCCAGGGCATCGACCGCGACGTGTTCCTGCGCCAGTTGATGATCTACGGCGGCATCGTGACGCTGGTGGCGCCGGTCGTGGTGTGGCTGCTGTTCGTGGTGCTGTAAGCGCACCCACTTTTTGGAGCATGTATGAATCACCCTGAAGGCCACTGGACCGGCCAGCAACGTAACCGCAGCGAGCGCCTGGCGCGCGCCGGCGCGGCCCTGGGCGGGGCGCTCGACGGCAAAGTCGTCCAGGCCTCGCACATCGTCGAGCTGCTGCATGCCGTACTCGAACCGGGCGACCGCGTGTGCCTGGAAGGGAACAACCAGAAGCAGGCCGACTTCCTCGGCAAGGCGCTCACCCGCGTCGACACCAGCCGCGTGCATGACCTGCACATGCTGCTGTCGGTGCTGTCGCTGCCCGAACACCTGGACGTGTTCGAAAAGGGCATCGCCTCGAAGCTCGATTTTTCATTTTCGGGCCCGCAGGCCGGGCGGCTGGCCAAGCTGGCGCAGTCGGGCAAACTGAATATCGGCGCGATCCATACGTACCTGGAGCTGTTCGCGCGCTACTTCATCGACCTGACGCCGCGCGTGGCGCTGGTGGCGGCCGAGATGGCCGACCGCGAGGGCAATCTGTACACCGGCCCGAACACCGAGGACACGCCGGCCATCGCCGAAGCCACGGCCTTCAAGAGCGGCATCGTGATCGCGCAGGTCAACCAGATCGTCGACAAGCTGCCGCGCATCGACATCCCCGGCGACTGGGTCGGCTACGTGGTGCAGTCGCCGACGCCGTACTATATCGAGCCGCTGTTTACGCGCGATCCGGCCCTGATCTCCGAAATCCAGGTCTTGATGGCGATGATGGCGATCAAGGGCATCTACGCCGAGTACGAGATCGAGCGCCTGAACCACGGCATCGGCTTTGACACCGCCGCCATCGAACTGCTGCTGCCGACGTACGCCGCGAGCCTTGGATTGAAAGGCAAGATCGCGCGCCACTGGGCCCTGAATCCCCATCCGGCGCTGATCCCGGCAATCGAGGCGGGCTTTGTCGAATCGGTGCATTCTTTTGGCTCCGAACTCGGCATGGAAAACTATATCCGTGCGCGGCCCGACGTGTTCTTCGTGGGGCCGGACGGCTCGATGCGCAGTAACCGTGCGTTCTCGCAGGCGGCCGGCCACTATGCCTGCGACCTGTTCATCGGCTCGACGCTGCAGATCGACTTGCAGGGCAATTCGTCCACCGCCACGCTGGGCCGCATCGCGGGCTTTGGCGGGGCGCCGAACATGGGCGCCGATGCGCGTGGCCGGCGCCATCCGAGCAAGGCCTGGCTGAAGGCCGGCGAGCAGGCGCGCGCGGGCCGCAACGTGATCCCGCGCGGGCAAAAGCTGGTGGTGCAGATGGTCGAGACCTTCCGCGAGCACATGGCGCCGGCCTTTGTCGAACAGCTCGACGCCTGGCAACTGGCCGAGCAGGCCGGCATGGCGATCCCGCCGGTGATGATCTATGGCGACGATGTCAGCCACATCCTGACCGAAGAAGGCATCGCGAATTTGCTGCTGTGCCGCACCGATGAAGAACGCGAACAGGCGATTCGCGGCGTGGCCGGCTACACGCCGGTAGGCATGGCGCGCGACAAGCGCATGGTCGAGAACCTGCGCGACCGCGGCATCATCAAGCGGCCCGAGGATCTCGGCATCGACAAACGGATGGCGACCCGCGACCTGCTGGCCGCCAAGAACATGAAGGGCCTGGTGCGCGCATCGGGCGGCCTGTACGAGCCGCCCAAGCGTTTCAGGAACTGGTAAGGAACACACATCATGGAAACGCTGAACTATCGTTTCGAAGCAGGGCAGCGACCCTTGCGCGGCATGCCGCAACTGGTGGGCGTGGTCGGCTCGGGCAATCTTGAAATCATGATCGAGCCGGCGCCGCTGAAAGGCGCCTGCGAGATCGAAGTGCGTACCGCCGCCGTGGGTTTCGGCGCCACCTGGCAAGCCGTGATGGCCGATTTTCACGCGCGCTGGAGCCTGGCCGACGCCCGCATCAGCATCAACGACATGGGCGCCACGCCGGCCGTGGTGAGCCTGCGCCTGGACCAGGCGGCAGAGTCCCTGACCGATCCGTCGCCGGCGGGAGGCACGCCATGAGCAGCTATCTCGAACTCACGGCGCGCCAGCGCATTCCAGCCATGTTCGACGCTGGCAGCTTCGAGGAATTCCTGCCGCCCTCGATGCGCATCGTCAGTCCGCACCTGGCGCAGCTCGATGCGGCGGTGTCGTTCGACGATGGCGTGGTGGTCGGGCGCGGCACGCTCGGTGGCCAGCTGGTGTTCGGCGCGGCGCAGGAGGGCGGCTTCATGGGCGGCGCGGTCGGCGAAGTCCACGGCGCCAAGCTGGTGGGCATGCTGCAGCGCGCGATCGACGAGCGCGCGCACGCCGTGCTGCTGCTGCTCGAATCGGGTGGCGTGCGCCTGCACGAAGCCAACGCCGGCCTGATTGCGGTCTCCGAAGTGATGCGCGCGATGCTCGACGTGCGCGCGGCCGGCATCCCGGTGGTGGCGGTGGTCGGCGGCGCCAACGGCTGCTTCGGCGGCATGGGCATCGCGGCGCGCTGCGCCAATACCGTCATCATGTCCGAAGAAGGGCGCCTGGCCATGTCGGGGCCCGAGGTGATCGAAACGGCGAACGGCGTCGAAGAATTCGATTCGCGCGACCGCGCGCTGGTCTGGCGCACGACGGGCGGCAAGCACCGCTATCTGCTGGGCGACTGCCAGGTGCTCGTCGATGACGATGTCGGCGCCATGCGCGCCGCCGCGCTGGACGCCATTGCCGCCATTGCGCCGGGCCAGGCGCAGCTGACGGTCGATGGCTTGCTGGCCGAGCAGGCGATGCTCGAACGGCGCCTGCGCGACACGCAGGGCATGAGCGAACCGATGGATGTCTGGAAGGGGCTGGGCGTGCCCGACCCGGCGCAGGTGCCGATGCTGGAACCGGCCGCCTTCCTCGCACTGGCGGCGCAGCACCGCGCAACGCCGCACACAGGAGAACGATGATGGATTGGCAGCAAGTAGCAGCACAACTGTTCCCGGGCGGGCACGAGATCGCCGAGGCCGATCAGTTCTTGAGCGGCAGCGCGCAGGTCGATGGCAAGCCGGTGGCCGTGATCGGCACCACGGGCCACACGCCGATCGGTATCGAGATCGCACTGGCCCAGGCCCAGGCCATCCTGAAAACGGTGCAGCGGTATCCCGGCCGGCCGATCCTGATCCTGGTCGATACGCAAGGCCAGCGCCTGCGCCACCGCGACGAGATGTTGGGCATCAACAGCTATATGGCCCATCTTGGCAAATGCGTCGATCTGGCGCGGCGCCAGGGCCATACCGTCATTGGCCTGGTGTACGACCAGGCGCTGTCGGGCGGTTTCATCACCAGTGGCCTGATCGCGAGCGCCTGTTATGCGCTGCCGCAGGCGACCATCCGCGTGATGGGGTTGCCGGCGATGGCGCGCATCACCAAGGTGCCCGAAAAACGCTTGACCGAACTGGCGAAGGACAACCCGGTGTTCGCGCCGGGTCCCGAGAATTATCTGCGCATGGGCGGTCTGCACGGCATCTGGGACGGCGATCTCGCAAATGCGCTGGTACGCGCGCTCGCCACGGCCACCACGGACGATCAGCGCATGGCGCTGGGCCTGGCGCGTGGCGGGCGCCTGCTGGCGCATCCGGTGGCGCAGGCGGTCAGGGTGGGCAGCGATGTTCGCGCGGCATGACCTGGTCTGGCTGACGAGCCGCGGCTGGCAGCGCGTGCGCGCCGCTGCGCCGCCGCAGGCGCTGGTGGCGCTTGACCGCTGGCGCGATGGCGGCTGGCCAGCCATCGTGCGGCGCGCCGAAGTGGGCATCGCGCCGGGTGAAGTGGCGATCGGCTTTCCGCTGCCGCCACGGCCCGAGGACGGCGGCAAGCTGAAATTCGGCTGCTGCGTCGAGATGTCCGATATCGGCCGGCGCACGCGCGCCTTGCCGCTGGTCGGCGCACTCGATGCGGTGCCGGCGCAGTGGCGCGAAGGCCTCGAAGTGCTCGAGCGCCAGGCGGCCGACGCCGGCGTGGGCCTGGCGGTGTATGGTTCGGTGGCGCTGGCGGCGCTCACCGGGCAGTATTACCTGACGCCGCTGTCGGACATCGACGTGCTGCTGCAGCCGCACACCCGCCGCCAGCTGATGATTGGCCTCGATCTGCTGTCGTGGCATGCGGGCATCCTGCCGCTCGATGGTGAAGTGGTGTTCCCGGACGGACGCGCGGTCGCCTGGAAAGAGCTGCGCGCGGCGTTTGCCGGCGCCCCGGGCACGCGGGTATTGAGCAAGGGGCTGGACCGGATCGCGCTGGTGCTGCCCGAAGAATTGATCGCAACGCTGGAGGAAGAAACGTGGAAAGCCTGAACGCCGTACCGTGCCTGCCGTCGCGCCGGCTGGCCGAAGTCAGTGCGCGCGCCTTTTGCCAGCGCATCGCGCGCCTGGCGGTGCGCAGCCTGTATGCGGAACTGGTGCTGTATCCCAAGCCGGGGCTGGTCTCGAAAGTCGACAACGGCAGCCACACCGACATGACGGCAGCGACCTTCATGCGCAGCCTGTTTGCGCTGCGCCGCTACTTTTTCGCCATCACGCAGGCCGGCATGGCCGATGCGCCGTTCCACGTCCTCAAGCAACTGGGCATCGAGGCCGAACAGCGCATGCTGCGCGCGACCGGCGGCATCAATACCCATCGCGGCGCGATCTTTTGCCTCGGGATGCTGTGCGCGGCAATTGGCCGCTGCCGGGCGGATGGCGAGGCCCTGACGGCGGCGCGCATCGGCGCGATGCTGCGCGCGTGCTGGGGCCAGGCATTGGGCGCGCACAGCGTCGATACAGGCGCCGGCTCGCATGGCGCCCGCGCGCTGCTCCGCTACGCGGCCAGCGGCGCGCGCGAAGAGGGCGCGCGCGGTTTTCCTTCCGTGTTCGAGGTCGGCCTGCCGGCGCTGCGCTGCGCACTGGCGGCGGGGCGCGGCCTGCGTGAAGCACGCATCGACGCGCTGTTCGCGCTGATGGCCCATATCAGCGACACCAACGTCTACCATCGCGGCGGCGTCCAAGGCGCGCTGACGGTGCGTCGCCAGGCGCGCGCGTTCGTCGCGCGCGGGGGCAGCGCCGCACCGGACTGGGAAGCGCGCGCACTGGCCTGTCACCGCACGTTCGTGGCGGCGCGCCTGTCGCCGGGCGGCGCGGCCGATCTGCTGGGCGCGGTGTGCCTGGTCCACGCGGTCACCTCACGCTGATATGGCAGGCCGACTCGCCATCCTTTGTCCGGGCCAGGGCGCCCAGCATCCGGCCATGTTCGACATGGCGCGCCTGGACCCGGCCGCAGATGGACTGCTGAACACTTGGTTCGACGACCCGGCGCTCGGTGCAACCCTGCGCGCGGGACTAGGCGACGCACGCTTCACGAACCGCATCGCGCAGCCGGCAATCGTCGCGGCGACGCTGGCGATGTGGAGCGCACTGGGCGACAGCATTCCAACGCCGGCACTGGTGGCCGGCTACAGCATCGGCGAACTGTCGGCGTATGGCGTGGCCGGGGCGCTGGCGCCGGATGACGTCATCCGCCTGGCCAGCGAGCGGGCACGCCTGATGGATGCCTGTGTGGCCGCTGGCGCGGGGCAGGGCATGGTGGCGCTGTCGGGCATGCCCGTCGTGAGCATGGAAGCGCTTGTGCAGCGCTGCGGCTTTTACCCTGCGATTGTCACGGGCGACGATGCCCTGGTGGCTGGCGGGCCCGCCGAGCGGCGCGACGAACTGGCGCAGGCGTTGGCCGCCGGTGGCCACGCGACCGTGCTGCCGGTCGAGGTGGCGTCGCATACGCCGTTATTACGCGGCGCGGTGGCGCCGTTCGCGGCGCTGCTGGCAAGCCAGGCCTGGCGGGCGCCGGTGTTCCCGGTGTTGTCGGGCATCTCGGCCGAGCCCGTGTTCGATGCGAACAAAGCCATGGCAGAATTGCCACGCCAGATTGCCGAAACAATCCGCTGGCGCGACTGCATGGACGCCTGCACGGAGGCGGGCATCACGGTGGCCCTCGAACTGGGTCCGGGCGCCGCATTGTCGCGGATGTTGCAGTCGCGCAACCCGAACATCGCGTGCCGGTCGGTGTCGGAATTCCGCTCGCTCGACGGGATACGCGCTTGGCTAGAGAGGCAGCTAGACTAACATTCACGAAGCGAATGTCTGATATTGCTACTCAGAATTGGAAAACACCCTGAGTCGCCTATATAACGGTTGTATCGCAACTGAAATCATAGGCGTTGCCCATGTGGGCAATGCAATCGAAGGAGCCGCACGTGAAAAAGATTGTCCATGCACTGGTCGCCGCCGCCGGCAGCCGCGCCAAGAACGTCCTGCGCAAGCAGGCTGAAGCCGCAAAACCGTCGAAGGTGGACTACCGCCTGAACGCCGGCGGCTGGAACTGACCTCGCCCCCGCCGCCAGTTCAATGGCGGCCTGACGAAAAAGGCTGAACCCGCTTCTTGCGGATCAGCCTTTTTTACGCGCGTGACCCTGTCAGGGTCGCTGCCGGAACGGGCTGCGCTCGTTCAACTCATCCAGATAATTAAAAGCCGGGGTCATAAAAGCCGGGGTCAGGTCTGACATTCGGACACGACCTCTGCAAAAGCCGGGGTCAGGTCTGACATTCGGACACGACCTCTGCATAACAAGCAGTCATCTAAGAGCCAGGGTCAGGTCTGACATTCGTAAAAGCCAGTGTCAGGTCCGACATTCGGACACAACCTCTGCATTACAAGCAGTCATCGACAGGGCTCATATTCGCAAACTTGTCGGTTTAGCGCTAAATGCTTGCTTAAGCCTGAGGCCGTGCCTGAATGTCAGACCTGACCCTGCTTTTGTGTTAAGCCTGAGGCCGTGTCTGAATGTCAGACCTGACCCTGCTTTTGCTGCTTTTGTTTACGCGCGTGACCCTGTCAGGGTCGCTGCCGGAACGGGCTGCGCGCGTTCAACTCATCCAGATAATTAAAAGCCGGGGTCATAAAAGCCCGAAAAGCCGGGGTCAGGTCTGACATTCGGACACAACCTCTGCATTACAAGCAGTCATCGACAGGGCTCATATTCGCAAACTTGTCGGTTTAGCGCTAAACGCTTGCTTAAGCCTGAGGCCGTGTCTGAATGTCAGACCTGACCCTGCTTTTGTTTGTAAGCCTGAGGCCGTGTCTGAATGTCAGACCTGACCCTGCTTTTGTTTGTGAGGCCGTGTCTGAATGTCAGACCTGACCCTGCTTTTGTTTGTTTGCTTGACCCTGCTTTTGTTTGCTGCTGTTGTTTGCTGCTTTTGTTTTTACGCGCCCCGGCCCTGTCACGGGCGCATACGGAACGGACTGCGCTCGTTCAACTCATCCAGATAGTCGTCGATTCCGCCAGCTTCCCGCTGCAGGAAATTTTCGACAGCATCTGAAAACGACGGATGCGCCAGCCAGTGCGCCGACCAGGTCTTGGTCGGCAGGAAGCCGCGCGCCATCTTGTGCTCGCCCTGCGCGCCGCCCTCGAAGGTGGCGATGCCCTGTTCGATGCAGAATTCCAGCGGCTGGTAATACGCTGCTTCGAAATGCAGGCACGGCACGTGTTCGAGCGCGCCCCAGTAGCGGCCGT
>Ga0265780_10011406_pt1 | contig 10511 bp, 9 predicted proteins | sample P1T30metagenome_FD_192432 | JGI IMG/M metagenome (GOLD analysis project Ga0265780, IMG submission 192432) | Plant litter microbial communities from East Loma Ridge, Irvine, California - P1 T30 | ecosystem: Environmental > Terrestrial > Plant litter > Unclassified | place: USA: California... | reverse complement strand
ATGTAGAGTTTTTGGGGGTTCATATAGAATTTCCATATAGAACAAGGAGTTGAGATATTAGATAGGATGAATTGAAGGATCTTTCTAACGAGTGAAGTGACTCCTTTGTATAGGAGTTATGCTTGCTGCAAGGATAACAATAAGCTGATTGTACATGAGATGGAAATTGGTGGAAACTAACAAGTTACCTACAGGCCGCGAGTGCATGCAACTAATGCTTGCTACGATGATAGCCCCACTGCCATCCCAAGAGGTACCGTCTCTGCACATGCACTAACAGGACGAATGACTGTGACGAATGCTATGGTAAAGCAAACTCGGTAGGCAGAACTCCCTCCTTTCTTGATCTTACTTTTGCTTCACCCGCGGCATTATCGCGTGTTTGGAGCTGAAGTACCGCGAGAATCCCGCGAAAGTCAGACAGAGGTTGCGCTTCATCTCGGCATCGCATGCGGCTACGACTTCGGTCGACTGGTTGAACTCAACAGCCCATTGAGTTGCCGGGGAAGGTACTCGCAGTATTCGACGGCTATGTTTTGGAGTTGCCTGTTTGGGAACGGACAAGCCCTGGCGATCCCGGCACTGACCTCACACCCGAATCAGCTTTCCATCACCTAAACACCTTTGCCTTTGCGCCTGGAGCTGCCCCGCAACCTTGGAGAGAATTCAACAGGCGAAGTCGTAAAATCGCAATCGCAAAGCCATTGGCCTTTAGCCCATCCTGCAAAAGGCACCAGAGAGGCGACGTTTTCTCAGACTCGCATACATTGGCCATGGGCTTCACCACCGGCTTCGTATGTACCCCTGCTTTGTGGTATGGCATTGGCTAATTAATGTAGCTCGGAGGCGTCACCCTCACATCGGCTGTCCTCTACCTCACGATATCGCTACACACACAGAACCGCGCAACACAGGCCGCGCTCCTACGCCAACAGCGCCAGGTGCTCGCCGACTTTTACGAGCCAAAGAAGCCAGAGCCAGAGCCAACCAGTCGGGAAGCACCCGTGGGGCTAGCAGAAATGGCCAAGGACAGGTGGAACAGGAGCCTCGAGGAGGGAGTCAAGAAGGTGTACACGACAGACTGGAGAAAAGTGCGAGAGGAGGCTGAGGATAGAGCGAGCGTCATTCTGCAGAGAATCCGGGAAAGCACTAAATGAGTGATTGTATATGCGGGCTAAACCAAGTGCTTTCGAGTCAACGTGTCCAGGGCCCCAAGGTTAGTGTGCGGCGCCAGCGGTGGCGACAGCTTTATTGCAATTGTACAAACATTTGGAGGCTTTCAAGAAGGCCAGTATAGATTTTCTAGCTATCGATCCTTTCAACGACTTGTCCGAGCGCAGGCAGCAAGCGCACAAGCTCTTTTGTCAACGTACTCTCACTCTCTGTTTTGATTTCGCACTTGTGCTTCACCCACGCCCTACGTCACCTACTACTATTGTTCGTTTGCGTTTGCATAGCAGCATAACAACATCACCCTGTTGCCTAGGTGTTGCCCCTCTCACCCACCAACATCATAAACACAAGCCCCATCCGACAAACAACCCAACGCGAATGTTTCTGCACCAACATGGCGTCCCACGGCATAGTTTACAACCTATTCGACGACCGTTACCTGGAGCTTCAAGATGTCGTCGGCAACGTCGAATCACTGCCTACGCTTGTACCTTACGAGCAGTATTCCCAACATATGATCGTCTATCGCATGAACACCGGTCCTGAAGTATTCATGGCTTTACTTCAGGATTTCACACGACGCAAGGCAACCGAGACACGCAAGGAGCTATGGGCCTGGTGCGTACAGTGGAAAGTCGATGAAGCCGCCGCTTGTGAACCAGTCACGCCTCCGCATTCACCGAAGAAGCCTCGACTTACCGCACCCCCAATCAAGGGTCATGTACGCACCATCAACCCGCAGCTAATGATACAGGGAGACACGCTGCGGATATTGCTTGATATCCTGCAGGTAGGGAGCTCTGTAGTCCCCAACTTCATCGAATTCCTATACCGCTGGATCGACTATTACGAAGGCGATGGGAAGGCGCTGAAGGCGGCGTTGCACAAGGAGATCCCAAGCCTCTGGGCTTTTGATTATCATCCGATGGTGTTCCCACGCGATGTGAAGAAGATGAATGAAGCGATGAACAAGTTACCAAACACCACCGGCGCCGAGGAGCTCGCGCAACCCTCCCAGACCAGAACATTCCGTGAGAAGCCGGACTTGGCGGCACTGCACCGCAAGGTGGAGGAAAGCGAACGCCTACAGTACCGCGAAGTTCACTTTGGCATACAGCCACCGAAGCTCAGAGAACCCCTTCCGCCTCTGATCAACGTACCACGAGACGCAGTAAGCCGAATCAAGTTCTACTCTGCGTGCTTCAAGTCACGTCAACGCGCCTTTAATTTGCTCATAGAGGCTGGCATGACCTCACAGCAAATGAGAGACTACCAGAGGAATCAAGAAGAGGATCCGAGAGACACACCGCTAGCTTTTGGCAGAGATGGTCTCAAATACTACAGGAAAGATGCCGCACTTGCGCAGAGACTTCATACCAAACAGGACAAGTATGGTGATAAGGATATGGAGGTCGCCATCAGCGAGAAGCTGGCGTTTGAAGCTCAGTTTTCTGGTCTCAGTGCTACACCTGAAGATTCCTTTGGTGTCCCACTGATTCCTAACAGGCCTGTACCGGCGCCGGTGGCCGCGGCTCGTAGTGAGGATATAGGTGATGAGATGTTACGCAAGATTCGGGAGACTAAGGATCGTGGCGAGCAAACAATTAACATTGTTCCTGCACCTCTGGCGGGTAAGCTGAGAGGCGAGCTCTTCGAGGGCGCCATGGACAAACAGGCTCTTCTCAAACGGCATGAGAGCCTTGGTCGTTTACTAGGCCCATCTCTTACCAATACACTTGACGGAAGGAGATCATATACAGACAGTACCGGATATAGCAATGCGGGCGAATATGGTGACTTGAACCACGGCGACTCGTGCGACAACGACGGTGCCGCAGATACTGGACTAGACATACCACTTAGATTTGCACCCCCTCGTCCTCGTCCGCCTCTGCCAAACCTATCGCTGTTGCCGATTCAACCACTCTCAATATTTCCATCGATACCCACCAACTCTTCCCATCTATCTGCACCAAGTGCGGGATCGCTGGGCTTACAACAATCTACGTCAGTTCATGGCAGTCTCCCACATCCGTCGCCCGCGCCAAACAGGATTCCTACATCACCTCATCTGATGGAATCTATGCAGAGCCTCACGCCAGAGCAAGCACGCAGCATGGTTTCGAGATTGAGTCAGGCACACCAGGAGACAAAGAGCATGCTTGGGCTGAGTCCTCATCCTTCATCACCAGTTTCACCCCCACAGGGTCATGCTCAACACCCAGCTTTCGTCGTAAAATCGACCCCACCCCAGGAAGCGCATGGCTATGCATCATTTGATTCTTTCCCTCAGCCACCACTACCTTCTGGACCTCCATCTGCGAATCATGAACCTTCTCGAATGTTGGGCCAGTCACCGCTCCCTTCACCTCGAGACTCAAACATACCTGGAGGGTTGCATGGAATACCTTCAGATGCTTCTGGGAGTGGGTCATGGCAGCTATCTGTGCCTCAAGTGCCAAACGTCTCAGCCAATTCAACCGGTGCGCTGTCGTACACATCTGGACCTGGGCTGCCGCCGCCTGTGCGTCCGCTGGGTTTTTATCAATCCGCACAACAACATCAGCGCATTAGCCAAGCGAATCTACCACAAGCCCCTCAACTAGCATCTTCTCATCAGGTCGCACCAGGTTTGTCTATTTCGGCCCAGAGTGCCGGGCCACCTGTGCCTCGAAGCCCAGGATATTCTGATTTCAGCAGCTACATCAAAAGGTATCTACAAAACCAACAACAGCCGTCTCCTGCCCCGAATTCATTGCTCGCGCCTCCCCGCCCGGGCATCCAACGCGGTGCTCCTAGCCCGCTACGCTTATCCCCATCATCCTCAGCACTCAATTCCCTCATTCCCTCCATCTCTGGCGCATCTCCCTTCCAACATGCCAAGCTCGGTATGCCAGTCCAGATCTACTTCCCAAGGGTCTTGGTTCCCGGCAATCTCATCGGTCCCGGAGGAGCAATGATGGGTAACGACGGCTGCACAGAAACCGATGCCTTCCTCGTTGGATATTCCCAGCCCGGCAGTGGTGATATTACCCTGAGCCACGCGATCTTCCTGCCAGTGGGCGTATGGAAAAACTGCATGGATAGGGTGAGGAAGGATAAGTATAGTGTGCTGGAGACGTACATTGGTCCTGTCAAGGGTAGGCCTCAGGGGACGACACCAGTACCACATAGAGCTGCGTACGATAAGCTCCGTCAAGCGTATAGTTTGATGTTGTCGCCTTCGCCGGCAGCACGTGAGGAGAATGTCACGAAGCGCTGGCGTGTGAGTCAAGGCAGGATGTCGGAGTCTGAGCGTGGGGCTGTCTGGGAAGGCTGGGCGGTTGGTGTGGATAAGGAGATTGTTATGAGTAGGGAGGAGAGGAAAGGGGCGCTGGTGTATCAGGAGTACATTGATCATGCTGTGGAAAAGAGGGAGGATACTGAGAAGGAGAGGAGGAGGAAGGAGATTGAGGAGTTGCTCGATGATGAAGAGTCTTCGGATGATGATGGTGACATGAACATGGAGGGCTGAGATCATGGAGGAGTCGAGATTTTTGGCTGCGAAAAAGCTTTGAGGGGATTAACATGGTGCTTCGATTTCTATAAGTGAGAGTACTGCTCCAGACCTTTTCCCTTTGCCATGAATACAGGTGGTCATTACTTAAATACATCTTCCACCGTCTACCTCAAGATTAACACCAGTAATGAAGCTCGCCTCCTTGCTCGCCATAAAGATACATGCATTCACCACGTCGTCCACTTCACCGATACGACCCATCGGTACATTAGAAGTGAACTTTTTCCTGTTCTCCGGCGTATCTTCCATGCCGGTAAAAGCAGAGAAGAGCCCCGTTGCAGTGACAAGCGGACAGATACTAACGACGCGGATTTGATGTGGGCCGTATTCTGCTGCAAGGCCTTTTGTTGCCTGATGTATTGTAAGTATGCCAGGTAGACAATGCATAGCATGTAGAAGAATACATACGTTCCAGACGGCACCTTTCGAGGCGTTGTACCATACAAGTCCTGGTCTGGGTCTGGTAGCTCCCACGCTGGCGATGTTGATGATTACACCGCCCTCTTTCCGCTCGATGGCTTGATTAACCCAGGCGTTACAACCTAGATACACGCCTTTGACGTTGACATCAAACGTCCTTTCAAACTCTTCCTCGGTGACGGTGGTAGTGGGTTTGCTGGTGTATGACCAGCCTGCGTTGTTGACGAGAATGTCGCATCGTCCAAACTTTTCTACACATGCTGAGACGGTGGATTTCCAGTCTGCTGACTTGGTCACGTCCATTTTGTGGAAGGCTAGGGCTGATGGATTTGTGGCTACAGTTGCTTCGCCTCCAGCTTGGTCTGAAGGGGAGGTTGGAATACACTTGGTAGATGGTTGATTAGGGATTACTTACTGATGTCGCAGACGAGGACTTTTGCGCCTTCAGAAGCCATGCCTTTGGATATACCGGCGCCGAAGCCTGAGCCGCCGCCTAAGACGATGTTAAGACATGAGTGTGTGGATGGAAAAGACGTAATGTACCGGTTACGATTGCGACTTTTCCATCTAATCTACCCATGATGAATGCTCTTGTTTTTATAGCCAAATGCACAATGTAGCCCGGTCAAAGCCAAAGTCGAGACGTTTTACAGAAGAGCGAAGTTATTGCCAAAAGGGCCACTACACTCTTGCTCAACCTTTCTATATACCCTAATGTTCTGCCATGAGTGCATAATCTCCAATCAAATCAGGCCGAAGATCCGTTCTTCGGGTAAGAGTACCGCAGTGAGGGGTAAAATCATGATGCCCCGCGTACGCATGTTGGTTGACGTTGAGTGGGAGGACCGCCGAGGCTCGGACCAATCGTGTGTCGTTCCCACCAACAGCGTCCTCAGCCATCGACGTCCTTGGATGCCTTCCGAATCACGTTACTTGGAATAGCCGATTAATCAATTAGGCTACATGGGCAAAGGTGGGGAAGATGCTGCGGTGTCTGTGAGCTTTGCGGCCGGTAGTCGCGTCAGACGCTGGCAATCTAAACACCATGAACCAGCAGCTTTCCCAGACATAGCTTCGACACAAAATCGTCAGCATATCGAGTCAAGACGACTAGATCAACAACAACATGGGTTCAGAAAACAAGTATCAGCTGCCATTCAAGGTATGTTAGGGCTATGTGATGACCCCGAATCATGTGTTAACGCGCAACAGCTCAACAACCCGGATTTGCTTCATAACCTCTCATTCGTGAACGGCGATTGGGTACGAGCAAAGTCTGGAAAGACTTTTGAAGTAGTTGGTCAGTCATCCATCCGTACCTAGGTTGCTGTTGTCTGATGTTCGACAAGACCCCGGGACCGGAAAGCCATGGATCGAGTGCCCGACAAACGACGCATCTGATGTAGACGATGCTGTCAAGAGCTCGCATGAATGCTTTCAGCAGTACAAGAAGATCAGTCCTCGACAGCGTGCGCAGATGCTGCACAAATGGGACGCTCTTATCAAGGAAAACAGAGAGGACATTGCAACTATCCTAGTATATGAGACTGGAAAACCGAGATCTGAGGCCTATGGCGAGATCGACTACTCTACAGGGTTCACGTGGTGGTTCGCTGGGGAAGCCGAACGTATCCAGGGAACCGTCTTTACGCCTGCTCTGGCAAACCGGCGCATATTCACCATCAAGCAACCGCTCGGTGTTGCTGTAGCGTTGGTGCCATGGAACTTCCCCATTGCAATGATATTGAGAAAGGCAGGTGCAGCATTGGCCGCGGGCTGTACGATGGTTGTGAAGCCCAGTCCAGAAACACCAATCACGGTACTCACGTTGGCATATCTCGCTCAAAAGGCAGGCTTTCCGAAGGGGGCGTTGAACGTCTTGACTACGGATCTGGACAAGACGCCTGAACTCAGTGAAGCGCTTTGTCGACATCCGCTCGTAAGCAAGGTCACATTTACAGGCTCAACACGCGTCGGGAAACTGGTCTCGAAGATTTGCGCCGACAATCTAAAGAAAGTCACATTGGAGCTGGGTGGCAACTGTCCTGTTCTGATATTCGATGATGCGAGCATCGAACAAGCAGTGGGCCAGATCTTCGCACTGAAGTACCGGCATGCTGGCCAGGCTTGTATAACCGCGAACCGGATCTATGTTCAGTCTGGCATTTTCGACAAGTTCCTGGAGCGCTGGAATGCGGAGACACAAAAGATTGTTGTCGGTCACGGCTCGGACGAGAAAACTACAATGGGCCCGGTGACTACACCGCGGGGTGTCGAAAAGGCGCTTGCTCTTGTTGAGGACGCGAAAAAGAAAGGCGCGAAGGTTCACACTGGCGGCAACAAAATCGAGAAGGACGGCGGATACTTTTTCGAGCCTACTGTCATCTCCGCAGTTACGCCAGACATGGATATTGCGAACGAAGAGGCTTTTGCTCCGATCAGCACATTCATCAAGTTCGAGACAGAAGATGAAGCGGTGAAAGCAGCGAATGATACTAGTATGGGCCTTGCTTCTTACTGCTTCACGAAGAATGTTGATCGCACGTGGAGACTATTTGAGAATCTAGAGGCAGGCATGATTGGACTGAACACGGTATGGTATGTGTGCAAGCTATGAGAAACACTGCTGACAACATGATAGGGCAACTCTTCTGCTGCCGAGTCGCCATTTGGTGGCATCAAACAGAGCGGTTATGGCAAAGAGTCTGGAAAGGATGTGGCTGTGAATGAATATCTAATCACCAAGACTGGCACGTTCACACTGGAGGAGCAGTCCTAAAGTAGCTGGCTCAGTGTGTCGCGACGTTTGAAAATGTCTCGTGTGAGGCTATTGTCTTTGAAGATGTTTGACGCTAGTTAGCTTAAAGAACTACAAGTTTTGGTTGTCATCTGTAGCGTGAACGCACCATCCTGGTTCAGGATTCACCGCCCGTTTCACCAGCACTTGTGCATGTGTGCGTTTACTATTGTCCAATTGCGCTCAATAACGATCTTGTAGTTATTGTTCACCGCCCGCGCGTTGGCAGTCAGCGCATCACGTGATCACGTTAGTGCCCGCCAGCTTACCGCGGCGCGCCTTCCCACTCTCAAAGTCCCCAGCTTCCCACAACAAGCACCCCACGAACCTCCCGACGACGCCTCGCCTCGCCGCTAAGCCGACCACTAACATGGACGACCTTGATATGATTGATGTCGCTGACGATATTGATATCCAGCTAGACACAGATGTAGCAGCACCGGTCGCGCAACAACCGCAACAGGTTGTCCAAGTGAGCTCTATGCAAGGCTATACAAGATTGCGTGCCATTGACTGACATGCGCACCATAGAATAACGCGGCAGAAGCCCAGGGAAGTATCCCCGCTGCTTATCTCGAGGACATTATAGTCCACAAGCCATGGCCCGAGTCTCTAAACCTGCAGGGTGTGGATAACTTTGACCCGAACGATCCCCTCTACTATACTATAGAGCATTGCCAGTCGGACCCGCGCGTTAAGCAACTGCGTTGGGTGAGCGACACCTCGGTCAACCTCGATTACTACAGCAGCGAAGATGCAGTACTCGCCCTCAGCATGTTGACGGCCCCAGAGGCTGGTGACACTAGCAACCTTTCTCTGCAAGCCACTCGCCCAGCGAAACCGTATTCGAAGAAGCCAGATAATATCCTGACTATTAGGCAGTCGAACGCTGGCGACGAAAAGCCAAAGGGCGCGGCTCAAAGGAGCAATTACTACCAACGAAATCCCGATATAGCCAGCAATCGTCAGCGAGCACCACGCAGGAGGTCGCCCGCCCCCAGAAAGGATTTTCTCGACTACGGAGAGGATAGTATGGGCTCTAGGGGTCAGAGCAGGCGGAGAAGTACCGGTGATGAGTCAATGGGCGATTCGGGTGCCGATCGAAGGGGCCCCCGCCGCAATGGACGAGAGGAGCGCGATGGGCGTGACGGACGTGGCCGTGGCAGGGGTGGAGGTCGTCAGCAAGCTGGCAGGTTCAGGAGCGATGCGCAAGGCCAGGATGTCGACTCTTACAGACCGAGTTCGAGGAGGTATATCAGTCCTGCATTCCGTTGTTGACCAATCACTAACTAAGCGTCGCAGTCCCAATGAGCCACGCTTTGGCCGCCTACGAGGACGCAGCGCATCTCCTACTCCATACGACGAGGGCGATGGCCGTTTTGGATTCTCAGAGCACGATTCGCATGCAGGGCCCCGTCGGTACCGCAGCCGTAGTCGCAGTGACAACCGGCGTCGACGTGAACCTAGTGCCGACCGCTGGACACATGACCGCGCAAACTACGATCGTCAAGGTGGTACTACAGGTGGCGGCCGTTGGCAAAAGGACTCAGCCCTCATTGAGAGCTCCCCAATGGGCAATCATCACCGCTCTAACGCCATTGATGCATCTTCAAAGTCAAAGGGAGGAGGCGAGTCACTACTGTCACGCATGACCAAGAACGGCCAGCCTTTGGCGCCACAGCAGAAGCCTAAGCGTTCGCTAGCCGATAGGATCACGCGCGATGATGATTCGGAGCAGCTTTTCGGCCGGCTGAAGAACGACTATAGCGACCCCCACGTTACCGAGTTCACTGAACCAGCGCAGCCTCGTCGTGGTCTCGCCGATCGCATCACGCGCGACAATGACATGAACATCCGTGGACGAGCACGCAGCCAGGAGGGTATCAACATCCGTGGCTCAGCTGATCGCAGTGGAAGTGGCATCAACATCCGTGGCGTAGCAAGTGGTGCTTAGAGTGCTTCTACTGCTTGGCCACGGACGAGCAGCTCAAAGGAGTAATTGTGGGAAATGACGATGAAGTGTTCATAAAAGAGGCAGTGGTTCATTTCAGCGAGCACTAGTCCTACATCAGAGTGACTAGTGTCATACCGCGGCACTGAGTAAATAACCACAGATCGCCGAGTATGTGAGAGACTGGATTTGATATGAGATGGGGTCTTTGAAGGGTCGGGCAATATCAGGTTACCAAGTCACGAATTCCGACTAGTAGTTATTCCCTTCTTCTCCTTTTTGCGCATTTTGCATAACACGGTCGGCATATACACCGAGGTGGCGTTATCAAAATTACCCAGCCTGTCGCCATTGCACGTCGGCAATGGTAGAAGCCTGAGGATATGGATTTCTTTAAGTACGATCAAGATTATACTGTTCTCTTTCCCTCTATTTGATTTGCGTTGTATAATCATTCCAATCACACACCTTTGAATCACATTGGAAATGTAGATGATTAATATATGAAGTTTTGAACTTTATTCTTCTGCCAAATCCATGCAGCTAATACTGAGTGGCTACAATTAGCTTGTTCTTATCCGCCGCTCTCTCTCTCTCTTTCTTTCTCTCTA
>Ga0265780_10011404_pt1 | contig 10511 bp, 4 predicted proteins | sample P1T30metagenome_FD_192432 | JGI IMG/M metagenome (GOLD analysis project Ga0265780, IMG submission 192432) | Plant litter microbial communities from East Loma Ridge, Irvine, California - P1 T30 | ecosystem: Environmental > Terrestrial > Plant litter > Unclassified | place: USA: California... | reverse complement strand
AGGGCGGGGATTACGTGATGAGCGCCATCCCGGAAGGGAAGGAAGTGATCGCCCAGGGCGGCAAGGCGGTCGCGATCGACTTCGAGCACGACCGCTCGACCACGAAACTCGTGGCCAGGATCCGCCAATACGGCGGCTGACAAACCCGATTGCTTGAATGGTCATGGACAATCATCAAATCAAGCCGCCTCAAGAATTTGTCAAAGCACGCTGGCTGCGCGACCTGCTGCGCTTCGTGCCATTGAAAAGCCAGTTCGTTCTGTCCGGGAATGTACGCGATTTGCAGGCGTCCGAGGTCGCACCGGGTGTCGTCACCGCCCAGTCCCTGACCAGCACCCTGTGCGACGGCCTGCGCGAGGCTGGTTATGCGCAGTTCGTGGTATGGAATCCCTTGCATGGGTTTACCGTCAATGCCAACCGTTCCAGTCCCGAGGCCGGCACAGATGCATTGCTGGCCGAGCTTGGCCTGACGCCTGTGGATGGCGCCGCGCCCGGCGGCATCGATGTTCTCGGTAACGTCCTGGAGCGCCTGGTTGGATTGTCCGGCCCGCCGACGGCGATGATCGTCGATTTTGCGTCGCGCCTGACCGTGCGTACCGAGTCGCTCAGTGCCGCCGAACATGCCTTGTTCACGCGCGCGCTGGTCCTGGGCCATACCGCCCAGGCGCGTCCGCATGGCGAACAGCGCCGCCCCTTCTTCAACACGATCATCTGGGTGGTCGACAAGGAAGGCGATGTGCCCGACTGGATCCTGATCGACAATCCGCGTATCCGTCACATTCCCGTGTCCAGGCCCGACAGCGCGACCCGGCGTGCATTGTCGCGCGCGCTGCTGCGCGGTGTTCCAGGTTCCCGGCAAGCGTCTCCCGAAGCCGTCGAGGCGGCCGAGCGTGCTTTTGTCGACGGTTCCGAAGGCCTGTTCGTGGCCGACATGAACGCAATCGCGACCCTGGCGCGCGTGGAAAACGTACCGATCGAGAAGATTGCGGATGCGGTGCGGCGCTACAAGGTCGGCGTGACCGAAGATCCGTGGCTGCAGATCGACCGCGACAAGATCCGCAATGCCGAAGCCGAGATCCGCAAGCGCGTCAAAGGCCAGGCACATGCCGTCACGCATATGCTCGACCTGGTCAAGCGTGCCATGACGGGTGTGGGCTCGCAGCGCAAAGGCGGGCGGCCGCGCGGCGTGGCCTTCCTGGCCGGTCCCACCGGCGTCGGCAAGACCGAACTGGCCAAGACCATCACCAGCCTGCTGTTCGGCGATGAAAGCGCCTATATCCGCTTCGACATGTCCGAATTCAGCGCCGAACACGCCGACCAGCGCCTGATCGGCGCGCCGCCCGGCTATGTCGGCTACGACGTCGGCGGTGAACTCACCAATGCCATCCGCGAAAAGCCATTCAGCGTCGTGCTGTTCGATGAAATCGAAAAAGCCCATCCGCGCATTCTCGACAAGTTCCTGCAGATACTCGATGACGGCGTGCTGACTTCGGGCCGCGGCGACAGAGTCTATTTTTCCGAGGCGCTGATCATTTTCACATCGAACCTCGGCATCTATCGCCCGGGTGAAACGGGTGAGCGTGTTCCGAACGTGATTGCCAGCGACGCTTTCGAGCGGATCCAGGAAAAAGTGCTGGGCGAAATCCAGCGCCATTTCAAGCTGGTGTTGAATCGTCCCGAAATCCTGAACCGGATCGGCGAGAACATCATCGTCTTCGATTTCATTCGCGACGATGTCGCTGGCGAGATTTTTGCGCAGATGGTGCGTGCCATCGTCGAAGACATCGCTGCCCAGGGCATCACGATCGGGATTGACGCTGCATGCATGGCCGCGCTCAGACAACGGTGCCTGGGCGACCTGTCGAATGGCGGCCGCGGCATCCGCAACCAGATCGAAGCCCACCTCATCAATCCTCTGGCGCGGGCGCTCTTCGACCAGGACGCCCGGCCCGGTGACCGCTTCATGCTGACAGCAGCAGGCGACGCTGCGCTGCATGTGGAAAAGTGCTGACACATGCAGATACGGATTTCCCGGCTGCATTTTCCTGTTACGACACTTGGCCCGGGGCAGCGGATCGGCATCTGGTTCCAGGGATGCAGCATCCATTGTCCGGGCTGTATCTCCGCCGATACCTGGGCGACCAATACCGGCCGCACCACGGTCGAGAGCGTGCTCGCGCATGTGTCGCCCTGGTTATCCGCCGCCGATGGCATCACGGTGACGGGTGGCGAACCTTTCGACCAGCCCGAGGCCCTGGCCGCGCTGCTGGCGGCGCTGCGCCGGCGCACCCCGGCCGACATCCTCGTCTACAGCGGCTACCCGGCTGCGCAGCTCGCTCCGGACCTGGAACAGGCACAAGGCTTGATCGATGCCTTGATTTCCGAACCGTTCGAGCTCCACACTGCGCATTCACGGCCTTTGCGCGGCAGCGACAACCAGCGTCTGCATTGCCTGACGCCGCTGGGACGGGAACGCTTCAGCCAGTACGAACGGCCGCTGGCCGACCATGACAAGTCGATGGATGTCATGTTCGACGGGGATGGAACGGTTTGGTTTGCCGGCATACCCGTGCGCGGCGATTTTCAGCGCTTGCAACAACTGCTCATCGATCAGGGCCATCGGGTCCGGATCAGTGCCGACAAAATGCGCGACACTCAAACAGAACAACCAGGAGACCGGTAGTCATGATGCGTTTTTGCCCGAACTGCAAAACAGAACGATCCGTAGAGGAATGGTTTTGTGAGGGTGTCGTCGATGAGGAAGCGTGCCGCTGGGACCTGTCCGCGCTACCTATCCGGGCAGATGGCGACCTGCCGCGAGATGTCGTCACCCGGGAAGAGGCAGGGCAGGGGCCGGCCGAACCCTTGGCGCCATCAGCGGCATTGGCGTGCACGAATGGCCATCCGCTGAACGAGGGCGACTTGATGTGCCTCGAATGCGGGGCTGACCCGCTGCCGCAGGCAGCGCCGGAGGAAGCTGCCGGCGCAGACGCACCGGCGGTCGATGCCGGCGCAGCGCCGCCTTCGACGGAAACGCAGATCGAGGGCTGGCGGCTGTTACGGCGTGTCGCCGGCACCGACGGGGTGCGCGAACACTATATCTGCCAGCATCACGATACCAATCAGGAAGCCTTCCTGACCTTGTATCGGCCGGGTGCGGAGCCGGACCCGGCCATCTATGACGTGATCAGCCGCCTGCCACGCGAGCATGTACCCGACATCATCGCCACCGGCCGCTGGGATGGCCGTGCCTATGAAGTGGCCGAGGCACTCGGCGGCGGCACGCTCGCCGACCTGGGCATCGCCTTCCGCGATATCGCGACGGTCCGCCATGTGGTTGCGGAACTGGGCCAGGCATTGCACGCCTTTTCGGAAGCAGGATTGCGCCACCGCGACCTGCGTCCCGGCACCTTGCTGGTGCGCAGCCGTGAACCGCTGGATCTCGTCATCACCGGCTTCGGCTCGGCGCAGTTGTCGGAATTCGACCTCGACATCGTCTCGCCACTGGAAATAAGCCGCTACATGGCCCCGGAAGCGATTGCCGGCGGTGTCGCCGCGGCGTCCGACTGGTGGAGCCTGGGCATGATCCTGCTGGAGCAGTTGACCAACGGCGCCTGCTTCGAGGGCAGCAATCCGCGCGCCTTCCTGATCCATGTCCTGGCGAACGGCGTGCCCTTGCCCGATCGACTCGATCCCCAGCTCGATCTTCTGCTGCGCGGATTGCTAGCACGCGACCGCCACCAGCGCTGGCAGTGGCAGCAGGTACAGGCCTGGCTGAATGGCGAAGCCGTCGATGCGCCGTCGGCAGCGGCAATGGAAGGCGACAGCAGCGAAGGCAGCAGCATTGCGCTGGGCGGCAGGCGGTATCACAAGCCGAGGGTGTTTGCGCTGGCGGCCGCCGAGCGCGAACAGTGGGACGAAGCCGGCGACCATCTGCGCCGCGGTGTGTTGATCACCTGGGCCGAACAGGCGGGGGTAGCGCCGATGGCCCTGGCGGGGCTGCGGCAAGTGATGCAGCACGATGGCATCGACGACGATAGCCGGCTCATGATTGCCCTCAAGCTGCTCAATCCGGAAATCCCGCTGATCCTGCGCGGCGATATCGTCACTCCCGGCTGGCTGCTGCAGAACGCGCTGGAAGCCTATGACCTGGTGACGGGACCGGTCCCGCCGTTTCTGGAGCGCCTGGAAACGGAAACCTGGCTGTCGCGGCTGCGGTCACGGGCGGAAACCGTGCGCCAGCGCGCCGCGGCACTGGGTATCGAACTGAATGAAGAAACCGTGCGGGTCAATCTGCTGTCGACCTCTCGCGCGCGCCTGGCCGCGGTGTGGGAGCAGCAACGCCTGCTGATGCCGGATTCCGACCATCCCGGCCTGCTGTCACTGTCGGAAAAGCGGGTAATCAGTGAAGAAGACCTGATCGTGCTGCTGAGTGCCGCCGTCTCCCAGTTCCGCTCGGTTGATGCGGTGCTGGAACAGGCGCAGGCGCTGGCCCGCAAGGAAGACATCCTGAGCTTCGATGCCGACGCTGCGCGTGCCGGACTGGCCCTGTCGCGCACCGAGCTGTTTCGCAAGGTCGATGACCGGATCGCGGGTTTTGCACGTACCGGCAATCAGGTCATCGACGACATGGCCGAGCAGTTCCGGCTCGAGCGCCGCCTGCCGCTGCACGAAACCATCGTGCTGCTGGCCATTCCGGTCGAACAATGGCTTGAGCCACAAAAGCAGCAGTACGTCTCCCGCATCCTGGACTTTTTCGAAAAACGGGTCTCCGCGGCAGTCTTGCGCGGTCCGCTGGTGCGCATGACGATCGGCAAATCCACTGGACGCGCCGATCTCACGGAAATGAGCAGCAAGCGCCATACCGCAACCGCTTTGCTCGAACACCTGCTGCAGCGGAATGTGCAATCGGTACAGATCGATCCCGCCGTGTTCGGCGAGAACCTGGCGCTGGAACACCGTATCAATGCGTTGTATCGCCAGACCTCGATCTACAAGCGCGACACCGGCATCGACGGTCTGTACCTGGGTTTTCCCTTCCTGGTCATCAAGGACACGCGCGCCAAGACGCGGCCGCGGATCACGCCGGTGTTGTTGTGGCCCATCAGGCTGCTGATGGAACTGGGTGCCCGCGGCCAAGTGTCGCTTGCCTTCGACAGCGAGCGCGAAGAAGTGCGCGTCAACCCGGCGCTCGAAGGCTTGCTCGGCCGCGAAGCGGTCAAGGCGTGGCGCAGCGCCGCCGATGAGGTCCTGGGCCGGTCGTCATTGAAGATCGGCGACGTCATGGACGCATTCGGCATGCTGGCCCCCTTCGACCAGCGCCAGCTGAAGCCCCTGCCGGCGCCGACCTACGAGATCCCCGCCGGCAGCAGCCAGCTGCACTGTACGGCGGTGCTGTTCCATGTCACCTTCAGCGGCCAGGCGATCGGGGAGGATTTACGGCAGCTTAAAGCCCTGTCGCCTTCCGGCACCGCACTGGAATCGATGCTGCGGTTGAAAGAGAAGGCGCAGTTCGAAGCGCCAGCCGCGCCGGCCTCGGAACTAGACCGTTACCTGACCGTGGCCAGCGATCCGTCGCAGGAACTGGCACTGTTGAAGGCACGCCAGGCGCCTGGCCTGCTGGTGGAGGGCCCACCGGGCACCGGCAAGAGCCAGACCATCGTCAACATGGTGGCCGACGCCATCGGCCGCAGGCAGAGCATGTTGATCGTCTGCCAGAAACACGCGGCGCTGGAGGTGGTGTACAAACGGTTGATCGCAGAAGGCCTGGGTGACCGGATCGTCATGGTGAATGACGTCAACAAGGATCGGGAGCCGACGATTCGCGCCGTGCGCGAGCAGCTCGATGCGATCTTCAAGGGCTCACAGTTCGATAACGGCTGGGTGCGGCAGCGCGAGCGCGTCGCGGCCAGGATCGAAGCCCTCGAGGGCGAGTTGGACCGTCTGCATCGTGCGCTGCACACGGTGGACGATGCCACGGGACTGAGCTACCGCGGTCTGCTGGGGGAACTGATCCAGCTCGAAGCCGGTACGCCGCCCGTCAACATCCCGCAGCTGCGCACCAGGTTGTCGAACCTGGATCTCGCGGCGCTGACGACGGTCGAAGAACAGTGCGCACCGCTTGCCCGTTACTGGCTGCCGGCCAGATTCGAAGGCAGCGCGCTGGCGCAGCTGAAAGGGTCCGCGAGCGACGCCGCCACCATCGACGAATTCAAGGCTGCCTTCATGGCCTTCCTCGACGCGGAGCACAGCCGCATCGAGGTCTTGAGCAAGCATCCGGCCCGTTTCGACATTGACGACCCGGCACCGTATCGCCGCTGGCTGGACCAGAACGCTGCACGGCTGGCCGGGCTGGACGACACCCAGCGCAAGCGTCTCGCCCAATGGTTGCCGCTGTTCCGCCCGGCCGGCAAGGCCGATGCGGCCGGCCACCAGCATTACCAGGCGCTCAAGGACTTGTACCAGACACTGCTGTCGATCGATGGTGCCGGCTACCATGAGGCATTGTCGCCCGCACTGGCGGCCTTGCCCGACGCTGCCCTGGACGAGATCGCGCAGCAGGCCAGCCTCGCCGTTCGTCCTGCCACCTTCTTCAGCCGTTTCAACCTGGTGGCGTATCTTCGCCGCAAGCACCTGTTGAAATTTGCCGCAGGCACCGGCGCAGCCATCGCCCACGGCACGATTGGGGCCTTGCTGGCGGCGGCGCGCCTGGAACAGCAACGCCGTCCGCATCGCAACACGCTCAATGCCGTCGCCGGCACGCTGCAGCTCGACGCCGTCGCCGCGGCCTGCGGCCCGACGCTCGCGAAAGAATGCCTGGCGCGCCTGCGCAAGCTGGAAGAAGTCCGGGAACTGGCGCAGCACCTTGCCATCGCACCGCGGGCAGACGAGTTCGACGCCGCCGTCATGACCGGCCACGGGGCTCCGGTCGAACAACTGCTCGACGGCTTCGAACGCGCTTTCGTCCGTTTTGCCGCCCGCCAGCACAGCCTGCAAGCCTTGGCGGGCCTGGATGACTGGTTCGCGGCGGACCTCGCCGAGCGCTGCCGCGAGTCCATCCAGCAAAATATCGAAGACCGGCGTGTCCTGAACCGCATCCACGATGCCTTGCCGACGCTGGCGGCCTATCAGCAATTCCGCACCCGTGCGCAGAATCTGGGCCAGGATGCCCTGGAGGTCTTTGCCGTCCTGCGCACCCACGAGGCTGCGCTGGGCAGCATCCGTCCGGACCAGCTGGATGAGGAAGTCCGGCGCGTCATCGCACGGGAAGCGCGCCTGGGCTGGAAGCGACGAATGGAGCAGGCCAATCCCGAACTGCTGCTGGAGCACACCGAAACGGCGGCCAAGGTCCAGTCGCTGGCTGCCGCGGACGAAGAGATGCGCCGTCTGAACCGGGACGTGCTGCGCGAAGGCATCGATCGCAACAGCCTGGCGGCGCCCAAACATTGGGAAGATGTCACTCGCCTGAAAGGGCAGCGCTCGCGCCGGCTGCGGGAATTCATCGAACTGGGCGCGGGCATGGGCTTGATGAGCCTGCGTCCTGTCTGGCTCATGAATCCGGACGTTGCGAGCCGGGTGCTGCCTCTGAAGACCAACCTGTTCGACACCATCGTCTACGACGAAGCCTCGCAGATGCCGGTGGAATATGCCTTGCCGACGCTGTTCCGGGGCCGGCTGGCGATTGTCAGCGGCGACGAGAAGCAGATGCCGCCGAGCGCCTTTTTCTCCGGCCGCGCCGATAGCGACGAAGCCGAGATATTCGATGGCGAGCAGCCTGACGACGATGCCAGCGACGAAGAAAAAGAGCAGTTCGAAGAGACCTGGAACCGGCGCGAGATCAAGGACTGTCCGGACCTGCTGCAGCTGGCCAGGACTGCACTGCCCATCACGACGCTGCAGATCCACTACCGCTCGGCATACCGGGAACTGATCGGCTATTCGAATGCGGCGTTTTACGAGAACAATCTCAGCGTCCCCGTGCGTCATCCCGACGCCACGGTCAAGGCCATCAAACCACTGGAACTTATCCAGGTCAACGGCCTCTACGAAAAGCAGACCAACCAGGATGAGGCCGAGCGTGTGGTGGCCTATCTGGCCGACTTGTGGCGCCGTCCGTATGCCGAGCGCCCGTCCGTCGGCGTGGTGACCTTCAACCTCAAGCAGGCCGACCTGATCGAGGAAGCGCTGGAACAGCGTGCCGAAGAAGATCCGGTATTCCGCGCTGCCTACCAGGAAGAGTCTGCGCGCACCGAACATGGAGAAGACATGGGCGTCTTCGTGAAAAACGTGGAAAACGTCCAGGGCGACGAACGCGACGAGATCATCTTTTCGACCACCTTCGGCCGCAACGGCCAGGGCACCTTCCGCCGGGCGTTCGGTGTGCTGGGCCAGAAGGGCGGCGAACGGCGTCTGAACGTGGCAGTGACACGGGCGCGAAAGAAGGTCGTGCTGGTGACCTCGATGCCGATCCAGGATATTTCGGACATGCTGAATACCCAGCGCAAGCCGGCCATTCCGCGCGATTACCTGCAAGGCTATATGGAATATGCGCGCGTCATGTCAGGTGGCGACCTGGCGTCGGGACGGGCGCTGCTCGGACGCATGCATAATGATCGCGTCAACGCACGGCTCAAGCAGGGGCAAAAGCTGGACGGCTTCGCGCACGACGTGCTGGCCTACCTGCATTCCCTCGGATTCGATCCGGTGACGGCCCAGGAGGGCGATGCATTCGGGATCGATTTCGCCATCGCCGATCCGGCAACCGGTCTGTATGCGATCGGCATCGAGTGCGACGCGCCACGCCATGAGCTGCTCCAGCGCGCCCGCGCCCGCGACATATGGCGTCCATCGGTCCTGCAGCGAGCCATTCCGCGCCTGCACCGTATTTCGTCGCAAGCCTGGTATCACAACAACGCTGCCGAGAAAGCGCGCCTGAAATCGGCGATCGAATCGGCAATTCACATGGAAGCGGCAGCATGAGCGGTCCCAAGGTGGTACGTATCGTCACGCGTGAAGAAATTCTGGCCTTGTGCGAAGGGCACCTGCGGCGGCTGGACCAGGCCATCGCTACCTGGATGCGCGACGGCAAACGGATGGGCGGGCTGGCGGAGGAAGAAATCGCAGCCACCCTGGCGCGCCGGAAAGCACTTGGCGACATGCTGGAGCGGGACGCTTTCATGGACCTGCAAAAACGTGTGCCCGACGAAATTGCCTTCCTGGGTGCCGATCTGGAGCGGCGCCGGCAGATGTCGATCGACAAGGCCATCCAGAAACGCAAGCGCCAGCGCCAAGGCAAGGACAATGCCGCCGCCTTGATACGGGCGCTGGAGGCGCGCGGCGCCGCAATGCCCCCGGCACTGCACGAACAACTGCAGGCGCTGGCTTCCGGGAATGCCCTGGCTGATACCGACGCCGTTCTGGCGCAGGGACTTGCCTTGCTGACGCCGCAAGCCCCTGCCGGCCTGAGCGACGCGCAGCGGCATCTGGCGAACCAGCTGATGGCGGGCCTGGAGACGCAGGATACCGCCAGATGGACATCGGCGCATGGCGCCGCACAGCCCAATCCACGCATCGAACGTGTCGATGGCCAGCTCGCCGAGCTGCAGGCGCTGTTCGATGCCGAACAGGCCACTGGCTTCGCGGCGCGTCTGGGCAGCATCGAGGCCATGCCGACGAGTCTCCAGCAAAATCTTTTGTTGGACAGCCTCATCCTGGACCTGGCATCGGCCATCAATGCCGCGCGCGAACACCGCGCCTTCATGGCGGAATTGGCCATGCTGGCGGCCGATCTGCGTGAACATGCAATGCCCGGCACGGCACTGCTGCAAGCCACCGCTGCCTGCGATGCATCGACGCCCATCGAGGCGCTGAAGACGCTTGTGACCGAATGCACGGCAGCGCTCGCGCAGATCCGGCAAGGCCTGGAAGCCGAGGCGCGGCGCAAGGCGATCCTGCAAGGGCTGGCCCAGCTGGGTTACGAGGTCAATGAGGGTATGGAGACGGCATGGGCCAAGAATGGCCAGGTCATCGCGAAGAAAGCGTCGCTGCCAGATTACGGGGTGGAGCTCGGCGGGCAAGCCCACACCGGACGCCTGCAGGTCAGGGCGGTGGCCTTGTCGGCAGAGCGCGATACCCGGCGCGACGTGGACGTCGAAACCATCTGGTGCGGTGAGTTTGCCAGGCTGCAGGAGCTGCTCGCCGCGCATGGGGACAATCTGCTGATCGAGCGTGCCCTGGGCGTGGGCACGGTGCCCTTGAAAGTCGTGGGCGATATGCAGCAGGGCGCGGCGGTCGGGACCAAAGGCCGCACCCTGGGCTGACTCAGCGCGGTTCGCGCGCCTTGACAATACCGCGGTACACCAGGAAAGTCGCCAGCAGACTGACCGCCCCGGCACCCGCCATCCAGTAACCCGGCGCCGCCTTGTCGCCGGTGGTTTCGATCAGCCAGGTGGACAGCAGCGGCGTCAGGCCGCCGAACAGCGCCGTCGCCAGGCTGTAGACCAGCGAGAAGC
>Ga0265780_10011403_pt1 | contig 10511 bp, 11 predicted proteins | sample P1T30metagenome_FD_192432 | JGI IMG/M metagenome (GOLD analysis project Ga0265780, IMG submission 192432) | Plant litter microbial communities from East Loma Ridge, Irvine, California - P1 T30 | ecosystem: Environmental > Terrestrial > Plant litter > Unclassified | place: USA: California... | reverse complement strand
GAACCTGATCCACATGAAGCCGCTGCGCGGCACCGCGCTGATGGTGTTCGATCCGGGCCTGGTGTTCCTGCTGGTGGACAACCTGTTCGGCGGCGACGGGCGCTTCCACACCCGCGTCGAGGGCCGCGACTTTACCCAGACCGAGCAGCGCATCATCATGCGCATCCTCGACATCGTGTTCGAGGCGTACGGCAAGTCGTGGGAACCGGTGTATCCGATCGAGTTCGAGTACATCCGCTCCGAGATGAACACGCAGTTCGCGAACATCGCGACCCCGAACGAGGTCGTGGTGTCCTGCACCTTCACGGTCGAGCTGGGCTCGGTATCGGGCCAGATCCACTTCTGCATGCCCTATTCGATGATCGAGCCGATCCGCGATGCGCTGACCTCGAGCATCCAGGGCGAAGCGCTCGAAGTCGACAAGCGCTGGGTGCGCCTGCTGACGCAGCAGATCCAGGTCGCCGAGGTCGAACTGGTCGCGGTGCTGGGCAACGGCAAGGCCAACTTCGACGAGATCCTGAACATGAAGATCGGCGACGTGATCACGATCGTGGTGCCGGAAATGCTGCAGGCCACGGTCGACGGCGTGCCGGTGATGGATTGCAGTTACGGCGTGCACAACGGCCAATATGCGCTGAAGGTCGAGAAGCTGCTTGCCAATAGCGACACCTTCAGCAAGTAATCGATATGATTGGCCTGGCGCACCGCGCCGGCCGATGCAAGATAGAAGCGATACAGGAGAACACCATGTCGGACAACCAGGAAGACCAGGAACACATCGACGACGATTGGGGCGCGGCGATCGCCGAGCAGGCCGCGGCCGAAGCCGCGGCGCTCGAACGCCAGCAACAGCAGGCGACCGCGCCGGCCGCGGCTGCCGCCGTGTTCAAGGATTTCTCGAACAAGGGCGCGCGCAACGAGACGCCGAACGACATCGACTTCATCCTCGACATCCCGGTGCAATTGACCGTGGAACTGGGCCGCACCAAGATCGCCATCAAGAACCTGCTGCAGCTGGCGCAGGGCTCGGTGGTCGAGCTGGACGGCCTGGCCGGCGAGCCGATGGACGTGCTGGTCAACGGCTGCCTGATCGCCCAGGGCGAGGTGGTGGTCGTGAATGACAAGTTCGGGATTCGGCTCACTGATATCATCACGCCATCTGAACGGATTCGCAAACTGAATAAATGACCCTGCCGCGCGCTCCTGCCCCTGAACACCTCACTGCCGTCGTGGCGGCGTTGCTGTTCGCTCCCCTCGTCGCATTCGCCCAGCAAGCGGCCGACACGAGTACCGCGCCGGCCCCGGCGGCGCAGGAAACCGCCGACACCCCACGCCGTCCCGGCGAGACCACCACCGGCCGCCCGCCGGCGCCGGCCGTGCCGGCTCCGGCTACCACGCCCAGCGCGAAAGCCCCGCCGACCAGCCCGCTGCCAGGCGATGGCCTCGCCAGCGCCGACACCACCCCACCTGTCTCCACCGCGCCCGTGTCGCCGGCGGCCACCGCGCCACTGGGCGAAGCGCCACGCGTATCGATGCCGGCGTCGACGCCTTCGTCGATGCCCACCTCGTCCACCGCCAGCCCCGGCGCCGGCGGCCTGCTCAAGACCATCATGGCCCTGATGCTGGTGCTCGGCCTGCTGGCCGGCCTGGCCTGGATGATGAAGCGCTTCGGCCCCAAGATGAGCGGCGGCAGCGCCAACCTGCGCGTGGTCGGCGCCCTGAACCTGGGCGGACGCGAACGCATCATGGTGGTCGAAGTCGGCGACCAATGGATCGTGGTCGGCGCCGCGCCGGGCCGCGTCAACGCCCTGCACACCATGCCGCGCCAGGAAGGCGAGCTGGCCTCCACCACCGCCCACGGCGGCATGGTAGGTGGCAACCCGGCCAACAACTTCTCGGACTGGCTCAAGAAGACGATCGACAAACGCAATGCGAGCTAAATACTTCCTCTTGGCCGGCGCACTGGCCCTGCCGCTGATCGCGGCGGCCCAGCCCGGCATCCCGGCATTCCAGAGCAGCCCGGCGGCGGGCGGCGGCACGTCATACTCGCTGCCGGTCCAGACCCTGCTGCTGCTGACCTCACTGACCTTCCTGCCTGCGGCGCTCTTGATGATGACGGCGTTCACCCGCATCATCATCGTGCTGTCGCTGCTGCGCCAGGCGCTGGGCACCCAGACCGCGCCGCCGAACCAGGTGATGGTGGGGCTGGCGCTGTTTTTGACCTTCTTCGTGATGGGCCCCACGTTCGACCGCATCTACAGCGAGGCCTACCTGCCGCTGCAGCGCAACGAGATCCAGATGACCGACGCCATGAACCGCGGCGTGGTGCCGCTCAAGGAATTCATGGTCAAGCAGACGCGCCAGTCCGACCTGGCGCTGTTCGTCAAGATCTCGCGTTCCGAAGCGCTGCAGGGGCCCGAAGACATTCCGCTGCGGGTGCTGATTCCCGCCTTCGTCACCAGCGAACTCAAGACCGCGTTCCAGATCGGCTTCGCGATCTTCATACCGTTCCTGATCATCGACATGGTGGTGGCGTCGGTGCTGATGGCGATGGGCATGATGATGATGTCGCCGGCCGTCATCGCCCTGCCGTTCAAGCTGATGCTGTTCGTGCTGGTCGACGGCTGGCAGTTACTGCTGGGTTCGCTATCCCAGAGTTTCTACTGAGGATGCTGCGATGACACCCGAAAGCGTGATGACGATGGGCCGCACGGCCATGGAAGTGACCCTGATGATCTCGGCCCCGCTGCTGCTGGTGGCGCTGATCATCGGCCTGGTCATCAGCATCTTCCAGGCCGCGACCCAGATCAATGAGGCGACCCTGTCCTTCATCCCGAAACTGGTCGGCGTGTTCGTCGCCCTGGTGGTGGCCGGACCGTGGATGCTGTCGGTGATGCTCGATTACATGCGCCAGGTGTTCACCGGGATTCCGGGCTTGATCGGGTAAGGCGCTCGTGCTGACGTTGACCTCGGCCGAGATCAACACCTGGATCGCTGCGCTGCTGTGGCCGCTGTCGCGCATCCTGGGGCTGATCGCGTCCGCGCCGCTGTTCGGCAATGCCGGCGTGCCGCTGCGCGTCAAGGTCCTGCTGGGCGTGTTCCTGGCCTTGGTGATCGCGCCGCTGGTGCCGGCGGTGCCGGCCGTCGATCCCACGTCGTGGGCGGGCCTGCTTATCCTGGTCAAGGAAATGATCATCGGGGTGGCGATGGGCTTCGCCATGCGCATCGTGTTTGCCGCCGTCGAGTACGCGGGCGAGGTGGCCAGCCAGACCATGGGCCTGGGTTTCGCCGTCTTCTTCGACCCCAGCACGCGCGGGCGCTCGTCGGCGGTCAGCCAGTTCGTGGCGCTGGTCGCGACCATGGCCTTCCTGGCCGTGAACGGCCACCTGGTGCTGCTCGAGGCGCTGGCCGAGAGTTTCATGACCATGCCGATCACCGAGACGCCGTTTTCCTCGAACGCGGCGCTGGAACTGGTGCGCTGGGGCGGCCGCATCTTCTCGGCCGGGCTGCAGATCGCGATGCCGGTCATCGCCGCCCTGCTCATCACCCAGGTCGCCCTCGGCATCCTGACGCGCGCCGCGCCGCAGCTGAACATCTTCGGCATCGGCTTCCCGATCACGCTGGGCGTGGGCTTCCTCACCCTGAGCCTGGTCATGCCCTACCTCAGCGCGCCGATCGTCAACCTGTTCAACCAGGGCATCGAAGCCACCCGCTCGCTGCCGCGCGCCGCCAATCCGCAGCCGGGTACGCCGGGAGCGCGGCCGGCGCAGCCGGCGCCGGTGGTGCCGGTGGTGCCGGCGCCGGGCTGACCAAAGGAAACAGGTTAAAATGAGAATGGTTCTCATTCATAACGTTCCACATGACCGCTACCCAGTCTTGCCGTCCCAATCGCCGCCGCCTGCTCGGCGCCGCCGCCGTTACCACCCTGGCCGGCCTTGCCGCGCCGCTGGCCCAAGCCGCCGACGGATGGCAAGCAGCCACCCTGCCGGCGGGCCTGCAGCGTGACCTCAAGTCCGCCATCACCGGCCAGACCTACCGCATCTTCGTCGCCATGCCTTCTGGACCGGCGCCCGCAGCCGGCTACCCGGTGCTGTACGCGCTGGACGGCAATGCGACCTTCCCGACGCTGGCGCTGATGGGCCGCTTCGCCGGCGCGCGCGGCCGCGCGGGCGGCCGCACGCCGCCCGTCATCGTCGGCATCGGCTATCCCGGCGACCAGCCCTGGAACATCGCGCGCGGCCGCGACTACACGCCGCCGACCGGCGCGGCGGGACCCGCGACCGAAGGCGGCGCCGACCTCTTCCTCGATTTCATCGACAAGGAACTCAAGCCGCTGGTGGCGACGCTGGCGCCGCTCGACCCGGCGCAACAGGCGCTGTATGGTCACTCGTACGGCGGCTTGTGCACCTTGCACGCGCTGTTCACCCGCCCTGCGATGTTCCAGACGTATCTCGCGGCCAGCCCGTCGATCTGGTATGGCGAGCGCGCGGTATTGTCCGGCATGGAAGGATTTGCCAAACGCGTTGCCGCCCTGCCCGTCAAACCCTCGCTGATGCTGAGCGTGGGCGAGCTGGAACAGCCGGCGGCGAGCAATGCGGCGCCGGAAGGCCGCGAGGCGATTGCGGCCAAGCGGCGCATGGTGGACGAGGCGCGCGAGCTCGCCGGCCGGCTGCAGGCGGACCAGACATTGACGCGCGTGCAATTCCACCTGCTGGCGCACGAAAACCATGGCTCGGCGATGTTCCCGGCCATGGCGCGCGGGTTGGAGTTTTTCCTGGGCTAGTTTTCCGGCACCTGATACCGCATTGCGACGTCGCAGCGCGCATAGCGCGCGCCGTAATCCGCCATGATCCCGGCGTCGTGCCGGAAGCCCCGCTTTTCGTACAGGTGGATGGCGGCCGCGCACTTGGCATTGCTGAGCAGGTAAAGCGGTTCGGCGCCGAGTTCGCTGGCGCGCGCGATGACCGCCTCCAGCAGGAACTCGCCAACCTTCAGGCCGCGCGCGCTTTCCCGTACGCCCATCTTGGTCAGCTCGAAACTGCGCTCGCCGGTCTTTTGCAGCGCGCAGGCGCCGACGATGCCCAGTCCAGGCGCTTCCACGAACAGGATGACGCCACCCGGATCGACGATCCTGGCGCGCGGGTTTTCCAGCACGTCCCTATCGGTCGCCTCGAGCTTGAACATGGCGTTGATCCATTCGGCATTGATGTCGTGGAAGTGGTGCGCCAGCGCATCGCTGAACTCGTGAATCGTAAGGCCCGACATTGGTAACTGCTCCCTGATGCGATAGGTGAAAGTGTCAGTTCACAGTGTAGATTCGCGCCGCAGCGATCGTCAACGCCTTCGCCTCGTCATTGCTCAAATCGCCAGCGCCGGATAGGTGAACCCCAGGAAGTGCACCGCATTCAGCACGAAGTGCGCCAGGATCGCACCCTCCACCCGCTTCGACCTCAGGTAGGCCACTGCGTAATGCAGCCCTGCGATCGTGGCCAGCAGCGCCAGCAGGCTGCCGCCGCCCAGGTGCGCCAGGCCAAACAGGACCGACGACACCAGCGTGGCGACGATCACCCCACCGCGCCAGCCGCGCATGGCCGAGGCCATCTTCTCTAGCAGGAAACCGCGGAAGAACGCCTCTTCGGCCACGCAGGTGATCAACAGGTTGGACGCGAGGAACCAGGCTGAATACGGCGTCCACTTGACGTCCGGCCGGATCTGCCCAAGCAGCCAGCCCAGTCCCAGCACGACCACCAGCACCGACGCCACTACCGGCACGATCCGGCGCAGCATTGCCTGCCATTCGGCCGCCGTGGCGATCCGCTCGCAGAACACGCCCACCAGCACGATGCCGACCACCGCCTTGTCGAAGTTGGCCCACAGCGCAAACAGCGTGCCGTCGCTTGAAAAGCGGATGCCGTCGGCCAGCATCGGATTGTGGAAGCCTGGCGCCTTGTGCAGGGCCAGCGCCAGGGCGGCGACGCCGGTCAGCACCAGCAACATCCCCCGCGCGGTCTTGCCGCGCGCCTCGCGCGCAGCCCAGGCCAGCGCGGTAAAGACCGCGATCGACAGTGGCGCGCGCCAGTCGAGGATGCCGCCATGCAGGCCGGCCAGGGTCGCCAGCACCAGGCCGCCGCACCAGGGCCAGGCGCGGTTGCCGCGGATGGCGGGCAGCGGCGCCCACAGCGACACCACAGTCAGGGCCAGCAGGCCGAAAGTGAGCAGGACATGGGCGGGGATGGTCATGGGGCGTAATTATATTCCGGACAAAATTGCAATTGAGAATCTTCCACTTACGTCATTTGGTGGATCCCGGATGCCTGAATCTCCACCTTTTGTGCCGTAATGCTACTTAGCCAACAAACAAAAGCGCATGGCCGGGGTAGCCTGAACATCCCAGGGCGTAGCGCCTCCACCCAGCCATGCATGTGGCCGCTATCGACATGAAAACATCAAAACCTCTCAAGATTGCCGGTTGGATCCTGCTCGGAATCACGGTCATCGTGATCCTGTTCTTCCTCCTGTTCGACTGGAATATGTTGCGGCCATATATCAACCGCAAGGTGTCGGAGACCACTGGCCGTGAATTCGCGATCCGGGGCGACCTGGATGTGAAGTTCCAGCGTGGCCTGGACAGCGAGCGTGGCTGGCGGCGCTACGTGCCGCGCCCCTACATCAGCGCCAACGACGTCATCATGAGCAACCCGAGCTGGAGCACGGTTGGCCCGCAGATGGCCGGCGTCCAGCGCGTCGAGGCAGGCGTGCGGATCTTGCCGCTGCTGACCAAGGACGTCGTCATCACCGACCTGCGCCTGGCGGGGCCGGACATCGCCGTGCAGCGGCTCGAGGATGGCCGCAATTCCTGGACCTTCAAGGACAACGGCCCGTCGCAATGGGAGGTCGATATCCAGCGCCTGTCCTTCAACAGCGGCAAGGTGCACTACGCGGATGCGCCGCTCGGCCTCGACCTGCGTGTCGATGCGCGCTCGATCGACGGCCAGCAAACCGCGCCAGCCGAGGGCGTACCTCCGTACGGCCTGGCCTTCACCCTATCGGGCACCTATAACAAGGCAAAGATCACCGGCGGCGGCAAGGCCGGCGCGGTGCTCTCGCTCACCGGCGAAGACATCACCTTCCCGATCGAGGCCGCGGCCAGCGCCGGACAGAACAAGCTCGGCCTGCGCGGCGTGGTGCGCGATCCGCGCTCGCCGTCCGGCTTCGCCCTCAAGATGGAACTGGCCGGCGCCAGCATGGCCGACCTGTACGGCCTGACCGGCGTGCTGCTGCCCGAAACCCCGCCCTACTCCACGCGCGGCGAGTTACTGGGCAAGAAGGACGGCGAATTCTGGACCTTCACCTATAAAGATTTCACCGGCAAGGTTGGCGCCAGCGACCTGGCCGGCACCCTGACGTTTGCCCAGCGCAAGCCGCGTCCGTTCCTGAGCGGCACCCTGACCTCCAAACAGCTGCGCCTGGCCGACCTGGGTCCGACCATCGGCGCCGATACCGGCGCCGGCACCAAGCAAGCGGGCCGCGTCAAGGCGCCGCCGGCCGGCAAGGCCTTGCCGGTGGAAGGGTTCAATACCGAGAAGTGGGATGCGCTGGATGCCGACGTCAAGTTCTCGGGCAAGCGCATCGTGCGCACCAACGACATTCCGCTGGATAACCTCGAGACCACCATCCGCATGAAGGACAAGGTGCTCACGCTCACTCCGCTCAGCTTTGGCATGGCGGGCGGACGCATCGTCTCGAACATCCGCCTCGACGGCAGCACCAAGACGCTCGATGCCTCGGCCCGCCTGGCGGCGCGCGGCCTCAAGATCCGCGAGCTGTTCCCCAAGTTGCAATCGATGCAGGCCAGCTTCGGTGAAGTCAATGGCGATGGCGTACTGGCCGGCAAGGGCAATACGGTGGCCGCCATGCTGGGCACCTCGCAGGGCGAGATCAACGCCGTCGTCACCGAGGGCACGGTCAGCCAGTTCATCCTCGAGCTGGCCGGACTGAACGTGGCGAACGCCGTCTACGCGAAGATCTTCGGCGACAAGCAGACCATGCTTAATTGCGTGGCGGCGCAGACCACCGTGCGCAACGGCCGCGCGAATATCGACCGCTTCGTGCTCGACAGCGAGGATGCGGTGGTGAATGTCTCGGGCTACGTCGACCTGGCCAAGGAAAGCCTCGACGTCGATGTGCGGCCGAAATCGAAAGGCGCGCGCATCCTGACCCTGCGCACGCCACTGTATGCGCGCGGCACTTTCACCGATCCGAAGGTCGGACCGCATGCGGGCCCGCTGGCGCTCAAGGCCGGCGCCGCCGTGGTGCTGGCGTCGGTGACCCCGCTGGCCGCCCTGCTGCCGCTGGTGAACGTCGACAAGGCGCCCGACACCAATTGCGACGCCGAGATCGCGGCAGCGACCAAGCCGCCGAAGGTGAATGCGAAGACGCCGCCGAAGCCGGCAACTGCTGGCTGAGCAACGGTGTCACGTTTCCTGGAATGACGCCATGCCGCCTCGCGGCGTAGCGTCACGATCTGTCCTTGCTGCCGGTGCGCAACTTCAGGCGCCGCTGTACTGCATGCCAGGAGCGTCGTCAGAGCGCCTGGAAAATCCGTTTTTCAGATAGAAGTCCGCTTTCCCCTGCGCGCAGAACAGCTGGATGTCGGTCACTCCCGATGCGTGACACCGGTCGACAAGGCGCTTCAGCAGCTGCTCGCCCAGGCGGCGGCGCTGGTATTCGGGGTGCACGATCATCTCGGTAATGAACGCATGCAGCTTGCCGTCTGAAATGGCGCGCGCAAACGCCACTAGCCGGTCGTCATCATAGGCCGCCACCGACGCCCACGAACCGCGCAGCGCCGCGGCATAATACCCTGTATCGCGTTCAACAGGTCCCCAATTTGTTGTGTCGTAGAGATGCTTGAACGACTGGGCGTGAGGTATCTCAGAGCAGAAAACAATCATTTTTCAGTGACCCGCTAAGCGTATAAATCTTCCATTTTGGACGCTCAGCTCAGCTTGGGCAATTTTTCTAATCACACTTTTACAACACCAAGTACTTGATGTGACTATTCGATAGATTTCTTCAAAATATTGTATATATCATCGCAATAATTTTATTTATAAAATTGCCATGATAAATATACTAATGTTAATTATAAAATGAAGAAAATCTTATCTTTTACAATCGCCTTGTTGCTTTCCGCGTGCGGAGGCGATACCGAAATTCCCGCAGAAAGTCCCAAACTGCTTTCAACAATGCAGGGATCTTCGGAAAAAATTACTTCTGCCACGCCAGGGGAACTTCGCGCCTATGACTTGAGCTGGTCACAAGGCGTTCTGACCGGTATTCCGAAGGTATCTGGTCTCAACCGATTCACTATCCCGGGTCAGGAAGTGCGCTTACAAGACATCTCTGTTTCTTTTGACGGCGATGGCTTGACTGGTGATTTATACCGACTTTATCAAGCAGCGTTTGGTCGCCCCCCAGACGTTGCTGGGCTAGGGTACTGGAAAGAAGTGCTGGAGAGGGAACAGCTCAACATCGATCAAGTTGCGTTGGAATTTCTTCTCAGCGAAGAAGCACAGAAGCTGTTTGGATCGAACAACACCGACATACAATATATCGAACGTCTATACCTGAATGTGCTGAAGCGTAAACCCGATAGCGCAGGAGAAAAGTATTGGCTGGACAGCATGCGAGCTGGTGTCGGTCGCGCCAAAGTCTTGCTGGAACTCGCAGCTTCTCCAGAAAACAAAAAACTGACACGCACGGCGACAGAAAAAGGCATGCTGTTTGCCGAGCCTGGCATTGCTTACATTCCGGTCTCAAATGCCGTGTCGCCTACACACTCTCCGGTCAACGCGACAGTTCAAGTTGACGGCGCTACTTCTACCGATGCCAACGGCGACACGCTGCATTACACATGGACGATCATTAACAAGCCGTACGGCAGTAATGCAATGCTTACGGATTTTAGCGCTATCAAACCAAGGCTCACATTAGACAAGCCTGGAGTCTACGAACTAAGTCTGCGAACCAGTGATGCACTGGCGCCGAGCTATTCACCAGCCAATGTCACTATCGTTGCCAACGCGCTGGTGGCAGATAGCGGCAAATTTACATGCTCCACTCTGGATTCGGATACAGCGCGTTTGCTCTATTTAGGTGGACACACCTATCTTGACAGGGATCGCGACGGCCGCCCTTGCGAAGCGAGCGACCTGTCGTATGAACGCCTGCCTCCAGTTCCAGCCGTGGTCGATACCGGGACTTTTACGTGCTCGTCAATTTCGCATGAAACTGCAATGCTTATGTATTTCCAGGGTCACACCTATCTCGATCGCGACAAGGACGGAAAGCCATGTGAAGCCAATGACCTTACGCTGGAAAAGCCGGCATACACGCCGCCCGTCATCACGCCGCCTACGGTGACGCCGCCAAGTAGTGGACGTTGTTGGGTGAACGGTTATAGGAGGAAAAACGGTACCTATGTGAGTGGGTACTACCGTCGCTGCTAA
>Ga0265780_10011402_pt1 | contig 10511 bp, 8 predicted proteins | sample P1T30metagenome_FD_192432 | JGI IMG/M metagenome (GOLD analysis project Ga0265780, IMG submission 192432) | Plant litter microbial communities from East Loma Ridge, Irvine, California - P1 T30 | ecosystem: Environmental > Terrestrial > Plant litter > Unclassified | place: USA: California... | reverse complement strand
CCTGCGCCTCGAATGCCGGGTGCTGGTAGCGGTAGGCAAGGAAGAAGCGCCGTTCTACATCGTCGCGTTGGGCAATGCCGTGATGCTCACGAGTGACTGGTGCAGCTTCCTGAAGGACAAGGAGCGCAGCTGGCCGGCCAGCGCCGAGCGCACGCTGGCCGCGGCCACCCTGCACGAGGGCGAACGCAGGCTTGCGCTGCGGGTGCAGGGCAAGCGCTTCATGGTGCCGCTGTCCGATGCGTCATGGAGCAACGAGGCGCTGGTCGACCTGGCCTTCGCCGCAGCAGAAGCCGATGCCCCGGAAGAGACTATTCGAACTGCTGGCGAAACGCCGCGAACTGCGCCTTGAGTTCGTCGACCTCGGCGCGCAGCGCAGCCACTTCCTGCTCGAGCTGGGCCGTGCGCGAGCCGCCCGAAGGCGCCACCGCCGCGCCGAAGGCGGAGTCGGCGCGCGCCAGGTCGATCTCGCCGCCCAGCAGCTGGCCGTAGCGCGGCTCCTTGGTGCCGGGTGCGCGCTCCAGGCGCGCCACCAGCGGCGGGTATTTGTCGATCAGGAACTGCAGCGCGGACTCGGCCTCGGCCACCGACTTGAATTCGTGCAGGCGGCCGGTGCGCGAACGGATCTCGCCGGCGGTCTGCAGGCCGCGCAGCATCAGCACCGCCAGTACGGCGACCTTGTCCTGCTCCAGCGTCCACTTGATGCGCATGCGGTGCTCGTACTTGATGACGCGCGCGCCGGCCTGCGAGGTGCCGTTGACGAGCTTGCGCTGCATGAGGCGCTGCAGGGTGTCGTGCACGACATCCTCGGACAGCTGCATGACGGGATCGCGGCTGGACAGCTGGTTGCAGCCGTTCATGATCGCATTCAGCGACATCGGGTAATTGTCGGGCGTGAGGGCTTCTTTTTCGGCGAGCACGCCGAGCACGCGGATTTCAAACGGTTCCAAATCGGAAGCCGGGTCGAAGGCGCCCGGAATATTGTCTTGCTGCGCGTCTTGCATCGTGATGCTGTCCTCTTTTATTCGACCAGCCGGTTGAGCCGGACCTGGTCGAGCTTGTCGTTCTCGTCGATGCCCTGGCAGGAAATGCCGGCCGCCTTCAGGCTGGCGCACATGCGCTCGATCTGCTCGTCCTGCTGGGCCGCATGGCTGATCAGCTTGCGCAGGGCCTTCGACAGCGGGTCGTCGCCGTTCGGCGTGACGCCGTAGGCGGCGAACATCTGGGCGCTGCGCGCCTGCTCTTCCTTGCGCACGATGTGGGCCGGATTGCCGATCGCGGTGGCGCCGGCCGGCACCGGCTTGACCACCACCGCGTTCGAGCCGACCTTGGCGTATTCGCCGACGGTGAAGGCGCCCAGCACCTGGGCGCCGGCGCCGACGATCACGCCGCGCTCCAGCGTCGGGTGGCGCTTGGTGCCGGCCACCAGGGTGGTACCGCCGAGCGTCACGCCCTGGTAGATGGTGCAGTCGTCGCCGATGACGGCGGTCTCGCCGACCACCACGCCGAAGCCGTGGTCGATGAACACGCGCCGGCCGATGCTCGCGCCCGGGTGGATTTCGATGCCGGTGATCATGCGCGCCACATACGAGATGAAGCGCCCCGGCCACTTGAAGCCGGCGCGCCAGCACGCATGCGCCCAGCGGTGCATGACGACCGCATGCAGTCCGGGGTAGCAGGTGAGCACTTCCCAGCCGTTACGGGCGGCGGGATCGCGTTCGATGATGCTTTGTATATCTTCGTGCAGCTTGGAAAACATGGTCGTGGAAAGGCAAGTAAGACAACATGGTAGCGTATCCGCGTTGTACTTGCTTATGAGGGAAACAAACGACGTCCGGCGCAGGGGGCGCGCCGGACCCGCCCCTGCGCAGGCAGGGGCGAAGCGTGATTTATTGCGGCTCGTTCGCCAGGCGCTGGCGGCGTGCCTCGTACAGGCAGACGCCCGAGGCCACGGAGACGTTCAGGCTCTCGACCGAGCCGAACATGGGGATATTGACCAGGATGTCGCAGGTCTCGCGGGTCAGGCGGCGCATGCCCTCGCCTTCGGAACCCATCACCAGCGCGGTCGGGCCGGTGAAATCGCCTTCGTACAGGCCCTTGTCGGCGTCGTCCGACGTGCCGATCAGCCAGATGCCGCGTTCCTTCAGGTCGCGCATGGTGCGCGCCAGGTTGGTCACGGCGATGTAGGGCACGGTCTCGGCGGCGCCGCTGGCGACCTTGGCGGCGGTGGCGTTCAGGCCGACCGAACGGTCCTTCGGGGCGATGACCGCGTGCGCGCCGACGCCGTCGGCCACGCGCAGGCAGGCGCCCAGGTTGTGCGGATCGGTGATGCCGTCCAGGATCAGCAGCAGCGGCGGACCTTCGACCACGTCGAGCAGCTCATCCAGGTTGCGCGCCAGCGACAACTGGCTGGCGAAGGCGATCACGCCCTGGTGGCGCCGGGTGCCGACGATCTTGTCGAGGCGATCGGCGTCGACCGGCATGACGCGCACGCCCATCGACTTGGCGTTGGCGATCATGTCCTGCATGCGACGGTCCTGGCGGGTCGCATCGACGAAGATCTCTTCCACCGATTGGGCCTCGTGGCGCAAGCGCGAGGTGACCGCGTGGAACCCGAAAATCATTTTATTTTTCATGCTTTACTTCTTCTTCCGACTGGTTTTGGTTGCTGCTTTCGGCGCTTTCGGGGCGCTCGGTGTGTTAGCGGCCTTGGTGGCCGCGGGCTTCCTTGCTCGTGGCGCCGGTGCCGCCGGTGCTGGTGCCGGTGCCGGCGTTGGTGCGGGCGCCGGTGCCGCCACCTGTTCAGGCGCGGCCGCGGACGCGCCGGTCTTGCGGCGGCGCGAACGCGATGGCGCAGCCGGGGCGGCTTCCTCGACGATCGGCGCAGGTGCCGGTGCCGGCGCCGGTGCCGGCGCTGGCGCGGCAAGCACTTCCTGCGGCGCAGGCTGCGACGCCGCTTCGGCGCCGCCCTGCCCGCGCTTGCGGTTCCTGCCGCGGCGCGGGCCCTTCGATTCGCGGCCTTCCTGCGCGTTGCCGCGATTGCGTCCGGCCGGCGCCGCATCGGCCTTTTCCTTCTCCGCCCCTGCCAGCACCAGGTCGATCTTGCGCGACTCGAGGTCGACGCGCGCCACCTGCACCGTCACGCGGCCGGTCAGGGCATACACCTGGCCGCTGCGCTCGCCACGCAGTTCGTGGCGGGTCTCGTCGTACTGGAAGTAGTCGGTACCCAGGCCGGTCACGTGGACCAGGCCTTCGACGAACAGCTCGTCGAGCTGGACGAAGATGCCGAACGGCGTCACGCCCGAGATCACGCCGGTGAATTCCTCGCCGAGGCGGTCCTTCATGTAGAAGCACTTGAGCCAGTTCTCGACGTCGCGCGAAGCTTCGTCCGCACGGCGTTCGTTGGCCGAGCAGTGCACGCCGAGCGCGTCCCAGACCGTCAGGTCCTTCGGATCCTTCTGCTTGCCTTCGGCGCGGTTCTTGGCGGCCTGCTTGCGCGCGGCGTTCGAGACCGTGGTGTTCAGCTTCGACAGATCGATATCGACCGGCTCGTACTTCTTGCCCTTGATGACCGCCTTGATCGCGCGGTGGGTGAGCAGGTCGGGATAGCGGCGGATCGGGCTGGTGAAGTGCGCGTAGTGCTCATACGCCAGGCCGAAGTGACCGACGTTGTCCGGGCTGTAGACCGCCTGCTGCATCGAGCGCAGCAGCATGGTCTGGAGCATGGCCGCGTCGGGACGCTCCTTGATCTTCGTCATCAGCTCGGCATAGTCGCGCGCCTGCGGCTTGTTTCCGCCGCCCAGGTTCAATCCGGCCTGCTTCAGGAACTGGTGCAGGGAATTGAGCTTTTCCTCGGTCGGCACCGCGTGGATGCGGAAGGTGCTCGGCTGCTCGTGGCGGATCAGGAAGTCGGCCGCGCACACGTTGGCGGCCAGCATGCATTCCTCGATCAGGCGGTGCGCATCGTTGCGGGTGCGCGGGATGATCTTTTCGATCTTGCCCATCGCATTGCAGACGATGTAGGTCTCGGTGGTCTCGAAATCGATCGCGCCGCGCTTCTGGCGTGCCTGCAGCAGTGCGCGGAAGGCTTCGTTCAGGTTCAGCAGGTGCGGCACCACGGCCGGGCGGCGCGCCGCTTCCGGACCCTTGGTGTTGCCGAGGATGGCGGCGACCTCGTTATAGGTCATGCGCGCGGCCGAGTGCATCACGGCCGGGTAGAACTGGTAAGCGGTGACTTCGCCCTTGGTGCTGACGACCATGTCGCACACCAGGGTCAGGCGGTCGACCGCCGGGTTCAGCGAGCACAGGCCGTTCGACAGCTTTTCCGGCAGCATCGGGATCACGCGGCGCGGGAAATAGACCGAGGTCGAACGCTCGAGCGCATCGCCGTCGAGCGCATCGCCCGGCTTGACGTAGTGGCTGACGTCGGCGATCGCCACCAGCAGGCGATAAGCCTTGCTGCGGCCGATCTTGATCGGCTCGCAGTAGACCGCGTCGTCGAAGTCGCGCGCGTCTTCGCCGTCGATGGTCACCAGCGGCACGTCGCGCAGATCGACGCGCTCGCCCAGGTCGCTGGCGCGCACTTCGCTCGGCAGCTTGTTGGCCTGCTTGACCGCCGCCTGCGAGAAGATGTGGGGCACGCCGAACTTGCGTACCGCGATCTCGATTTCCATGCCGGGGTCATCCAGCTCGCCCAGCACTTCGACGATCTTGCCGGTCGGCTGGCGGAAGCGCGAAGGCTGCTCGAGCAGCTCGATGCTGACCACCTGGCCGCTCTTGGCCTTGCCCGGCGCGCCCGACACCAGGATGTCCTGGCCGATGCGCTTGTCCTCGGGTGCGACCACCCAGACGCCGTTTTCGTTCAGCAGGCGCCCGATGATATGGGTATTCGCGCGCTCGACCACTTCGACGATCGTGCCTTCCGGACGGCCGCGGCGGTCGGTGCCGATGATGCGCGCCATCACGCGGTCGCCATGCAGCACCTTCTGCATCTCTTTATCGGGCAGGAACAGGTCTTCGCCGCCCTCTTCCGGGATCACGAAGCCGAAGCCGTCGCGGTGCGCGCTGACGCGGCCGGAAATGAAACTGGAGTGGTCGGTCAGGCTGTATTGGCCGGCGGGATTGGCACGGATCTGTCCGTCCCGCTCCATCGCATTCAAGCGGCGCGCCAGCACGCCTTCCGCTTCCGGGTTGACTTGCAGAGTTCGGGCCAGGGCACCGCTGTCGAGCGGCGACTGGGCATCGCGAAATGCGCCGAGGATTTCCTCGCGGCTTGGAATGGTATGAGTTGGGTGCTTCAAATCAGTTTTCTTGTTCGGTGATTTATGAGGTGATCGCGCCGCACGCTCGTCTTCGGCGCATAAGATAGTTGGATTGACACGTTGACGGCCACAGTGTACCGGAGGTCCGGCGGATTCACCTAACTTCCATGGTGAAGCGTGTCCTGCTTTTACGCATGCTGCCCATTTGACATTTTCGATGCATCCGCTATACTTTCGGTCTCTTCGGAACGGCACTGCCGGAAAGAAGCTGCTGCGAAGCAGGTGGCGTACGCTGCGAAGGCAAACGAAAGTTGGTCTGGCGCAAAACGACAAAGCCTGATATCGTAGCGGAATTCGGCGGCAACGTCGAGAAAAGCAGGAAACAGCAGAGCAAGACCAGCGCCCACGTGGCGGAATTGGTAGACGCGCATGGTTCAGGTCCATGTGCCGCGAGGTGTGGGGGTTCGAGTCCCTCCGTGGGCACCAGCGCGGTCTTGTCGATGTTGATGGTTGTTTTGTTTGCCCACGTGGCGGAATTGGTAGACGCGCATGGTTCAGGTCCATGTGCCGCGAGGTGTGGGGGTTCGAGTCCCTCCGTGGGCACCATTGCTACCGTAGTTTGTTGGTCCGGTTGTTTGTAATGCCCACGTGGCGGAATTGGTAGACGCGCATGGTTCAGGTCCATGTGCCGCGAGGTGTGGGGGTTCGAGTCCCTCCGTGGGCACCATTACTACCGTAGTTTGTTGGTCCAGTTGTTTGCAATGCCCACGTGGCGGAATTGGTAGACGCGCATGGTTCAGGTCCATGTGCCGCGAGGTGTGGGGGTTCGAGTCCCTCCGTGGGCACCATTACTACCGGCCTCGAAACAGGCTTCCGGAATCTCCGGCGCAAAACGCCGCAATCCTTGTACGAGGGTTGCGGCGTTTTGCGTTGTGGCCTCGCCTGTAGCATCGTAGCGCTTCAGTCCCCGCAGCAGGCTGCCAGGTCGTCCAGGATCGGGCAATCCGAGCGCTGGTCGCCATGGCAGGAATCGGCCAGCGCCTCCAGCGTGCGCTTCATGGCTTCCAGCTCGCCGATCTTGCGGTTCAATTCATCGATGTGGCTGCGCGCAAGGCGGCGCACGTCGGCGCTGGCGCGCGCCTTGTCCTGCCACAGCGCCAGCAGGCCCGCCAACTGCTCGAGCGAAAAACCGAGTGCCCGGCCGCGATGGATGAATTGCAGGGTGCGCACGTCCTGATCGCCGTACAGGCGATAACCGGCGCCGGTGCGGCGCGCCGGCGGCAAGAGGCCGATCGATTCATAATGGCGGATCATCTTGGCCGTCACGCCCGAAGCGCGGGCCGCATCGCCGATGTTCAGGGTCGCTTCCATGCCGTACCTCCTCCTCGTCGATCGAGACGCCAGCATACACCTTCCCATGATGGGAAGGTCAATCCCCCTGCTTCCGCATCTTGACTTGCGCCACCAAGCAGTTAAGCTCGGCAAACAATGAAGCACGCCATCCTGATCGCATTCGCCGCCGCCCTGGCCGCGCCCCCGCTGTTGCAGGCCGCCCCGGCGCCCTGGTACCAGTGGCGCAGCAAGGTCGACGGCGCCCTGGCCTGTTCGCAGACGCCGCTCGGCGCCGGCTGGGTCAGGTTCGCGGGTCCGTATCGTGACGCCCATTGCGCAATTCGTATGCCTGCTAAATAATCGGCAACATAAAAGCAAATAAGCACTCGGAAAACAAGGAGCAGTACAGGCCGCCAACGCTTCATCAACGAGGAGACACCGATGTTCACCAATCCCGAGCAATTCGCATCCGCCACCAAGACCCTGTTCGACCTGCAGATGCAGACTTTCAACGCACTGGCCAGCAAGGCGGTCCAGGGGGTCGAGCAGGTCGTGGCGCTGAACATGGCGACCGCCAAGCAATCGATGGAAAACACCCTGGCCGTCAGCCGCCAGTTCACCCAGGCGCCCGACCCGCAGGCGGCGATCGACGCGCTGTCCGCGCACATGCAGCCGGGCGTCGGCGAAGCCGGCGTGTATGGCGAACAGCTGCGCCAGATCGTCGCCGACATCCAGCAGGAATTCCAGCAGGCCGCCGACAGCCACCTCGTCGAGGCCAAGAACACGCTGTCGGCGCTGATCTACGACGTCACCCAGAACGTCAAGCCGGGCCAGGAAAACGCCGTCGAGATCATCAAGGCGGCGATCGAGAACGCCTTCCGCGGCTATGAGCAGGTAACGCAATCGACGCGCGAGGCCATGCGCCGCGTCGAGGAGCAGGTGACGCGCGCCACCGACCAGCTGGCGCGCGCGGGACAGGCGGCGGCCAAGCAGGCGCCGGCGGCGCCCGCCGCACCCTCCGCCCCACAATAAACCACCGCCGCCCCTGCCTTCGCAGGGGCGGCTTCATGTCATGACACCGGCTTTTCGCCCACTCCCAGCATCTCCTCGATGTGCGCCACCGAGGCCTCGTCCTTGACCAGCGCGCGCAACCACACGTGCAGCGGCTGCTCGCCCCAGTGCGCGGCCTTGTCGGCCAGGTAGGCGACCGGGCTGTGCGGCTCGGTGCGGCGGAAGAATTCCGCCACCGCGCGCAACTGGGCCAGCGCCTGGACCCGTGTCTGCAGCGGTCCGGCGCCGACGGCCAGCGGCGCCGCCACCGCGCCGACGGCCATCGCAGGCACCGGCGCCGCCAGCGCCACCGCGCCCGGGGCCGGCGCCCCGGCCAGCGGTTTCAGGAACAGGTGCAGGTCTTCCATCGCCGCGCGCGCGCCGGAAAAGCTCGGCCCCTCCTCGGCCAGGCGCGCATCGACGCCGCGCTCCAGCCGCGCGATCGCTTCCACGCAATATTCGCAATCGCGCATCAGGCCCACGTAGAAACCGGCGGAGCCGCGCCGGCGCGCCGTTTCCAGCCTGGCCAGCGCATCGGCGCCCTGGCTGCGCGCGGCCTCGACGTCGCGCAGCGCATAGGCATCCGAGCCCTCGGTCAACGGGATCGCGCGCAGCCAGGGACCGATGCGCGCCGCCACCCAGGCCAGGTTGCCGATGCGCTGATCGACTCCGCCGTCTTCCAGCAGCGGATACAGCGATTCCCACCAGCGCTCGCACAGCATGGCCACCAGCATCAGGCCGTCGCCCAGGCCGCGCAGGCCGCCGGTCTTCGCGCCCGCCTCGGCCAGCCACACCGCCAGCTGCAGGTCCTTGCTGCGCTTTTCGATCAGCTGGGCGCACTGCTTCGCCACGAACTTCCAGTCCGCTTCCTTCAGTTCGGTGACCCAGGCGCCCTGCTCCAGCGACGGATCGTCGGCCTGGCGCGCGCGCGCGATGGCGTCGATCTCGGGCGAGAAGGCCAGGTCCTCGCCGCAGGGGTGGCCGGCGCTGATCGGCGCGAGCAGCTGTTCCAGGTTCAGCATCGTCTTCTCCTCACGCCGCGTCGACGGCGTACTTGATCTTGCCGGCCCTGGTCGCGCCGACCTTCACCCGGCCGATCGCACCGCCCAGCGCCATCTGCGCCAGCACCGAGTCGGCGATCTCGGGCAGCAGCGTGCCATTCAGGATGGTGTCGACGTTGCGCGCGCCCGAATCGACCTCGGTGCAGCGCGCCAGTACCGCCGCCACCAGTGCCTCGTCGTACTCGAAGCGGGCCTGGTGGTTGTCCTGCACGCGCATGCGGATGTGCTCGAGCTTGAGGCGGATGATGTCGGCCAGTACGCTGTCGTCGATCGGGTAGAAGGGCACCACGGCGAGGCGCCCGAGGAAGGCCGGCTTGAAGTGCCTGGCCAGCGCCGGCCGGACCAGCTCCACCAGCTGTTCGGGCGCCGGGCGCTCGGCCGCCGGCTTGTTCAGGCAGGCCTGCATGATCTGGCCCGAGGCCGCGTTCGAGGTCAGGATGATGATCGTGTTGCGGAAGTCGACCTGGCACCCTTCGGCGTCGTCGAGCACGCCCTTGTCGAACACCTGGAAGAACAGCTCCAGCACGTCCGGGTGGGCCTTCTCGACCTCGTCGAGCAGCACCACGCTGTAGGGGTTGCGCCGCACCGCCTCGGTCAGCACCCCGCCCTCGCCGTAGCCGACGTATCCCGGCGGCGAACCTTTCAGGCCGGAGACGCTGTGCGCCTCCTGGTACTCGCTCATATTGATGGTGATGAGCTTCTTCTCGCCGCCGTACAGCAGGTCCGCCAGCGCCAGCGCGGTCTCGGTCTTGCCCACGCCCGAGGTGCCGACGAACAGGAACACGCCCTTCGGCTTGTTCGGGTCTTCGAGCTTGGCGCGCGCGGTGCGCACGCGCTGGGCGACGATGCCGCTGGCATGGCGCTGGCCCAGGACGCGCTCGTCCAGCAAGCCCTGCAGATTCATCACGGTGCGCAGTTCGTCCTTGACCATGCGTCCCAGCGGGATGCCGGTCCAGGCGGCGACGATGCCGGCCACGGTGTGGCCATCGACCTGCACCGGTACCAGCGGCGCCTCTCCCTGCAGCGCGCGCAGCTCGGCCACCAGCGCCTGCAGGGGGGCGGCGTCCGGCTTGCCGCTCGCCCCTTCCATCCGCGTGCGCGCCGCGTGGATGTCGGCGCACAGGCCCAGTTCGCGGTCCCAGCGCGCCTGCAGCGCCTGCCGCACCTCCTGTGCCTCTGCCCGTTCGGCGCGCAGGCCGGCCAGCGCGGCCGCGTGGACGGCGCCGGCGCTTTCCTCGCGCACCAGGGTGGCGATGCGCGCGTCGAGCCGTTCGAGCCGGCGCACGCAGTCTTCCAGCACGGCCGGCCTGGCCTTCTGGCCCAGCGCGACCTTGGCGCAGGCGGTATCGAGCACGCTGATCGCCTTGTCCGGCAGCTGGCGTCCGCTGATGTAGCGCTGCGACAGGCGCACGGCGTCGACGATGGCCTCGTCGTAGATGCGCACCCCGAAGTGCTGCTCCATCAGCGGCGCCATCGCGCGCAGCATGGCGCAGGCGGTGTCCTCGTCCGGCTCCTCGACCTTGACCACCTGGAAGCGCCGCGCCAGCGCCGCATCCTTCTCGAAGTATTTCTTATATTCGCTCCAGGTGGTGGCCGCCACCGTGCGCAGCTCGCCGCGCGCCAGCGCCGGCTTGAGCAGGTTGGCGGCGTCGTTCTGGCCGGCCGCACCGCCCGCCCCGATCATGGTATGCGCCTCGTCGATGAACAGGATGATCGGGTGCAGGCTCTTCTTGACCTCGTCGATGACGTTCTTGAGGCGGTTCTCGAACTCGCCCTTGACGCTGGCGCCGGCCTGCAGCATGCCCATGTC
>Ga0265780_10011401_pt1 | contig 10512 bp, 15 predicted proteins | sample P1T30metagenome_FD_192432 | JGI IMG/M metagenome (GOLD analysis project Ga0265780, IMG submission 192432) | Plant litter microbial communities from East Loma Ridge, Irvine, California - P1 T30 | ecosystem: Environmental > Terrestrial > Plant litter > Unclassified | place: USA: California... | reverse complement strand
ATGAGAGCTCATTGCTGTATTTGCATAAGTATATGACAACTGAAGGAGAGAAAGATTCTACTCACCGCCCTCGTGTCACGTTGCTCCTATCCGAATTCTACCTTGTCAAGATATGCTACCTATTTAGGACAGGGTGACATGGACGGCGAATGTCCACAGAAGTGATATGCTATGCTTGCCGAGACGAAAGGTAGTGATTGTACAGATGATATGGTAATTGATGAAATGTTTGCTCGTGGAGTGATTTTAAGGGACAGGTAGATGCGAAACGCGATGGTCCAAGCACCCTCAAAGGTGGGGTAGAGTAGCTGACGGCGATGATCGATGCTCTGCACGGGTTGATAGGATCTTCCGAGGGCGAAGTCAGGAGACAAGTCGGGGAAGGATTGCTATCTACTGTATGGGTACACTTGGTAGACGCTAGCTGTGCTCGGCCTTGATGGCCACATAGGCTTCCCCAGGCAACGTGGGGTAATCCGCAACTCGAATCAGCTTCCCAACCTGCGCAGCATCAATATAGTGAGCTCCAGACATGCACTTCGACTATGCATACATGCACAGACATCATCAAACATGCATAGCATACCAGGTTGCATCAAGCAGTCAAGCCATATGCCATCTGGGTGCACTGTAACTTTAAATGCCACGTCATCGACGGGTTAACGGGGCTCGAGCGGTAAACAACCAAGACCGCGAGTGACTTTGATTTCTTGAATCAATCATATTATCGTCACTTGATCACTTACAGTCACTCTTTTCGCTCACACGGAGTAATCTATCCATCAACACTGTCTCGCCCTTGATCAGTGCTCTGTCCGCTCCACGCAACCACCAGGTCGGAACGATGCTCGCCGTCAGGTCGCCTGCTACTGACATGCATCTCGACCATCCTACCGCGTCTTCCTCCTCCTCCTCTTTCTCCTGCTCTTCATCTTCCTCCCTCTCGTCCTCTTCGTCATCAATCGCAGACGAGCTGCAGGAACATGGAGACCGCACACTCGATCTTGGCGACTCGTCCGAGTCCTCGTCAGATGAAGAAGAAGGAGGTATCTTCTTTGGCACACATACCGACGCAGAGTCTCTCTTTCTCGCCAAATTATCGGCCGAAACATCTTCGAGTCAACCAGCAACTCCACCTCACAGACGTCGTCAGTCCCGGCTCGTCAGTATGATCCGAAGAGACTCCACGGAATTCAATCGTCGAAAAACAATGGTATTCCCTATACTGGGAGAGGAGGAAGAAGAGAAGGAAAGATCATCGGATGATAGAATTCAAGAGAGATATCAGCGAGAAGTCTCCGTTCTTCAGATATCGCCGTCGGCTTTCACAACCGAATTCCACACATCGCCTGGCCCTTCCCGAAACCCATTACTGAATGCATTTGCAAGTATGCATATCGCCCCTTCACCCAGATTCAAACAGTCGGACGAGGTCTCTGAAAGCGATTCTAGCGAGTCGGAAAAGATGTCGGAAAACGGACATTCAGATAGTGACAAGGAGAATATTGAGGTTCCGCCTGGGTCAGAGAATGGAGAATTGGCGGAGGAGGATTTCCTTGGTCCTTTGGGAATCGACGTTACCCGAGGTATGAAGGAGTTGGCAGTAGACTTTGATATCGCTACAGGTGAGTCCATCCGAGTATGATTTGAGCTGATGGCAGATATCGCGCTTGATCTAGGAGGAATGAAGCTGGAAGATTTTGCAGATCAAGAAGAGACGGACAATGGGGATCTACGGGACAGAGCTATATCATACGATTCGAGCGAAGACGAAGCTGGCGGACCTCTCGACTCGCCGACCATTCACTTGGTGTCACTACCTCGCTCAAGATCTGGCGAGGCAGGACAGAATCTCATATCGCCATCTGCAGAAGACAAGCGTCCACATTCCGACACTTCGCCTCCGCTCTCACCGTTAAATCAGACCGGTAGCCCGAAGGAAGTACCCTGTATTGAGGCCGACGAGGATTCCACTCTGCTGGACGACATCCCAATGGACCGCGCTGCAGTCAACATACCACAATCTGTTCTGTTCAGTCCCTTACGAACATCAGACTCTCCTCTCCGTTCTCTCCCATTGGTGGACCTCGCTCCGTCTTCGTATCAATCGCCATTTGCCACGAGTTTGGAGCCTGCAAATCTCGTCTCCGCAGATCCCACAAGTCCGACTCCTCGGTCCACGACTCCAAGAGGGACACCTGCGATCCCCCGAACACCTCGTCAACTCGGACCTCTACCTACAACCGCTACGCCAAGCCAAGTTCGCGGCAACCTCGTTCCACTCGCCGAGCGCAATAGCAAAGTCCTCAAGCCGCGTCAAGCTGGATCTTCCACCGTTGAGTCGGCTCCACCTCTAAAAGAAAAGAGCAGGACAATAGCTGTCCGGGGCCAGCTCGATTCGATGTTCAGTAAGAAGGTCAGCACGATGGGACCACCTCAAAGACCGTTATCTGTATCCAGCTCGACCTCGTCTTCGTCTAACGAAAATGCCCGACCACCTAGCCGAACGGGCACGCAGTCAATCTCGAAAGTGCTCGCAAAGCCTGCCAGCTCAAAGATGCTGGCCAGTCTGCCTCGACCGGGATCCAGCTTATCTCGGTCCATGCCTGCGCCTGCCAAGCCTACCATGTCCAGTTCCATCTTTGGTCGTCCCAACCCAGCAGCCAGTGGCTCGTCCTGTCGTCCGCCGCTCCCGGCTCCAGCCGCTAGGTCAGCTCTGGCGCCTCGTTCCCTCGTCACGCATCCAGCAAAACAGGCACAATCAAGAAATATGGAAGTCAAAGTTCAACGCCCGGCAATGCCACCTCCAGTATCGCTCAGCCGAGCCATCGCCGTCTCTGGTCCGCCTCCACAAGTCAACCCACTGAAACGCCCTCTCTCCCAATCAACATCAATGCCACCCTCGATAGCTCGACAGACTGTTGCTGTTGGTGGCAATGGCCCCAGGCCTGCTCTCGGTCTACCTTCGCGTCTCGTAAGGGATCCAAATCATCCTAGAGGAGCGCCCATGTTCCATATTGGACTGGTGCCGGTCGACATGAGTTCCAGAGCTGCAATGCGATCGCCACTCCGACAACCAGCTCAACGCGTGGCTGGAACGCCGATGGGGAAGAAGACGGCACGAGTGAGTAGCTGGTTTCTTTGGAATGTTTCGGCTGACAGATAGTTGGGAACACCTTCAAGAGCTGAAGGTACTCCTCGAACGATTCGTGCCAAAGCATCTTTCCAGACGCTCTCTCAACCAGCCGACAAGCCAAATCAAGACGTATCCGCTATCTCGCCATCGAAATCATCAGGCTCACCTGCGACAGCTACTCGTCAAGCAAGCGAGAGCATCGATGTCAAAGGCTCAGCAGACGGTGACATCAGAGGTTCGAGTGCCGACTACGAGGATGTATCGATGATGTTGCCCCAACCTCCCTCATCTTCCCCGCCAGTAGAGAAGGATTCTTCTCCAGAATCTCCTGTCTCCGACAAGAGATCTGCCAAGCCTAAATCCGACACCGCTGCAGCCACTCAGAACGAGGACGAAGGCGGACGACCCAAACGAGCAGTCAAGCCTCGAACACTGGCACCACCTGTCGCCCCATATATCTCTGGCAAAGAGCTTAAGACGACAACAGAGCGAAATACAATGCGAAATCAAGTCTATTTCTGCGCTATCGATCGACAAATCGTCCACATCCCGGGACCAAGACCGCCAAGTCCAACTTCCAAGATCCGCACTACTGCCGACCGGGACGAGGATAACAAGAAGAAATCAAGGGAACATCGTGCTAAACGTCGTGGTGCTCGAGAATCTGGTGCTTCCACAGAAGCGGGATCTCCGGAGCGACCGATTATGCAGCGAGTCGAGCAGGCTCGGGGTCCTGGTGACGATGAAGATTGGAAGACTCCTGCTAGACCTTCCAAGAAGGCTAAGAGAGAAGAAAAGAATGTCAAATGGGATAGAGGATTGGTGATTATCCATGATGACGGAAGTGAGGTCAAACCCCCTCCAGATCTGGAAGAACCACCAAAAGGCTGTGTCAGGCAATCAGCAAAGGCATGTCTGACCCTTTATCTTGCGCTCCCGCTGACGAAAAGGTGGATCTCGATAAGAATGGAAACATCAATGAATCTGCCAGACCGAAGATCGATCTGAAGAGAAGCAAGATCGTCGTTACTGCTGTATTTTACGAAGGAGAGGAACCTGTCCCGGTCCAAGATGCCCCACCTCCTCCTGCTAGTAGTGCGAGTGGGAAGAAGAAGAAGTAATACTATTTATAATCATGATAATGCAAGTCTTTGCCATCTGGTCACACATCACTGGCATATTAAATTGAGCAGGAGGCCGAAGCAAGTATTCATTTTCATCCATATTCAATACACCTAAACATCTTACTTCACGCCAATAATACCGTATGACAGGAGCTCAGAGAGAATACCTGAAATCCGGGTTCTGGATATCGGTCAAATCGTCAAACGCATGCGAGTTGGTATTGAGTACAGTCCCATCCGCCTGAGTCTGGGCGGCGATCTTTCTCTTGTTCCTCCTGATCAATAACACCGTGGTTCCCAAAATGATACCGATAAAGCAAGAGTAAAGCCCCAAGTGGATATAGAGCGAGTTGATGTATCGAGGTGCCCAAGGTTCCCAAAACAATTGGGGTGCAATTGCATTACCGCTTGCCCATCCCATAACTATGTATCAGCTTTCAACAGCAGGAAGAGAGGTTGACGTACAGGTCAGAGCGTAAGTGAATGATTTTTTGGTAGATCCAGCGGAATTTCGAGACAACATCAAGAAGATGGCGGGATTGACAGCGGCGAAAGCTTGCATGAGGTTGAACGCGATGAACAACCCGACTCGGGTCGAGCCACTAGGTGGAACAGTAATCAGGACAATCGTGCCGGCCATGTTGATAATGGTGAATCCGATCATGGCAAAGAGGGTCTGATTCCATTTGGTGATGATGAATCTGGGGTAAGCGTTTATACGTTACATGATATAGATCATCTAGAACGCTTACGCCATAGCCATGTAAAATCCGACACCAATGAAGGAGAGAGGAATTTTCAAGAGTTGACTTGTCAAGACATCGAAACCGAAAGCTCGATTGATGAGGAGACTGTTAAATTTCCCAATACCACCGACGATCATGGTCTGGAATAGGGCCAGAAAGAAAAGACAGTAGGTATATGGATCTTTTACCACTTCCCAAGCTTGTTCAGAACGCCATTTAGTGGATTTGATACCTTGCGAATTCTCTCGAACACGCTCGACGAATTTCGTTTTGGTTTCGTCGTTTGCCCATCGTACCTTTGTTGGAGAGTCGGGCAGAAGGATAAAAGCGAGTGCTGGACATGAGTGTGATCATCGCACAAGGATGATGCCGGGATCACTCACTGGACGAGATAAGTGACCCGATGGCCAAAGCGAGGATCACCCACTGCCAGCCTTTAAGACCAGAAGCTTCGGGAACTTGGTAAAACCCCCAGCCATAAAGCGATGCAACCGAGGTAGCGAGTGCCGACATTGACTGCCAAATGGCAGTAACAAATGGTTGCTCAGACCGTTTATACCACTGAACCGTGATTGCGAGCAGGCATGGTCCGAAGGTGGCTTCGGTGAAACCTAGGACGAATCGATTTCCCAGAATGGGTGGGATTGAATGGGTGAAAGCGAGGCCAAAGAGCAGCTGAGTTGTCAACATTAGCTAGGTGGTGTGAGTGTACTACACACAGCTGTCCATATAAACATTGAGATCGACAGGATCTTGGCGGTGGGGAATCGTCTAACCAATTGATTCGCCTTCGATGTCAGCGTGACGTCTCGTATCGGCATGAGAACAAACCAATGGCTCTCCCGCAATGATTCCAATCCACATTACCGTACTAGTCATGGCAAAGTCTTGACCTTTGGCGCCGACGTCCTCTTGCCAGCCCATGATACTGACAGGACCAAGGGCGCCTTTATCGAGAGCCTGAGTCATGTAAACCATGCACATGATCGGTAGTACCCTGGGATCTTAGCTATATACTGCATCAGCAGGGAAATGGTACATACCTCCAATTAATAATCTTTCGAAGTCGCTTGTTCTCTTCTTCGTCGATGATCAAGTCTGGATCTATATATCCTTGAGCATCGGAGTCTTGGACATTGGTGAGATCCCTCGTCTTCTCATCGACGCCAGTCTCAATATCCTCGTAGTGATTGGTGTTCGATTTGGACTCAGTCCCATGGAGGACCGCAGTGGGTTCAATCTGCTCGATAGAGTTTCGTGCTGGTTGACTGAGTGTCATTCTGAGTTGCTGTGAAGAGTCCCATGGGTCCTCCCCGTGGAGCTTATATAGCTGAAATGAGCATCTGCGGGGAAGGGTTTGTGGAGATGGAAAGGAAATAGTAATTCCGAAGCTATCGAGCCGCTCGGCAACGCATGCGCGACTTTCGAGAAGGGGTTAGTTGACGAGAGAAGTACATACAAAGTAACAGAGGTAGAGAAATCAGCTCATCAGGGATGGAGAGCAGTTCGGCCCCGGCGGCCCGCCGGAATTACCTCCAAAGAGGTATTCTTCATTTCGCCAAGCCGGCGTAAATTTGATCCGACAAACCTTCTCGACCGCCTTGGCTAACTGCATGCCACTCCGCCTGTCCCCCTTGCCCCGGAATCATCACTGCTCTACAGTGTGTGCGGAGGCAAAGGTCGAAAAGGAAGACTCCCAAGAAACGCTTCAGTGGATCGTGTTTCGCAGCTATTTCCGAAAAAAAATGCGGAAATGCGTCGTCCAGCTACTACATCACTCTAATGGCATGTTTTCCGGGCCGCTGCATAATCATGGACTTGCCGAAGTAGATAAATTGACAATCATTGACACCTTCCAACTATCCACATTCATGATGTTGCTGAGCAACAACTTCGCCACCACACACACTGGCGGTAGCAAGCCCATCCTTCCCAATCCGGCAACCGCACCCCGAGCTATCGTTGAATGCGATATCGTGACGCGAATCAATGCCAATCCCCTCAGATCACGAGAGGACATGATCGATATGTTGCTCGACCTCCTTCTTCCACTGAAATCCGGCCAATCAGAAGGTGGGGCTAGGGTGGTTCTGGGCCACTCCGGGGCGGGCTTCGACCCCGTAGCTGCAGAGTTGGAGGGATATGCGAGAGCTTTATGGGGACTTGGTCCATTACTTGCTTCTGAGCCTGAGCACCCGCGCTTCAGGTCAATGAAGTGGGCTTGGGTGAAAGGCCTGGCGAATGGTACCAATCCGAATCACGAGGAGTACTGGGGAGATTGCGGGAATCGGGATCAGAGATTGGTCGAACAGGCTGCTATCGTAAGTCACAGTACATGATAGTGTACCAATAGCAGTCGGTGGCCATTGCACTAGCCCCAGGAGTGTTCTGGCATCCTCTATCGATCGGTGACAGGGATCGAGTCAACGATTGGTTGTTGCAGGGCAACTTTCTCGAGTACCCCACGAGCAACTGGCGATGTGAGTACGATGCCTGCTCAACGAGCTCATTGCAAGTCTTCAGGATCATAAACAACATAGCCATGAGAGTGGTCGGAGGTCGATATGATCAAGCTATTGTCGAGAACGAACTCGACTTTATAGAGGGTTTCGTCGGTCCTCATGTGAGTGTTTAGTACTTGAAAGGATCTTCTTGATAGCAGGACATGCTTTCAGATGGATTGCAACCAGACAGCAAAGCCTTCGACTACTATGCTTCATTTGCCATCCATTACTACTCCCTCCTCCTAGCGAGCTCGCTTGAGAACGACAACCCCGATATCGCTCATCGATTTAGGAACAGAGCAGCCAGTAGCTCTTTGGCGATCGTGAATTTATTTGACCCGGACGGCCATTCCATTCCGTTCGGTAGAAGTATGACTTATCGATTTGCAACGTCCGCTTTCTGGGCTGCGTGCGCATTTGACGGTGTGAAGGTATGTCCACTGCATGATTGCGAGGCGAGCTAAGATCAGCTTCCTGCCCCTTTGAGTATCGGTGTGATCAAGGGTCTACTTTTGCGGAATATCCGATCTTTCACTCGTAGACAAGAGGTGTTCAACTCGGATGGAACCATGGGTATAGGATGGATCTATCCGACACTGTACATGTCCGAGGTAAGGTTCATGTTAGACTAGATCCCCAAACTGACCGAGTCAGAATTACAACTCTCCCCAATCGCCTTATTGGGCTCTCAAGTCTTTCTTAGTTCTCGCCTTACCAGCTTCTCATCCATTCTGGCTAGTGAAGGAAGAACCGTATCCACCATCACTCCTTACCCAACCACACGTGACGGTTGAGCCTTGGTCAAAGGTCTTCTCGCATGCAGCTGGACATACATTTTTCTTGACATCTGGCCTGTGAGTCAGCAGAGGTCAATTATGCGTATGACTTACCGGTAGACTTCCAAATCGACCCCAGAGGAATGATGCGGCAAAGTACGCAAAGTTCGCTTATTCCAGTTCGTTTGGGTTTTCCGTCCCAACAGGATCATACGGTCTTGAGCAGATCTGTCCGGACAGTACACTCGTCCTTTCGGATGATCCTGAGAGATTGACCTGGAAGGTGAGGAGGGTGTGTGAAGATATCAGGATCAAACACAATGGAGTAATTAGATCTGTGTGGAGACCATGGAGTGAGTCCAGAACGTGAGTGACTATAAGCTGACGAGTAGGTCATGTGATGGTGACAACGTGGCTCGTGCCACCAAAGACGACGTCTACACCATATCATACCCGGGTTCATCGAATCAGTACTGATCGTCCCCTCTCGACATGTGAGGGTGGCTTTGCGATCTCGTCATCCGCGAGTATCAAATCAAGATCGATGACACTCCCAAGCCTTACGAAAGCTGGATCAGCTCTTGGTCGCCATGCAGACGACTCTCAGGCATTCGTACGATCCGAAGGGGGTGTGTCCGGGATGCTCAACCTCTACGGTCCTAGAGAGGGCAAGGTTTTGGATGTCGATAGCAATTCCAACCTGATGTGTGCGAGGACGGTGCTTCCTACCCTTCAGGGCACGGTAGAAGCTGGTACAAGTTGGATGGCATGTTGGGTCTTTGGTGTACCGCCAGAGTCATTGCCGGGGTCTGATTGGCTGCAAACCTGGAATAGAGAGTCTGGGAGGGTCATCTCATCTTTGGAAGATATGTTAGATGAGCTAGAGGTTTTATGATACAGATGGATACGATAGAATCAGAGTGAGGTACCGTGGGAAATCTGTTACATCATCGCCGAGATTCGCTTCGACCTCCGAGTCCTCTCTGTAAAAGGGCTCATCTTACTGCTTCTATTACAACTATAGCAAATACAGACTCACAGGTACTCAATCTACCTACCCTAGAAACGCACAGCAGTAACAACAAACAAGACAGTAATAATGGTCACTACCGCATTCCTACGTTCCACTCGAGTCATCGCTCCCCTCCGAGCAGGTATCGCAAACATGTCAAGCGTTCGATCAAAGCACACACTCCCAGAGCTCCCTTATGGATATGATGTAAGCCAAGTGCAGGACCGTAGAGGCACATAGCTGATAGATAGGCTCTCGAGCCATCAATCTCGAAGGAGATCATGACTCTTCACCACACCAAGCATCATCAGACTTATGTCAATGGTCTCAATGCTGCCGAGGAGTCACTCGCAAAATTCACCAGTGACAACGATGTCAAGGGATCTATCGGTCTACAGGCCGCTCTAAAGTTCAACGGTGGTGGACACATGTGAGCTCTACTCTCGAGAGTTTCCGTTCTAGCTGACAATACAGTAACCACTCTGTACGCCTCATTCAGTAGAAGTGAATCCGAGCTGACATGCAGCTATTCTGGAAGAACCTAGCCCCCTCCGGCTCTGCCCAAACCAAGTTCGATTCCTACTCCACCTTCAAGTCCCAGGTCGAAAAAGACTTTGGATCATTCGAAAACTTGAAGAATGAGGTCAACACCAAGACTGCCGCTGTCCAGGGATCTGGATGGGGATGGCTAGGATACAACAAAGCCAAGAAGACTTTGGAAGTCGTTACTACTGCCAATCAGGATCCTCTCCTTAGTACGTTCCCTTCGTTGTCAGGACGAGTGAAGGGCTGATGGTAGCTCATGTCCCCATCATTGGTATTGATATTTGGGAGCACGCTTTCTACCTCCAGTACAAGAACGTCAAGCCTGATGTAAGCTCCATCAACTCCTTGTCAAATGGAAGCTGACAGAACTCAGTACCTCAAGGCTATCTGGGATGTCGTCAACTTCGAGGAGGCCGAGAAGCGATTGCAGGCTGCTCAGTAGATTAGCTAAGAATGGGTGAAAACTTGCAGAAATGAAGAGATTAAAGGATGCATGCAATAAAAGTGTCAATATAGCCTGCTTTTTGCATTCTACAGATCAAGTGATCTACCCAGGTGCACGATAGCCATACCCATGTGATCGATGACGGAAGCAAATCTAGCATCCACTGAATGAATCAACTTGAACCGACTTTTGCCGCTGAACTCTGTTGATACCACTTTATCGC
>Ga0265780_10011400_pt1 | contig 10512 bp, 8 predicted proteins | sample P1T30metagenome_FD_192432 | JGI IMG/M metagenome (GOLD analysis project Ga0265780, IMG submission 192432) | Plant litter microbial communities from East Loma Ridge, Irvine, California - P1 T30 | ecosystem: Environmental > Terrestrial > Plant litter > Unclassified | place: USA: California... | reverse complement strand
CGTTGCGCGCCTCGTCGATGGCATTGGCCAGTTCGGCGTTGGCCAGCGCCAGCTGCAGGGTGCGTTCGTCGACCCGGTGTTCGAGCTGCTCGTTCAGGCGCATCACCTCCTGCTGGGCGCGCGAGCGTTCCTGGGCTTCGCGCACGATGGCGGCGTTCGAGTCTTCCAGCTCGCGCGTGCGGCTTTCGATTTCGCTCAGCATGGCATTGAAGGAATCGACCAGCTCGGCCGCCTCGTCGTTGCTGATGCGCGGGGCGCGCCGCGAATAGTCGCGCTTGGCCACCACGTCATGGGCGATCTCGGTGATCGCGACGATCGGCGCGGTGATGATGCTGCCCAGGCGCCGCATCACCAGGTAGGCAATCGCCATCGCCAGCAGCGTCACGCCGAAGGCGATCGCCAGGTAGTCCAGGGTGCGCGCCAGCAGGCGGTTCTCGGCGCGCAGCCAGACCGTGCCGACGGTTTCGCCGTTTTCGACCACCGGCCGGAACACCACCAGGTGGTCGCCCTCGACACGCGCGGCCGCGCTTTCGGCGCGCGCCGGGAAGATGGCGCCGGCGCCGTCGGCCGCGTAGGAGGCGAACAGGCGGCCGCGGTCGTCGTAGATGGCGGCGGCGTCGACCATCGGGCGGGTGCGCAGCAGGGCCAGGTTTTCGCCGGCCAGGCGCGCATCGTCGAAGCTGAGGGCGGCCGAGGTCATGTGGCCGACCAGCTCGGCCTGGGTCGAGAGGTCGTTGATCAGCGAGCGGTGGTAGCTGCGCAGGTCGTAGCCGATGACCAGGCCCACCGAAACCACCAGCGCGGCCAGGGTGGTGGCCATGACGACGGCAACCAGCTTCTTGCGGATCGAGGGCAGGCGGATCATGGCGCCGTGCCGATCAGGACCGAGGACAGCGCAGGCGAAGGCGGCATTGTGCGCGCGCGCCACGCGGCCCGGATGGACAAAACCATCACGACCGCGCCGGCCAGGCCCGGCAGCACGCGTATTGATGAAGCAACATGGTGTTCGATTGAATGAAAGAAACGCAGCGGATACCGCCGCGATGCAGGATAGCAGTAGGCAATGTCAACGTGTCGCACGGAACATTTCGTACGCTGAAAGCGTGCAACTCTACGCCTTCTGTTGTCCATTGAATAGCATCGTCACGGATTTTTCCTGCAAGTTTGCACCACCTGCACCCGCCGCCCCGCGCTAGAATGGACAATGCGCGGCCAGTGCTGCCGCGCCGCCGCGTATCGTCACTTGCCTGCGGCGCAACGGAACCGTCACTACCCTGGAGGAGCCGCATGAGCAACGAAATGATCGAACTCGCAACCAAGGTCGGCGCCGCATTGCAGGCCAAGCGCCTGGTGCTGGCCACCGCCGAATCCTGCACTGGCGGCGGCGTGTCGCAGGCCATCACCGAGATCGCCGGCTCCACCGCCTGGTTCGATTGCGGCTTCGTCACCTACTCGAACAACTCGAAGACCGAACTGCTCGACGTGCCGGCCGCGCTGATCGCGCAATTCGGCTCCGTCAGCGAGGAAGTCGCCGGCGCCATGGCCGAGGGCGCGCTCTCGAACAGCAATGGCGACGTCGCCCTGTCGACCACCGGCATCGCCGGCCCGACCGGCGCGGTGCCGGGCAAGCCGGTCGGCACGGTCTGTTTCGGCTGGGCCCGCGGCGACACTACCTTTACCGAACGCCTGGTGTTCCAGGGCGACCGCCAGGCCGTGCGCGAACAGACCGTCATCCACGCGCTGCGCGGACTGCTGCGCTTTATCGAATAGTGCGGGGCATCGTACCGGCAGCGCTCCGGCTACATCTTGGGCTGGCAGGCCTGGGCCTGCTCGCGGGTCCGCTCACCTGCGCAGCACAGACTCCGGTGCAAACGGTCTACACCGCCGGCGACATCGCCCGCTGCGCCTATCCCGACCCGCGCTGGTCGGGTGCGGCCGATACCGCCGCCGTGGTAGCGGCCGGCCTGGCCGCCGACCCGCAGGCGGTGGTGCTGACCCTGGGCGACCATACCTACCCGCGCGGTACGGCCAGGGAATTCGCGGACTGCTACGACCCGACCTGGGGCCGCTTCAAGAACCGCACCTGGCCGTCACCGGGCAACCACGAGTACTACACAAAGGGCGCCCTGCCCTATTTCGCCTACTTCGGCGAACGCGCCGGACGCCCTGGACGCAGCTGGTACAGCCTGGACTTGGGCAGCTGGCGCGTGATTTCCCTCGACAGCAACCTGGCGCCCGATGCCCATGCGGCCCAGCTGGACTGGCTGCGCGAAGAGCTGGCAAACCACCCGCGCCGCTGCACCCTCGCCTTCTGGCACCATCCGCTGTACAGTTCGGGCGGGCACAGAAGCATGCCGAAGATGAAGGATGCCTGGTCCCTGCTGCACGCGGCCGGCGCGGAACTGGTATTGTCCGGGCACGACCACGATTACGAACGCTTCGCACCGCAGGATGCCGACGGCAAGTTCGACCCGCGCGGAGTGCGCCAGTTCGTGGTCGGCACCGGCGGCGCCTTTGCCACGCCCTTCCTCCTCTTCGAGAAGCACAGCGAAGCGCGCGACGCCAGCCGCAACGCCGTGCTGCGCCTGCGCCTGAAGGACGACGGCTACGACTGGGAATTGCTGGAAGCGACCCCACCTATGCTGCCGAACGCCTCGCCGCCCGACCATGGCAGCGCCGCCTGCCACTGACACACTGAAATGATTCCTGGAGTACCGCATGAAAACCCGACCGCTGTTCGCCGCATCCGTGCTGCTGGCCGCTTTGAATAGCGCCGGCGCACAGACCGGAGGCGCCGCGGCCCCCGCTGCCCCTGCCGCGCCGCTCGATATACCGAACATCGCTTTCGACAAGTACACGCTGCCGAATGGCCTGCAAGTCATCCTGGTGGAAGACAAGCGCCTGCCCGTGGTGGCCGTCAACGTCTGGTACCACGTCGGCCCGGCCAACGAAGCGCCCGGCCTGGCCGGCTTCGCCCACCTGTTCGAGCACATGATGTTCGCCGGCAGCAAGCACCTGCCGCGCGGCCTGGCCGACCGTCTGCTGGAAGGCGCCGGCGCCAGCGACAGCAATGGCGGCACCGGCTACGACAGCACCAGCTACTACGACACCGTGCCCGCCAACCAGCTCGAGCTGGCCCTGTGGGTGCACGCCGACCGCATGGGCTACCTGCTCGACGTGCTGGACCAGAAATCCCTGACCAACCAGCAGGACGTGGTGCGCAACGAGCGCCGCGAGACCGTGGAAAACGAACCCTACGGCATCGTCGAGGAAGCCCTGAACCACGCGCTGTTCCCGCCCGAGCACCCGTATTACGCCTCGGTGATCGGCTCGCACACCGACATCCAGAACGCGAAACTGGCCGACGTGCGCGACTTCTTCACGCGCTACTACGGCCCCAACAACGCCAGCATCGTGATCGCCGGCGACATCGACAAGGTCAAGACGCGCGCCCTGGTGGCGAAGTACTTCGGCAGCCTGAAACCCGGCCCGGCGGTAGAACGCCCGCAGGTGAGCACGCCGCCGATCACGCAGGAACGCCGCCTGACGGTGCCCGACCGCGTGGAGCTGCCGCGCGTCTACATGGGCTGGCTCACGCCGCCCGCCTACCAGCCGGGCGACGCCGAACTGTCGGTGGCGGCGCAGATCCTCGCCGGCGGCAAGTCGAGCCGCCTGTACCAGTCGCTGGTGTACGAGCGCCAGATCGCCCAGGACGTCGACGCCGACCAGGATGCACGCGCGCTCGCGTCCACCTTCCTGGTCGAGGTGACGGCGCGCGCCGGCCACACGGCGCAGGAACTGGAAGCGGCGATCGACGCCGAACTGGCGGCCCTGCGCGAGCACGGCCCGACTGTGCAAGAAGTCGAACGCGCCAAGCGCCAGATCGAAACCGCCATGCTCACCGGGCTGGAACAGCTGGGCGGCGACGGCCTGGCCGACCAGCTGAACCACTACAACCAGTTCACCGGCAACCCGGGCTACCTGGCCGAGGACATCGCCGCGCTGCGCCGCATCACCGCGGCCGACGTGCAGCGCGCCGCGCACACCTGGCTGCAGCCGAAGAACCGGGTGGTGGTGGCCGCCGTGCCGGGCGAGCCGAAGCTGCCGCACGACCCGCCTGTGCCGAAGACACCGAAGACCGTCAAGGCGAAGACCCCTGGCGTGAACGAAGCCGAAGCCTGGCGCGCGAAAGCGCCGCAGGCCGGCCCGGCGCCGGTTTTCAAGCTGCCGCAGGGCGAATCTTTCCGGCTCGCGAACGGCCTCACCGTGATCCACCACCGCAACCCGGCGCTGCCGCTGGTGTCGGCCGAAGTCGTGATCCGCAGCGGCGCCGACAGCAACCCGCTGTCCCTGCCCGGCCTGGCCGGCTTCACCGCCCAGATGCTCACCGAAGGCACCGGCAAGCGCAGCGCCCTGGCCATCGCCGAGGAAATCGCGCAGCTCGGCGCCTTCCTGGATGCCGACAGCGGCACCAACGCCTCGGCGGTGTCGCTGCTGGCCCTGCGCGCGACCTTCGAGCAGGCCCTTGCCGTCATGGCCGACGTGGTGCTGCACCCGGCCTTCCCGCCTGAAGAAGTCGAGCGCCAGCGCGCCAGCCGCCTGGGCGACCTGCTGGGCCAGCGCGACGACGCCGAAGCCGTGGCCTCGGTGGCCTCCGCCGCCGCGCTGTTCGGGCCGCGCCATCCCTACGGCTACGGCCAGCTGGGGCTGGAGCCGGCGATCCGCGCCGTCAAGCGCGAGGACTTGCTCGGCTTCTGGCGCCGCCACTACCTGCCGTCGAATGCCGCGCTGGTGGTCACCGGCGACATCGCGCGCGAGGAACTGAAGGCGCTGGCAGAGAAGCACTTCGGCGCCTGGCAAGGCGGGGAGGCGCCGCCGTTCGCACCGGGCGCCCCACAGCCGACGCGCGCACGCGTGGTCCTGGTCGACAAGCCGGGCGCGCCGCAGACCGCGCTGCGCCTGGTGGCCCTGGGCGCCGAGCGCACCAGCGACCAGTATCCGGCGCTGGAAGTGATGAACGCGGCCTTCGGGGGCCTGTTCACCAGCCGCATCAACCAGAACCTGCGCGAGGAAAAGGGCTACAGCTACGGCGTGTTCTCGGGCTTCCGCTACGGCCGCACGCCGGGCCCGTTCAGCATCGCCGGCAGCGTGCGCGCCGACGCCACCGGCGCCTCGGTGGCCGAGATCCTGCGCGAAGCGCGCGCGATGATCGACGCCCCGCTCGGCGCCGACGAACTGACGGGCGCCCGCAACGCCCAGCTGCTGTCGCTGCCGAACGGCTTCGAGACCAACGCCGACATCGGCGCCAGCCTGGCCGAAGCCTTTGTCTTCGGCCTGCCGCTCGACTACTACCGCCAGCTGCCCGAGAAGCTGGCCGCCGTGAGCGCGCAGGACGTGCAGCAAGCCGCGCGCCGCTACCTCGATCCCGCGCACCTGATCATCGTGGCCGTCGGCTACCGCAAGCGCATCCTGCCGCAACTCGACAAGCTGAAACTCGGCCCGATCGAAATCCGCGACACCGAGGGACAGCTGCTGCCATAACGCGTAGGGTGGGTACTCGTACCCACCTGTCCCTTGCCTGCACCGCGGCGACAAAATTTGCACCACGCGTTCCGGACAACCCGCGTTCCCCGAACACCGGGTTGTCGAATCGTCTATCATGGCCCAACTGTATTCACACCCCGGCGGCCCATGAACCAATTCACGATCCAGCAAAAGTTCTTCCTCCTCCTCCTCACCCTGGTCACCCTGGCCTTCGGCTGGATCCTGCTGCCCTATTCCGGCGCGGTCTTCTGGGGCATGGTGCTGGCCATCCTGTTCGCGCCGCTCTACCGCCGCCTGCTGCCCCTCACCAAGCAAAAGCCGACGGTGGCTGCCCTGCTCACCCTGTTCTCGATCGTCGTCATGGTGATCCTGCCGCTGTCCCTGATCGGCGCCTCGCTGGTGCGCCAGGCGCTCGGCATCTACGACATGATCGGCTCGGGCCAGATCGACTTCGGCCGCTACTTCCAGCAGATCGTCGGCGTGCTGCCCGACTGGATCGTCTCCGTGCTGGAGCGCTTTGAAGTCACCGACCTGGCCTCGCTGGAACAGAAGCTGTCCGAAGGCGCGGCCCAGGTCAGCCAGGTGTTCGCGCGCTATGCCATCAACTTCGGCCGCAACACCTTCGACTTCCTGGTCAGCCTGACCATCATGCTGTACCTGCTGTTCTTCCTGCTGCGCGACGGCCAGGGCCTGGCCAACCGCATCAAGCGCGCCGTGCCGCTCAGCCGCATGTACAAGCAGCGCCTGTTCGACAACTTCACCACCGTGATCCGCGCCACCGTGAAGGGCAACGTGCTCGTCGCCATTGCGCAGGGCGCCCTGGGCGGCCTGATCTTCTGGTTCCTGGACGTGCAGGCGCCGCTGCTGTGGGGCGTGGTGATGGCTTTCCTGTCGCTGCTGCCGGCCGTTGGCGCGGCGATCGTCTGGGCGCCGGTGGCGGTGTACTTCCTGGTGACCGGCGCCATCTGGCAGGGCGTGGTGCTGATCGCCTTTGGCGTGCTGGTGATCGGCCTGGTCGACAACATCCTGCGCCCTATCCTGGTCGGCAAGGACACCAAGATGCCGGACTACCTGGTGCTGCTGTCGACGCTGGGCGGCATGGCCCTCTTTGGCCTGAACGGTTTCGTCATCGGCCCGGTGATCGCGGCGCTGTTCATCGCGGCCTGGGAGATGTTTGCCTCGGCCGAGGAATTCCACCCGCAGTAAGGACGACTTCGCTCAAGGGGCCGGCCGGCGCAAGCGCGCTTGCCGGCCCCAACTTTTTGCCCTAACATGTGAACATCTATTCACATGTTAATGATGACTATTCCCGACGAATCCGACCACGTCGAGCAAGTGGCCGACCTGTTCCACCTGCTCGGCGACGCCACCCGCCTGCGCATCGTGCTCGCCTGCCTGGCCCAGCCGACTGCCGTGGGCGACATCGCCGCGGCATTAAACCTGTCCAGCTCGCTGGTCAGCCACCACCTGCGCCTGCTGCGCGCGGCACGCATCGTCAAGGCCGAACGCCAGGGCAAGCAGGTCTTCTACGCCGCCGCCGACGCCCACATCAGCACCCTGCTCGCCAACATGTTCGAGCACATCGCCGAACCCGCCAACGGAAACGAACCATGAGCCACGACCACGACCACTCCCATCAAGATCATGGCCACGCCCATGGGCACAGTCATGCGCATGGCCACGGGCATGGCCACCATCACCACCACGCCCCGGTCGAGGGCCACGGCCGCGCCTTTGCGCTGGCGATCGGGCTGAACACGGCCTTCGTCGCCATCGAATTCATCTACGGCTTCCTGGCCAACTCCACCGCGTTGATGGCCGACGCCGGCCACAACCTGTCGGACGTGCTGGGCCTGGTGCTGGCCTGGGGTGCGGCGCTGCTGGCCAAGCGCGCGCCGAGCGCCCGCTATACCTACGGCCTGCGCAGCTCCTCGATCCTGGCGGCGCTGGCAAACGCGCTGCTGTTATTGGCCGCTTGCGGCGCCATCGCCTGGGAAGCCGTGCAGCGCATCGCCGAACCGCATCCGGTGGCGGGCGTCACGGTGTCGGTGGTGGCGGCCATCGGCGTGGCCATCAACGGCTTCTCGGCCTGGCTGTTCATGGCCGGCAGCAAGGGCGACCTGAACGTGCGCGGCGCCTACCTGCACATGGCGGCGGACGCGGCGATCTCGCTGGGCGTGGTAATCTCGGGCCTGGTGATCATGGCCACCGACTGGACCTGGCTCGACCCGGCGGTGAGCCTGGCGATCGTGCTGGTGATCGTCTGGGGCACCTGGTCGCTGCTGCGCGAATCGGTGCAGATGGCGATGGCGGCGGTGCCGGCCAGCGTCGATGCGCATGCAATCGAACACTTCCTGGAAGCGCGTCCGGGCGTGGCAAGCGTGCACGATCTGCACATCTGGGCCATGAGCACGACCGAGAATGCGCTGACCGCGCACCTGGTGATGCCGGGTGGTTGTCCGGGCGACGGCTTCCTCGACGAGACCGTGGCGGCGTTGCGGGAGGAGCATGGGATTGCCCACTGCACCTTGCAGGTGGAGGAAGGGACGAGCACGCACGGATGCGCGCTGGCGGCGCATGGGGCTTAGTCAGCGTTGACCGTAGGGTGGTCGGCTCTACCCGGACGTTTGAACATCGCCTGCGTGTGCGCCGCCCACGCGTTCGACGCACGGTTGAGACGACGCGACAGATCGCACGCTTGTTGAACGCGTGGACGGCATAGCCGTCCACTCTACTACCCAGCCAGGTTCGCAAACAGCGCCGTGCTCAGGTACCGCTCGCCAAACGACGGAATGATGGTCACGATCAGCTTGCCCGCATTCTCCGGCCGCTGCGCCACCTGCATCGCCGCCCACAGCGCCGCACCCGACGAGATGCCGACCAGAAGCCCCTCCTCGCGCGCCGCCGCCCGTGCGGTCTCGAAGGCATCCTCGTTGCGCACCGCGATCACCTCGTCGTAGATCCCGGTATTCAAGACCTGCGGCACGAAGCCGGCGCCGATGCCCTGGATCGGGTGCGGCCCCTTGGTCCCTTTCGACAGCATAGGGGAGGCTTCCGGTTCCACGGCAATCGCCTGGAAGCCCGGCTTGCGTTCCTTCAGCACCTCGCCCACGCCGGTAATCGTGCCGCCGGTGCCGACGCCGGCCACCACGATGTCGACCTTGCCGTCGGTATCGCGCCAGATTTCCTCGGCCGTGGTGCGGCGGTGGACTTCCGGGTTGGCGGGGTTGTTGAATTGCTGGGGCATGAAGGCGCGCGGGTCGCTCGCCACGATGTCCTCGGCGCGGCGGATGGCGCCGACCATGCCCTCGGCGCCCGGGGTGAGCACCAGTTCGGCGCCATAGGCGCGCAGCAGCATGCGCCGCTCGTTGCTCATGGTTTCGGGCATGACCAGCTTGCAGCGGTAGCCGCGTGCGGCGCACACCATCGCCAGGGCGATGCCGGTATTGCCGCTGGTGGGCTCGACGACGACGGTGTCGGGCCCTATCTTGCCGGCCTTTTCCGCCGCCTCGATCATCGCCAGGCCGATGCGGTCCTTGACGCTGTGCGCGGGGTTGTGGAACTCGAGCTTGGCGAGGATTTCGGCGCCGCCGGCGCCCGTCTTGCCCAGCTTGCGGATCCTGACCAGCGGCGTATTGCCGATCAGCTCAGTGACATCGTTTGCGACGCGCATTCCACACCCCCACTGTTTGGTTGTTGGCTGATGCTTATTTTACGCCCAGCAGCTCCACATCGAAGATCAGGTCCGAATCCGGCGGAATCGAGCCGCCCGGTGCGCCACGCGCGCCGTAGGCCAGGCGGCTCGGGATGATCAGGGTGCGCTTGCCGCCCACCTTCATGCCCGCCACGCCCTGCTCCCAGCCCTTGATGACCTGGCCTGCGCCCAGCTGGAAGTCGAGCGGCGTGCGGCCGGCGTCGAGCGAGGAATCGAACTTGCGGCCGCGCTGGTTGCGCGCCATCGGCTTGTAGAACCAGCCGGTGTAGTTGACGGTGACCTTGTGGCCGAGTTCGGCCGTCTGCCCCTTGCCGACCACCTTGTCGACGATCTCGAGCTGCGGCTCGCTCGGGACCGCCGGCTGCGGCGCCTGGGCGGCGGCGGCGGCATCCTGGGCCGCGCCGCTGACGGCTTCGGCGCCGCTCTGGGCAGCCTGCCCGGCCACGCCGGCGGCTTGCTGCGAACCCGCGGCAGCCTGCTCGGCGGCGCTCTGCACGCCCTGCTGGCGCACGGTGGTGGCGGCCTGGTCGGCGCCAGCCGCGGCTTGCGGCGCGTTGGCCGGGGCGGCAACTGGCTGGCCCTGCTGGGCACAGGCGGCGGCGCTTGCGAGCAGCAAGGCCAGGAAGGAAGTACGACGGATCATGTGGTCTCTTTCAATGACAGGATTTCACTCGATAATCCTATGATATCAAAGCCCCGAGCCGCCATGGCAGCGGCGTTACACCGCCTTACTTTTGGCTCATGCCGTCTCCGGCACGGCGTCGACGGCGACCGCGTCCAGGCTTTCCGCGTTTGCCGCATCGGCCAGTTTGCGCAGGATATGGCCGGCCGCAATCATGCCGAAGCTGGCGGTGACGACCATGCTGGAACCGAAGCCGGCGCAGTTCAGGCCGGTGACGCTGCTGCCGATCTCGCAGGCATCTTCAAGCTCCGGATAGCGTAGCGGCTCCATCGAGAACACGGCATCGATATGGTATTTCTGCTTCTCGCCACGCGAAAAACCGTACTGCGCGCGCAGCAGCTTGCGCACCTTCTTCAGCAGCGGTTCCTGCTCGGTACGGGCCAGATCGCGCACCTCGATCTTGGTCGGGTCGATCTGGCCGCCGGCGCCGCCGATGGTCACCAAAGGCAGCTTGTGGTCGCGGCAGTACGCGATCAGGGCAGCCTTGGCCTTGACGCTGTCGATGGCGTCGACCACGTAGTCGAAACGGTCCGTGCCGATCATCTGCGGGATGTTGTCCGGCTCGATGAAG
>Ga0265780_10011399_pt1 | contig 10513 bp, 12 predicted proteins | sample P1T30metagenome_FD_192432 | JGI IMG/M metagenome (GOLD analysis project Ga0265780, IMG submission 192432) | Plant litter microbial communities from East Loma Ridge, Irvine, California - P1 T30 | ecosystem: Environmental > Terrestrial > Plant litter > Unclassified | place: USA: California... | reverse complement strand
CATCGCCGACTATGCGCGCGCGGCCGGTTATGCACCGACTGTGTTCGGCGACGGCCGCGAGGCGCTGGCGGCGATCCGCCAGCGGCCTCCCGACCTGGTCGTGCTCGACCTGATGTTGCCGGGACTGGACGGCCTGTCGCTGTGCCGCGCGGTGCGCGCTTTTTCCGATGTGCCGATCGTGATGGTGACTGCGCGGGTGGAAGAAGTCGACCGGCTGCTGGGGCTGGAAACGGGCGCCGACGACTACCTGTGCAAGCCCTTCAGCCCACGCGAACTGATGGCGCGCATCAAGGCGATCCTGCGTCGCGCCGGCACGCCTTCGGCCACGCCCGTGCTTGTCCTGGACGAGGCCGCGCGCCGCATTGCGCTCTACGGCAAGGCGCTCGACCTGACGCCGAGCGAATACGCGATCCTGGCCGCCCTGCTGCGCCGTCCCGGCCAGGTGCTGTCGCGCGCGCAGTTGCTCGATGCTGCCCAGGCCGACAACCTCGACGCCAACGACCGCGCCATCGACAGCCACGTCAAGAACCTGCGGCGCAAGATCGATGCGGTCGTGCCCGGGCTCGAGGCGATCCGTTCGATCTACGGCCTCGGCTACCGCTGCGATTTGTAATCTCCATGTTTTCTCCACATTCGGGAGGCACGATGTGTCCATCCCACTTTGGAGAAACGTCATGCAAAAGACCATCCCTTTGACCCTGGCCGCCCTGCTGGTGCTCGGCGCCGTTGCCGCGGATGCCGACGCCGCCGTGCACTATGTCTGCGAAGCCGCGCGCGGCAAATGCCCCAAGCCGCCGGTGCCGCCGGCGCCACCCGCCCCGCCTGCACCACCGGCTCCGCCATCCGTCCCGGGCCATGCACCACCCGTCCCTCCATCCATCGCCGCTCCGCCAGCGCCACCAGCCCCGCCGGTAGTCGACCTGCCCGAGATTCCGTCCGCCTTCCATGCGGCCTGCAAGGACAAGCCCGACGGCACGCGGCTGAACCTGACCATGCGGCCTGGCGAAGGCATGGGCGGCGTGTGCGAGGACGAGGGCGGCAAGATGGTGTTTTACCTGCGCAGCTACCACCGCGCGGATTGAGCCCCGTCGACGCCTGGCCGGGCATCGACTATGCTGGGCGGATGACATCCATCGATCCAGGCCCGCGCCCCGAACCGCCCATCGCCCCCGACCTCGACGACTGCTGCCGCAGCGGCTGCGTGCCCTGCGTCTTCGACCTGTACGAAGACGCACTGGCGCGCTATGAGGCCGCGCTGGCGGCATGGGAAGCGGCGCAAGTGGCGCGCAACTGAATCTCATTCTGTTAATAAATTGATTACAATGAGATCGACCGTGTTTTGCCTGCGGAGGGCCCATGTTCGACCTCGATCTACCCTGGTGGGAATTGGCTGCGCGCGGCGCCATCGTGTATTGCGCGCTGCTGGCCATGATGCGCCTGTCCGGCCGCCGCACCGTCGGCCAATTCACGCCGTTCGACCTTCTGGTGGTCATGCTGCTGTCGGAAGCCGTGTCGAACTCGATGACCGGCGGCGACGAATCGCTGTTCGGCGGCCTGATCATTGCCGCGACACTGGTCGCACTGACCGTGCTGTTCGCTTTCCTAACCTCGCGCAGCAAGAAGCTCGAGGAGCTCATCGAGGGCAGTCCCGTACTGATCGGGCGCGACGGCGTCTTCTTCGACAAAGTCATGAAACGGTGCCGGCTCTCCGAAAGCGACGTCGAGGAGGCGCTGCGCGAGGCCGACTGTCCGCGCCCCAAGATGAAATGCGCCTTCCTTGAAGCGGACGGACGGATCAGCATCCTGCGCAATCCTCAGTAGCCACGCCGCGATTTCCGTACCGCCTTTGTTTGAACTGCCGAGATTTCTCAGCAGCCTTTGACCCGCCGTACGGTGTGGGCGGACCACTCCCCGTGTGCTAATTTTTTGGGCATCGCCGCCAATCCGGCGGCGCGATTGGATTCTTTCCTGATCAGGAGGTCTACCATGAAACGAGCCCTCACCGTGCTAGCGCTGGCCACGACGACCTTGGTCGCCGCCACCAGCCAGGCCGCGCCGGTTTACTACCGCGCGGTTGCCAGCGGTCCTGCCGAAGAAACGCCCAACGGTTCGCCGGGGTCGAGCGTGTCGGCATTCGAAATCGACGACCTCATCCTGCGCGCGGAGGTGCCGTTCCGCGACCTGTCCAGCCCCGCCATCAGCGCCCACATCCACTGCTGCACGGTCGATCCCTTCCGCGGCGTGGCGCCGATCGCAATTCCCTTCACCGACTTCCCGCTGCAAGTCACGGCCGGCCTCTATTCGGCCAGCATCGACCTGGGCGACCCGGCATCCTACGATGCAGACTTCCTTGCGGCCAATGGCGGCACGCCGCAGCTGGCAAGTGGCGCGCTCATCAATGCGTTCAACGGCAACCAGGCCTATATCAATATCCACAGCGCCGCCTATCCGGCCGGTGAGATCCGTGGCTTCGCGGTCGCGGCGCCGATTCCGGAGCCAGCCACCTGGGCGATGATGGGAATGGGCCTGGGCATGCTGGCGCTGCTGGCGCGGCGCCGCTTCAGTCCGCAGCCGCAGCGGGCGCGCTGAGTCAGGTGGCTGCGCGGCGCGCCAGCAGGCGGCCCCAGGCGGGAATGGCGGCCTGCCAGAACTCGTTGCGCGAGCGTGGCGCAGCACCCGCCAGGTCGAGGTCGAGGAAGCGGGCCGATGCCAGCAGCGCGGCGACGGCGGAGGGTTCGTCGCCCGCCGTCACCGCCAGCGCACCGGTCTGCTTCGACAATTTCTCGCCATGCTCATTGCGCACCACCGGCACGTGCAGGTAGCGCGGCGTCGGCACGCTCAGCAGGCGCTGCAGGAAGATCTGGCGCGGCGTGGAGTCGAGCAGGTCGGCGCCGCGCACGAGGTCGGTCACGCCCTGGTCTGCATCGTCCACCACGACCGCCAGCTGATAGGCCCAGAAGCCGTCGGCGCGCTTGAGCACGAAGTCGCCCGAGTCCGCGGCGAGGTGCTGCGTGACCTTGCCCGCGAAGCGGTCTACAAAGGTGATCTCGTCAAGGCCGGCATCGGGCACGCGCACGCGCAGGCTGCGCATGGTGCGGCCCGGCCCCAGGCCGTGGCGGCAGGTGCCGGCATAGATGGCCGCGCCATCGGGCGCAAAGCCGAGGCGCGAATCGGCGATCTCGCGCCGGTTGCAGGCGCAGGGATAGGTGTCTTGTGCGATGCGCTGCGCCGCCGCCTGGTACAGGTCCTTGCGCCGGCTCTGCCAGACGATCTCGCCATCGGCATGCATGCCCAGTGCATCGAGCAGCGCGAGGATGCCCTCGGCGGCGCCAGCCACGCTGCGGTCTTCGTCGATGTCCTCGACGCGCACCAGCCAGGTACCCTCGTGCCAACGCGCATCGAGGTAGCTGGCCAGCGCGGCCACCAGTGACCCGGCGTGCAGCGGGCCGGTGGGCGATGGGGCGAAGCGGCCGATGTATGGAGGTTTCAAATTGCTGAGCTAACTGGATAAATGGCGTAGGGTGGACGGCTTGCCGTCCACGCGTTCAAATCCTGCATGCACTGGCCGGACGCGTGGACGGGAGACCCGTCCACCCTACTTATGCTTGGCGATGATGCCGGTGACTTGGTCGACCACCTCGTTCGGCACCGCCAGCGAGAGCTGGTAGTGGACGATCTCGAAGCCGCTCTTGGTCTTGCGGATCACGCCGCTGGCCATCGCATGGCCCATGTTTTTGGTATCGAGCAGTTCGTCGAACCAGATCATCGACTTGTCGGCGGACGCATAGACGTTACGGCGGGTCGCCTTGAAAGTCCAGGCCGACTTTGCGTCGAAGTACTTCTTCGACCAGGCCTTGAATTCGTCGCGCGTCCACAGCTCGGTGCGGTCGGTGCCGATGTAGACACCGTCCTTGGCGATCTTGTCGAAATAGGCCATCCGTGTATTGGCTGCATCGTCATGCCACTCGTCGACGAAGGCGTTGACCTGCTTCGTCAGTTCGGCATCGGTGGCAGCATTGGCGGCACCAAGAAAGCCCAGGCACAGGAAGCAGGCGGTGAGGAAGCGTGTCACGAAAGGTCCCTTCGTTAGAGTTATTGAGCGCGGTTATTGTACACATGGAAATGTACCAAACCACGCTCCCACCCTGCTATCGGTGCAACTCGCCTGCCCGCTCCGGCTGGTAGTCGATATCGAGCACGGTGGCTTCGAACACGCCGCCGCCCGGACGCTGCCAGGTGATGCTGGCGCCGACGCGCAAGCCCAGCAAGGCCGTGCCGACCGGCGTCAGCACGGACAATTGCTCGCCGCTGTCCTTCATGTCTTTCGGATAGCTCAGCGTCATCGTCACGTCTTCGTCGGAACCGGCGAAGCGGAAGCGCACGCGCGAATTCATGGTGACGACGTCGGGCGGCATGTCCCACGGCTCGACCATTTCAGCACGCTCGAGTTCGCTCAACAGCGCGTCGCGCGCATTGGCTTGCGCGGCGGGAAGGCGGTCGAGGATGCGTTCGAGACGCTCGAGGTCGAGCCAGGATACGACGATGGATGGTTTCATGGTTACTCCACAGTATGGCCAGGTAGGGCCAGTGATTGATGGCGGCAGCGGCGCGGTTGGCGCGGCTGCGATGCGATGGAGGCGGCCCGGGAGGATGGGCAGGCGCTGGCCTGCCGTTGCCCTCACCGAGCCTGGGAAAGCCGGGCGAGGTCGAGACTGGAAAGGTGCGCCGCTCGGCGCGCTGCCACGCACGTGCACACGCCGTCTGCGCTCAGAGGCGATGCAGCGTCAAGTTGTGGCAGGCGTGGTTGGTTCATGGCGAGTGGCGAAAGCGATTAGCGCAGTATAGCCCGCTTTGTCGTCCAGTCAACCGGCGGTCGGTCTGGACGATGGCGCATTTACTACTAATTCACTTGCTGGTAGCGGCCTTGCTCACGAGCGCGTCGAGCACCTGGCCGGTAGCCGTCATCAGCTGGCCCACGTCCTGGATATTGTTGGCCTTGCGCACCGCATCGGGCGACACGAGATACTTGCCATCGATGACCACAGTCGGCGTGCCGCTCACCTTGTAGGCATCGGTGATCTGCGACAGGCGCTTGAGCCTGGTCTGGACGCCGAACGAATTCCACGCCTCCAGGAATTTGGCCTTGTCCAGGCCGTTCGCCGCAGCCCAGGCGATGATGTCGTCGTCCTTCATCAGCCGCTTGCGCTCGACGTGCACGGCGCGGAACACGCGGTGGTGGTATTCATTAAGCTTGCCCATCGCTTCCAGGGTCAGGTACAGGCGCGCTTCCGGATCGCTTGGCCCCTGGAATGGCAGCGGAATGCGGCGCATCACGATATTGTCGCCCTGCTTCTTCGCCCAGTTGACGAGGGTCGGTTCGAACGCGTTGCAGGCGCCGCAGTGGTAGGCGAAGAATTCGATTACCTCGACCTTCTTGCCGACTGCCTGGGTGGCCTGCGGCGTGGCCAGGGTGGTGAACTCGGCGCCGTTGCGTGGATCAGTTGGCGACGCATTGGCGAAACCGGCAGCCAGAGCGGCGGCGATCAGGGCGAAACGCATTAGGCGCATATCTTTCCTTCGGTAAATGAATGAACGAAGGCGAGATTACAACTTTTTCATCGTTCCGCCGTCGGCTAATACAGGTCGTTCCGGACGGCGTGCGTATAGTGCGTGTCGAGCTAGGCGCCCTCTTCCTGCGAAATGCCCGTCAGCCTGGCCATCATCTGGCTGGGCGTCGGGACGCTGGCGCGATCGACGCGACTTTCCGCGCCCCCCCCCCGGGCGCGCACGGTTGCCCGCCTTCCCGCAATGGAACAGCACTTCGTTCAGGCGCACGACGGTCGCCGTCTTCGGCGTCGTGCCACTCTCTGTCAAGGTTGACAGCAAGTCGGGCCAGGCGCTGACGCGCGCGACGCCGTTGATGCGCAAGAACACGTCGAGGCCGGAAAACAGGAACAGCATGCCGACCAGTTCGTCCTGCGCCAAGTTGCGCATCGACTCGATGCGGTTATTGGCGGGCCAGTCGGCGAAGGCGACGATGTGCGGATCGAGCACGCGCACGAAGCCGAGCGGGCCGCCACGCGGTGAGGCGTCGAGGCTGTTGCCGCTGGCCGTCGCCAGGCAGAAGAAGGTCGCAACCCTCAGATAGTCCTCGTGCACATCGACTAGCCGGTCGAGCACGGCTTTCTGGATACGGTCAGCAGGCGGCGCGTACAACGCGTCGAGGTCGACGCCTTCCGGGACCGCCGGAAGTTCTTCCATCATGGACATGGGATTGTTCCTTGTAGTCATGCTGGAAGCAGGTTAGCATCGGGATCCGTGGCGGCTATACGGTAACGACGCCATCGAATAACGAAAAAGGCGCCACAATCTCCGCATGAGTAACTTCGTCGTCGACCATGGGTTGGTCAACTGGGCCGACGGCCCTGCCGTCATTGTCGCCGCCGGGCGCGACGACAGCATGCGTCAATCGGAATCGCACTCCCACTCGCGCGGCCAGCTGTTCGCCTCGATGCGCGGCCTGCTGACGATCGGCGTGGATGACGCGGTCTGGGTGGTGCCGTCGGTGCACGCCGTCTGGCTGCCACCGCATCACGTGCATTCGGCGCGCTCGCACGGTCCGTTCGAAGGCTGGGGCGCCTACGTGGCGAAAAGCCTGTGCGCCGACCTGCCCTGCTCCCCTGCACCGTCCGCATCTCGAGCCTGCTGCGCGAAGCCATGATGCGCGCCGCCAGCTGGCCTTTGGCCCGCTACCAGCCACTATCGCCGGCGCAGGAACACATCTCCGGTGTCATCATGGACGAAATCCGCGGCCTGCCGCCCGAACCGCTTGGCTTGCCGATACCGCAGGATGCACGCCTGTAGCGCATCGACAGCGCGCTGGCGACGACCCTACATCGACGCGCGACCTCGACGCCCGGGCGGCCTGGGGCGCGGTCAGCAGCCGTACGCTCAGCCGACGCTTCGTGAGCGAGACCGGCCTCACCTCCAGCGCCCGCGACTGATCCGCGCGCTCGAGATGCTGGCCGCCAGCGAGCCCGTGTGCACTGTGGTGCTCGACTTGGGCTTTTCCACCGCCAGCGCGTTCATTGCCGTGTTCCGGCAGGCGTTTGGCTGCACGCCAAATGTCTACCAGCAGCGCCTGCTTTAGCACGAGCCGGGGTCAACTATTAGCCAGCCCGTGGGAATGACAAACTAATCCCTTGGCATCGCGATTTCATCGCAACCCAACTTATCCCGGCCCGTGAGTCCCGGCCTATCGCGCCCGTCTTCTAGTTCTGTGGATTGCGAACGAATCGCACCGGTCATCCATTAGGATCTGGCGTCGCAATCTACTGCATCACGCGCCCGGATGACCGTCGGGGAGCCCCAGAAAAACGTTGGCTCCGTCTCGCGTACTAATATGAGTTACAGACTGACCTCGCTTGAGTGTTCAACACCATAATTAAATCTTCCCTAAAAATCCCGCAGAGAAATTATCCCGAAGCCAACAACAGACAGCATCAACTTAGAGGCTAGAGATTATAAAACCCATCGCTATCTATAGATTTTCGGCGGCAGAATTAATTAGCTGATAATCCAACTTTCTCTTGCTCTTAAACTCGGGATCATATTCATTGACTTTCTTACTCAACGTCCCAAATCTCCCCTCGTTATAATTTTGACCACCCTTATCTTTTGCCTTGGCCAACATAACTGCATAATTCAGAGCAGCAAAGGGAATTACTTTAATTAAGCGCAAAAATTGCTCATTGGTTAATGCATTAAGCACTTTTAGGGCACGATCTTGCTCGCCAGCAGCCTTTAAAGCCATGGCTAAATTGCTGTGATAAACAATCGTATTCGGCTTGATTGCAATTGCCGCCTCATATTGCTCTGCAGCAAGAATTTTCTGCCCAGCAGCGCTGTATAATAGTCCACCTTCGTTGCGTATCTCCGCGTCCACCACACCAAGATCAATTAGTTTTTCGTAATCCGCCTGTCCCGAACTGTAGGCCCTCGCAGCTCTCTGATTACTCAGAAGACGAACAGCGACTTTCCTGCCAAAGTGGGTGATTTTAGAACCGGCCTCTCGCCCATATTGCGATGCCGCAAATTGTGCGAACTCTACTCCGTTAACAGGATCCAAATCAGTCTCAAGATCATCCTTTTCAAGACTAATATCATCGTGACAAAAAACACCAGCAGTTAACCCAAGCTCGGGAAAATCCTTATAGAAGCTATCGACAATCCTCTCAATCACGTCTTCGCGGTAAGCATTATGCATACCAACTATTCCTACAGAAGCCTCATCCAAAACGGCAACTAAACTATGCGAGCGAGATCCGGATAGAATATCACGGTACAACTGAGTTATTCCAATATTCAACGCAGCAGACCCATATTTTCGAAGGAATTCCTTCTCATTAACAAAACGAAAAACTGTGGAAAACACCTTGTGCTTCCGCTCAACTTCGTCTTTCAAATAGGTCTTTAGTGAATAAATATCATTTTTCGCAGCCGCATCGGAGCCCGCTACGAAATATTTAGTCTTATAAGTAGCAATATGACCTACGCTCCCTACAGGAATCGCTTCCAAGTGAGATCCCTTGGCCACTTCTAAGGTTTTGTCCTCTGGAAGAGTTACGAACGCAAAAGATACTTCAGGCTGCACATCGAACACAGTTACACGAGTAAGTTCGATTCGAGGATACATTCCAAGTGTGCGGACAGTTCTACCATCGTTGATTAATAGGCGTTGAGTTCCAGTAAAGTTAGGAGAGAACACCTTGAACTCTTGTCCCTTTACCACGCCCACGTTCGAACCAATATCTATCGCAACGATACGTGTTTGATTGTCTTGTTCGAGCACACGTCCGCAAGAGCTCAAGATATCTTCAAATTCAACAACTTGATTACGACCTCCAGATTTTGCTCGATATAAGGCAGTATCTGCACGTTCAAGCAAGAATTTCGCTTCATCGAAACCTGACTCAGAGGCATTCTCAACTGATCTGAAGGTGACTCCAATGCTCGCTCGGACTGCACGATCTTGCTGCGGCGGAAGGGGAATTGCAGCTAGGTTGCTAACCGCGTTTAACCTCTCCCACTCGTCTTGAGTTGGCAGAATTTCATTATCTATTTTAGCTCTGAACACCTCAGCCCAGGAAATAATTTCTTCGCGACTGCAAGTACCAGTGATCAACACCAAAAATTCTTCACCAGATGGATGGCCGAGTAGAACCGAAATTCTATTTGAAGTAGTTCTAACAATCTCGGCGGCTGCTGCCTCAAGTCGCCGCCCGAATGTTTTTAGTACTTGATCTCCGTAAAGATGACCATATGTATCGTTTATTTGCTTAAAATAATCGATATCCAAAGCCAACACCGAGAGCTGATGTGATTGTGCATTTTCCTCATCAATTGCATTATTCACATCTACTATCTTTGCAGTATCGATAGCGTCAGCTAATTCTTTGTGAAATGCATCCTTAGCAAGTAAAAGTGTTAAGGGGTTGTGATCCGCTCGAAACAAGTAACCAGCGCGCTCGTTTGCAAGGTCGATATGCTTTTTTATTTCTTTTTGCTTTAAGGTGGTCGGAGCAGACAGAAATTTTATAGCAACGACAGAATCTAGCTCCTTAATGAAAAACCAAGCTTCTGATGATCCTCTTGGACGATGGGCTAAATCACTCGACTTAGCCAATTCCAGGGAACGTGCTTCGCCTGTGGGCACTGGTCCCTGATGATCCAGCTGATTCCACTCGCTCTCAAAAAAATAATACACGCATAGGGTAGCACCAGCATCCAGATCTCGTGCGATTTGTCTAGCGACGTAGCGGAGAAGTTCAAGTTTCATAATCTATGGAGTGCAAAAGAACAATTTGATCACATTTACCAACGTTTTTGCAAGTCTATTTTTATTGCATGAAAGCCATGCACTAGTCCATCATTTAAACTGACCAAGCTCCTCATCGAAATTTCTATACATGTTGCTTAACACCTTCACATCATCGGCTCAGTCAATGCGGGGCACAAATTAGGTTCACGCTCCACACATGAATATCGTCAAAAATTAAGCATGTTGAAGAGGTGCGAGTCGGCAGTTGGACAGGACAGGACTATGTTAATCGTCACAGGCAGCTAAAGCGCCTGGAGTCCTCGGGATAACAAGTGACTAGCGATAATAACGTTAAGCATCGTTATGCAATACATATACTTGTGCATTGCCTACCTAATCTCGGCTTGTAGAGCAACAAAAAAGCGGGCCGAAGCCCGCTTCCTGATGACGCCGCGTTGTAATTAACGCTTGTCGATACCCGGCACGTCACGCACCGGCGAGCCGACGAACAGCTGACGTGGACGGCCGATCTTCTGCTCTGGATCGGCGATCATTTCGTTCCACTGGGCGATCCAGCCGATGGTGCGGGCCATGGCGAAGATGCCGGTGAACATCGAGGTCGGGATGCCCAGGGCCGATTGCACGATGCCCGAGTAGAAGTCGACGTTCGGGTACAGCTTGCGCGACACGAAG
>Ga0265780_10011397_pt1 | contig 10514 bp, 6 predicted proteins | sample P1T30metagenome_FD_192432 | JGI IMG/M metagenome (GOLD analysis project Ga0265780, IMG submission 192432) | Plant litter microbial communities from East Loma Ridge, Irvine, California - P1 T30 | ecosystem: Environmental > Terrestrial > Plant litter > Unclassified | place: USA: California... | reverse complement strand
GGCCGACCGCGGCCTTGACCGGGATGTTCTGGAGGTTCGGGTCGACGGACGAGATGCGGCCGGTGGTGGTGCCGGTCTGGTCGTACGTCGTGTGGATGCGGCCGTCGTCGGCGATCGACTTGTCGAGTGTGTCGATGATCTGCCGCAGCTTCGTCGCGTCGCGGTGCTGCAGCAAGAGACCGAGGAACGGGTGCGGGTGCTTCTCCTGCAGGTCGGCGAGGGACGCGGCGTCGGTGGAGTACCCGGTCTTCGTCGCCCGGGTCTTGGGCATCTCGAGCTGCTCGAAGAGGACCTCCTGCAGCTGCTTCGGCGAGCCGAGGTTGACCTCTCGGCCGATCTCGGCGAACGCGTCCGTGGCGAGCCCCGCCGCCGTCTCGCCGAGGCGCGTGGAGAGCTCGGCCAGGACCGGGTGGTCGGCCGCGACGCCCGTGAGCTCCATGTCGCCCAGGACGGGGACCAAGGGCAGCTCGAGGTCGGTGAGGACGGTGCGGGAGCCCTCGTCGAGGGACTCGTGGAACGACTCGGCGAGCCGGAGCGTGTACCAGGCCTCCGTCGCGACGCTCACCTGCTCGTCGGCCGGGACGAGCTGGTTCGGGTCCGCGACGGGGAGGGTCTCGCCTAGCTGCTCGTAGACGAGGTCGGTCAGGGCGAAGGAGGTGCGGCCCGGCCTGAGCAGCCACGCCGCGACCCGCGTGTCGCCGGCGATCCCGGTGAGCGCGAGACCCGCCTTGGACAGGGCCTTGTAGGCACGCTTGGCGTCGTGCAGCACCTTCGGCGAGTCGGCGTCGAGCCAGGCCTCGAGGGCGACGTAGTCGCCGCGGCCCGTGGCCCACGGCACGTAGGCGGACTCGTCGTGCGACGAGATGCCGAGCCCCACGACGCCCTCGGCGCCGTACTCGACGCTGAGCCCGACCGGCGACGCCGGATCGGACGCGTGCTTCTTGAGCCAGAACGCGAGCTCTTCGTCGATGAGCGTGCGCACGACGGGCAGGCCGGCAGGGGCGGCCACGACGGCGCCCTCTCCCGAGGCGTCGGGCGCGGCGCCGCTCGCGTCGGCGAGGGTGAGCACGCGGTCGAGGAGGGTGCGGAACTGGAGCTTGTCGAAGAGCTCGCGCACGGCGTCGGCGTCGACGGCGCGGCGCTCGAGGTCGCCGGGCGCCACGGGGAGCTCGACGTCGGTCACGAGGCGGTTGAGCCGCCGGTTGCGGATCGCGCGCTCTTTCTGCTCACGGAGGTTGCCGCCCACGACGCCCTTGATGTCGTCGGCGTGGGCGATGACCTCGTCGAGGCTGCCGAACTGGGTGATCCACTTGACGGCGGTCTTCTCGCCGACCTTGTCGATGCCGATCAGGTTGTCGCTCGTCTCGCCGACGAGGGCCGCGATCTCGGGGTACTGGTGCGGCTCGATGCCGTAGCGCTCGAACACCTTGTCGCGGTCGTAGCGGGTGAGCTCGCTGACGCCGCGCGCTGAGGGGTAGAGCAGGGTCACGTCGTCGTTGACCATCTGGATGGCGTCGCGGTCGCCCGAGACGACGAGGACGCGGTAGCCGTCGTCGCGACCCCTCACGGCGAGGGTCGCGAGGATGTCGTCGGCCTCGAAGTCCTCTTTCGTGATGGTCGTGATGCCCATGGCGTGCAGCGCCTCCTGCAGGAGGGGGATCTGCCCCACGAACTCGACCGGCGTCTCGGAGCGCGTGCCCTTGTACTCGGGGTATTCACGCGTGCGGAACGAGAACCGCGAGATGTCGAAGGCGACCGCCAGATGGGTCGGCTTCTCGTTCTTGAGGAGGCTCAGCAGCATCGAGATGAACCCGTGGATCGCGTTCGTGTGCTGACCCTCCCGGTTCACGAAACTGTCGACGGGCAGGGCGTAGAACGCCCGGAACGCGAGGGAATGGCCGTCGATGACCAGGAGGGTAGGCTTCGTTTCGTCCGACACCCCGTCAGCCTAGCGGGCGCCCCCGACAGCGGATCCGGAGCACCATGACCGACGCGACCACCTCCTCCTCGTCCAACGACGCCGAGCGGACCGTGCGTCCCGACGCCGCGCTCAGCGACGACGCGGTCGAGCTCTTCCGGCGCCGCGGCGTCGGCGCCCTCGCCGAGAAGATGGGCATCGAGATCCTCGAGATGAGCGCGGAGCGCGCGGTCGGCCGGATGCCCGTCGAGGGCAACACCCAGCCGGTCGGCATCCTGCACGGCGGGGCTCACGTCGTCCTGGCCGAGACCCTCGGCTCCGTGGCGGCGAACGTCCACGCCGGGGCGGGGCGCCTCGCGATGGGCATCGAGCTGAACGCCAGCCACAGCAGGTCGGCCGCGACCGGGTGGGTGACCGGCACCTGCACCGCGGTCCACCTCGGCCGCACCCTGGCGACGCACCAGGTCGTCATGACGGACGACGACGGACGCCTGTTGTCGACGGTGCGCATCACGAACTACCTGACGGACGCCCGCGACTGACTCCCTCGGCCGGCGCCTCACGGCCGATGCCCAGAACGTGCCCGAACGACGAGAGGCCCGCCCCCACCGGGGACGGGCCTCTGGTCGCGAGCGGGCTCGCTACTTCTTGACGCTCAGCTGCTCGATGATCGCCTGGGCGACGTCGTGCATCGTGAGGCGACGATCCATCGACGCCTTCTGGATCCAGCGGAACGCCTCCGGCTCGGTGAGGCCCATCTTCTCGTTGAGCAGGCCCTTGGCCCGGTCGACGAGCTTGCGGGTCTCGAAGCGCTCGACCAGGTCGGCGACCTCGGCCTCGAGGGTGATGATCTGCGTGTAGCGCGAGAGGGCGATCTCGATCGCGGGGAGGAGGTCGTTGGGCGTGAAGGGCTTGACCACGTAAGCCAGGGCGCCGGCCTCGCTGGCCCGCTCGACGAGCTCCTTCTGGCTGAACGCCGTGAGGAGCACGACGGGGGCGATGTGGTTCTTGCTCAGCGTCTCGGCCGCGGAGATGCCGTCGAGCTTCGGCATCTTGACGTCCATGATGACGAGGTCGGGTCGCAGCTCGGTCGCGAGGGCGACGGCGGTCTCGCCGTCTCCGGCCTCGCCCACCACCTCGAATCCGTTGTCGCGGAGGATCTCGACGATGTCGAGGCGGATGAGGGACTCATCCTCTGCGACGACGACGCGACGGGGTGCTGCTGGTGTTGCTTCCTGGTCACTCACGAAGCAGAGCCTACGGTATTCTCGCCTCGGTCGTCGTGAGCCGGATTGGCGGAATGGCAGACGCGGGGCACTCAAAATGCTCTGTCCGAGAGGGCGTGTGGGTTCGAGTCCCACATCCGGCACGGTCGACGACTCCCCCCACCCTGCCCCGCGCCGTGCGCGCCGTGCGCGCGGTGCGAGCGCCCGTCCGCAGGTCGCGAGATCGAGACGATCTCGACTTCCTGCGTCGAAACGGTTGACCCGGGCCACTCGTGCACTACGCTGGTGGAACTGGTTGTTGTGTTACGCATTTGTATCTCGCGACGTGCCAGGTCGAGGTTCCTCGGAATCCCGGCCAGGGGGCGTCGTTCTCAGAGGGAGCGGACAAAAAGGCACCGCGACGAGCGATCTCGAAATCGAGATCGACAACTCTGATTGAAGGAACAAGAAAAATGGCAACAGGTACCGTTAAGTGGTTCAACTCCGAAAAGGGCTTCGGCTTCATCACCCCCGACGACGGATCCACTGACGTCTTCGCGCACTTCTCCGCGATCGCCGGCGACGGCTACCGCAACCTGGAGGAGAACCAGAAGGTCGAGTTCGACACGGCTCAGGGCAACAAGGGCCTCCAGGCCGAGAACATCCGCGTCATCTGACTCGGCGGCGTCCTCGAGACGCCGACTGGAGACGATCTGATCGTCCCCGACACTGAAGCCCCGATCTGCTCCGGCAGGTCGGGGCTTCTCTCATTCCCTCGGTGGCACCGGCCGTACGGCCGGTGCAGCGGAGGGCGGGGGCGTCACAGAGCTGTGTCCGCTCGAGGTCGGTCAACGGGGCAGCGGCAACGGCAGCCCCAGGAGGCGCGCCACCGGTTCGTAGTCCGCCGCCGCTTCCCGGTACTCCGCCTCCGCCTCCGCCCCTCCCCCGTCGAGGTCGAGCTCGATCCGGAGCTCGCGTGCCTCTCGAGCTGCCCGGGCGAGGCGCCAGCGCTCCGCGCGCAGGGACCACAGCGCGAGCTCGTCGCCGTCGGCGTCGTCCGGGGCCGCGTTCGCGACGTCCCACGGCACACGCACGGCCGGCAGGTCGCGGTCCGGCCCGTCCGGTCGTGCGTCGTCAGGCCGGGGGTCGCTGAAGTCCGCGAAGAGCCGCTTCGTGCCCACGGCGAGCACGGCCCCGACGAGGGCACCCGAGAGGACGAACGCCGCGAGGTCGCCGAGGCCCTCGACGTGCCAGACGGCACCCGCCACGGTCCCCATGAAGAAGCCCCCCGTCGCTCCCCCGGTCAACGTCCAGGCGTCCACGACGGCGGACCCGGCGCGGTCGACGGCCCCGGTGCCCGCACGGCTGCGCCGAGTCGTGGCGACGTCGTGGCCGGTGCCGCTCGGCACGACCCACAGGGCTCCTCCGACGACGAAGCAACGAGGGTGCGAGGGGCCGACGGACATGCCGGGAGGCTACGCCCGCAGTCTGAGGGCGGGCCGCCGACCTCGCGGACCCGTCGAACCCGCGCGCACCCCGCCTCGCGCGAGAGGGTGTGCGCGCATCCTGCGGGTCTCGGCAAGAGCGGGTCCGCGGACGACGACGGCCGGGCCGCCTCCGGGGAGGCGACCCGGCCGTGCCGGGGTCGTGCTGCCGTCGCTAGTTCGTGCTGGCGTAGGCCGGGGCGGCCTCACCGTGCGCGTCGCCCACGCGGTGCACGCGGAGGTCGTTCGTCGACCCCGCGATGCCGGGAGGGGACCCGGCGATGACGATGACCTTCTCGCCCGAGAGGGCGAGCGCGTTGCCCAGGAGGATGTCGTCGACCTGCTCGAACATGGCGTCCGTGTGGGTCACGTTCTCGACGAGGAACGACTGGACGCCCCAGCTGAGCGTCATGCGGCGACGCGTCGCCTCGTTGGGCGTGAAGGCCAGGATCGGGATCGAGTGGCGGAGGCGCGACATGCGACGCACGGAGTCGCCCGACTCCGTGAACACGCAGAGGTAGCGCGCCTGGACGAAGTCGGCCACGTCGGCCGCCGCCAGGGTGATCGCACCGCCCTGGGTGCGCGGCTTCGTGCCGAGCGGGGGGATGCGCTCGAGGCCGTGTTCTTCGGTGGAGGCGACGATGCGGGCCATGGTCTGCACCGTCACGACGGGGTACTCGCCCACGCTCGTCTCGCCGCTGAGCATGACCGCGTCGGCGCCGTCGAGGACGGCGTTCGCCACGTCGGACGTCTCGGCGCGCGTCGGGATCGGGCTGGAGATCATCGACTCGAGCATCTGCGTCGCGACGATGACCGGCTTGGCCATGCGGCGGGACAGCTCGACGGCGTGCTTCTGGACGATGGGGACCGCCTCGAGAGGGAGCTCGACGCCGAGGTCGCCACGGGCGACCATGATGCCGTCGAACGCGTCGATGATCGCCTCGAGGTTGTCGACGGCCTGCGGCTTCTCGATCTTGGCGATGACGGGCAGGCGACGCCCCTCCTCGGCCATGATCTCGTGCACGCGGGTGACGTCGTCGGCGTCGCGGACGAACGAGAGCGCGATGAAGTCGGCGCCGAGGGCCAGGCCCCAGCGGAGGTCCGCTTCGTCTTTCTCGGAGAGGGCAGGGACGCTCACGGCGACGCCGGGCAGGTTGATGCCCTTGTTGTTCGAGACCGTGCCGGCCACGACGACCTCGGTCGTCACGGTCGTTCCGTCGGTCTCGAGCACGCGCAGCTTCACGCGACCGTCGTCGATCAGCAGCGGGTCGCCCACGGCGACGTCGCCGGGCAGGCCCTTGAAGGTCGTGCCGCAGATCTCCTTCGTGCCGAGGATGTCGTCGGTGGTGATCTTGAACACGTCGCCGACCGCGAGGTCGTGCGGGCCGTCGGAGAACTTGCCCAGGCGGATCTTCGGGCCCTGCAGGTCGACGAGGACGGCCACGGGACGCTCGGCGTCCGCCGCTGCCTGGCGCACGTTGGCGTAGACGGACTCGTGCACGTCGTAGCTGCCGTGGCTGAGGTTCATCCTGGCCACGTCGACGCCGGCGTCGATGATGGCCCGGATGTCGTCGTAGCTCGACGTCGCCGGCCCGAGGGTGGCGACGATCTTTGCGCGTCTCATGTGTTCCTTACTGTAGGTAGGGGGTGGGACGGCTGGGGACCCGTTCCACCAGCCTATTCCCGACTCGAGCCGGGTCAGACCGAAATGGCGCGATCCGTGGGCTTGACCGGGAACGGCAGGATCGTCTCGCCCTCGAGCCAGGCGTCCACGGCCGAGGCCGCCGCCCGGCCCTCGGCGATCGCCCACACGATGAGCGACTGGCCGCGGCCGGCGTCCCCCGTCACGAACACGCCGGGCTCGGACGTCTGGTAGTCGCCCCCGCGGTCGAGGTTGCCCCGGGAGTCGAACGGCACTCGCAGCTGCTGCTCGATGGCGTCGCGCTCCGGGCCGGTGAAACCGAGGGCCAGGAGGACGAGGTCCGCCGGGATCTCGCGCTCGGTGCCGGCCTTGGGAACGCGACGGCCGTCGAGGTACTCGGTCTCGGCGACGCGGACGGCACGGACCTCGCCGACCTCGTTGCGGAGGAACTCGACGGTGGAGGCGAGGTACATCCGCTCGCCGCCCTCCTCGTGCGCGCTCGCGACCTCGAACAGGGTCGGGAAGGTGGGCCAGGGCTGGGACTCGGCCCGCTCCTCCGGGGGCTGCTGGCCGATGGCGAGATTCGTCACGGACAGGGCGCCCTGACGGTGAGCCGTGCCGATGCAGTCGGCACCGGTGTCGCCGCCGCCGAGGACGACGACGTGCTTGCCCTCGGCCGTGATCTGGTCGTCGACCCGGTCGCCGGCACCGGTGCGGTTCTGCTGCACCAGATACTCCATGGCGAAGTGGACGCCGGAGAGGTCGCGGCCCGGGATGTCGAGGTCGCGCGGGACGGTGGAGCCCGTGGCGACCACGACGGCGTCGTAGCGCGCTCGGAGGTCGTCCCAGGCGATGTCGCGGCCGATCTCGACGCCGGCGCGGAAGCGCGTTCCCTCGGCGCGCATCTGCGTGAGGCGCTGCTCGATCTGCTTCTTCTCCATCTTGAAGTCGGGGATGCCGTAGCGGAGGAGGCCGCCGATGCGGTCGTCCCGCTCGTAGACCGCGACGGTGTGCCCCGCCCGCGTCAGCTGCTGTGCCGCGGCGAGGCCGGCCGGGCCGGACCCGACGACGGCGACGGTCTTGCCCGTCAGGCGCTCGGGCGGGTGAGGCGTGACCCAGCCCTGCTGGAAGGCCTGGTCGATGATGCTGACCTCGACCTGCTTGATGGTCACCGGCGGCTGGTTGATCCCCAGGACGCACGACGCCTCGCAGGGCGCCGGGCACAGGCGGCCCGTGAACTCGGGGAAGTTGTTGGTCGCGTGCAGCCGCTCGCTGGCCTGACGGCCCTCGCCGCGCCACATGAGGTCGTTCCACTCGGGGATGAGGTTGCCGAGGGGGCAGCCCTGGTGGCAGAACGGCACGCCGCAGTCCATGCAACGGCCCGCCTGTCGGCGGAGCTCGCCGCTCTCCTGCTGCTCGTACACCTCCTTGTAGTCCATCAACCGCACGGACACGGGACGACGCTTCGGGAGCTCGCGCTTCTGGGTCTTGAGGAACCCCTTCGGATCAGCCACCGGTCACCTCCAGGATTCGCTTCCAGGCTTCGTCGCCATCGGGGTCGAGACCCTCGTCGACGGCCGTCTGCCGGGTGGCGAGGACGGCGGCGTAGTCACGCGGCAGGACCTTGACGAACTCGGACGCCGCGGCGTCGACGTCGGCGAGCAGGCGCTCGGCGACGGGCGAGCCCGTCTCGGCGAGGTGCCGCGACAGGAGGTCGGAGAGGATCTCGACGTCGGCGCTGCCGAGCGGGTGCAGCTGGAGCTCGCCCGACGCGAGGGACTCGGCGTTCACCCGCTCGCTGCGGAGCCGGTGCACGTAGGCCGTGCCGCCGGACATGCCCGCGCCGAGGTTCCGTCCCGTGTCGCCGAGGATGACGGCGAGACCGCCGGTCATGTACTCGAGCGCGTGGTCGCCCACGCCCTCGACGACGGCGCTGGCACCCGAGTTGCGCACCAGGAACCGCTCGCCCACGATGCCGCGGATGAAGAGGCTGCCCTGGGTCGCGCCGTAGCCGATCACGTTGCCGGCGATGACGTTGTCCTCGGCGACGAAGGTGCTCTCCCGCGACGGCCGCACGACGACGATGCCGCCGGAGAGGCCCTTGCCGACGTAGTCGTTGCTGTCGCCCTCGAGGCGCAGCGTGATGCCGGCCGGCAGGAAGGCACCGAGCGACTGTCCGGCGGAGCCGGTCAGGGTGACGTCGATGCTGCCCTCGGGCAGGCCGTGCTCGCCGTGGCGGACGGTCACCTCGTGGCCGAGCATGGTCCCGACGGCACGCTCGGTGTTGCGGATGGGCAGCGAGATCGCGACCCGGCCGCCGTTCTCGAGCACGTCGGAGCTGCGGGCGATGAGCTCGACGTCGAAGTGCGACTCGAGCTCGTGGTCCTGCTGCCGGTGGTTGCGACGGGGCTCGTCGTCGTCGAAGTGCGGTCCGACCAGCACGGGCGACAGGTCGAGACCGGAGGCCTTCCAGTGGTCGAGGGCACGGTCGACGTCGAGGGCGTCCGTTCGGCCGATCGCCTCGTCGAGACTGCGGAAGCCGAGGGAGGCGAGGATCTCGCGCACCTCCTGGGCCAGGAACTCGAAGAAGTTGACGACGAACTCGGGCTTGCCCGAGAACCGCGCCCGGAGCTCGGGGTTCTGCGTCGCGACGCCCACGGGGCAGGTGTCGAGGTGGCAGACCCGCATCATGATGCAGCCCTCGACGATCAGCGGCGCGGTCGCGAAGCCGAACTCCTCGCCGCCGAGCAGCGCGGCGATCACGACGTCGCGGCCCGTCTTCATCTGGCCGTCGACCTGCACCACGACGCGGTCGCGCATGCCGTTGAGCATCAGCGTCTGCTGGGTCTCGGCGAGGCCGATCTCCCACGGGGTGCCGGCGTGCTTGAGCGAGTTCAGGGGGCTGGCGCCCGTGCCGCCGTCGTGGCCCGAGACGAGGACCACGTCGGCGAGGGCCTTCGTCACGCCCGCGGCGACCGCGCCGATGCCCGACTGGCTCACGAGCTTGACGTGCACCCGGGCCGTCGGGTTGGCGCGCTTGACGTCGAAGATGAGCTGCTTGAGGTCTTCGATCGAGTAGATGTCGTGGTGCGGCGGCGGGCTGATCAGGCCGACGCCCGGCGTCGCGTGGCGGGTGCGTGCCACCCACGGGTAGACCTTCGTCGGGGGCAGCTGCCCGCCCTCGCCGGGCTTGGCGCCCTGGGCCATCTTGAGCTGGATGTCGGTGGCGTGCGTGAGGTACATGCTCGTCACGCCGAACCGACCCGACGCGACCTGCTTGACCGCGCTGCGGCGCTCGGGGTCGAGCAGTCGGTCGACGTCCTCGCCGCCTTCGCCCGTGTTGGACTTGCCGCCCAGGCGGTTCATGGCGATCGCGAGGGTCTCGTGCGCCTCCTTCGAGATGGAGCCGTAGCTCATCGCGCCGGTCGAGAACCGCTTCACGATCGACTCGATCGGCTCGACCTCGTCGAGGGGCACCGGCTCGCGGAGGCCCTGCCGGAACGAGAAGAGCCCGCGGAGGGTCATCAGGTCCTCCGACTGGTCGTCGACGAGCTTCGTGTACTCGCGGAAGATGTCGTACCGGCGCGTGCGCGTGGCGTGCTGCAGGCGGAAGACGGTGTCGGGGTTGAAGAGGTGCCGCGGGCCCTCGCGGCGCCACTGGTACTCGCCCCCGGTCGCGAGGCGCTCGTGCGCCACGACGGACCCGTCGGTCGGGTACGCGCTGGTGTGGCGCTGCTTGTTCTCGGCCGCGACGACGTCGATGCCCACCCCGCCGAGCACGCTCGACGTGCCGGTGAAGTAGGTGTCGACGAACTCCTGGCTCAGGCCGACGGCCTCGAAGGCCTGGGCGGCGGCGTAGCTCGACACGGTCGAGATGCCCATCTTGGACATGATCTTGAGCACGCCCTTGCCGAGCGCCTTGATCAAGTTGTGGACGGCGTCCTCCGGCGAGATGCCGGTGATCATGCCCGACCGGACGAGGTTCTCGCAGGTCTCCATGGCGAGGTAGGGGTTGATCGCCGAGGCGCCGTAGCCGATCAGGGTGGCGACGTGGTGCACCTCGCGGACGTCGCCGGCCTCGACGATCAGGCCGACCGACATGCGCTTCTCGGTGCGGATCAGGTGGTGGTGGACCGCAGCGAGCATGAGGAGGGACGGGACGGGCGCGAAGTCCTGGTTCGAGTCGCGGTCGGAGAGCACGATGAACTCGGCCCCGGCCTCGATGGCGTCGTCGACCTCGTTGCACATGGCCGCGATGCGCTTCT